>Ga0209475_10003165_pt1 | contig 15476 bp, 12 predicted proteins | sample tdDd471_FD_187128 | JGI IMG/M metagenome (GOLD analysis project Ga0209475, IMG submission 187128) | Marine sediment microbial communities from the Atlantic coast under amendment with organic carbon and nitrate - tdDd47.1 (SPAdes)... | ecosystem: Environmental > Aquatic > Marine > Coastal >... | reverse complement strand
ATTTAACTATACATTACCGCGCTATCATAATCAGAGCAGTGCAGCAGAACTCGGCATCACAGAATTGGTATCAGAATCAACCACCTACTTCACAGGCTCAAGCAACAATCGACGCACCAATATTGCCGTTGGCGCAAGCAAGATGGATGGTGTGATTATCGCTCCCGGTGAGGAATTTTCATTTAATTACATCCTCGGAGAGATCGAAGAAGAAAACGGTTTTGTTGAAGGCAAGGTGATATTTGGAGGGCGGACAGTAGCAGGACTTGGCGGTGGAATTTGTCAGGTCAGTACAACAATCTTCCGTGCGGCATTTGAAGGTGGATTCGCCATTACAGAACGTAACAGCCACGGGTATCGTGTCGGATATTATGAGCTCAATGGCGTACCACCGGGGTTAGATGCCGCCATCTGGCAACCTGAACGCGACTTCCGTTTTCAGAATAACACGCCCTATCATCTTTTGATTGAGACCGATATTTTCCCTGCGCAAGATGCGATTCAATTCCGTTTTTATAGCACCAAACATTGGACAACCGAGATTGAAGACGCAATTATCAAAGATGTGGTAAGTGCCCCTGCAAATCAATTTATCTCCAATAAAGATTTGCAACCGGGAGAAATCCGGCAAATCGATTATTCGGCAGATGGCGCAGATGTTACCGTATACCGTAATATCTATGACTTAAGCGGAGAACTCGTCACCCGCGATTATGAATTCACGCACTATTTACCATGGCAAGCCATCTATGAAGTTGCGCCCAATGATAGCCGCCTCGCACAGGGGAGTTAAGACATCTAACAATTACTCGTCATCAGAAGTGACAGGTGACTTGTCAGGCGAATAATCAGGATTCATCGGTGTCCAATCAGGGTAAATCGTTCTTGGTGGTAATATTTTGTCAAGTGGTCGTAACGCAACAATCTGTCCACCCGTGATGCTGATATAAATCCATCCGCGTGAATTAACTGCCACGGCCAGAGGTTGTTGTGGATATAAGCCCCATCCTTGTTCACTGAGCGTAACAATATGACGCGCCCGATACCCTAATTCAGTATAAGGTTCAAATGCCTGTCTGCCACTATCTTTGCGGAAGGGAACTAACAACGTCAATCCAAGGGGTTGGTTATTTTCATCAAAGTTAACCATCACAACTTTATAGCCGTTAAAATCAACTTGCGTCGGTTCACCACTCAATACAATAATTAGGGTATCTTCCGTGCCGGGTAAAGTCGCATAGGGATAGGCGGCTAAACTACGTGGGCTTGCACTTGAACCAAATAACAGTTGAGGGCGCACAACATCATCACAAGAATAGTCACCGGACAGTATATTGACTGTATCGTTACCAAGGCAATACGGAAAACCATACCAACCCGCAGTTTGCACAAGGTTCAATTCATCTAATATACCTGAGTCATATCCACGCGGTGACGTATCCAGCGTCCATAATTCGCCACGATAGAATTCAACATCCGATGGATTACGAAAACCCGTAGCAACAGTCTGACGGTCTGAGCCATCAAGTTCCATACTAAGGATTAAACCCCGTTCATTAGGGTTAAATTCACAATTTTCGCAAGGTGCGCCAATGGTTACATACAAGCGGTTATCTGCACCAATCGTTATGCCACCTGTCCAGAAGCCTGTTCCCGTTGGTAAGTCATCGACAACAATTGAGACTGTGCCGTCTGCTTCAATCCGATAGATCATCGCACCACCCGATACATATAATACATCATCATGGTAGGCGAGTCCGTTGGGTAATGTTAAACCTGTCACGAATGTTTCCATTGTATCAGGGAAGAAATCGTCATTCGTATCCCGAATTGCCATGACCTGACCTGTTAATGGACGAGTGGCATACAGTGTTCCATCAGGTGCGGCTTCGAGTGCCGTAAATGCCATTGGTTCAATTGTCCCATCATCAACAATACCTTCAACACACCAGCGCAGATGATCAACATATAATACACCCTGAATCACAGTCGGACGTTCTGTACACTCACCCAGTTCAGGTTGCTGTGCCATGACGTTCACCATATTCATTGTGAAGATGATACATAGTAGGAAATAGATGCGCGTTAATCTCATACGCCACCCATTTAATAGCGCAAAGACATGCACGTTAAGCCACCATCCATTTTTTGGAATTCGCTCATATCCAGTTCAACAATCGTTTTGTAATAGGCTTTTGATGCTTGATACGCCGCAGGATACCCTTTTGCAATGAACAAGGTATCATTAACAGGCATGACATCGGCGGCATACCCTTCGTCAGCAGGTAAGGTAATCACCGTTGCCCAATCCAAATTATAGTCCGTAATCAACGCAGGATCATGAATCAGCACATTGGGGGCAAGTTCAGTCAAGCCACTTTTGAGATGAAGCACACCAGAAAACGCCACAGCATCCACGCGAATATCAGATTTTACCGTTTGGAAAGCGCGCCGTAACTCATCAATCCCTGCTTGATTGGTACGCTCAGACAATCCAACCAAGACACGATCCGCACAAATCAAGACATCGCCACCATCAATCCGTGCATCGGGTTCAGGGTCGATGATGCGACAATCTGACAAATAAGGTTTGAGCGATTCCCCTTCTCCTTGACGCGCTTCTGCCCCTGACCGACACATAAACGCCACATCATGAAAAATCACAACAGGGTCTTCTACAAAGTGTCCATCAGGGAAGCGATCATCTGTCGGGAGCAAGGTTAACTCTAGGTTGCAATCACGCAGGGCTTGAATGTAGCTATCATATTGCTGAATAGCGTTATCATAATCAGGTTTGCCGAGATTAGCCGTCGTGATGCCATCTGCAAAATTTGGTGCAGGGCGACGCGCTAGAATTCGAGTAATTGTCGGTAGGAGGTGGGTCATAGAATTGATTGCTTTCACTATTTATCCAAAGTAAAAGTATCTTAACGCAAAGATACCAAGAGGCAAAGACACAGAGACGTTGATGATTTGGGTTGCTCATTGCGCCTCTGGCATAGAAACCATTGTAGGGTTTTAATGTAGAAAATCATTTGTGGTTCATATTTTGATCGTTCCCCTATAAAATAGATAAACATAAGAGTTATGGGAAAACGAATGCTAGAAAATCCAAAATATCAACTTGATGTGGATGACCATCGCGAAAACTTAATCGCCATTCTGACGGAGGTCTTCAAATATCCGAAGCGCATGACCTCGCGTGAACATCAGCAACTCATGCGTAATTATCCAAAGCCAAATGGAGAAGGTTTCTATAGCCTTGCCAATCTGGTAGATGCGTATCGGACGTTTGCAGGGCAAGATGGTTTACCTGAATATGATGAGCAATTGCTCAATAAATTACGCCGCAAACCTGTGCGGACAATGTCGGGTGTGACCCCTGTTACAGTATTAACCAAACCGTTTCCATGTCCGGGGACGTGTATCTTCTGCCCGAATGATGTGCGGATGCCAAAAAGTTATTTGGCGGATGAACCGGGCGCGCAACGTGCCGAAAAGAATGCTTTTGACCCCTATCTACAAACATATATCCGACTCCTAACTTATCGTAATTTAGGTCATCCTACCGATAAAATCGAAATTATCATCCTCGGTGGTACATGGTCATTCTATCCAGAAACCTATCAAATCTGGTTTGTGAAGCGCATATTTGATGCCTTACATGACTTCGGCAAAGACATCGATAGACGTGAAGAAGTTGTTGAAGCCTTGCAGAAAAAGTCAATGTTTCATGGCGAAAATATCAGCAATGTAACGATTCAAGGTGTGACACTCGATGCATCATATAATCAAGTGGTGCAGAGTATATATGCTGATGAAATGCATCGGTCACGTGGATTAGTCCAAGAAATGTTAGATTCAGGACGAGAACGCTCGGTTGTGGATGAATATGCCACATGGGAAGAACTCGAAGCCGCCCACAAAGAAAACGAAACCGCTCCCTGTCGCTCGGTAGGATTGGTTGTGGAAACCCGTCCCGATCATATTAATGAAGAAGAAGTCATCCGTGTCCGACGGCTCGGTTCAACCAAGGTGCAAATTGGCTTCCAGAGCTTGAATGACAAAGTCCTCGATATGAACAAACGCGGTCATAATGTAGCGGCAACACGGCGCGCTGTAAAGTTGTTACGCAAAGCAGGCTTTAAGATTCATGCCCATTGGATGCCCAATTTATACGGCTCATCACCAGCTGAGGACATCGCCGATTATCATACCTTGTTTGGTGATCCAGACTTCCGACCAGATGAACTTAAGATTTATCCATGTTCGCTGATTGAGAGCGCGGAATTGATGCAACAATATCAGGCAGGCACATGGAAACCGTATACCCATGATGAATTGCTAGAAATATTGGTTGACTGCTTTAAAGAAACACCAGAATATTGCCGTTTAACCCGTGTCATTCGTGATATACCGGGGACAGACATTGTGGATGGCAACAAAGTCACGAACTTCCGCCAATTGGTTGATATTGAACTCGGCAAGCAAGGTGCAAAGAGTAGGGACATCCGCGCACGAGAAATCGGTAACAAAAAATTGACATCTGATGACTTGCGTTTGGATAGCGTAGTGTACGCGTCAAGTATGAGCGACGAAATTTTCTTACAATATATAACAGAAGACCGTGAAATTGCTGGATTTTTACGCTTGTCTCTGCCATATGCCGATGAACAGCCTTTGGTGGAGGAGCTTGCTGGAACAGCGATGATCCGCGAAGTCCATGTCTATGGATTATCAATGGGTATTGGCGAATCGGAAGAAGGACGCGCCCAACATCTTGGGCTCGGCTCAAAGCTGATCGAAGAAGCTGTAAAAATTGCGCGTTCACGAGGCTATGCTAAACTAGCGGTAATTTCCGCGATAGGTACACGTGATTATTATCGTAAACGTGGTTTTGTGGATGGAAACTTGTATCAAATTCGTGATATTGGAACGAATGAAGAGCACAAAGTGTCTAATCCAATAGAATAGAATGATCGAAGCGTGTAAAATAACGTCGGGCTAGGTGTAGTGTAAAACCTCCCAACTAACACACAGGATAAACATATGAGATCAGTTGACGCACTTGAACGCAATGACAACCGTAACCGCACCCTGCGATTATTAATGCTCTTGATTATCGTCGGGACATTTCCATTTTATTGTATTGGTGCATTCATCATCGGTAGTGCCCCCACCGGTAGCGCGCAATCCATCGAGACCGCAACTGTGGATGCGAGCTGGACACCCATCGGAGCCGATTTAACACAATCGCCCACACCAACAACATCACCCACACGCCTTGTAACAGCAACGTTGGGTAGCACACTTGTTAATACGCCGTGGCAATTTGTACCACCAACACGTATTGTCGCAACGAACACACCCATACCAACTGTATTTATCCCATCACCGACCAATGCACCGACCCTAACGCCGACGATTCTGGATAGTGATGGAGATGGCGTATTAGATAATGTGGATGGGTGTAAAAATGTCGCGGGTCCCGCCGATAATGGTGGATGTCCTTATGAAGATGATCCCGATCGGGATGGTATTCGCGGTTCAGATGACCTATGCCCCAATGAATATTCACCCGATAATCCACGAGGGTGCCGTGATTTTGATGATGATGGGATGGATACATCCAGAGATGAATGTCCCAATGAAAAAGGGCCATTTTCCAACAACGGATGTCCAACTACCGACAGTGATGGTGATGGTATTTTTGACAATAAAGACAGTTGCCCCAATAAAGGTGATGCTGGAAATGGGGTTGATAATACAGGTTGCCCAAAAGCCCCACCGGCTGACACCGATGGCGACGGTGTGCCGGATAATAAAGACAGTTGCCCCAATAAAGGTGATGCTGGAAATGGGGTCGATAGCACAGGTTGTCCAAAAGCCCCAGCTGATAGCGATGGCGATGGTGTGCCGGATAGTACCGATGCCTGTCCTGCACAAGGTAATGCGGGGAACGGCGTGGATGCTACAGGTTGTCCAATTCCTCCAGCTGATAGCGATGGCGATGGTGTGCCGGATAGTACCGATGCCTGTCCTGCACAAGGTGATGCGGGGAACGGTGTGGATGCCACAGGTTGTCCGATTGCCCCACCGGCTCCGCCTGTGAGCGGGACATAGGTCTAACAAAATGATGCAGATTCTGGATTCACTAAAGTTACTGGTGAGTCAGAATCTGCATACTTTATTCACTCATTTTGTAGATATATCGCAATTCTCAGATCAAAGATGCTTTTCTGCACGTTAGCACGTTAATTCTTTGAAATGCCCCTATCATCTGATTATCCCTCGATGTCGTTCCTCAAGGTTTCGATGTAAAATTATTTTTATAGTGATTCATTATTTATACTGTGTATCGTTCAATTGATTTAACGGGTATCATAAAATGGGATAGATAACTCAAGATTATTTATTTTTAATGATCAGATAAGAATTTATGTAAAAGGCAATAATGATGGATATTCGACTATCTTCAATGGTTGAACAACTACTTGAACCTCCCAAAAATGTTCAGGATGCTGAACACCGGAGACAAGCCAGATTATTGTCTATCTTAATATTCATAGCGACCCCTGTTGCTTTTGTCATGATTTTTTTAAGCTGGCAAGAATCCAATTATGATATCAGTACTTTATTGATGGGGATTGTTGTTCTTATTGGATTTATAATCGCCTTTTTTGTCAGCCGAACACAATATTTCCAACTTGCGGGATTTGCTATCGTTATTCTCATTACAGGATCAGCTTCAGCAAGTATTGTGATTGATACGATTTATGGTGTACCGCTTAGTTATGTTGGTTTTAGCTCTCTAATTGCCGTTATGATTTTGTCTACTCATACAGCATTGATTGCTACAACATTGAATATTATCATCGCAATCGTTATCAGCCCTCATGTCCCCTCGGTCTCGGTTAATAATGAGTTGACATTTTTAGTGATTTTAACAATGGCTGTATGGATCATCACATTACTACGTCGTTATGATTTTGAAGAAATACAGAACAAAAATCGAGAAGTCCTCATTATGAAACAACAACAATTAGAGATCGAGCTCGAAAACAAAAAAGCCCACCTGCTTGCTAATTTCATTAAAGATGTCTCACATGACATCAAAACACCATTATCGATTATTGAGACATCCGTTTATTTGCTGACCAAGCAACTTCCAGAACAAAATCATGATCGCTTGCATAAGATTCAAAATCAGGTCGCATTTCTAGCCAAGATTGTTGATGATCTGATGTCAATGACCCGCCTAGATGAAGCCGTTCAACTCAATATTACCGTTGTTAATATCAATCTACTGTTAACCGAGATTAGCAACGAGGTCAGTATAACAACACAAAATCAGGCGATACAACACAATCTTGACCCAAATTTGCCAGATATATCGGGGGATGCCACAGAATTATATCGTTGTTTCATCAACCTGATGCAATTTGCACTCAGTAGTGTATCAGACGGTGGCGACGTATTCATCGAGTCTAAGAAACAAGATAGCTGTATCGTCGTTATCATCAAAGACACAGGAAAAGGAATCTTAGCAGAAGATTTACCATTTATCTTTGACCGATTCTATCGGATAGATAAGGCGCGTACTCTCTCCAAAGATAGCAGTACCAGTTTAGGGTTAGCTATTGCCAAGCGTGTGGTGGAATTACATCATGGGTCATTATCGGTTACAAGCGAAGTCGGGATGGGTACACAATTTCATATTGAATTACCCGTGGCGCATACCCACACACCAGATGCTCAACTGATCGTTCATGACTCCTAATTGTAGGGCTTCAAACAAAATCTCTCTGGCAAGTAGATGTCCAACTTGATCTAAAAACGTCCGTTAATGTTTGAATTCGACAACCTGCTCAATATCATTTATACCCGATCCAAAAATGGAAATATTGATTTGATGTTTACCACTCTTCCACACTTTGTTAATACAATATTGCCAATACGAATTATTTCGAATAAGTGCATTCTCCGTTGTAAGCAACTCAATAGGAATTAATCTTCCTTGCGGGGAAATCGTACCTTCAGGGAAACTAACTGAATCTACTTCAATTAGTACATTTGCCCCTTTCAAATCCTCCCACTCGCTCTTCCAAGCTGATACATCGGCATACACTTGTCTTGTATCAATACATAATTCATTGTGGATTGTCTGATATTCTCCTTCGACATCCTGTAATCCGACAATCATTAGAGGGAAATCTGGGAGCGGGTTAATATAGTTGATACCTAAATTATATGTTGGCACAGAACTGCCTCTACTGGGTTGTTCAAATCTAACTGAAAATAGCTCAGGATTCGTTTTATCCACAGTGATTTGATGAACCTGACCAATTCCACCAAGAGTAGCATCGCACCTATTGCCAAATATCATTGCAGAGTTATCTCGTGAATAGGAGTAATAAGTGAATCTATTCGTCTTAATCAAAATCGAACTGTCAGTAGGTTCTTCTGAATCAATCGTGTCAAAAGGATTATAGCCCTCATACAATTTACCATCACACACAGATTCAACAAATGACTGTAGATTCTCAGGGGGAACTTTGAAACTCAACCCAATGAATCCACGTTCCACTACTTCACTTTGAAAGTTAATTTCTGTTGATTCAGGCGGAATCTCGATTCCCCATACACTTCTGAGATCGTTGAGTTCAGGCTCTCTCACAAGTGGCGTATTTAGTACAGAATAGATAATAGTTATAAACATGCCAATTGTGGCTATAGCTATAGCAAAACCCGCTACTACTCTTAAAGTCATTTGTGTCACTGTAGTAGTCCTTTTAAAATCCATAACTCCAAGATAACATATTTCTAGGAGTTATAAACAATAAACAGACTAGTACAAAACCATCGCACTAGTCAAAACTTTAAGTCATCAAACAAAATTGGACAGATGACGTGTAAAAATGAAAAACGTCAACTGTAGTTTTCACTCATGTTGGTTGCTAACGGGTTGGGTCATTTATTTACGGATTGCGTTTTAGCACCCCCACAGGCACAATCGCACTCAGGAAAAATAACACGAAGTGAGTATATAGAGTCATGCAACCAATAACCAATCAGGCACAACAAACGATTGCCTATCAACAACAACGTCTATCACCATATGTCCCATTAATTATGCAGGCATTGTTCAAAACATATGGGCTACCCTTAGGTGCGGTCTTTCTTACCCATCTCTTGCTGAGCGTCGTATTTTCGACTTTGCCTGAAGCGAACTCAGGATTTCTACGTACGCTCATTAGTCTACCGATATTCTTCGGTATTTTGATTGTTAGCTGGCGATATTCAGAAAGTCGTTGGCATGGTCAAACCCTATTAATGGGATATTCGGCAGTCAGCAAGGCGCGCCGACTGTTACAAAACGAGATCGAATCGTTAACCCCATCTGATAGTAGGATTCAGGAAGAGATGAGTATATATGTTCAATCGACGGATGGGTTTATGGATATAATGCACAACTATAACTTTATTCCAGAAATTATCGAAGTGGATTAACCATGTGCGGAATTTGTGGCGTTATTCATCTGGATGGTAAACCGGTTACAGAACGCCTATTAGAAGCAATGAACAATACCATCGCGCATCGCGGACCGAGTGGCGCAGGTTATTTTGTCGATGATAACGTTGGGTTAGGGATGCGTCGCCTGAGCATCATTGATGTGGCAGGTAGCGACCAACCCTTATACAACGAAGATGAGTCGATTGCGTTAATCTTTAATGGTGAAATCTATAATTTTATGGATTTGCGTGATGACCTCAGTCGTAAAGGACATCGCTTCCGTACGGCTGGTGATGGTGAGACCGTCGCACATCTTTATGAAGAATACGGTACAGATTGTTTCCAGCATTTGCGCGGGATGTATGCGATTGCATTATGGGATAAACGCGAAAAACGCTTGTTATTAGCCCGTGACCGCATGGGGCAAAAACCACTTTATTATTATCAAGATGATAAGTTGTTGGTCTTCGCCAGTGAAATCAAGGCGATTCTGCAACATCCCAATGTGCCTAAAAGTTCAACACTCGATAACCCTGATGTATTCGCAGCTTATCTGAGTTATGGGTATATCCCTGCTCCTCAGACAGCTTTTCAGGGTATTTCGATGCTCTTGCCAGCGAATGTATTACAGTTGGATGCTGACGGATGCAAACAATATCCCTATTGGGCATTACCCGATCTCGCCCCACCTGATGAAACTGCCAATCCCGAACCCTATATTTTACAGCTACAAAACTTGCTGGAAGAAACGGTCAAATTACGCCTGATTAGTGATGTACCGTTAGGGGCGTTTTTGAGTGGCGGACTCGATAGCAGTCTGATTGTGGCATTGATGCAGAAACATAGCAACGCCGCTGTAAAGACATTCAGTATGGGCTTTGAAGGCGACGAGAGCTTTGATGAAACGCCTTATGCGCAACAGGTCGCACAACATTTAAAGACTGACCACACCGCATTTACAGTCAAGCCTGATGCGATAGAATTATTGTCTGATCTCGTCTGGCATCATGACCAACCCTTCGCCGATAGTAGCGCGATTCCGACCTATCTCGTCAGTAAACTCACCCGTGAGCATGTCACAGTGGCATTGACAGGTGATGGTGGAGATGAGTTATTTGCGGGTTATGAGCGATTTTATGCGGCGCAACTCATGCAAAAAATGAGCATCATCCCAAGTGTTGCATGGAAGGGATTGGCAGGCATAATTGAGCTGTTACCCGAAGGCACAGGCTATTACAACAAAGTCAAGCGCGCGGGACGATTTGCACGAGCGGCAAGTCAACCTGTGTTTGAAGCCTACTTTGATTTGGTGCGGGTCTTTAGTGATGATCTCGTCCATACCATTACAGGTTATGATGGCAAATCAGTAAACTTTGATAACGAGATGAATAATCGGTCATGGCATGTTGTTGGCGATATTATTAAATTCAACATGGAAAATTATCTCCCCGATGACCTGCTCATCAAAGCAGACCGATGCAGTATGCAAGCCTCACTTGAAGCCCGTGCGCCTTTCCTCGATCATAAATTAGTGGAATATGCTGCCACGATTCCATTCAATCTCAAATTAAAGGGGAATATCACCAAGCATATCCTCAAAGAGTCAGCGCGTGGATTGCTCCCTGATAGCATCATTGATCGCAAAAAACATGGATTCGGTGTGCCGTTGGGGGCATGGTTACACAAAGATAGTCAACCTGTGCGTGATATTCTGCTGAGTCAAACCGCGCGTCAACGTGGTCTCATGAATATGGCTGTGGTGGAACGCCTCATCACTGAGCATGAAACAGGTCAGCGTGACCATAACCGCCAGCTATGGACGCTCTTAACCATAGAAGACTGGCATCGGCAATTTATTGATCGTTAGGTAATTTTCACGGGATACAGAAGGATGCTATACTCGATTTAACGTCCCCAAAGTGGAAGTTGTGTGCTTTATGGAAGACTTCAACACTCTTTTAATTATCGTAATTGCATTTTTTGCCGTGAATCTATTTTTCTTTGGGTTCATGCGTCCCTGAAGAAAAAGTACAAAACTACATATTAAGGGCGATCCAAAGCACAAAACTAAGCTAGAAGCAAAGCGACGGCAAGCGCAAGAAATGCTTAAAAATCCACCTCCCTCTAGTGGTAGGTCAAAGGGAGATATTGCAGCATTGAATGCAAAGCTAGGTTATGATATTCGCGACGAAGCTATAGCAGAAGCACGCAGAAAGAAAAAGGCTGAGGCTGACCGTAAAGACGATACCGACAGCCCCTCATAAATCCGTGTTATTTGTCGTTGGTCTCATCGTCTGATTTTTTGTCGTCATCATCGGATGGCATCAAAGATAGTGATTCCATAAAGGCATCATCTAAGCTACAGATAAAATGCGCCAATAAGCGACCTGCGCGTTCAATATCTTTGAGGTCAAGTGTCTCCACAGGTGAGTGCATATTCCGCAGAGGTATGCTCAATAAGGAAGTCGGAACACCACTTTGCGAGACTTGTATCGCCCACGCATCTGTTCCACTCCGCCCCGGCATAATATCACTCTGCCATTTGATGTCGTAATATTTTGCAACTTCTTTCAATTTTTTATTGAGCTTAGGATGAAAATTCGGACCGATACCCAATAATGGACCATCACCCATTTTACCTGTACCCGAACTCACACCGGGTTGGTCAGCAAACCCAACATCAAGCGCAACCGCAACATCAGGTTGAATATAATTTGCGGCAGTTGTTGCACCACGTAAACCAACTTCTTCTTGTACGGTAGCTGTTGCGTATACATCCCAGCTATGTTGCATCTTCTGGAGTTCATGTAAGCAAGTGGTTATCACAGCAATACAAGCGCGATCATCCATCGCCTTTGCCGCAACTTTACGCCCTTTCAGTTCAATCATGGGTACATCCACTGTCACCAAGTCACCTATTCGCACAAGTTCATGGACTTCTTCGGCAGGTAATCCGACATCAACAATCAGTGCATCATCAGTTGGATACGTTTTGCGCTCACTTGCCGATAACATATGCGGTGGCGTTGTTGCGACTACACCGGGGAGTTGACGTTTACCATGTACCATCACTGGTTGCGCCATCATCACACGGCTATCCATGCCACTAACACGATGTAGATAGATGAATCCGTCTTCGATTTCGCGCACCATATAACCGATTTCGTCCATATGTGCTGCCAACATAATTTTACGCGGTGTGTCTGAGGGACGGTTGGCGCGTTTTATCCCAATGAGGCTACCCAACTTATCCCCATCAAATTCGTCAACAAGGTCTGCCCAATCGACGCGGAGAATATCAGCAATCGCGGATTCGTAACCACTGGGGGCATGGGCTTCTACCATTTGTTTGAGATGCTCTTTGGGATTGTACACAGTCTAACTCCTATACGATGATCATGGTTGATGTAACGTGTCAGAACAGGCTTCTGGCTACCCACAATACTAACTCAACTCTCCATTTTACAAAATCCAAAATCTGACATTTCGCTTTATGAGTAGAAGATGAGAGACCTTGACCATGACGCTGTATGAAGCTTTAGACTGAAACTAGATTCGATAGTTTTTCGTAAAAGTACTATAAGAAGTTGCACGCTAAAAAAGTTGTAAATAGCAGAAATATCAATAGGTGCAGATATTGCATTAGAACATAATTTCTGATACAATAAGACTATAAAATGAGTGGTTTATCAATCGTTCAGATGCAAGTGTAATATTTCCGCAGGTTATGTGTTTTAGGGAGAAATTTTCATGGGTATTCAAGATTTAACACGACTTTTTGATTATATGTACTGGGCAAATTGTCAAATGTGGGAGTGTGCAACAGCATTGGATGATCGCCAACTGTCTGCCGATTTAGGGTATTCGATTGGGTCAATCCGCGCGCAATTGGTACATATGGTCTCGATGGATAACCTATGGATTAACTACTTGTGGCATAACGATGTGGAATTTTTGACAGACAATCACTTGCCAACTTTGACAAAAATCCGTGAAGAATGGGACGCGCTCGAAGACGAAATGCGCGATTATCTATCAACTTTGACGGATGCCGATTTAGAACAATCGATTACGCCACCCTTCTTCAATATGCCAAAACTGACACTCGGTGATGCCTTGCTCCAAATTGTGAATCATGCCACCGATCATCGCGCCCAAGTTTTAGCAGGTATTCATCATCTAGGTGGGCGGACAGTGGCGCAAGATTATGTCCGTTATTTAGGACAACAACCAGTCACCATGCAATTTTATGTAGCTTAATAACTAGAGGTAGGTTGGCGAACCTGTTCACATCTTATGATGGAAATCCGAACTCAACAGATTTTTCGATCAATTTATGAATAATCTGTTGAAATATCTTATCGGCAGTTACATGATCGTGAACCAGTACAATCTCAGCAGAATCCAAATAATTGATCCCACGCCAATCATCAGGAACATCTTCATCCAACCGTGCCAATACTTTTTCAGGGGTTTTGTGTTCACAGTCTGATTCTGGGACATAGGGACACCAATCACGGGTATCATATGTCCAATACCAATCAATATCTTCAAATATCCCTGTATCACGCATATACCCATAGGTAATGTCATCCCAAGTCGGTTGCGTATAACCTAATGATCTCAAGTGCGATTGAATCGCAGTGTGACGTGCCATGCCTTCAGGTGTTGCGACAACATCAACATCCCCATTTACACAATTGCCTTTGTCCCCATATGGAAACCGAAAATAACGATGTTGACGCTCAACGTTGGCAACAGTATAAACACGCTCGACTAATTCATGGGTTCGCGTGATTTCATCACAACAAGCCTCTATCGAAATTTCTGAAAAATGAGGATGGGAATAAGCATGATTCCCGATGATATGACCGCGCTTGACGATTTCTACGGCGGAATCAAACAAGTCTTCGATACGCTTCCCCTCTGTAAACCACACCGCTTTGATATTGTGCTCATCAAGAAAATCGAGTTTATTAATACAGTCAGTTGAGGGTGCGTCGTCGATGGTTAAGTAGATAGTTTTGGTCATGATCTGCCCTTATTTATAAGACCCAATAGTCAGTGATATAATATCAGAAGTTACAAAACTTAGCCGTAAAATCAATGGTTAAGATGGGCAAATCAAATTCTAAATACAAGTTATGATAGAGATGTCATATCCTATTTACACAAATACAAAGGTGCTATTAAATGTCATATCGCTTTCTTACACTCATCATATTTTTTCTTGTTATGCCAATAGTATCGGCTCAAGACAACACCGCTAAAATTGACCTTATCCCAATTCGGTATCACATGCCCAATATTGCCTTGTCTCATGATGGAAAAACGCTTGTCAGTTATGAAGGTGGTTTTCAAATTATTGAAGAAACGATTCCAGAATTATTGCCAATACAGCTTATTGATGTCGAAAGCAGGACAGAACGTGCTAGCCTGTTTGAAGGTCAAGATTATACACAAGCATTAGCAATTTCACCTGATAATACACAGTTGGCAACCGTCGAATTCAATGGGGATATATTCATCTGGGACTTACAAACTGGGGAACACATCAAAACCATAAACGGTTTGCCCTCGCAGTCACACATGGTATTTATCGATAATACGCACCTCGCCACAACCACGAGTGCCACTGGCATATCCGTCATCGCCGTTTGGGATATTGAAGCTGAGGTTATTACACAACTTTTCAAATCAGACATTGGCACATTTTATGGATTTCGTGAACGGATAGGACCTCAGATTCAATCACAGGCAATTTCTGCAATGAGCCTCAATTCTGACGGAAATACCGTCGTTTTATCTCTACTAAATGACGATATATATACACTAGACATCCCGACTGGTGAGCGTCATCTCGTCCGTGACTCTGGTGAAGATCTTCCGTATTTGAATATTCGTAAACTTATCCCCGCAGATCAGAGTAATGCCGTTTACTACAGAATTGCGAAAGATGACA
>Ga0209475_10003163_pt1 | contig 15490 bp, 9 predicted proteins | sample tdDd471_FD_187128 | JGI IMG/M metagenome (GOLD analysis project Ga0209475, IMG submission 187128) | Marine sediment microbial communities from the Atlantic coast under amendment with organic carbon and nitrate - tdDd47.1 (SPAdes)... | ecosystem: Environmental > Aquatic > Marine > Coastal >... | reverse complement strand
CATGCCTCCGGCAGAATATAATGCAGGTCTCAACGCCAAACTGGCTGGCGGCACTGCAGGTGACCTGATCACCTGCCGTCCCTTCGACGCATCGCTTGAACTGTTCAACAAGGGCTACCTTGTCGGGCTGGACGACCTTGCCGGCATGAAAGAATTTTCCGACGTAGCCAAATCCGCATGGCAGACCGATGACGGCAAATCCACCTTCGCGGTTCCCATGGCATCCGTCATTCACGGCTTCATCTACAATAAGGAAGCCTTCGAAGAACTGGGCCTGTCCGTTCCTACAACCGAAGCTGAATTTTTCACCGTCCTCGAAAAAATCAAAGCAGACGGCAACTACATTCCTCTTGCTCTGGGCACCGCCGACCAATGGGAAGCTGCCACCATGGGCTTCCAGAACATCGGTCCCAACTACTGGAAAGGCGAAGAAGGCCGCAAAGCTCTGATCGCCGGTACCGCCAAGCTGACCGATGCTCCCTATGTCAACACATGGAAACAGCTTGCTAAATGGGCACCTTACATGGGTAAAGGTTTCAAGGCGCAAAAATATCCTGACAGCCAGAACCTGTTCACCCTTGGCCGTGCCGCAATCTATCCGGCTGGCTCCTGGGACATCACTACTTTCAACACCCAGGCCGACTTCAAATTCGGTGCATTCCCGCCGCCGCTGCCTGAAGGCGCAACCAAGGGTTACATCTCCGATCACACCGATATCGCGTTGGGCCTGAACGCAGCCTCCCCGAACAAGGATGCTGCTCGTCTATTCCTGGAATGGTTGTCCTCTCCCGAGTTTGCTGAACTGTACGCCAACTCCCTGCCCGGTTTCTTCCCCCTGTCCAACCACAAGGTCTCCCTGAAAGACCCGGTTGCCCAGGAATTCGTGAACTGGCGCAACACCCACGAGTCCACTATCCGTAACTCCTACCAGATCCTTTCCCGTGGCAACCCGAACCTTGAGAATCAGCTGTGGAACGTCAGCTCTCAGGTCATCAACGGCACCATGACTCCCGAGGACGCTGCCAAGGAAACGCAGGCCGGCCTCGAAAAATGGTACAAGCCCCAGCAATAGCAATCCAATAATAAAGGGACTCCCACACGGGGGTCCCTTTTCACGTTTTTCCGAAGGTATTCAAATGAGCGCATCAGGCGGAAGGTTCGCGCGTTTCCCGCATCACATCATATTATTTCTGGCTCCGGCCACGATCATTTACACTTTGTTCATGATCTATCCCCTGCTCGACTCCATCCGGTTGAGCCTCTACAGCACGGACGGTAGCGGAACATTTTCCTTCGCGGGCTTGGCAAACTACATCGCACTGGTCACTGACCCCCAATGGTCCGAACCGTTCTGGAATGCGCTCCTGAACAACTTCAAGTTTTTCTGTGTCCACATGTTTGTACAAAACCCTATCGGTATCATGCTGGCAGCCCTGCTCAGCCTGCCGAAACTCACGGGGCGTACCACGTACCGCACGCTCATCTTCATACCCACCATGTTGTCAGTGGTTATCATCGGTTTCATCTGGCAGCTCATCCTCAGCCCGCTCTGGGGCGTAAGTGAAACCCTGCTCAGCTTCGTCGGCCTGACAGACTGGTTTCAGCCATGGCTGGGACAGGAAGGCACGACGCTCGTCACCCTGTCGCTCATCTCGGTATGGCAGTTCGTCGGCATCCCCATGATGCTGATCTACGCGGCCATGCTGAACATTCCGCATGATCTGGTGGAAGGAGCCATCATTGACGGCGCTACCCACTGGGAAATTTTCTGGCATATCAAACTGCCGCTCATCCTGCCTACCATCGCCATGGTCTCCATCCTGACTTTTGTGGCAAACTTCAACGCCTTCGACCTTATTTACGCAGTCAAAGGCGCATTGGCCGGACCGAACTTCTCCAGTGACATTATGGGCACCCTTTTCTACCGCACCTTTTTCGGATTCCAACTCCAGCTGGGCAACCCGACAATGGGGGCCACCATCGCGACCATGATGTTCATGGTCATCCTCCTCGGCGTCCTGCTGTATCTCTTCATCCTGCAACGCAAACTGCGCCGGTACGCGCTGTAGGAGACTGCCATGCACAAAGCCAAAAAAACCGTCAGTACACTGGGCATCCACATCGTCCTGCTCACCTATACACTCATCGCCCTGTGGCCCATCTTCCTGACGATCATCAACTCGTTCAAATCACGCAAGGCCATCTTCCGCAGCCCCATGAGTCTGCCGGGAATCGATACGTTCAGCCTCAAGGGATTCATCAAAGTTCTGGTCCGTTCAGATTTTGAAATCTATTTCATGAACTCCATCATCGTCACAGTGGCAACTCTGACGTTGGTACTTCTGCTCGGTGCCATGGCAGCCTGGGCATTGTCCGAATATGAATTCAAGGGCAACAAATGGCTCGGCCTGTATCTGGCAATCGGAATCATGATTCCCATCCGCCTCGGCTCGGTCAGCCTGCTCCAACTCATCGTGGACATGAATCTCACCAACACACTGACCGCACTAGTGCTGGTCTATGTCGCACAGAGCATACCTCTGGCCATATTCATTCTATCGGAATTCATGCAGCAAATACCAAAAGACCTGAAAGAAGCCGCCCGCTGTGACGGCGTGAGCGAGTACACCATTTTCTTCAAGGTCATCCTGCCGTTGACCCGCCCGGCCATCGCCACTGTCGGCGTCTTCACACTGGTCCCGGTCTGGAACGACCTCTGGTTCCCGCTGATTCTGGCTCCGAGCGAACAGACACAGACCATCACCTTGGGCGTCCAGCAATTCATCGGCCAGTATGTCACCGACTGGAACGCGGTATTGGCGTCGTTGACGCTGGCCATCGTCCCGATCCTGATCATTTACATTCTGCTGTCCAGGCACCTGATCCGCGGCATTACCGCCGGTGCTGTCAAATAGAGGAAAAACATGTCCGATATCCAACTGAAAAACATCGATAAGGCCTTCGGTAAAGTCGAGGTCCTCCACGACGTGAACATGAACGTCAAGGACGGGGAATTCGTCGTATTCGTCGGCCCGTCAGGCTGCGGCAAATCCACGTTACTGCGCGTCATTGCCGGACTGGAAAAAGTCACGGCAGGCGAAATCCACATTGACGAAGAACTGGTCAACGACGTCCAGCCCCGAGAACGCGGCATAGCCATGGTCTTCCAGTCTTACGCGCTTTACCCGCACATGACGGTTTACAAAAATATGTCCTTTGGCCTGAAACTCAAGAAGCATGACAAGCAGGAAATAGACCACCGCGTCCGTCACGCCGCCGAGACTCTGCAACTGACCGAATACCTGAACCGCCGCCCAGCAGAACTCTCTGGAGGTCAAAGACAACGTGTGGCAATCGGTCGGGCCATCGTCCGCAATCCCAAAGTCTTTCTCTTTGACGAGCCTCTGTCCAACCTCGATGCCGCACTCAGGGTTCAAACCCGCATCGAAATAGCCAAGTTGCACAAGAAACTTGACGCGACCATCATCTACGTCACCCATGATCAGGTAGAAGCCATGACCCTAGCCGACAAGATCGTGGTGCTTCACGATGGCAGAGTGGAACAAGTCGGCGCACCGCTCGAACTGTACAACTCACCAGCCAATCTGTTCGTTGCCGGATTCATAGGCTCGCCCAAGATGAACTTCCTCAAGGGTACCGTGGCCTCGGTCAAAGGGACAACGGTTGAAATCAGTCTGCCGGACGGCAAAACCATCACCATCGAGCATGACGCCCCTGGCAGCGAAAACGATCAGGCTACAGTGGGCATCAGGCCGGAACATCTGCTCCTTGCCGGGCCAAAAGAAGGGCTGCTCAAGGCCGAAGTGGATGTAGTCGAACGATTGGGGGATGTCAGCTACCTCTACTGTAAGCTGTCCGACGGCACTGCTATTATCGCCAGCACACCCGGTACCAGCGAAGCAACCACCGGGGACACGATTCACCTGACTGCTCGCATCGACAAAATTCACGTATTCGGATCGGACGGAACAGCCTGGAAGTAGCCAACACACTCAAAGAACGCACAAGGGGCTGTCGGAGATCCGGCAGCCCTTTTTTAAAGAGTTCATCTCCCTTATTGTAAAAACTACCACCTGCGACTATAAGTCGAACGAATCCAGAAGGGAGGGATCGAGTGCAGGCGGCCAACAGGGAACTCATGCGCGCCATCAACCGGGACAGCGTTCTTAGGACGATCAGGTTGCAGGGCGAAATATCGCGCAAGCAAATAGCAGCACAAACCGGACTGGGGCAATCTACGGTCACGGACATCACTGCAGCCCTGCTTCAGGAAAACCTGCTACTTGAAAAACCAGCCCCTGGCAGCCACGCTGGACGCCCACCCATACTGCTCTCCCTCAATCCGGACGGCACATTCGTCGCCGGAGCGTACATTACATCACGACAAATCAGCGTGGTGGTCATCAATCTGGAAGCACAGGTCATAGGCTCTCATGCACACCGTCTGGATGAAAGCGCTACCACTCCCGAGAAAATCGCTGACCTCGTGGCTGAAACAGTCAGAACCTGCTGCACTCGAAATGGCTTCATCCCGGACGACATTTCAGGGCTCGGCCTCGGCATACCGGGCCTGGTGAACTCCGATGAAGGCATGATTCACTTCCACCCCGGCTTCAACAAGGGGTTCGACTGGTCCAATGTCCCGTTCAAGGATCTGGTGGAAAAACGAACTGGCTTCCAGACATTTATCGAGAATAGTTCCAACACATTAGCCATATTCGAACATTGGTTCGGCGCGGCACGAGGTATAGACAATTTTTTCGTGACCACGTTGGAACATGGGGTCGGTCTTGGCCTGTACGCCAACGGTGCACTGGTGCGTGGATGGCAAGGTATGGCCGGGGAATTCGGTCACGTCAGGGGCAACTGTCGTGAATCCGTGTGTCGATGCGGCATGAAAGGCTGTCTGGAAGCGGTGGCTTCGCCTCACGCCATCCTTGAAGAAGCACAGGAAGCTGCTCAACAAGGATTGTGGCACCCGGAGACAGACGCTCTCTCACTGGAAAAAATCATTCACGCTGCGCAAAATGGTGAACAGGTCCTGCAAGACATCTTTACCCGGGCAGGCACCATCCTCGGCCAACGCATCACAGACCTGACCCGCATACTGAACCCGGAAACCATCATCATCACCGGCAAAAACAATCTGGCTGAAAAGATGCTCTTCACGCCACTATCTCAAGCCATGGAAGCGTGCAATTCCGAAGTATTCGGCACTATGCCAAGCCTCGTCATCCGCCCGTGGCGCGAAGAGAACTACGCACGCGGAGCCGGAGCACTGGTCTTGCAAAAACTGCATCAAAACTGTGTGTTCTAGCCACAAAAGGAGAAAGGCTATGCTCCAATACACGGCATTCGACACCCCATTGTGGGAAATCATCCTCGTCGGCACCGAACAGGGAATCACCAACCTGCACATGATGACAGACAAAGGGAAACGGCAATTCGAAATCGATCCGACATGGACACGGAACGATGCTCTTTTCGACGAGGCAAAAAATCAAATACTGGAATACTGCGCCGGACAAAGAAAAGAATTCACCATGAAACTTATCCCTCAGGGAACGGAATTTCAAAAGAGTGTCTGGAACGCGCTCAGTAAGATTCCATACGGTGAAGTACGGAGCTACAAGGATATCGCCATAGCCATAGGCAACCCCAACGGCTCACGGGCCGTGGGCATGGCAAACTCGAAAAACCCGATCCCGCTCGTCGTTCCGTGCCACCGAGTCATCGGTGCCAATGGAAAACTCACAGGATTCGCCCATGGCCTGGACGCCAAAATGAAGCTCCTGAATCTCGAAAAAGGGATATAAGAAAAGACAAGACGAAATAAAAAAGGCAATGATACCATCATTTTCAAACCCCACCGCCCTCACAAAATATTTTTTGTAAGAGCAGTGGACTTAATAACAATTAAAAACATAACTGAAATCGATGCAGCTCACCAAATTCCATCCATGCTGCATCCTACATGTCTAACTCGATTCCATTTGTGACAGTACCTTCTGTCAAAGCTCCCGCTGGCTGTCGTATAGTTGTTACTGCTTTAGGCGGTGTGAAACGGACGGTATCATTCGCTCCGAACCTATTTAGAATCCCTGTAAGATATTCCGCCTGAGAAGAAAGTTCCTGTGCTGTTCCCGCCGTCTGTTCCGAGACCGTAGCGTTGCGCTGGATGACTTCATCAAGCGTCTGGATGGAGGAGTTGACCTGTGAAGCTCCGGTATTCTGCTCATTACTGGACACGTTGATCTCCTGGACCAACTCCGCAGTCTTTTCGATATCGGGGACAAGTTCCGACAGCATGGTTCCGGCTTTGTCGGCTACATCCACACTGCTTATTGAAAGCTCACTAATCTCAGTGGCAGCGACGCCGCTTCGCTCTGCCAACCTGCGAACCTCAGAGGCAACCACAGCGAAACCTTTACCGTGCTCACCAGCTCTGGCCGCTTCAATCGCTGCGTTGAGTGCCAACAAATTTGTCTGCCGGGCAATCTCTTCGATAATGGATATCTTTTCTGCAATTTCTTTCATGGCGGCTACGGTATGTGCCACGGCTATCCCGCATTCTGTAGCCCTGGCACCAGAATCCCTGGCAATGGCATCAGTACTCTGCGCGTTCTCCGCGTTCTGACCAATATTGCTTGCCATCTGCTCCATGGAAGCCGAGATTTCTTCCACACTAGCTGCTTGCTGGGAGGCTCCCTGAGATATCTCATCCGTCGATGTAGACAAAGTATCGCTGCACGAACTTACCTTTTCGGATACCGCCACTATTTCACGAATCACACTTGTCAACTTGGCGGTCATGGCACGTACGGAATCAGCCAAAATCCCCAACTCGTCAGAACGTTCAACTCCCAGTTCGCCGGAATAATATACATCTTTGTCGACAGCCGAAGCCCAATTCGAAATCAAGCCGGTGTCCTTGACCACACTCCGAAGCAGGTAGTTGGCCATAAAAACAAGGCATACCAACAATGCGAAAGAAATGGCACTGACCCACGTCACTTGAGAAATACAACTCGCCATTCCTGACATCAGTCCGGCTTCCATCACATTGAAACGCTCATTGAGGACGAGGAATCCTTCAAACGCGGGTTTGTCACTAATCTTGACAATCCCATCTACCTCTTTGGGGGTTTTGCCTTCTGCCCACATCTTTTCGACAAGAGCCACATTCGTAAAATAGCTCTGCATGACACCTTTGATTTTATCCAAGGCCTGCTCTTCTGCTGGTGTCAGGCCCAGTTTTCTGTACTCATCAACAGCACTCAGAATCTGTATCTGATTATTCTTGATCCGATCTTTGTATTTAGGCTGACCACGCAAAACATAATTTTTAAAATTATGAATAATACCGCCGTATCCAAATTGTTCTTTGATTTGCATAAGCAGTTTCTGCTTTGCAACGGCGTTGGATGTGTATGCATTCCAATCACGATTCACTTCGCCCAAGGAGCTCACCATAAGCGGTAGGGAAATCACAATGACTCCAATGCACAATGCCAAATTGGTTTTCACCTTGTTGTTAAGTGACATTTTTATCATCGGCCCCTCTCTCTTCTTTCACGTGTTAACCCTCAAAATTCACTTACCCATCCTCCACACCTACACCTTTATGTCGGATTGAGTATTATAATTTCACCGAAAGTTTTGTCCCTCAAAACATACGCCATCATGAGTGCTGTTTTTTAATGGACATAATTTCCTGTACGTTCGAAAAAAACACCTCAACGAGTTTTGGATCGAAGTGCTCTCCTCTCGTTTTCAAAATGAGATCAAAAGCCTTTTCCACCGACCAGGCCTCTTTGTATGGACGTTCGGATGTCAGTGCATCGAAGACATCGGCAATGGCGGCGATACGACCTTCGATAGGGATATTCTCGCCGGACAACCCGTTGGGATAGCCTGTCCCATTCCATTTTTCATGATGGGTCAAGGCAACGACTCTCGCAGTAACCATAAGCTCATCATCGTGCTCACCGATAATTTCGCCTCCTATGATGGGATGCTCTGTCATAATATCCCACTCTCCTGGCTCCAATTTCCCGGGTTTGCTGAGAATGGAGTCAGGGATACCGATCTTCCCGACGTCATGCATGGGGGCAGCATTGAGCAGGAGGTCCGCATCGGCATCACTGAAGCCGATCCCCTTGGCCATGACATGACAATATTTACTCATGCGAATGATGTGCAGACCGGTATCGTTATCCTTAAACTCTGCTGCGATCCCAAGACGACGAATGATCTCAAGACGAGTCCTATACAAATCAATAGTCCGGGAAGCCACCTGCTGCTCCAAAGCAATACTCTGATTATGTAACGACAGATGAGTCCTGACTCGTGCGCGCACAATCGACGGATTGATGGGTTTGGCTATGTAATCCACGGCTCCAAGTTCAAAACCTTGAAGCTCATCCGCCTCTTCTCCCTTTGCCGTGACAAAAATGACCGGGATATTACGGCTTCGAATCTGGGACTTCATCCTGCGGCATGCCTCGTAGCCATCCATGCAAGGCATCATGACATCCATCAAGACTATATCAGGAGGGGTAGAAGAATTGACGACATCCAAGGCTTCCTCCCCGTTAAGAGCCACCTTGATTTTATAATCGTCTTTAAGAATCTCCAGCAGGAGATCAATATTTTCGACAATATCATCAACAATTAAAATGGTCTGCTTGCCCAATACTGTCACTGGCCCCCTCCTGTTATTCCTCCTGATCCATGCGAATACATGTCCCCAATTTGAGTCTCGCTACACGAAGTCCCATCTTCAATTATAATGTATATATTATACCCTCGTCACTTCCCGAGAAGGACAAGACATCAGACAAATCGTAGACTCAATTATTCAACCCAGCCAACAACATCGGATCTTATTAAGAATGATGGATAAAATATAAAACCTCGCAAACGCATGCTTTTTTCACAGGTAATAGACAGGATAATAATGCGCCTGGTTTCTTTTGTCTGATAATTAGAAACATAATACGCTTTTCTTGAGCTCAACAAATGGAGAGGAAGGCCAATGTGACCCCAAAAAACAACGAATCACCAATCGTTATTCGAAGCTTTCTTATAACAACGATTTTTCTCGGTGCACTGGCGGCTACCGGTTGCTATTACATGTATTTTATGGAGACCGAATCCACTGAAAATGTCATCAAAATCAATGAAAAGATGCACAACAACTTGTTGTCACGAACAATCAGCCTTGATTTGAAAAGCCTGTTCAATGATCTCATACTGTCAAGCAACCATGTCGAAGTCAGACAGTTTTTAAAAAGCAGAAATTCAACGGATCGATCCGACTTGGAATCAGAATTCATTGCCTTATGTCGAGTCAGTAAAGCGTACGACCAAGTTAGGATTCTCGGCAACGACGGCATGGAACTCGTGCGGGTCAATAATAACAATGGCCACCCCATGGCGGTTCCTGTGCAAAAACTCCAAAACAAAAGTGATCGCTATTACTTTCTGGAATCCCTGAAACTGAAGCACGGTGAAGTCTATGTTTCACCTTTTGATCTCAATATTGAGAATGGAAAGATAGAACAGCCTCTCAAGCCCATGCTCAGAGTATCCATGCCGGTTTACGACGATTCGGGACAACGACTCGGCATCGTGATCCTCAACTATCTCGGACAAAAGATTCTGAATAGTATCACTGCGAATATGGGAAGTGATCGGGGGGTATCCATGCTCCTCAACAGCAAGGGATATTGGCTTCTCTCTCCAGACAAAAGTCAAGAATGGGGATTTATGTACAAAGACCGGAAAGCGGTTAATTTAAAAACAATCACGCCTAAGGCGTGGGAGCAAATCGCCGCATCCCCGAGCGGACAATTCTCCACGATTGCAGGGATATATACATATTCCACCATTATCGTGGCTCCCAAAACTGGGAAAAAAGAAATCAGCGGTAATGTCCGTCAATGGAAGGTCGTATGCCTGGCCCCGTCATCGATCATCGCCGCCTCGACTTCTCAGATATTCTACAACTATATGATCATTTACTCCTGTATCCTCATGATCATTCTTTTTGGAGGACTGACCAGGGCCAGATTTGTGGGCATACGAGCACAAGGACGCAAAAAGCTCGAGAAAGCCAAGCTGGAGGCGGAGGACGCCAATCGGGCCAAAAGCGATTTTCTGGCTCGAATGAGCCATGAAATCCGCACTCCGATGAACGCGATCATCGGCTTGACCCACTTGGCGCTCAAAACGAAAATGACCTCCAAACAAAACGACTATCTCAGCAAGGTCGACATGTCGGCAAAATCATTGCTTGGCATCATCAATGACATCCTCGATTTTTCCAAAATCGAAGCTGGCAGATTGGAGGTGGGACACGTTGATTTCATCCTGGACGACGTACTCAATGACATAGTCAACATGCTCGGCCTTCAGGCAGAACAAAAAGGGCTTGAATTCCTTCTGATGGTCAGAAGCACGGTCCCCAATCTCCTTGTGGGTGATCGACTTCGTCTAGGCCAGGTGCTGCTCAACCTGACCGGAAATGCCATCAAATTCACCGACTCCGGTGATGTCATCATTTCAGCAAAATTGGTCCAAGAGACCAATGATATGGCGCTGATTCAATTCTCTATCAAGGATACCGGCATCGGTATTTCCCCGGAACAATCTGCCAAACTGTTTCAACCTTTCAGCCAGGCCGATGGTTCCATTTCTCGTCAGTTCGGAGGGACAGGGCTTGGCCTGACTATCAGTAAACGGTTGGTAGAACTGATGAACGGAACCATGCAGCTCAAAAGCGAAATAGGGGAAGGAAGCGAATTCATTTTCACTATTCCATTCGGGTTACAAGCTAAACATACAGGCGCACATCAGGTCTATCCTCATGAAATCAAAGGAATGCGGGTCCTGGCTGTAGATGACAGCAAGATGTCGAGGATGGTCCTCGACAAGGTACTACAATCATTCACATTTGATGTAGAAACAGCGCAAAATGGAAGGCAAGCTCTTGAATTGCTGTACAGTAATGATGCTACCTCCCCTTTCAAGCTCGTCATAACAGACTGGAGAATGCCTGATATCGACGGTATTGAATTAGTACAAAAGATCAAGGGAACCAGCCTTCTCAAAAACATTCCAAAAATCATCATGCTCACGGCATACGGGCAGGATGAAATCCGGCACAGGGCAGAGCAAGTAGATCTGGACGGCTTCATGCTCAAACCATTCAATCGGTCGATTCTCTTTGATACAATAATGGAAACTGTAACGAATAATGGGGCACGGATTAAGAAAATCACTCCCGAAGAACCTCGAACCGGCGTACCGCCAAACGTGGCCGGAGCCCATGTTTTGCTCGCTGAAGATAACGAAATCAATCAGCAGGTCGCACGGGAAATATTGGAGGGCGCAGATGTGATTGTTTCCATTGCCAACGATGGGCAACAGGCCGTGGAAATGGCTAAAACCAACAGCTACGACGCATTGCTGATGGATATACAGATGCCGGTCATGGATGGTTTCAAAGCTGTGAAGCTCATCCGTTCAGACGAAAAATTAAAGTCAATCCCGATTATCGCCATGACGGCGCACGCCCTTGTCGGTGACAAGGAAAAAAGCCTGCTAGCCGGCATGAATGACCATGTCACCAAGCCTATTGACCCCGATGCGCTCATGGAAGCTCTTTCCAAGTGGCTCCCTGACCGTTCGGAGATTAAAACAGAAAAGTATCGCCTGGCCGTTGATGAGATGTCTCCACTTCAGTTTTTCGAGGCCATACCAGGTATAGAGGCAGAACAGGCGCTCACCAGAGTCCGAGACAACAAGGAACTGTATAAAAGGCTCCTCATCAACTTTGCGCATGACTGCAATGAAGCGTGCTCACAACTACCCGATCTGATTTCCATGAATGAATATGAAGAAGCACAACTCCTGGTCCATAACATGAAGGGAGTCGCAGGCAATGTTGGAGCAAATGAATTGTACCGGGTTATCCTGGAGATGGAAACGGCTCTGAAGAGTGGCTCAGACACAGTTCAAGACCTGCTGGACAAACTCGAAATCGAAAAGAAGCGCGTTGTGGACGGTATCTTTAAAGCTTTTCCGCAAAAAGAAAAAACCGCAAACGATGATGCCACATGTGAACCACTCCTTGAGGAATCCAAGGCACTGATACCGCATCTCAAAAAACTATCTAAACTTTTGAAAAAACATGATATTGAAGCTAGGAGTTCGTATCAATCCATTGAACTCGAATTAACACACGCAGCACCAAAATTCGCAAAAGAACTCGGAATATTGCTTAACAGGTTCGATTTTTCAAACGGCTATGAGAAAGTCGAAAAATTCATCACGGAATGCGAATTAATGGAGAATGATGATGGATAAGGCACGGATTCTCGTCGTTGACGACACCCCAGTCAATCTGGACATCCTTGGCGGGCTGTTAAGTCCCGAATATGGGGTCAGCGTCGCAACCAATGGGGAAGAAGCTCTACAGATTGTTTTGTCCGATGAACCTCCCGATCTCGTCTTGCTGGACATCATGATGCCGGGAATCAACGGATATCAACTTTGCTCAATCATGAAGGCTGACGAGCGAATTCGACAGATTCCCATAATATTTGTGACCGCCATGAGTGATATTGAAAATGAGGAAGAGGGATTGAGACTTGGTGCAGTGGATTATCTCACCAAACCGTTCAAGCCCTCCATCGTCCTGGCACGGGTGAAGACCCATCTTTCATTATACAACCAGACCAGGCTATTGCAAAGCTTGGTCAGCGAACGAACCGACGAGCTCGAAAAGGCCAGAGATGAAGCAAAGTTGGCAAACCGCGCTAAAAGCACTTTTCTTGCCAACATGAGTCATGAACTCAGAACACCACTCAATGGCATCATTGGAATGACCCAGCTCCTTTTGGAGAGTAATCCTACTGAAAATCAGAAAGAATTCCTCGAAGATGAGTTGGAATCCTCTTCTCGGATGCTGATACTGGTCAACGATCTTTTGGAGTTATCCAATGCTGAAGCTGGCAAAGTAAAATTATCCCCCTGCCGTTTCGAAACAAGAAAGAGCCTCGAACAGGTACTTGCCCTCTATCGGAATCAGGCAAATCAAAAAGGTCTCGACTTTTCCAGTTCTGTATCACCAGATGTTCCCTTCATGCTCAACGCCGACATTTCCCGTATCCGTCAAGTTCTGATGAACCTGCTGAACAACGCTCTTCGCTTCACCAATAGCGGCTCCATTACGGTCCTGGTCAAAGTACTAGGAGAACCCTCCCCCTCTCAAGCCACCCCAATGTCAGTCTGCTTCAGCGTCAAAGACACCGGCGTCGGCATTCCCTGGCAAAAACAGGAGTCCATATTCGAGCCTTTTTCCATTGGCGAAGACTTCATGACCAAGATCCACAGCGGCGCTGGCCTGGGTCTTTCAATATCAAAACGCCTCATCGAACTCATGGACGGACGCATCTGGCTGGAAAGCCAGGAAGGCAGTGGCACGACAGTCAGCTTCACGATTCCGTGCAAACAATGTTCGAATACCGACGAGAAAAGATCGTATTAGCGATCCAAGTTCCGGCAACAAGGTACAGTCAACGTATTCGCAATCAGCAGGTCATCGGTTCAACTCCGTTTCCTGGCTTCACCAAATGATCAAGCCCCACAACGACTTCTGTCGCTGCGAGGCTTTTCCCATTTCGTCCAACAAGATGATAAAAACTGCGCACACTCTCATCTACGTGGTGAGATTTAAACACGGTAAAAGCTTAAATATAGCAAGCCAGGGACCGATCTCAATCTCTACAATAGTCCCGGCGGCAAGACTCGCCGCCTAAAACAGGAACTGCGCTTCACACATCAGGCTGTGGCTGGCTGCGTGTTCCTCTACATCCCCCTGATAGCGCAATGCAAAACTCATATCCGTGTCGTAGATGGCGCGGACGCCTGCGCCGAAACGGTAGGCGTCTCTCGCGGTTTCGGCTGTGGTCTGGGAAAAGACGGTGCCGGGCATACCTGTCATGGACACAGTCAGGGCGCGGTCCTGAGTAAGCCATTCATGCATCCACATGGCCGAGAGTTCCGGGATGATCTGGCCGAAATCGGTTTGCCATGTGCGGTCTATTTTCACGCCAAGTCCGCTTTCGAGAAAATTACTATCCACATCCGGCACACTCAAATTAGCGGCTCCGGCACCGGATTCCGTATATCCGTCTTGATGAAAACGTGTGTATTCCAGCGAGGCGGTGGGAGTCAGCCCGTAGCCGCCGACATCAAACCGGTAACCTCCGGCACTCTTGGCAGATACCGTGTACCCGGAAGAATCGGAGGTCGCTGTCCTGCCGAAAGCCGGGAGACGCCTGTCCATGTCATATTCGTTATACGCTCCGGCAAGCACTGCATCCACATACCATTGATTCTTGAACCATGTTCCGTAAACTCCGAGCGAATAACTATCGAGACTGGAATCACTCCCGCCTGCGTCCTTGTAATCTGCGTCCGTTTTGGCATAGCCACCGCTGATACCGGCAAGGAAGCCATCGCGGAACACACGATCATACCCGCCGGAAAAAATGACGCTGTTGTAATCATATCCGTCGTAGCCACCATGACTGTCCATATCGCCGGTACGACCAAGCACGCGCAGATGAACCCCATTGGGTTGATATTCTGGCTCGCGCGACATGAGTCCGGCCAGATCGCCATTGGCTGCGACCATGGGCCATGATTCCGGGTCCTCGGGGTCAGCGGTTTCATCATTTTGTGCCAGCATGATTTGATAGGCGCGCATCTGGGCCATACGCGTCTGGGTGGCGAGGGAAAGCTGGTGCGCTGTTCCGAGGCTGATGGAAGTCATGCCGGAAGAGAAAACCCCACCGAGTTCAGTCAAGTTCGTATTGAAGGCTTGCTGCGAAGCGGAACAATCGAGCTTTCCGAGGATAGTCGCCATATCGCCGGTAGCCGTGGCTATGAGTGGATCAAGTACAACAGCCAAGGCAACGGCGTTCTCATTGCCCATGTCAACAACATCCATATAGCTCTTCTTGGTCAGGTTGACGCTATCGCCCGCGATACTCACGCTCAGCAACGGGGAATTGGTGCTATATGAGCCTGTTCCGGAAAGATTTGCGCTGGTCAGCGCGGTGAAGGATTGTCCGCTCTGCATTAAACCGTCGAGGGCAAAAGCGACATCGCCGTTGTTGATGAAATTGTTCGCCACCTGCACTGTGGGCGTCGCTGTCTGCGCGACGTTCACCTTCAGGGAGCCCTCTTGCACTGTGAGGTCGTTGGTGTTGATATCTCCATTGGTGCTCCACGTACCCGCTCCGGTCTTGATCATGGTCGTGATATTACTCACGTCGCCGTTCAGGGAACCGGCACCGTCCAGAGTTAGCAGATTGGTGCCGCCGCCCAGATCAATCTTGCCGACCACGCTCGCGCCATTACCGAGGACGATGGTGTCGTTGACTGCACCGCCGGG
>Ga0209475_10003161_pt1 | contig 15505 bp, 10 predicted proteins | sample tdDd471_FD_187128 | JGI IMG/M metagenome (GOLD analysis project Ga0209475, IMG submission 187128) | Marine sediment microbial communities from the Atlantic coast under amendment with organic carbon and nitrate - tdDd47.1 (SPAdes)... | ecosystem: Environmental > Aquatic > Marine > Coastal >... | reverse complement strand
CCAGAATAACCACCATATATATCCAAGTGATTAGTCCGCCACCAATCAAGATTCGTGCTTCCATTGGGCGTCCCATTATATAGGCCAATCCTTGCTCAAACCACGATTGTCCTGTAAAAAAGATAGCTTTATATGGATCCAGTTCACAAGCAAAGAAGCAAGCAGATCCATTAGCTGCAAAATACACAGTAAGTAGTAGGATAATAACAGGGGCTGCCTTTAATATCATATTAATCAGCCGAGGTATTTTAATGTATTTTTTGTGATTCTTAGCTTTGCCTAAATGCTGTACTGATCCCATAGGACAACCTGATGAGCAGAATACACGACCACTGATTAAGGCAATTACTAATGGCGCCATAAATACAATGAGCGCAGTGAGGCTAACAAGGGCAGGTTCCATAATGCCCATCGTAGCATTGGTGATAGCTCCCACGGGACAAACACATCCCCCTCTGATAAATGCCAGGTAAATGAAAGTAACGATCATCAGGAGGTTCATTGGACGACCCGTTTGGCGCTTTAAAACAAAGAATAAGCCCAAACCAAGCAATAGCAATAAAACACCCAAATCAACTAACGACATATATTCAGGGAGGGCATGATACTCAATAGGAATGTAGGCATCCTTATATTCTTTAATATTTCCTCTTGAGAAATCGGCAGCAGTAGTGTATTCTGCAGTATTGTTTTCTACCGTAGCATGTAATGGTGATACGATTAGAATGGCCAGAAAACTGAGGACTATAGTTATTAGTCTAATATTTTTCATTTACCAACTCTTACATATTATTGTTAAAATCACCATCCAGTTCATAAATGCCTCTGAAGTTATCTTCCGGTCCATAATACAAACGGTCAATAGCTCCTTCAGGACATAAATCGGCGATATTACAAGCATTACAGTTTAAACAAAGGTCGGGGCGGATAATCAAAAACATAGATTTAGTTCCCTTATGGTTACATGCCTTAGCACATTTGCCGCATGCCACACATTTGTTATCATCTATATCATAAACAAAATAACCTTCCTTACCACCGGATAAATTTATTCGTGAAACGGCATCGTGTTCGCAGACACGTACGCCATCACTCATGATTTGATCAGACGGAATTTCTTTGTTAGAAATATGACCATAGCACACTACACATAGAGAGCATTTCTTCTGATCATTTACCGCTTTTACCGCTGAAGGTGTACGATTGCAAATCGTTTCACACTTGCCACAGAAGGTGCATTTATCCGGATCAATTTGCCAGACAAAGCGTGAGTTAGGACCTGCAGTTTCCTCATTCATATGGGCATTTACTACCCGATAGGTAATGCCTCCAAGTACCAGACCGCAGGCCACACGTCCGGTATCGCGTAAAAACTTACGACGGTCGATATTAATTGTTGTTTTAGCCATCTTCTAAAGTGTTTTAATATAAGGGTTAGGTGTCCATTTGGATGGCTTTATAAACCCATCACTTAACATGCTCTCAGGAGAGTTATCATTGGAAAGGCTGAGCAATGCTTTTTGTAAACGCATAGCATCTTCTTTTGATATTTTATCCATGTCAAGGATTACTGACGTTAATGGCGTGTTTTCTGTTTCGCCAATAATACGGAAATCATCATCGCTGGCCACATCAACCGCACAACTCGCTGACATGACATAATCCGATACAATAGCAACTTCAGCATTCTTATCCAACAACTCATTGATACACTCCAGGCAGCTGGCTTTATGGTAAATTTTACCCGGTTGAATATTTTTCTCCTCTAGTAGATGAAAAGGTTGGTGATACTTTTCGTAAGCATCAGGTTGCCCGGCTACCATTACCTTGCCATTGATATCTTCCAATGACTGAATTGGAGAATCTTTAGGAACAAGGAATAGCCCTTTTAACCATTCATTATTAAAAACATCTTTAATATCAACCACACGTTTATAGTTGAGCTTATGCTCTTTTTGAAGCATAAAAGCATTCCAGGGTTTACAAATTACACCATCATATTCCTTAGCCTTAATCTTATCTTCCAGGTGATATATTTCAACATAATAAGTTAATTCAAGGTTTATGTTATGCTTCTCTTTTAATAAACGTTGTAGTTCTCCATACTCGCGCGAAGCCACATCATGTATACACACACAAGCCGTACTTTTGCAATACGTATCGTTAACAGCTAATTTAATGGTTAATGGTTCCACATCTGATGATGGTTCCCCACAACATGGGCTAAAAGCCGTTTCTTCAAATCCTTCATCTGCCTTTATCGATTTTTGATTGGTTTTATGTTGGCATGACAATAATATCGCCATCAACATCACATGCACTAGGGGTAATTTTAAAGATAGTTTCATTTATTTCATTTTTTTCAATAGCCACCCGGTCATTTCCACATAACAGATATATTTGTTTGCTGTCATTCCTTCCGCTATCGCTATTATTCAACTATGTATCCGCATTGTTTATTTGCAATAAGCAAAAGAAGATAAAAATTAACGCGTAGCAGGTTAATATAAAACCAATCAAGGTTAATTAAGGTTAATGCATGAACTTAAATGAAAGATATATGTTACTCAATTCTTTTTGCCAAATATGCTCACCATACAGTCGCTTATAATTATCCCCATTGTTGCTATAGCTACAATGGGGATAATTATTTCAAAAAAATATAGAAAACAGAGTATTCTAAGATGTGATAATAATATTAAACTCATCTTTAGATTCAACATAAAGGTTGCATTAAGCAAGGTTGGACTATTACGAATAGTTAGTGGCCGCCTTAAGGAATGGTTAATCCATTTTTATGGAGTGGCAACAAAGTATATGGAGAGCTACTTATCCTGGTTTCGCTAACTGGATGAATTCACATGGCGACTAAGCCTGAAACCTTTCTGTTGAGGGGAAAACGCCTACAATATATAAATTTCAACCTTTATTTATGATATAGCCAAAATATTTGAAGCAGGATACCACGGTCGGAGTGATCAATAATTTCCAACTTGTAATCCTGTTCGACAGTTACCTTATTATTTAAAAAGGGTGGCATGATAAATGAGAAATAACAATCCTTGATAGTCACACTTAAAAAGATTGCTATTGTTCTCCTTATAGTAGTATTTATCAAGGGTCTTAGCAGCTTTTAAATTTAGTTATTTTGTTGAAATCCTATTCTTTAATCCATTCTTTAACGTTCTTTTAATCTCAAATAAAATTACTTAAATATTAACATTTTTTTCATTTGATATTCAAGTTCATTTCCTCTTAAATTCGTTGCAATAATAGTTCCCTCAGAATCAACTAAAACGCTTCTAGGAATACCTCCAAGATCATATAAACTATCAAGGTTTGCAACATTATCAGTTGTAAATTGCATCCATGGTGTTTTATCTTCTTCTAAAGCTATTAGCCAACTTTCTCTTTTTTTATCTAAAGAAATTGCAACGATTTCTAAACCTTGTTTGTGATATTTCTTATAATCTTCTTTCATTTTTGGAAATTCAGTTCGGCAATAACCACACCATGAAGCCCAAAAATCAATCAATGTAAATTTATTTTCACTTACAATTTCACTAACTTGAATAAGTTTACCTGTTTTTGTTAATGCTTCAAATTGACGATACTTTTTGCCAACTTGTAAAGCCTCGCGAGTTTCAGCTCTCTGAGTTTCTTTTCGCGCCTTTTTAAGATATCCTTTTACATGGTGTGATTCTTGAATTGATATTGGTAAATTTTCGTAAAAGTTTACTTTCTCTTTAGGTGTACATTTTGAATTGTTCATGATCACTGACTGAAACAGTGGATTGCATGTTTTAGATATCCAATCTTTAGCAATCATGATGCTATTTTTATTTATTGAATCTAGGCACTGCACGTACTCATTATATAGTATTTTTTGTATCTCAGGCAGTTCTTCCGCCTCATAAATTCCTTCTGGGAAAGGAAAAGCTTGCTTACTTAAATTACTTCTTTTTTTGTATAGCAGGTAATTAACTTTATATACGTTATCATTAAACGAGGCATTAAACCCTTGAAGACTCCCCCCTCTAACTTGGGATTCCCAATATTTTGGCGATCCATCATAATTTAATGCAAAAATGCTATTTTCAATAAAAAATTTCCACTCTATTCGTTTATGATTAACTCTGATAGAAGCGACATAAATAGCTCCTTCTTCAAGAGATCCTTCAAAATGAATTTTTCCGCCTATTATTTGTGTTGTATCATATACTATATCGTTTTCTTTTTCAATAACTAAAACAACTTGGGTACTATCAGGAATATTTTTTACATTTCCATTAAGTAAATATTTTTTTGAGTTATAATTACACGCACCTAAAAGTATAAAAGATATAATAAGTAGTACAAGTTTATATATATTCATAGGTAATATTATGATTAAAATGTTAATGAAGATAAAAAAGGAGATTTTAAATAACCTCCTTTTTTCATTAATGTTTTTTATTTACGGGGATCCCACCATGGAGTATCACCCGTCAATGTTGATGGCCATTCTTTACCATCTGTACGAGTTATTTCCACTTCAATCCAAACATCATACCACATTGTGTCCCAATTCATTACTAATACGGTTATATTCTCTCCATCAACTTCATCAAGATACCAAAAGTCCCAACCCATATCGGAGATTAAATGATCATCTTCACATCTTAAAGTTGCTTGTTCAGGCCCACCATAATGGGATTGCCCAAATTCAGCATCGCTAACGATAAAAGGACCATTCATGAAGTTAAGTACATTATTCTTATCAACAGGAGTAATTGTAATAGTTCCTTCTTGCGGAACATCTTTAGGACTACCACTTCCTGTTTGAAGAACCTTATATTCAAATTCTCCAATAAAATAATGAAGAATTATTTCCTGGAGAACAGCTTTTTGACCAAAACCAATATCTCCTAACTGAATATCTGAAATTTTAGTATAATCTTTCTTAGTATCATCGATATTAGTAATGATATATTGAATAACTATTTGATCCTCATTCCAATCTATATTTTGTGATTGTCTTTTGATTGTTGATTTTAAAGCTTCTTCAATTTTATCACCACTAAATACTACATCGAATTCATTTTTCGAAGTCAATTCTACATTTTCTTCATATTTAATGATTTTAGCAGCTTCATACCCAGTGTCATTCTTTTCTTCATACCGAATCATGGTTTCTACCTTTTCTATTTGGACAGAACCATAATCAACAACTATTTTATTTTTAAGAATGACTTCTTTTATGTATGAATTTTTCCCTTTAACATTGTAATAAGGAATTATTAAATTATTTATATTTAAATTTTGAGATACAATTTTAACATGATCTTGCCAATCCGTTGAGATTAGGCTTTCTGCTTCTTTCTCGCAAGATACATTCACGGCAATAATGAATGCAAAAAGGATATATTTAATTAATTTCATCATTTACTCTTTTAAATTTGAATTTGCATTTTGAATTTTCAAAGAAATAGGCATTATAAACTGGTCACTACCTGGTTCAAGAGTTACTGTTTCTTCTTCTATTGTTCTTGTATAGGTTGGAGTTGCTTCCCCATAGCCATGCAATCTTTTTAAATCCAGAAAACGAAAACCAGTTCCCATAAATTCAATCATTCTTTCATTGATTATTTTATCAATGACATCTTGATCATTTACATATGAATAAGGTTCAAATTCACCTGACTTTACTCGTTTTTCTCTAAAATCATTTAAAGTCTGTATGGCTTCCGAACCTTTATTAGTTCTTGCTTCGCTTTCAGCTTTTATTAATGTCATTAGAGGCGTGGTAATACCAACTTGAGGTGTCACAGTATACCAGTTAATACCGTACTGATTGTTTGATAATGGCAATCCCCAGTTATCATATGTAGTAGAATAATATTCCCATCTTAAATCAGATGAACCTTCAAGCATATCAACTAATTCATCTCCCATTAAGACAAAATTATAAGTCCAATCGTCTTCACCCACTCGACCAACAATATTTTCTTTGTCATCAGAAGTATATAAATGGAAAGATTTGCCATTTTCTTTTACATATTTAAAAGGCCCTCTATATTCTAATGTTAAGTCATTATAATCATATATATAATCATATAATGTTAATGCTTCATTTGCATATTTCAGAGCATTTTCATGATCATCTATTGTTTGATACATCCAGGCCTTTAATCCTTTTAAACCAGCCACAGACATTTGAGTTCTATTTTTGGTATTAACAATAGGTAAATCTTCTGCGTATTCTTCTGCTTTTTCTATATCTGAAAATATTTGTTCATAAACATCTTTTAATTTTTCTTTTTTATATTCATAATCAAGTTCTTTTGCAGATAAAGCAAGAGGAATTGTTAATTCATCTAAATTATTAGAAGTGTAAGAAGGTCCATAAATATTAATCAGATACCAATATGTAAGAGCCCTTGTACCATAGGCATTTGCAATTGTATGATTTTTCAAGCTTATAGGATCATTTCCTAATTCTGCATCATCAATATTATCAAGTATTGTATTACTAACATGAATGGTATGATAATTTTTAGTCCAATCTGAATCATCCATACTTTCAGTATAGATATGATCTCTCCACATATATTGTTTTTGGTAAACGGTACCCCCCCAGAGCCATTTGTAAAGACCATCACTTAATTTTAATTCAGGTGATTTTAGATAAATGTTGAATAGAGCCTCACCATGTTCACGATAGTCGGCTAACATCATACTATAATCTTTAACTGTTTCTGGCATTCTTTTCCCTGTCGGCTTAACATCCAGAAAGTCATCGCATGACATCGTAGTCAAAGCGATCAATAATATATATAATATCCTTTTCATTTTTTTACTTTTTAAAATGTTGCTTTAACACCAAAAATAATTGATTTCAAATTAGTCATCCCTGTTCGCTGAGGACTTTCTGGATAAAGTTCAAGGTCGTTTTTAACCCAAGTATAAGGATTTGTTACTTGCATTGAAACTCTTAAATTTTTAATGCCAATTTTTTCAATATGTTTTTTCAAGGTATAACCAATTACTATATCGCTAATTTTAAAGTAATCTGCTTTGTGTACATTATACATTGAATTAATGAAGTATTTATCAATGTTATCATGGTCAGATTTATTATCACTTAATTTTGGCACAACTGTATATTTTTCATCACCTGATTCTTGCCATCTATCCGACCAAACAGCGTCAATATTATAATTTTCTGCTGAGGCTACATAGGATGGACTATAATGGAAATAATGACCAAATTTATAGACAGTATTTAATGAAAAATCGAAGTTTTTGTATTCAAAATTAGTAAATATACCTCCGTAGAAAGGTGCAACACGAGGTCCAACTTTGATCATGTCTTCCGTTTCAGCATCATAATCTTCCCATAAATGCTCTTCACCATCAGCATCAATCATTATTACTTCTCCGCTTTCATTAAGACCACCATAATTATATACATAGAAATCAGTATATGCATTGCCCTCCTTCAAATATTTTCCTTGTTCTGGTAATAAATTCCAAGGTGAATCCTGGTCATCTTCAACTTTTATAATTTCATTATTATTATAACTGAAATTAATACCTACATTCCATTTAATATCAGGTCGTCTAATAATATGTGCATTCAATGAAATATCTATACCTTTATTACTAAGCTCGGCATAATTCATATGTGCAGATGTCCAACCACTTGTAGGATCAAGTTGTTTTATATGTACTAAATCATCTGATTGTTTGTTATAGTATTCAAAACTACCACTTAGACGATTATTTAAAACAGCATATTCTAATGCTAAATTCAATGTTTTCGTTTCCTCCCATTTTAACATTGGATTAGCAGGAGAAACTAAATTCATATATTCAATAATATTTTGATCCATTATTGTAACTCTCATGCCTGGTACAGCCATTGCATATGGAGAGAATTTATTTGAAGCATTTCCTGTTACACCATACGTAGCACGTAAGTTTAATCGATCAATCCATTCTATATTATTCAAGAATTGCTCCTGTTTCATTCTCCATCCTAGACCAATAGACCAAAGTGGTTTATATCTAAAATCCGGATCACTACCATATAAGTTTTTCTGGTCAACACGATAACTACCTGTTAGAGTATATTTGTGATTATATGTATACGCCATATTTCCAAAAAATGAAACCTCACGTAAATCATCATTAAAATAACTCCATTTTAATTTAACGGATTGATTAACACCGTCCCAATTGTTCTGTCCAGCTGCCCAATCAACACGATTAATAGGTACATGTGTAGTTGTTTGAGCATCGTATCCAAGATAAGAATCAGAGAAGCCCTCAGTATAGCTTTTACGTATTTCGGAACCACCAAGAATATTTAACTGATGTTTATCTTGATTTATGTCATAAGTTAAGATATTGCGTGTATCCCATGAATATGAATCACGTTCAGACGTAGAATATTTTGAACCATATGGCAACAAATAATTGAAATTACCGCTATTTTCAACCGTCGCAAAATTATAAACTAAATTTCTTTGATCAGGGTGATCCATAGTAAGTAAACCAAGAGACTTGCTATGAATTTTATCATAATAGAACTTAGAATTGAATTTCAATCCTTTTACTATTTCGATATTAGCGGAAACCCAAGATCTTACCTGAAGGCCTTTTGTAGTGTTGTCATTATTATCAATAACGTCTAATTGATTTCTCGTGTAAGCAGGAATACCCTGAGCTTCTCGTTGAGCAAAATATATCGGATTATATCTTGTATAGTATTGAATTCTTTCATTATCTCCATTAACAAGATTTTCGTAAGGTTTCACGCTGTTAACAGAGCCATTCCATCCATTATTTTCTCTATTGGTTATAACACCATTAAGGCCAAAAGAAATTTCAATTTTATCATTTAATTTGAAATGATCTTGAACATTCATAGTTACCCTATCATTTCTATTGCCGACATTTCCTGCCTTATTTTCATAAAACGAAACAGAAGTAAATACTTTATTCGTTTCACCACCACTATTTAATGACACATTATAACTTTGTGTAAATGAATTTCTGAATAAATATTTTTCATATTGCTCATAAGCATTTTGATTTTTTAAATCAGAAATATAGTCAGTGTATTGTGTGTCTGTTAAATTTTGACCGTTGGGTAAATTTCTATTTTTTGATACCCATGCTAATTCAACTAAACTTAAGCTTGAACCGTTTATTAATTTAGTATTAGTTTTTGTCCACCCTTTATCAATCAATTCAAGCTGTAAATCAAGGTAGTCAGAAGTATTAAGTAAATTACGCGCCTCTAAATCAATCTTTTCAGTTATAAATAAATTTGCATTTACATCAACAGTTGTTTCTTGCTTATATTTACCTGATTTAGTAGTAATAACAATCACACCATTAGAAGATCTAGCACCCCAAATAGAAGCTGCAGCGGCATCTTTTAGAACATTAACTTTTTCAACATCTTCAGGATTAATACTGCTGAAATCAGATTGAGAAATAGGGAAGCCATCCACTACAATTAAAGGTTTTTCATTGGCATTCATCGTACTTCGACCACGGATTTCAATTGATCCATCATCATTAATCATCATACCAGGTGTTAAACCTCGCAATTTAGATGTTAAACTTGTTGATGAACGTTTAGCTAATTTTTTAGCATCAACTTGTATGAAAGAACCAGTCGATCTTTCTTTTGAAATTTTACTATAACCCGTGGAATAAACGATTACTTCATCCACAGAACTGACCACAGGTACTAATACCACTGAAAAAGTTGTTTTTCCTTCAATAGCAATATCCTGATCTTCATAGCCAATAAACGAAAAGATAATAACTCCTTGTTCATCCGGGGCAGTAAATTCAAACTGGCCATTCTCATCTGTTATGGTACCAAGCGTTGTTCCTTTGATATACACATTAACGCCAACTAGGAACAGATTAGTCTCACCATCCACCACGCTGCCTTTTAGAACTTTCTTATTCTCCTGATAGTCTGAAGACAATTCAATAGGTGCAACGATCATCGGCTTGGGCCTGATCACCACATAATCATCTACCACTTCAAAAGTAAGACCTTTATCGTCTAGTATTTCTCTATACAAATCGTTAAGCTCAAGTTCAGCAGCACTAAGCTCAACCATTTGCTGCATATCTACCTGACTATTATTGTAAATAGTAATGAGTCCTGTCTGCTTTTCAATCTCCTTAAAGAGGGCTTTATAAGTCATTTGCCTCTTCTGAATCACTACCTTTTGGGCAAGGCTACCAGCCGACACCTGAAAGAGAATTCCGAATAATAATACTACGCTAAAACGCATAATCAATAGGGTTTTACGAGGTAGTTTTTCTCGTAAACTACCACGCCACATTCGTGTAATTTTCATACATTTGTATTTACATGTTAATAATTACCGGTTTAAGCTATAATCTTTAAACCGGTATAATTGAATTGAATCGAGGGGTGCTGCTACATCCTTCGATTTTTTTATTAATGTTTCGCTTTTATAAAAACGGCCTTATCATTTATCGTTATTTCTGTTTCAGCCGACTTTTCAATTAATTCCATAAAGAAGGTAAAGTCTGTAGTTCGTTTCATGGCACCGGTAATTCTTCGGCTATTCACTTCCTCGTTAGCAAAGTAAAACTGCACATCGTACCAACGAGACAACTTAAGTGCCACCTCACCTAATGGCATATCCTCAAAACGAAAAATGCCATTTTTCCAATCGGTATATAAGTCTGTGTCCACTTCTTCCAGCGTTAATTCTTTACCAGACTTGTTAATGCGTGCCTGTTGTCCCGGTTGAACCATTACCTCTTTACCATTGTGAAGCACTGCTATACTTCCTTCAACTAAAGTGGTTTGCTCTTCTTTATCCGAGGCATAACTCATCACATTAAATACTGTACCATACACTTTTGTGGTGGATAAATTAGAATGAACCAAGAATGGCTTTTGCTTATCTTTACTCACTTCAAATGAAGCTTCTCCATCGAGATATACCTCACGCGAATCACCAATAAATGCAATCGGGTAGCGTAGTTTAGTCTCTGAATTTAACCATACCTTAGTTCCATCTGATAATACTAATTCATATACACCTCCACGTTCCACGAACATAGTGTTATATTCTATCTTCTCAGTTGTTAAGGTCTGCTGATAATTGAGAGTGTTAAGTGAGTCAGATGCAAGTATTTGACCTTGCTTGTTGCGAATTACTTGTTTCCCTTTATTATTGTTTAGCTCTACCTTATCACCATTTGCCAAGAATAGAGTAGCCTTTGATTGCCCGGGCTGAATATTATCGGCAAATGTCGTTGTGATTTTGGGTTCTGTAGTCGAAAAAAGGTAAACTAAAAAAGCGATCATTATAACGGCAGCCACAGAGGCGGCATAGGATATCCATGTTTTGAGTTGAGGTAAGGTCTTGCGCTCGATTCTCATTTGTAAACGTGTCCATTGCTTCGTAATGAGCTCCTCTGATACAATAATATCTTTGTCTGAATTAACCTTTAAGTGCTTATAAAGCAGGCGGTGTTTCTCATCGTCTGCTAACCACTTTTGTAATTCTACAACTTCATCTTCAGATGCAATACCATTAATGTTGCGCCAAAGAATAATGTATTCAATATTGAGTTTGTGTTTTGCCATTTTCTGCACTTTGTATAGGTAAGACGTCCGAGTTGAAAATATTGGTGACAAAATGTTAAAAAATTATTCTTTTTTATAAAAAAAGTCATAATTCATTAGCAGTCTTTTAATGATAAGGTCTTGAATATATTAAAGATATACCTTGAGGTTGGTTCGACTACAATCGGAATTTTTAAAAAGGAAAGATAAATAATATTTTAATACCCGACTCTAATAATTCTGTTCGAATCCTATTCTTTGCGCGCTTTAGCTGGGTATTAACGGTGTTAATACTGATATCCATATCTTCGGCTATGTCAACAGCCTTAAGCCCAATAACATATTTTTTCTCAAAAATATCACGCATACTATCTGGTAGATTGGCCAAACATTGTTTGACCTTTTTAATCAGTTCAGTATTAGTATCTAACTCTCCAGAACTCTCTAAGTAGGCTTCAATCAAAAATACTTCGTTACGATCCTTAACCCCACAGTGGCGTAAATATCCAAGGCATTTATTTTTGATGGCTACAAATAAATAGGATTTTAATGAGTTGATTTCTATTTCTTTTCTTTTTTCCCAAAGCGTTGCAAAAACATCCTGGATTAAATCTTCACAGGCATCATTATCATTTATGTAACGATGTGCAAACTTAGCTAATAGTGGATAATACTGGTGAAATAAAGCCTGGAAAACATCTTTGTTTCCCTTCCTTAATTCAGCAACTATTATTTTATCATTGATAAAGTCCATATTAGCGGTAAAACAGATTGGTATAATTATATCGAATGGGTAAAGAAAATAGAAAAATTTGGAATTTGAAAATGAAGTATGGCTTAAGGTTATTAACACACTTTCATAAAAGGAAGAAGATAAAGTGTTAACGAATAGACTATCTGTGTGATTTAAATTTTACTTTGCATGAGGACATAACAAGAGAGCTGCGTTTATATGCAGCTCTCTTGATGAAATTAGATCATCACTGTTTTTGATTAATGCTCTACTACTTATGTTAGCTCAAGTGCTTTCTCGCTATGTATAATTGACTCCTTTTTATTTTTAAAAACTGGCTTCAAGCCAAATAAAACACCAACAAAGCTCAAACGGCGTATAATCAGCTCATAAAGCACATAACTGCCTACAAATGTAAATGCAATGAGCAAGATTAACTTCAGTGTAACGTGTATTTCTAACGGTAGTATAACTATACTTCCCAAATAGATAAACACCATGTGGATAATATAAATAGGGTATGCGGCCTGGCTTAGGTATTGAAGTGTTTTTCCAGGACGATTTAAATGTTTATGGGCAAAACCGAAGACACTAAACACCCATAGGTTAGATTCAATGGCGATAAAATAGCCGGGTGCTTCCAATTCAAAAACCAACAGACGAATGCCAAATAGAGCTAAAGCAAGAGAGACGTATAACCATCTCCATTTTAATACCATTTCCCAAAAAACAATACCGCTGTATATAAACAAGTATCCAAATAAAAAGGCTATTAGTCCTAAGTAAAAGCCATGCCAGGTCATCGCATATAATTCAAAATTATCAGGTGCTACCACAAGTGCTTCAATAATAAAAGGAGTAGCAACAAAAAGGATTGAAAACGGATTGCTGAATAGGGACTTTAATACCTTATGCGTGCGACTATTATAGCGATTTTTCAGGAAGTAAAACAGAGGTAAGAGGATTATAACATAGGCAAATATATTGGCCAAAAACCACAAGTGTCCTCTACCCATTTGATAAGCTAAATCCTGATTGTAATAGTTCTGCCAAATTAAGATATGTAAGGGTACGATAGCACACATCCCAAATACAAGAGGGAGGAGTATTCGTCTTGTTCTTTCGGTAATGAGTTGCTTCCACGATCGTTTTTGCATGGCAAAACATACGCCCATACCCGATACAAAAAACAATAAGGGAATTCGCCACACATTCAACATCGACATAGGTATCCATATGCTTTCCAAGGAATCGTTGCTTTGTATAAAGCCAATAAATACACCCCAAGGTTGAAACACAATGGCTATATGGTAAATTAAAAGCAATGCAATAGCTATTACCCTGAGCCAGTCTATATCATATCTTCGTTCTGCCGTTTTCATCATGTATGATTTTAAGATGAATAATTGTGTTAAAGTAATTACTTTAAGAGTTCTGCAATTTCCGGGCGGATGGTTTTTAGTTCTTCATAGTCGAGCCTCAAACCCAATGGCCCTAAGTCCTTGTTGATCTGTTTGTAAATGGCTTTCACCTCATCAAATGAACCTGAGACAGATTGAAGTGGAGTAGAGCCATAATTGTTAGTTGCATCCTTATCTGCACCACCGTCTAATAAAGCACTTACAATCTCTTTTCGGCAGAAGAAAGCAGCTGTATGTAATGCTGTTGATCCGTCTGCACCTTTTATGCTTAAATCAGCTCCTCCTTTTATTAAGGCCCTGGCTACATCAACCTTATTAAAGGTGGCAGCAATTGCTAAAGGCGAAGAGCCAAACTGATCCTTAATATTCAAATCGCTTTTTGCTGCAATGTGTTGTTCTATAGCTTTTACATTGCCCATAAAGGCAGCTTCATGAATGCTAACTTTTGGGGCTTGGATTATTGTTTGTTTTGCATCTTGCTTTTGCGTTTTCGCGGTTTTGTTGCCACATGCATAGTTAATGAATATAAAGCCTATAGCTAATGCATAAATGGTAATTTTGAAATTGTTTCTTTGCGCTTTCATAATGTTTAATTTATGTCCTTTCGTTAGTTATTTCTCCACGACAGGTTTATTAATTTTTCGATAGTGTAAAGGTGGAACAAAACGTGATGCACTACCAATTAGCTATGCAGCAATACGTATAAGGTTTAGCGCAAGGGTAAAAACTATGACGCAGCAGTGTAATTTATGATGCAAAGGCGAGGAAAATCTGCTTATGATGATCATTTTCCCACTTCTCTTCTGTCTTTATTTGAGCTGTAAAATTCGTATCTTGATCGCCAATATTCTAAACCAGTTTATATCAAGTCTACTCAATGGAAAATGAATTTATCAACCAACTCAAGCAACATATTCTTCAAAATTTATCCAATGATAAGTTTGGTGTTTCTGAATTAGCTGATGCCGTAGGAATGAGTAGATCTAATCTGTTGAGGCGGGTACAAAAACTCACCAATCTATCCGTAAGTTTATTTATTCGTCAGGTGCGCTTGAGTGAGGCGATGGAGATGTTGAAGCAAAATACCTTCACAGTTTCGGAAGTGTCTTATAAAGTTGGTTTTAGTAGTACTTCGTATTTTATTAAATGTTTTCGTGAACTGTATGGTTATCCACCTGGGGAAATCGGTAAAGTAGAACCTTCACCTATTAGTGAGTTGGAAAAACCACAAAAGAAATCCTATCGATCATTCCTTCTTGTTTCTTTGTTTATTATAGTATTATTCACTGGATGGATTTTTTTGTATAAACCCTTTGCAAGCAATGATAATGTGCAGGAAAAATCAATTGCTGTTCTTCCGTTTATAAACGATAGTAATGATTCAGATAATGTATATATCATCAATGGTTTGATGGAATCGATACTGGATAAGCTACAGCAGTTGGAAGGATTGAAAGTGGTTAGTCGGACTTCAGTTGAAAAATACCGCAACAGTAAGAAGTCCATACCTGAAATAGCGAAGGAGTTAAATGTGAGTTATGTGTTAGAAGGCAGTGGGCAGAAAATTGGTGACGAAATATTGCTTAGCATGCAATTGGTACAGGCACCTACTGATGATCATTTATGGAGCGAACAATACAATAGGGGGACGAAAGATATTTTTTCACTTCAAGCAGAGGTGGCACAGAAAATTGCTAACGAAATACAAGTGATTATTAGCCCTGACGAAGA
>Ga0209475_10003160_pt1 | contig 15506 bp, 14 predicted proteins | sample tdDd471_FD_187128 | JGI IMG/M metagenome (GOLD analysis project Ga0209475, IMG submission 187128) | Marine sediment microbial communities from the Atlantic coast under amendment with organic carbon and nitrate - tdDd47.1 (SPAdes)... | ecosystem: Environmental > Aquatic > Marine > Coastal >... | reverse complement strand
CGGTTGCTAACATACAATTTGCTGTAAATTTGCTTGAGATACCACTTCACAGTATAGAGGGTCAATCCAGTACGTTCCGCAATATCGTGGTTAGTTAACCCCTCATTTAGAAGGTTTACAATTTCGATTTCGCGCTCGCTCAGTTCTTGCTGTTCGGCGATTGCATCCATGATTTTTTATCCGTTATAACTTGTAAAAAGTTAATAAAAATACGATCTACCCCTCTTTGGAGAGGTCACATCCCCTCTCTAATCATTCTATCATAGGCTTAAGTTCAAAAAGCACAGTGTAAAGAGAGATACATGAACAAGCTAACCTATACCATCACATTTTATATGACACTTCTACTGGCTTTTGGGTTTAATTTTCAACCCACACAAGCCGCGACACCCTTACCGGCATCTAATTGGTATGCCATCACATGGGTACGCTCCACCGACACCTTACATTGGGTAAATGCCAACGGCGAGCAAGCCCATATGACTCGTCCTAAACTTACAAATGAAATCGAAAATTCAGCGACCTTGCGGATGGAAATTTCCCCCAACGGACAGCATATGGTTCTGATTGCAAATCTCCAAAATGGAAATCTCGGTGTTGGATTCTATGACTTTGTAACAGGACAATTTGTCCAACAACATGAAGCACAGCCGAATGAAGCCCTATCTTTGCCAAGTAAACTTGCGTTTTCGTTCACAGGGTCACATGTTGCGATGGCACTCCGCAATACAGTGAGCCAAGAATGGCGTGTTCTCGTCTTTGAGTCAGCAACAGGTAATGCTGTCGATCAAATAACTCGCACTAGCACAATTTTGCCAGACACATTTATCACTGATCCATCATGGTGGCCCATCATCACACATTTTAGCGTCGACGAAGGTATAGGACAATCATTTGTGGGCTTACAAACTATCACAAACAATCCTAGCCAACTGACATTTCCATCATTCAATTGGTATCACAATCCCGTTCCTGCGGTAGCTAACACGCCGATCGTACCCGCTAGTTTACCATTTAGTCCCTTTGCAGGTCATGATGTTTTAGCAACAACCAAAGCCGTCACCTTTGCTGGATTCAACGAGCAAGAAGGTGCACCATTAAACAATCTGGTTGGTAATTTCATCGGTACCCATATGGCAGCTAACGTTTTACCGGTACCTGTCGTCAATAGTGGTGGATATACTGTCAATAGTCCACAATGGCTTAACAATGGCGCATGGATTGGGTATCGTGTTCAAAATAATGTCCAACAATCCCATTATGCGATTACATCAGCCCAAAATGATACCAGCATACCATTCGGACCAAATATCGGTGCGATTCACAGCACAACAGATGGATTCGTCGCAGTTAACGTCATTGACTGGCAATTGTATCACACCACTGATCTGAATATGGATGCTTTTGCCTACCAGTTTGGGAACACAGTATTTCAATCGAACAATTTGCCCTTTTCCGTAATCTACACCACACCAGAAGGCACATTCTTCTCCTTACAAAGTTTACCAGTTGTACCTAATGTGGAATTGGGTGGCAATGAGCAAGTACAAGCCCCTGTTGAACCATGCGGAACTGCTCCTGCTCCCCGTTTAACCGTTGGCGAAAATGCACGAGTAACATTCACCACGGGATCAGATCTGAATATCCGTACAGCCGCCGATGGTGACTACATCATGCAAATTGCTGAAGGAACGGTTGTTAGTGTCGTCAATGGTCCTGTCTGTGCCAATAATTATCGTTGGTGGCATGTCCAATTCGAAAACCTCGGTGCAACCGTCGGTGGATGGGCGGCAGAAGGTGATAGCAATGATTATTTCCTTGAACCTTTCGAGACCGTACTCGGTGATCCGCTTCAATTCGTCCCAACAGCAACACCACTTGTTTTACAAATTGCAACAACGCAACCGGACGTTGAAGTTGCTCCCCCATTAGGATTCGCTCCAACGAACACACCGGAACTCAATATTGCGCCTCCGGTAGCAGTTGTACCAACTAATACACCAGAACTACAAATCAAGAAGCCACTTGAGCTTGTCCCAACAGCAACACCACTTGTTTTGCAAGCTAATTGCTATCAATCACCTGCATCACAACTACAAGTTGGTATGAAAGCCAAAACAGTTGATCTTGATGGTACTTTAGCGATGCGTACCAACTTGACCGATGCAACACCAACATATCAAGTACCTGCACAGAAAAATGTAACGATATTAGCAGGACCACAGTGCCGTGAAGGGATTCGGATGTGGCAAGTCTCGACCAAGCTCAATGGGCAAGAAGTTGTCGGCTGGATCGCTGAGGGGTTTGGTAACAACTACTACATGTTGCCTAAATAAAAAGATTAATAGGATAGTAAGAGAATTAAAAACCTCTTACTATCCCATCAGCATTTTTTCAGATAGATCAACAGATCAGATAATAGAGTTCATGAAAATTCATCGTTAGACTAACAGCATTATCATATTCACTCCTGCAATAGAATTTATCAACAAATGGGAGTAGAAAATTATCCTCATTCAATACCATCAATACTTCGTCCCATCCACCAATGACTCTCTTCATTCCAAATTCCACCACGTGATCGAAACTCGACCTTACTCGTTTACGTAGTGATTGAAATAGTATATCGATATACTCTAAATCAATGTACTTTATTTCAAAAAAACCCACATAATGGATTGTGTAATCGAAAATATTACTATTTAATGAAGCTGAATATCAATAAATCTGAATGATAAAAAGACACATATGATAAACTTGGCAAAACCCCAACGCAAATTTTCATCGAAGTCAGCAGCAAGTATCTGTGGAGATGGTTATGCAAGATGAAGACAAATCAAAAGAACAGCTCATAAGTGAGTTGGCAGAATTACGTCAACAGTTGGATGAATTAAAGCTGGTGGAAGAGACTTATCGCCTATTGGAAAATGCGCTTCAAGAAACAGAACGCTACTACAATGATTTTCTAAATCTAATACCAGTTGCGATCTTTACCAAAAATGTTGAGGGACGTTACACGAATGTCAATTCCGATACACTAAACTATTGGGCACAAAATCCTATCGGATATACAGATGCTGAATTACTACCAGCCGACATCGCAGGTAAGCTACGAGCCGTCGACCTACAAGTGATGGAAACCGGTGAGGAACACTATGGAGAAGAACATTTATTAGTGAACGGCGAATTACGCACCATATTATCACGGAAAGTACCTCTGAAGAGTACAGACGGTGAAATTATGGGTATTATTGGTATCAGTCTTGATATCTCCGAACAAAAACAGGCAGAAGAGCGACGAATGCAACTAGAAGTAGAACGTAAGCGGGTACAGCTTCTCTCAGATTTTATCACACAGATTTCGCACGAATTTCGAACACCCTTAACTGTTATCAAATCAAGCACATATTTGCTTGGAAAAGTCGATGATCCAGAGAAACAAGCCAAACATAGAGAAAATATAGAACAACAAGCAAACAACATTAACACTCTCATTGAAAATATGATAACTTTATCAGCATTAGATAGCCAGCACACATTAAACCCGCAAAAAGTTGAGCTAAATCGAATATTGAAACATGTTCTTCGTAATAAGAAATCTGAGATTAACGCCAAGAGTCTTGTATGTGAATTGAGCTTGAGTGATCTATCTTTATTGGTGTTAGGTGATGAAGAGTACTTCGAACGCGCTATCGAACATATCTGGGATAATGCGATACGGCATACGCCAAACGAAGGGATAATCAGTATACGCTCCAGCATTATCGACAGTAATGCTGTTATTGACATAATAGACAATGGTGAGGGCATTTCTGAAGATGATTTACCTTATATATTTGACCGATTCTACCGTGCCGATAAAGCAGGTCTTACGCGAGGCTTTGGGCTTGGTTTACCAATTGCGAAGGCAATTATTGAGTTTCATGGTGGTATAGTGAGTATAGAGACAACCTCAAGTGCAGGTAGTCATTTTAGGATTTCATTACCAATAGCTTAAATCGTTGCATCCAAAGTAGCATCTGTACTTTCGATCAATGTAGGGATCATCACACGATACATCACTAACATCATCAATGCCCCAACAACCATCATCAATGCACACAGCCCAAAATAAACCCATGCCAAATAGTGATCATAAATCCATCCCATGAGAGGTGCAGCAAATAAAGTTGCTACACCCGGAACCGTTATTTGCAATAGAGATTGATTGGTCGCAACATTTCGTGGGTCACTGATCCGTGAAATTAAAACCATAATCGACAAATTGAGCAATGCAAATCCAAAACCTCGTAATGGCAAAATAAGTAAAATCCATCCTGCTGAAGGTGCAAAAGCCAGCATCAGCCACATCGCCCCCATACAAACCGCGCCAATCATATAGATAATCCGCACATTGAACCGTTGCACAATCGCATCAAATAACATAAAAAATGGTGCTTCTGATAATGCCATCAATGCAACGATAATGCCGATATCCTCAACATATATGCCTAAATTATCTGTAATGTGTATCAACCAGAAAGTAAATCCAGACCGTAGTCCAAGTTGTACAAATACTTGAATCAGCACCAGCCAATAAAATTTACGGGGTCGTGGCGCAAGCTGATCCACCTTCTTACGTGTGGAAATCTGTCTAGGTAGGACTCTTGTAAACCATATCGAGGATGCAATTATTGCACCCGCAGTCAAAAACATTCCGGTAAAACCTGCGAGCGTAAATATTATACTTTGAAATAAATTCGCTAGGCTAAACCCCATAGCGTTGAATGCCCGAACTCTTCCCAAAATATCTCGATGAATTTCTTCTAGCCGAATCATTGTCAATTGTAAGCTGAGAACCACTGCCGAGCGTTTACCCAATTCGATCAAGATAACAATACCAGCAAGAATAATAACCTGGTCCGTTAATGCAAGGAAAAATGCTCCCAGACTAAGTACTACATATTGCATTAATAACAATAAACGATGGCGATTATGTTTGTCCGCAATATTATTAAGCATAGGACTAAGCGATAGTTCGACAAGGGATGCAACCGCTACAATAAACCCGATGGCTGTTCCAGATGTTCCGATTTCAGATAGGTATAAGGTGACATAAGGAGCAATCAAGCCACGCCCCATAGAGGAAAAAAACATTAATGCCATCAACTGAACAATAATATTGTTTGGCGGCGTTCTTAACTGTGCAACTTGTCGGGAAATCATGACAGGGTGACTCCTGAATTATAAACACAAAAGGAGGGATATCCCTCCTCGAGTTTGGTTCGATTGTAAAAGAAAAAGGCTGAATTACTATAGTCGTTTAGAATTTATTTTGAACGCAGTGAAGCAGTTCGCGTCATCCACACTGTCAATAAATACAGTTAGTCCCTTAAAGTTCAACACGCATATGAAAGGACTTTGGACGAGTCAAGACATCATAGCCGAGTGTCGATAACGTACAACCACGCCCTGAATCTTTAACCCCTGTCCATGCTAAAGCAGGATCAAGGTAATCACAGCGATTCATGAAAACTGTCCCGGTTTCAATCTGATTACCGATAGACAACGCTTGATCTAAGTCGCTTGTCCAAATAGAAGCTGTTAAGCCAAACATACTATCATTCATTAGTCGAATCGCTTCAGCATCATTATCGACTGGCATAATACCCATCACAGGTCCAAAAGTCTCATAAGTCATGACATCCATATCATGGGTTACATCAACTAAAACTTGCGGCGCAACATACGGTGAATCAGCGTTATATTCCCCGAAGTGACTAGGATTAATCAAGGCTTTTGCACCCAACTCAATCGCTTGCTGAATTTGTGAACGCACAAATTGTGCAGCACGAGGGCGTACTAGAGGTCCTAATGTCACATCAGCATCTAATGGGTTACCCAAGCGATATTGCTTGATTAACGCAACTGCTCCTTCAACAAAATCATCATATACTTCACGATGCACATAGACCCGCTCGATTGCACAACATGATTGCCCCGAATTAAACATTGCCCCATCAACAACATTTGCAATGGCATGTTCCAAATTCACATCAGATCGTACATATGCAGGGTCTTTACCACCAAGTTCCATTCCTGTACCGATAAAGCGTTGATTTGCCGCTTTTTGCACAGCATGTCCGCCATCAACCGAACCCGTAAATGCCACAAAGCTAATGCGTGAATCTTCAATAACCTGTGCCACATCATAATGCGTCATATGAATATGCTGGAATACACCATCTGGCAAACCTGCCGCATCAAATGCTTCCGAAAAATGTTCAGAGACCAACGGCGTTTGGTCAGAATGTTTGAGGATGACACTATTTCCTGCCATCACAGCAGGGACAATGGAATTGACAGCCGTTAAATAAGGATAATTCCACGGAGCAAGCACCAGCACTACCCCTAAAGGCTCTCGACGGATAAAGCGTTGGAAACCTTGCTGAGGCACAACTTGAATATCTTGTAAGCTAGACTCTGCCAAAGAAATCATATGCTTGACACGATCTTGAAAGCCACCTGTAATTTCAAATGGTGTATATTTAATCGGTCGCCCCATCTGCCATGTGAGTTGCTCGGCATATAGGTCGGCTTTACTCACAAGATAATCCACCATTTTTGTACAAATCTCAGCACGATCTTGGATTGAGGTTTGCTTCCATTGATGTTGTGCTTGCACAGCTTGTTGTAAAGTCTGCTCAATAATCTCAACTGAGGCTAACTCGCGTTCAACATAGACCGAACCATCAATTGGGCTGATTGTTTTTTGGATTTGTGCCATTCATCACCCCTATTCTGGTGTAACGTAAGCGGCGGTAATTCCACCGTCAACAAGGAAAGTACTCCCTGTGACAAATGAGGATTCATCGGATGCCAGAAACAACGTTGCTTTTGCAATTTCTTCGGCTTCACCAAAACGTCCCATCGGCACATGGACTAAGCGCCGACGTTTTTTCTCATCGGTGTTCAGATACTTCATAAGTAATTCTGTCCGCAACGGTCCCGGACACAGCGCATTCACACGGATATTTTCTTGAGCATGAATCACAGCTAATTCGCGTGACATCGATAAAACCGCACCCTTACTAGCTGTATATGCCAGTTGCGGAGTCGCCGCACCGAGTACAGCAACAAATGATGCGGTATTGATGATACTGCCACCACCTGCTCGTTTTAATGCAGGAATGCCGTATTTACAGCCGAGGAATACCCCTTTTACATTGATCTGCATCGTCAAATCCCAGACATCTTCAGTGGTGTTGATGGCATCATCATCATCAGCGTGACTAATACCCGCATTATTAAAAAGGATATTCAACTTGCCATAAGTGTCTTCAGCAACTTGTATCATATTCTGGCAATCATTGGCTTTGGAAACATCAGCATGAACATATGTTGCTTGTCCGCCAGTATCAATGATCTCCTGCACGGTTTTGTTGCCACCATCATCATTAACATCGACAACAACAACGGATGCTCCCTCTTGTGCAAATAGCAGAGAAGTGTGATAACCAATACCGCTACCGCCTCCTGTAATGAGCGCAACTTTATTTTCTAAACGCATGGTGTGTTACTCCGCTTTCATAAAAATCAAATTAATTGTTGGTAATGCGTAGAATGTACAGAAAAATGTGTAGAAAAACTATGATTAGATTCTTTCAAAGTAGCGTTTGCGCTCCCAATCGGTTACTGATTCATTAAAGTTTTGGATTTCTGTACGGAAGAAATGCGTATAATGCTCAACGACATCCGCGCCAAAGGTTTGTTTTGTAAATTCGCTGGATTCAAAATTATCAACGGCTTGTGCAAGTGTATAGGGAACACGAGGTAAATGACGTGCTTCGTAGATGTCGCCTTCAAAAATATCAGGGGGTTCAATCTGATTTTCGATGCCATCCAAACCTGACGCTAGCGCCGCCGCAAATGCTAAATACGGATTGCAATCAGCACCGGGGATACGACACTCAATCCGTAAACTCTTGCCTTTACCCACCACACGGAAGCCTGCCGTCCGATTATCATAACTCCACGCAATACGGGTTGGTGCCCATGAGCCATCTTCATACCGCTTATATGAGTTAATGGTCGGGGCATAAAATACCATCATCTCCTGTACATGTGCCATCCATCCACCCAAAAACCATCGAAAACTATCAGAACCTTCAACCGGTCCGATCTTATTGTCACCCGCAAAGGCATTTCCGCCATCTGCAAACAAACTAAGGTGAATATGGCTACTCGACCCTGCTTGACCCGTCATCGGTTTTGCCATAAATGTAACACTACTACCGAGTGTCTCGGCAATCTCTTTAAGGCATTGTTTAAATATAGAGTGACGATCTGCCATGGTTAAGATGTCGGCATAGCGCACATTTAATTCGTGTTGTCCGAGTCCCCATTCGCCCTTTGAGGTTTCGACAGGAATACCCGAATGTTTGAGGTGGTAACGTGCCTGTGCTGTAAATTTTTCTTCGCGCGTGCCTTGTAAAATATGATAATCTTCTAGATACCACCCCATCGGCGTTAAGCCGTTGTAGCCTTTTTCATGTGCCTCTCGATAAGAATTTTCATAAACATAATATTCTAATTCTGATGCGGCATTGGCAGTATAACCCAAATTTGTAACACGCTCGATTTGCTTGCGTAGAATAGATCGTGGCGCAACACTAACAGGCTGATGTTCTTTTTCATTTTCAAGGTCACACAACACAATAGCAGTTTTATTGAGCCAACTTGCTACCCGTAAGGTACTCAGATCAGGGATGAGATGAAAATCACCATAGCCTAATTCCCAGTTGGCAAAGCGATACCCGCGAACAGGCTCCATATCCATATCCACAGTCAGTAGATAGTCGCAACCATGTGTGCCATGTTCTGCCGCTTCTTCTACGAAATATTCCGCATCAAATCGCTTCCCCATCAGTCGCCCAAAGTGATCGCTAAAGGCAAGAACCACTGTTTCTATCTCATCATTTTCCACTTTATGCAACAATTCATCCAACGTCAGTAAACCACGTTGTTTCACCATACCATTTCCCTTTCAACGATCATGCCTTGATATTGTTCAAGATCTGCAAGTTTATTGTGACTACATGATACTATGAGTTATGGCTTATCGAAAATTCGACAGTGAAATGATCCCATCACGGAATAAGTTAGAAAAGATTAGCTAGAGTTAAAATAGCGGAGAGGTATTAACAAGACTCCAATTGGTAATATAGAATCAAGGCTAAGGCTATTCGTGGTATTACTTTAGAAGGTTTTCTATCGTATCGCCAATTTCATTGATACTACCGGGTTTACCAATAAAGGCATCACATCCTGCATTACGACATTCTAGTTGATGACCAGATGAAGTCTCAGCTGTATACGCAATAACTGGAATATGTGCCAATTGTGGGTCTGATTTAATTTGCTGTGTCGCTTCAATGCCACTAATACCGGGCAAATTAATATCCATCAAGATAAGATCGGGTTGTGCATTTTTTGCCGTTTCGATTCCGGATTCTCCATCTGGTGCAGAAATCATCGTATAATCCAGCATCATGAGTACTTTTTCCATCGTTTTTATAGTGGCAGGGTTGTCTTCAACGTATAAGACCTTGATTTCCATAAAATTTTATCCTTCATATGGAGCTATTTAATGTTAAGGATTATTACATATTGTAATTATAAGAAATATTTCTAATCTCTGTCAACCATTAATAAATTAATGCTTTTTCTATCATCCATATAGTCGATTACATTTAATCCAACTCTCAGCAATAAATACAATGACACTAGAAACCTCCTCAATGTTGCCACACTGGTAATATTCTTATGATTCTAGTGCGCGTTTTCCGAGCAATTTCTATTCTTTGCGTAGACCAAATAAACCCGCTCGTTTGGTGGTACTATGTTCCCAAGCATCAACCTCAACCATGCCAGCAATTCCTTTTAGATATACAGGATGGTTCGTATCTAAAGGTAGCGTTACAACCTTCCCTGTCACACCAGATACATAAGCCCCTAATGCAAGTTCTAAAGCGCGATGTCCAGCCTTTGCCGTCGCAAGCGGTTCACGATCTTCCCAAATCGCGTCACGGAAATCTGCCCATAACTGCGTAAATGATCGCGCAATATTATTCATATGGGTATCAAGGTTATCGAGTGAATGGTCAGTACGTTGCCAATTTTTATCGACGCTATACAATTCAGCAGGTTGATTAAAACCACTGGTTTGATAATCATTGTATCGCATCCGAATTTGCCCCTCACTACCTGTAATATCAACGCCACCAACCCCTTCACCCCATCCCATATGAATCGAGGCATATCCCGTTGGGAAAGCAATTTGTAGAAGGGCAAGGTCTTCAATCACAGGTTTACGATGGGCATATTCAGGAGCATCCACAAACGCCATGACTTGTGTCGCTTGTGATCCCATCAACCACTCGGACAGATACACAGCGTGAATCATATCCATCAACACACCACCACCAGCCGCCATCGTATGCCGCCAATCAGACTGATATTCTGCCGCACCGGGGTAATCAATCACACTGAGAAAGTGCATCATCGCCACCCGAATATCACCAACCACACCATCAAACAGCATCTGCTTGATTTGGCGATACTCTGGAAGAAAATGATAATTATGTACCATCCCAAATTTTAGTCCCGCCTCATCAGCCACCCGAATCAGTTCAGCACCAACAGCAGGTGTATCGCTTATTGGTTTTTCACTCAGAACATGTTTACCTGCCGCAAATGCATCCAACACGATTTGACGGCGGAATTTTTGTGGCACAGTCACGACAACGGCATCAATTTCATCGATTGCCAATACGGTTTTATAATCGTCATATAGCTGGTCATCATTTAGGCTGAACCAATCTTTACCAATCTGACGACGTGCTGGTGTAATGTCGGCTAATGCAATCAATTCAACGTTATCGAGGGTGGTTAAGGCAGGATAATGTCCGTAACTCACAACATTTCCACACCCAATCATTCCAACTTTAAGTACTTTTGTCATAATCAAAATATCTCCAACAAACAATAAAAGTTATCTTGTGTATCGAACCAATTTCAATGCCTCGTCCCATGCAATTTGAAGATCATCTGACTCAATATCTGGTTGAAATCCAAATTTCAGATAGAGTCCAAGCGCAGGAATGAGTTCCGTTTCGGTATGTAAAAAGGCAGATTTATGACCAAATTCTATTAATTTATGACACGCATAAGACATCATTGGTTTGGATAATCCCTTACCCTGATATTCTGGAACAATCACCACCCAATGAATCCGTCCAACATGTTTGCCATAGGCTTCACCATATGCATCATCACCAAACCATGCACTTATTGTCCCGATGACCTGATCATTGTGCATCAAAAAATAGATACGCTGAGCGTGTAATGTATCATCATATCCATATTCTTGATGGAATAATTCATCATTAATTTCACCTTCGTCAAAGTCTGGACTATTGAGGTCAATCCACAATTGCAAATCGTCTTTCTGCCAGTGGCGCATCCTATATCCATCAGGCATTGGATAAAATGGCATATCATCCATAGTGCGACGAATCATATCTATATCCATTAGGAGTCCTCGATGAGCCTCAAACTCACCTATCACAGCACAAATCAATATGTAAAGTTTAGCAGATTTCAGATTTCACACGCTATATTTATTTGCCTAATGCTTTGTATACCAAATCCCATGCTTTTTTATCAGACTCGCTATTAATTTCTGGCTCAAATCCAAACTTGAGATAGAGCCCAAGTGCAGGAGTTAACATGGTATCGGTTGTTAAATACGCTTGTGTATGACCTAATTCTTTAAGTACTTGACAGGCAAAAGACAATAGTGGTTTAGAGAGTCCCTTACCCCAATAATCTTCCCGAAGTACAACCCAATGAATCCGTCCCAAATCTTTTCCGCGTTCGTCAGTGCCAAACCATGCGCTAATTGATCCCATCACGGTTTCGTCATGCACCATATAAAATTGACGCTGTGCGAGTATCGTTTCATCGCGTCTATATTCATGCCAAAACAAATCTTCGGTGATGTCACCTTCGTCAAATATTGGAATATGTAAATCTAGCCAATGCTGTAGATCACCTGTTTGATAGGAGCGCATGGTATACCCATCGGGGAGAGGATACATGGGTATATTGTCTAGAGTAGGGCGCAAGATACTGATTTCCATGAGCAATTCCTGTTGTTATGGGATGGACAGGCAAATCCATCCCATAATTTATTATCATTTGCCTAGAATTGACGCGACCATTCACGGGGCCAACGTTCAACCACAACTTTAGTCTGCGTGTAGAATTCTACACCATGACGACCTTGTGCGTGTAAGTCACCAAAGAAACTATCATTCCAACCACTGAACGGGAAGAATGCCATCGGTGCTGCCACACCAATATTAATACCAACATTACCAGCATCTGCTTCATACCGGAACTTACGGGCAGCTGCTCCACTGTTTGTAAAGATACATGCCATATTGCCGAAGCTACGATCATTCACCAATGCAATTGCATCTTCAACCGTTTCAGCATGCATTAAACTTAAAACAGGTCCGAAAATTTCCGTTTTAGCTAAGTCACTAGCTGGATTGACATTATCTAAAATCGTCGGGAATACCCAATAACCGTCATCATATCCACTGACTTTTTGCCCGCGTCCATCAACCAGAATATTAACTCCATGATTGACACTATCAGCGATAATTCCTTCGATACGTTCTTTACTGGCTTTATTGATGACAGGTCCCATCTGAGTACTATCATCCATACCATAACCCACTTTACGCGAGGTTGCGGCATCTGCGATTTGTTCGGTGAAAGTATTTTTAGCATCGCCAACGGTAATCGCTACCGAAGCCGCCAAACAACGCTGTCCTGCACATCCAAAGGCGCTATCTGCCATGATACGGGTCGCCATATCCATATCAGCATCAGGCATAATCACCACAGGATTTTTTGCACCACCCTGACATTGTGCGCGTTTACCATTTGCTGTTGCTCGGTTATAGATATATTTCGCAACAGGTGTTGATCCAACAAAACTAATGGCTTTCACACCGGGGTGATCCAATAGCGCATTAACTGTATCTTTACCACCATTCACCAACTGAATCACACCGGGGGGAAACCCTGCTTCATCAATGAGTTCAAATAATTTAGCTGTCGTCATCGGGACACGTTCACTTGGTTTTAGAATGAAGCAATTGCCTGTCGCGACTGCATAGGGCAAAAACCAAAGCGGAATCATGCCGGGAAAATTAAATGGTGTAATCGCGGCTACTACACCTAACGGTTGACGGAACATATGCTCATCAATACCACGAGCAATATCTTCGTTGTTGTAACCCTGAATCATGGACGGCATTCCACAAGCAACTTCTACATTTTCAATACCGCGTTGCATTTCCGCGACCGCTTCTTTAAATGTCTTGCCACATTCATTGGTGATGATTTCCCCAATTTCGTTGATATGTTCATCTAGCAAGAACTTGAGTTTGAACAGATATTGAACGCGATCCAACACAGGGGTTGCGCGCCACTCCCGGAAAGCAACTTGCCCTGCATCAACTGCTTCACCAACAACTTCTTTAGGTGTCATCACCACTTCTGCAATCGTTGTTGCACTGGCTGGATTCACTACAGATAACAAGTCCGCAGACTTTGCATCGGTCCAATCCCCATTTACATAATCTAAAATTTTAGTCGCCATTTATCACTCCTGATAAGTTTATAATCCAATTGACCGCAAATACTCACGGTTTTGTGTTGCATATTTTTTTGGTGCAGATAAATCATCTGTTAGGATGTCTTGCTCAACAATCGCCCAACCATCATACCCGAGTGCTTCCATTTCTTGAACAACTGTCGGGAAATCAACTTCTCCCTCACCTAATGGACAGAAAATACCTCTCGCCGTAGCATCAAAATAATTTAATTCCTCGGCACGGCATTGTTCAGCAATCTCTGGGCTAAAGTCTTTGAAGTGCAAGTAGCGCACTAACTCCCCAAATTCTTGGATACATGCCACAGACTCGCCACCGCCGTAATGATAATGTCCATTATCAAGGCAAAGACCAACTAAATCAGTATTGACTCGTGTCATCAATGCGCGGACTTCTTCAGGCGTTTCGACATAGCCAGCACAATGATGATGAAATACGACTTTTAAACCCGTTTCATCATGCAGGTGTTGGGCAATCATATTGACCCCTTTTGCAAAAACGTCCCACTCATCCGCAGATAGCTTAGAGCCACTTCTGCGTCCTGCTTGTGCCACTAGTTCGGGTACAGTACCATTATCATCCGCCAGCACAATCGCCTCTGCCCCACATGCCGCCAGCAACCGCCCGACCTTCAGCGCATGTTCTTTGCCTGCTTCGTGCGTTGATTCATCTACGAGTGCGACAGGCACAAATGAAGACAATAACTTCAGATTGAATGTGTCTAGCACCGCTTGCAGTTCTTTGGGTTCAGTTGGCAAATAACCCCAAGGACCAAACTCGATGCCTGTATAACCTGAATCGACAATTTCTTGTAAGCATTGCGTGTAAGTAAATTTTGTAGCACTACCTTCAAATTCATAAATACCCCACGATACGGGAGCATTTGCAATTCTAATTGTCATCTATTGCTATCCTCTGTTAACTATAAACCTGTGTTCGTTTAATCGAAAAATCATAGGTATCTAATACCTGTTTGATGACTCCCGTAAGTTTTTGTCCACCTGTTGCAGAAAGTGCAATTACGTCGGCAAAATCTGATTTATCAGCACAAACAGACCGCATCTCAATTAGAGGAAAGCCAGCTTGTACCACTTCTTGAAAAATACAGTCGTTAAAGGTCTGTAATGCTGTAACAGCAACCGTCAAGACTGTATCATCATTAAAGGGCGGATTATGCATGTTACATACAATGGTTGGTAGACCGAGCTTAAGAATATCTTGCAAACTCTCGCGATAGTTTTTGCGGAATTGCTCAGATAACGCCCCCAAGATAATCATGGATTCCGTCGTGGTATTAGCTGGAGCATCAGCATAAGCAAGTTGATCAACTAAGTTATTGCCCCCCATGCTAACAATCAAATGTGTGACATCATCTGGAATATTCCCCAACTGATCGCCAATATCCACTGTCATACTACCATCAACAGCGCATACGGTTACCTGATGAGCATCACCTAGTAACGATGCTAATTGTGTACTGACATCAGTCTCACCTGCCTGTATATAAGATTTATTATCTAAAACCGAATCGCCTAACAATACAACGTGCATGATGATTCTCCCTATAGATAATGACGTTCTTGTTTTTTCTCTTCTTCATAATTTTTACGAGCTTCTTGTACAGCAGGATTTTCTGATACCTCGGGAATAGCAACATCCCACCATGATTCATATCCACCCACGCGCTGACTGCGATCTACTTCTGTAACGATACAAACAGGGCGGTTTTTGATGGTTTTGGCTTCTTCAATTGCTTTGGAAAATGCTTCACGGGTT
>Ga0209475_10003158_pt1 | contig 15509 bp, 15 predicted proteins | sample tdDd471_FD_187128 | JGI IMG/M metagenome (GOLD analysis project Ga0209475, IMG submission 187128) | Marine sediment microbial communities from the Atlantic coast under amendment with organic carbon and nitrate - tdDd47.1 (SPAdes)... | ecosystem: Environmental > Aquatic > Marine > Coastal >... | reverse complement strand
CTATTCCAGAGGTGTTACGAGTGCCAGGATAGTCCATTGCATCATGGAAGACAGCAAGGGGAACCTGTGGTTCGGAACCAGTGGAGGGGCCTATGTCTACGACGGGGAATCGTTGACCAATATTTCCGAGGAAGACGGCCTGTGCAGTGATTCCGTGAACTGTATCCTGGAAGATAAAGACGGCGATTTCTGGTTTGCGACTCATCACATGGGGGTCTGTCGTTACGATGGGACCTCATTCACCCACGTTACCGCACAGGACGGCGTGAATGGCACGGAAGTATGGGACCTGTATGAAGATAGTACAGGTAACATCTGGTTTCCTGTCGAAGGTTTCGGTGTGTACCGATACGATGGAAAGTCCTTCACGAACTTCTCCAAGGAGGATGGTCTTGCCAGCCATGCCATTCAGTGCACCTATGAAGATGGTGAAGGCCGGCTTTGGTTTGGTGGCTGGCTAGGCCTCTACCGCTTTGATGGGGAGTCATTTATCAACTATACACGTCTGGGGCCCTGGCAGTAGGAACGCGTGAGCGTGTAGCTCCCGAGTCCGTGTAATCGTACTGAGATTCTCCGGCGAACTGTTTTTACAGCCCGTCAATAAGCCTCGCCGATGGCCAGATAGACAGCCTGATCGTGTTTACCCCAGCCGTAGTCGATGCGGGCGTTGATCTTGTAGGTCTCGATCATGGTCCAGCGAATTCCGACTCCCGAAGCGGGGAGGGTGTCGCCCAGAGACATCTGGGACAACTCATCGGCCGACCAGGCGAGGCCGGCAAAGGCCACGGCGCCCCACCGCCTGTGGAACTTCCAGCGGTACTCGGTCTCCACGACCAGCAACTGGTCGGCCCGGTGCCGGCCGTTGGAGTAGCCGCGCAGATTGCGATTTCCGTTCACCATGGACTGACCGCTGAAGGGTACATCACCGAAGCCGGCTTCGTAGAGGACGCGCCCGGCCAGAACCCCGGTGCTGTCCTTGATGGCCTCGTAACCGCTGGCACCCAGATTCAATTTCCTGAAGTCGCGATCGGACCCGAAAGTATCTGAAAAGAAGAGCAGGCGACCATCCACGGCAACCCCGTCGGTGGGATACATGATGTGGTCGCGTTTGTCCCACTCCGCCAGAAATCCGGGCCCGATGTAGGTCTCTTCAGCGTCGGCGATGAGATCGTCGCCGTACGTGTTCTGGGAGGACCAGGCCAGGGCTGCGAGACCGAGATAGAGCTTGTCCCAGGTACGAAGTGAACCTTGAGCGAAAACCATTTTGTTGCCGGAGGTGTAATCCAGAAAGACATCCGGAAACCCCGGCCCGATGGCCGCCGGATTGAACTGGTACTTGATGGATCCGGACATGTAGGCTGCAGTCACGCGCCACTTGTCTCCGTCCAGGTGGAACTTCTGGAAGAGCCCGCCCATCCAGGACTTGTTCTCGCTGTAGAATCCGAATACTCCAGAACTGGAGGGAGGCAGGTCGTCGTCGTCGCGGTCCATCTTGTAGTAGGCCATCGCGACGATGGCCAGGTTGAATCCCAGCACATTGCTGTAACCCGGGATAGGGATGCCCGCGAACTTGAGGTTGCGCTCGCCTTCTTCCAGGGCGTAGGCGCCGGAGTCGCCACCACCCGAGCCGCCTCCACCCACGCCCATCTGGGCTGAGGCTGATACTGCCAGGCCGAGCAGAACCAACAGGACCAAGAATGATCTCCACATGCCACTCGATTTTCCGTTGCTGCTTATCATCCGGTACTCCATTTGTGTCCGAGCTTGCCCTGGGATTCCTTCGAGGTGAAGGTTCGGCTCCAGGCCCGTTCTGCGGGGTCTCTGCGCCCGGCCATGGTACACTCCCCTTGCGACTGCAGCCTAGCAGAGTTGTAGGAATACCAGACATTTTGAGACACTTCGAGGTACGTTGTATGTGGACAATAGGAGGTCAGTCTATCGTGGCCCCTTTCGGGGCGGCGGTCCTTTTCTGCCGGGTGCCCGTATTGGATTGCTGTGGATCGAAGGTGCGATCTCGGCGTATTTCCGGCGCTGCTCAGGTGAGAGCACGGCGGCCTCGGCCACCAGTACCACGGCGGACAGGGAGTCCAGCCTGGAGCGGGCAGTACTGGCCTCGCTGGTCAGCTGTAGGATCTGCTCCGGGTCGAATGCGGCCGCCGCGTAGGCTTCCGCCAGACGGCGACCAGCACTCGCTGCGTCGCGCTGAAATTCGGCCAGTTGTGACGCATGACGCTCTAGAACGGCGCGGATGGCCTGCTGCTGATCCGGATCGAGATCCAGATGTCGCGTGATTCCCCTCACGTGGTTTTCCACCAGATTCCGGGGATCGCGAGAGGGTGCGGGGTCACGTCCTTCTCTTCCACCCGGGCCAGGCGGAGGGCCCTGAGGGACCCTGGTGGTCTGATGGACGAGGGTCGTGGCGATCACGCCGACGTTTACGCCCAGCGACACCGCCAACAACAGATAGATGAGCTTTTTCGACATGGCCTTTAATCCTTACTCTTGCCCGGTTAGATAGACCCCCAGCAACGAGGAGGTCGCGCTTCCGTCCCAGACTGTCGCGGTTTCCGACCACGCCACCTCGGTGCCGGTCTCTTCAGGGGTGAACTGGACCGGTCCCAGTAAAACGCCGAGAATGATGCCGGCCGCACAAGCCGCGACCGCGAAAACGGGCTTGAGTCGCGAATCGCGCCGGCGTCCAGGCTGCACCCGGTGCCAGACAGTGCGGGGCAATTCCGGTACGGGAGAGGCGGCCAAGAGCTGCTCCATCCGTTCCAGATCGGCCAGTTCCGCCCGGCAGGCCTCGCACTCAGCGCAGTGGGATTCCACGCCGGCGACGAGGGAAGGGTCGAGTTCCCCATCGTGGAGGGCCTGCAGGATATGTCCTGCCGGATGCGTGGAGTCAGTCATTATCTATCCCTCCGGGATGCGAGATCCTTTCTCAACGCGGTCATCGCCCGGTGCAGCAGCATCTGCACCGAAGAGACCGAGGCGTCCATGGCCTCGGAAATTTCCTGATAGCTCATGTCGTTGTACTGCTTCAACAGCAAGGCCTGGCGCTGGCGTTCGGGCAGCCTGGCAATGGCTTCCTGGACGAGATCCCGGTCTTCCTTGCCGGCCAGCGAATCGAGGGCGTCGGGCTCGTGCGTCGGGGTATTGTCGACCTCGTTCGAAAGAGGGAGCCAGCGCAGGATCTTGCGCCGGCGCAAGCGGCTGCGAGCCTGGTTGCCGGCAATACGGAAGAGCCAGCTCTGGAACTTTCCGTCGGGCTGGTAGCGGCCGGCGGCCTTGATCAGGTTCATGAACGTGTCCTGGCATAAGTCCTCGGCCTCCTCCGGCGAACCCAGCATGCGGACCAGAAAGGCGAATACTCGACGCTCCCACCTTTCGACGAGGATCCGCAGGGCGTTTTCATCGCCCCCGGCATAGTCGGTCATCAACTGGTCGTCGGTCCTGTCGGTCATGCCGTCGATTCAGCCCAACGCCCGGGCCGGGAATTCCTTTCGCCGAATCACCGGAAGATTTCGATCGTCGGCAATCGTAGGTCACACTCTGACGGCCGTCAAAGTCATCCCCAAAAAATATCGAAAGGATTCTGCAGCTGACCGGTTTGGCTGGGCATCGGACATTCAGATCAGTTCATGAACGGTTCAAGAACAGGGGATGTCACACGCCAACAGGAAGCAATATCATGACTTGCACGAACTCAATTGTCCGAATGATGACGGCCTTGATGCTGTTCGCTGTCGTCGGATACGCCGGTTGCTCGGAGGACGACCCCGTATCGCCGTCGAGCGTTGGTGACGGTGACAACGACTACGTTGCACCGGAGCTGGCGGGCACCTACGTGATCGTCGATACCGATCAGATCGTCTGCTACGACAATCAGGGCGAGTGCGCCGCGCCCACCGCAGGCGAAGCTTTCTTCGGTCAGGATGCCCAGTACGACGGCGCCCAGCCGAGCTACGTGGTCAGTGACGACGGCTTGACAGTCTACGACGAGGTCACCGGGCTGACCTGGGTGCAATCGCCAGACACCGACGGGGACGGCGAGCTGGAATCTCCGGCGGACAAGCTGACCTGGGCCGAGGCCCAGGCATATCCCGCCAGCTTGAACGCAGCCGGGTTCGGCGGGTACGACGACTGGCGTCTACCGTCGATCAAGGAACTCTACTCCCTGATCCTGTTCAGCGGGGAGGACGTGTCTCCGGAGGCCCCCTCCGGCAGCGTGCCCTTCGTTGACACAGACGCCTTCGAGTTCGTTTACGGCAACACCAGCGCTAACGAGCGTGTCATTGATTCCCAGTATGCCTCGAGCACTCTCTACGTGGATGGCAGTGGGCCTGAGCAGCTCCTGTTCGGCGTCAACTTCGCGGACGGGCGGATCAAGGGTTACGGATTGAGCGGGCCAGGTGGTGGGGATAAGACGTTCTTCGTCCAGTGCGTGCGCGGGAACACGGACTACGGAGTCAACGCCTTCATGGACAACGGAGACGGTACTGTTACGGATGACGCCACCGGTCTGATGTGGGCGCAGGAAGACAGCGCGACCGATGTCCCCGAGGGTCTGAACTGGGAAGAAGCCCTGGCCTGGGTCGAGACGCAGAACGCTGCCGAGTACCTGGGTTACAGCGACTGGCGCCTGCCGAACGTCAAGGAACTGGAGAGCATCGTTGACTACACGCGGTCGCCCGGAACCAGCGGTTCGGCGGCCATCGATCCGGCGTTCGACACGACGCCGATCAACAACGAGGCCGGCGCCGGAGACTACGCCTTCTACTGGAGCGGCACGACCCACGCGAACGCCATGGGTGGCCAAAGCGGTGCCTACGTGGCCTTCGGACGGTCGCTGGGGTATATGAACGGCTCCTGGGTGGACGTGCACGGTGCCGGCTCCCAGCGCAGCGACCCTAAAACCGGCGACCCAGCGGACTATCCCTCGGGTCATGGTCCCCAGGGCGACGCCATTCGGATCTACAACTTTGTCCGTCTGGTCCGGTGAGGAATGTGAACCCGAACTGGCGGGATCTGCTCACGCGGTAGAAGTGCTGGGTGGGCAGGGTTGTCGAGTCGAATGTGACTCGGGTAGAAGTGACGATCAGTTCATGAATCCCACCGCGAATGGTATCGACGGCAACGATAATGTTCATGTATCGGAGGAACATCGGTTTCAGAGGGTCCACTTGGAGCAGAGCGGAACCAGTCGGTCGAGACCGGAGGCCCCGTGGATTGGACTTTGCCGCCCCACTGCTCGCCAACGGGCCATATCCGCGCCGAGATCCCGAAGATCTTTGGCCGTCACTTGGCCAGCACCATCTTGCTCGTCTCGACACCTTCCTCGGTCACCATCCGGGCCAGGTAGGTCCCCGACGGCGCGGCGTAGCCTTCCTGGTCCGTCCCATCCCAGATCACCCGGTGCGTTCCGGCGTTCCGGCTGCCCTGCAGCAGCCGGCTCACATGACGCCCCTGCAACGAATACACGTCGAGGCTCACCGCCATGTCTCGGGGCAGTGAGAAGGTGATGGTCGTGGCGGGATTGAATGGGTTGGGGTGGTTGTCGAGCAACGCCACGGCACCGGGAGTCTCGCCTGCCGCCGAAGCCACACCGAACGTTCCCTTGAACTGAAGCACCGCCGTCCGGCCGAAGTCGCCGTCCATATCCCAGGCATCGTCCAGCCAGGAGAAGGTCTCGGTGCCGTTGAAGGGGATCTGTCCGCCCATGCCGGGATTGCCGTAACCGAAATACATGCTGGCGCCGGCGGGGACGACGATGCCCTCGTCGCTCACGTCCACATAAGTGTAGACGCTGGGGGGCCACTCGGTGTCGTCCTCGCTGGCTGCGACGAATGATCCGTAGTATTCCAGGGTGTAGGGGTCGGCAGGCAGGGTGTCGGTGATCCACACGTACCAGAACTGCGACCACCAGCCGCCGCACGGCCAGCCGAACTCCTCGATGATCACGTCGGCGCCCGTGAGGTTGTCCCAGCGGGTGATGAACTCGGTTCCCCAGCCGTCACGATCACCACCGAGGGTGGCCGGCGTATCCATGGCGCCGGTGGTGCTGTACTCCACGTCAGCGGCGAAGGATGAAGAGGCGAACAGGGCGATGGCTATTGTCAACAGCAGCTGATGCTTGGTCATGGATGTCAGGCCTTTGCTGGATGTGGGATGCGACGAATTAGTAATGATACCAGATTTTGATGTCTCAAACCAAAGTTCCCGTCGCGGACCTCGAACCAGCCGATTCATGATAGGATGCCGGTGCTACTTACCACTGCGGGAAGGGGGACCGATGGAATCGATCCTGAGACTCTTTGCCTGGAATCTGCAGTACGCCCGAGCGCTGGTTGAGGGCCTGACGGCCTCACAGTGCACCGAAACGGGCGGCCCAGGGCTTGAGAACCACCCAGCCTGGACCATCGGGCATCTGGTCACAGGCGCGGATATTCTCGCCGAGGACCTCGGTCTGGAACGGGATCTTCCTGGTGGGTGGCGGGAGCTGTTCGAGCGGCGCGGCCCGGGAGACCCGCGGCTCCCTGCTGCCGATCCGGCCTCCTATCCGCTTATGGCGGACCTGCTGCACGAACTGGAGCGCCAGCACCTGCGGGTGGAACGGGTCTGGCGGGAGAAGCTGGAGGCACGAGAAGAGGATAGTCCTAATCTGGCCGATCCTCTCACCTGGCGCTACAGCGGTGCACTGCCGACGCTCGCCGATGCGGCTCTGTTCCTTGCCATCAGCCACGAAGCGATGCACCTGGGCCAGCTGTCTGCCTGGAGGCGTGCCAAGGGACTTTCATCGGCACTCGCTTCGCTCTGAATCCCACGGCGGGACAAGTCCTCGTTTATGCCAGTTATTCCAGTTGGGAAGCCCAAGGAGACGACCAAGCCGCCAACCAATATCAGGTTGGCGGCTTGGCCACAGGGTAGGGTGCTCAGGCGGAAACGCCTCCACGGCAGAATCCGGCGCCCATCCCCAGATTTACCCTAGAAGCCGAACGTGGCTCCCAAGCTCAGCATCGAAAGATTGTCCATGGATTTGACTTCCATGCTCTCCCATTCGAGACGCACGCCGATGGGGCCCAGGGAAATACCCGCACCCAGACCCCAGATGAAAGAGGTTCCGCTTTCGTCGTCCGAGTAATTGGACCACTCAGAATCTGTGCTCCAGAAGAAGGCACCCGCCTTGGCGAAAAGATCCAAGACCGAGAGCTCGAGGTGGCCGATGGCTTCAACGTCCCAGCCCTTGGTCTTGACCTTGAGCTCCGCATCGGAAATATTCGATTTGATTTTTCCCAGGTCGCGGTACCCTCCCTCGATTCCGAAGAAGCTTTCGCTCTGGAATCCCCCGAAAATTTTCCACCCGGTCGAGTTCTCACTAATCTTACTGACCTCATCGACCACTTCGTCGGCGTCAACTGTCGCGCTCTGCCAAGCGTTGCCGATGCTGGCCCCGACATAGAGACTGGCCAACGCCGAAACGGGGCACAGCAGGGTGGTGACCAGAGCGATGAACAAGATTTTCTTCAGCATGGAAAATGCCTCCCAAGTTCAAGTAACAAACGATTCTCAACCGGGCCCGTTGCGCCCGGTTGTTGGCTGGCTTGATCCCCTTCAGCGAATCAATTCGATCAGTACTACCGATGGGGTGCGTACCGACCGTCGACTCAGGGGAGTCATCATCATTCCCTCCGTCGAATGAATTGACTGTTGTGAAGTTCACAAAGGGTGTAGTTCAATGGTGTGCTAAGTGACGATCTCACTGGTAAACGAGGACTGCTCCGCGGTGCTTCGAAAGTGGTGCTCGCTTGCAGTCGTCGTCTGTGATGAACCCGGACATCTGATCTGACCCTTCTGGCCCTGATTCAATACCACAGAACATAGGGGATCATAGCGTAGTTGAGTGGAAAATGGCAACAGGACTTGCCTGCCCATTCCCGAAATCGCGAAAACGCTAAGGAGCGCTTCCAGGCACACTCTAAATCCGAATCACCTCACGACTAGCGGCTTCAGGGAAGTTAGGGTAGGATGTGGCGCGAACTGGCCGGATCTACTGACGGGTTAGACCGGATTTTGGCCGCTATTCGACTCGAAAGGGGATTTCATGTCCAAGAAGTTACTACTCTTCGCCAGCACCCTGTTGCTGACGATCCCTGGTGTCGTTCTCGCCGACGGCCCGATCAATCTGGCCCTGGTCCCCTCCGTGCAGATAGTGGGCGAGACGGAATCCGTGAGCGTGTTTCGCCTCGGCATCTGGGGCCGTAATGCCAACATGACGGGCTTCGACTGGGGAATCGTGGGGCAGAACACAGGCTCCTTCACGGGCGTACAGTGGCAAGCCGCTGGTCTCGTCGATGGTGATTTCACCGGCTGGCAGAACAGCTGGCTCGCCTCCGTCACTCGCGGCAACATGCAGGGTCTGCAGGTGGGGGCCTACACCAAGTCCGGCGTCGGCTCGTCGGGCGTCCAGGTGGGCCTTTTCAACACCTCCGACGACTTCAGTGGCCTGCAGTTCGGCGTCGTGAACATCGCCGAGACCATGCGCAGCGGCCTGCAGATCGGTCTCGTGAACATCATCAAGAGCAAAGCCAAGCTGAAGTTCTTCCCGATCGTCAACTGGTCCTTCTGATACCGTACGGTTGGTGGAGTCTTGGTTCGACCCGTTTCTGCCGACTATCCCATTCGGGGCTCAACTGACCGTTGGGCTCCTTTTTCTCGCCTCCGGATTCGTGACCTCGAACCAGCATACCGATCCCTGTGCCTTTCATGGAAGGCGCAGGGTGCAGTTGGTATGCACACGGGCGATTTCCCAATTCAGCGTAGTCCTTCGAGCGCCGTTCGCACGACTCGGGCCGGCCAGCCGCGCGGGATCGTCGCCCGGCTGAGATGGGCGGCGTAGAGCGAACCGATCATCATGCCGACTATTACCTCGGGGTCAATATCCTCGCGGACCTCGCCGCGTGCGCGTGCGCGCTCGAGGATCTCCTTCAGTAGGTCCGCTCGCGCAGTCCACAGCCTCTCCCTGAATAATTGGATCAGTTCCGGAGTCTGCTCCTCCTCCACGAGCAACGAGCCGATCAGTGCCATGCTGTGCTTGGCACGTAGCCGTCGCGCCAGATGCCCGAGTGCGTGTGTCAACGCCACTTCGACGTCGAGGTTGACCGGGGGGCGTGCCTGTTTGTCGATTCGCGCCGCGAGAGCAGCTATGGCCAGATCGGCCTTGGTTTCATAGCGTCGATAGATCGCCGGGCGGCTGACCCCGGCGGCAGCTGCGACGGCGACGATCGACATGCGACTGTAGCCCTGCTCGGCGAGTAGGCGAGCGGCGGCTGCAAGGATTGCTGCCTCGACTTCGGGGTCACGGGGACGCCCTGGATTTCGTTGGGTTGCCATATAGGATACATTACAGTAATGTATCGTATAACGCAATCTGAAAGGAGCGTCCCATGATTATCAATCACGATCTAATAGAAGAGCACAAACTCCCTGGTCTTTCGCACCGCACAGTCGCGGGCCCGCTGCAGGGCTTCCATTCCCTCGAGGTTTGGGTGCAGACCGTCGACCCCGGTGCGGCCACACCTGTCCACAGACACGACTGTGAAGAAGCGATCGTGATTCTTGAGGGACAAGGTGTTCTTGCGCTCGACGGAGGTGAGCAGGCTTTTGGCCCGGGAGAGACTCTCTTGATTCCGCGCAACGCCGTTCACCAGGTGACCTGTGATGGCCCTGAGCCGTTGCGATTGATCGCCGCGTTAGGTGCCGCGCCCGTGCATGTTCATTCCGCTACGAACGAGCGTATCCCGTTGCCATGGGACGTTGAACCTAGTGGAGATGTCGACAAGGTAGGTTAGGGGAATCGCCCGCCTTTCCGACGTCTCGAAAGCGCTGCAGACCATCGATTACAGTTAGGCCCGCGTAAAGAGGAGAGAATTAGTCGGGAACCGCAGGGTGACGTGAATGTAGAATGAAATCGTTGCCGAAGTTCGCTGTGAACTTCATGGTCCCAAACGACCAATGGGGAGAATGACGAATGAATCGTACACCTGCCATCTTCTCGCTGATTCTCTTGATGACCGCCTTGGTCGTGTGCGACGACCTCGAAGCCGCAACCGCAAGCTCCGAAAGTGGGAATGCGGAAGCGACTCGCGAATCCGTCGAACAGCTTGTTCGTCAGTTCAACGATGCCATTCTGAACCAGGATCAAGCCGCTCTGAATGGATTCATCTCTTCTGACTTCGCATCCGGAGGGGATCGGATCCTCACGAAGCCGGAGTATGTCGATCAGATCGTGACGAATGCGCCACCGAAAACGCAGTCGATTGATTCGATGTCCGTGACGCTTTATGGAGACACCGCGGTCGTGACTGGAATCGCAACGGCTGAATGGGTGAGTCCTGCACGCATCGAGATGAAGTCATTCCGCTGGGTGAACGTATGGCACCTGGGTGAGAATGGATGGCAAGTCGTTTACAGCCAGTCGACCCTCGTGATGTCCGATATGGATTGCTAGGGTGGGGGAGTGCTGGATCGGTCGTCCCCGTGGCGACGCGGTGACCGCTGGATGGCCTCATCGGCACGTCAGGTCGATCAGCGCCCTTGCAGAAAGCGTACGAATGCGTCGGCAAGCCGGGTAGCGAGCAACGAAACGTTCTCGGCGCCGGATACGTTGGTCGCCACTGCAATGGCGATGCGGTGCTCGGGAGCGGTCAAGAGCGACGCGGTCCCGCCGAAAGCGTGCCCGCCGCCGTTCACCGCCGACAGGGGCCCCCGCCTCACTGCGTCTCCGAGGCCGTGGCCCACGATCCGCGTGGCGGCTCCATCAATGCCCATCGGGACGCTGCTCACGGCCCAACCGAGCGCCTGCTCGGTGAACTCTCCCGATGGTAGCTTCACTGGCTGTTGCAGTCCCTCTATGATTGACAGGTCGAGCAATGCGCCACTCATCATGGCGGACCCGAAGCGCACGAGATCCGAAGGTGTGGACAGGAAACCGCCGGCCGGTAGGATGCAGGACATATCCATTGGTGCCGCGTCGTGTACTCCGTAGCGAGGGTTGAGCGCGAAGCGGGGATAGTAGAAACGGGCTCTGCCTGGCTGGATCCGCCCGCCGATGTCGGGCAAGGTGCTTTCCATACCCAACGGCGCGAGAATCTCGCGCTGCACGAAATCGAGATAGGGCTCGTTTGCCGCCGCGGCGACCACGGCGCCCACCAGCACCCAGCCGTAAGTCGAATAGAGAACCTCCGTGCCGGGACGGAATCGCAACGGATCGTCGGCGAAGGGGGCCAGACGATCGGCGTCGTTCGCGCAGCTTGTACCTCGGAGACCCTCCCCCTCGCCGGGGTGGCTGCGGATGCCGGCCGTGTTGGCCATGAGCTGGCGTGTACTGATGGGCCATTCCTTCTCGGGAAAGCTCGGCACGTAGCGCTGCACGGATGCGTCGAGGTCGAGACGGGCGCGCTCGGACAGCAGCCCGACGGCGGCGGCGGTGATCGTCTTGGTGACGCCTCCGATGCGGAATAACGTCGCGGGCGTCACCGGCTTTTCGTTATCCAGGTCCGCCCAGCGGAATCCCTCCGCCCAGACGATCTCTCCATCCACCGCCACAGCCAGCGACAGGCCCGGCAGCTTCTCCTCGGCGATGAGGGAGCGGGCGATGGAGCGCCCCTCCTCGACCGCGGCCAGATAGGTGGGCGACGGCGGTTCGAGCACGTGCGACGGCAGCGTATCCGGGTCGGGCTGGGGCGGGATCGTCACCCAGACCCACACGGCCACCCCGGCGACGAGTAGCGGCACGGCAACTGCGATGGCAACCAGCAATGGCAGGGCGTTTCTCATGTGCGCGACAATCCCACGTCGTATTAGCTCAACCTTGGGTTCCTGTGCCCAGAATTCAGGCCATCCGGCTCTTCAACGGCCTCTTTCGAGAGATTCTACCTCTGCCCGGCTTTGGTATCCAGTTCCCTTCCGGTCCCTGTGCTTGCCGAATCTCCCGTTCGAGGCAAACGACGTTTCGTTGAAGTTCAATCGGCAGTTCGGGCTTTGGTTCCGCAGACCTTCATTCTGACATCTTTGTAGGACCGGCCAATCCACCTTCACGAATCCGAATTGAACTGCGGTGATTGGGCGGCGTCCGAATGATTAACACGAGCCATATACTCCGAATTTAGATATTCTATTTCACTGTTCAGGCAAGATCATTCGGCTCGCTCCCATGCGCGGCCATTCCACAAGGATACACATGAAGCCCGGAACCATGTTGGCCCATTATCGCGTCGCTGAGCTGGTCGGAAAAGGCGGCATGGGCGAGGTCTATCGAGCCCACGACACCAAGCTGGACCGCGATGTCGCCCTGAAGATTCTGCCTGCCGAGTTCGCCGCCGACCGGGACCGTATGGCCCGGTTCGATCGTGAGGCCAAGCTTCTGGCCTCGTTGCACCATCCCAACATCGCGTCGGTTTTCGGATTCGAATCCCTGGCTGAATGCACGTTTCTGGTCATGGAACTGGTCGAGGGCGACGACCTGGCTGTGACCTTGCGCGATGGGCCCATGCCCGTCGACGAAGCTGTAGAGGTCGCGCGCCAGATCGCCGAGGGACTCGAAGAAGCCCACGAAAAGGGTATTGTCCACCGGGACCTGAAACCCGCCAACGTCAAACGCACGCCCGACGGCAAGGCGAAAGTACTGGATTTCGGCCTGGCCCGGGTTTTCTCCGGTCAGACTGCAGTCGAGGAATCCGTTGCGAGTGAGCCCACGATGACCGCGGCCATGACCCAGGTGGGCACCGTGCTGGGAACCGCAGCCTACATGAGTCCCGAACAGGCCCGCGGCAAAGAGGTGGACCGCCGGGCGGACATCTGGGCCTTCGGGGCGATCCTTTTCGAGATGCTGACCGGCAGACAGCTCTTCGCCGGCGAGACAGTGAGTGACACTCTGGCGGACATCCTCAAGTCCGAGCCCGAATGGGAGAGGCTGCCCGTCGGATTGCCCTACCAGGTCGAACGCGTATTGCGGCGTTGTCTGGCGAAAGATCCCCGGCAGCGATTGCGTGATATCGGGGAAGCACGGGTCCGACTCGAAGATCCGGCGGCCGATTCGGAGATGTTCTCCGGGCCGATCGCCGCGGCGGCGGATACGGGAGGCCGTGGCCGGCTAAGGCGACTCGTCCCCTGGGGGCTACTCGCGGCGAGCCTGGCCCTGCTTGCCTGGCTTCAGTTCGGGACCCAACACGTAACTGACCCGGTTGTTCAGCATCTGGCCGTGCCAGGGCCGAACGAAGTCGGCTTCCACATCAGCGGCTCGTTTCCGGGATTACCGACGATCTCACCGGACGGCCAACGTGTTGCCTTTAGCGGAGTTTCCATGGAGGACAATGTCGTACGATTGTATGTGCGGGACCTGGGCGCCGAAAAGGCGGTAGCCCTCAGTGACACCAAGGACGCCCAGTATCCCTTCTGGTCGCACGACGGGCGCTGGCTCGCCTACTACGTGCGCAGCGAGGGCTTGCTGAAGATACCGGTCGACGGTGGTCCTCCTCAGATGGTCGGCGTCGCCAGCAATGGCAAGGGCGGTAGCTGGAACCAGATGGACGAGATTCTATTCACCACCGACTACAACACCCCGATATTTCTGGCCTCGGCCCGCGGGGGCGAAGCGCGGCAGGTCACCGATTTGGAAAACGACGAAGGTTTCAATTCCCACCGCCACCCGCAGTTCTTGCCCGACGGGAGGCACTTTCTGTACTTGGCCCGCGGCAACGGCAGGGTGGAATCTGAGATCCGATACGCCAGCCTGGACGGCGGTCCGACGAAGGTCGTGACCCGGGCTCCAATGATGGGGTACTACGCGTCCGGATACCTGGTATACGTCAGCCACGGAGACCTCGTGGCTCAACCGATGGACCCGGAAACCGCAGACTTGTCGGGTTCGCCAACACCTCTCGTGGAAGACGTCATGACGGTGCCCGGCGCTGCAAAGGGTGTGTTTTCGATTTCGTCGGAGGGAAAACTCGTCTACATGCAGGGCGAAACGGCCGGGGACGCCACTATCTCCTGGCGCGACCGCAGCGGCAAGGAGATCGAACAGATCAGCGATCTGGCCGCTTACGACATGGTGGCCCTGGCTCCGGACGGGCGTAATGCCGCCGTCGGCGTCATCATCGAACAGGCCGGGACGTGGGATATATGGATTGTTGATCTGGAGCGGAATTTCCGGACCCGGTTCACCGTCGATCCGGCCGACGACCTGGATCTCGTCTGGGGTCGCGACAGCCGTGGATTGTATTTCGCTTCCGACCGGGAGGGCGAATTTGCGATCTATTACAAGGAAATCGGCAGTCCCGACGAGCCGCGCCAGATCTTCAGCACAGGAGAGGAGATTCGCCTGTGGGACGTCTCGGCCGATGGGCAGACCCTGTTCTACTCGGGGTCGGGGGCAGGGACGGCCTGGGACCTGTGGAGCGTTGATCTGAATGGTGCGACTGACCCTCGCCTGTTGCGCAAATCCGCCGATCATGATGTCATTTGCCGGCTTTCTCCGGACGAAAAGTGGGTAACGTTTTCGTCCCGGGAATCGGGTCGCTGGCAGGTGTCCGTGGCGCCCTGGCCAGCGATGTCTCCCATTACCCAAGTTTCCACCACGACCGGCACCTGGTCGCAGTGGAGCCGGGATGGTCGGGAAGTAGTATACCTGGAAGAGGCGGGGTCATTGGTGGCGGTGTCGATGACGCCGGAAAACGGTCGCATGTCCGTCGGTCGCCCCGAAACCCTGTTCGAGATCAACGGCCCCGTTCTGGAGAGCGTTTACTGGGCTATTTCGGCTGACGGCGAGCGATTCGTCACGGTGAATACCCAGAACACCACAGCGCCTTCGTACTGCAACCTGGTGTTGAACTGGCCTGGGATCCTGGAGAGGCGGTAGGCACAGGACGACATCGAGTCGTCCTTGGTTGCTGACGAACCCGCCCCCGTGTACCCCACTTGCTGATCACTGCTCCACCCAGTACTCCGCTCCGTCCCTGGTGCGGCCCAGAAATCCGTAGTCGATCATGTAACGGCACAGCGTCGTGTAGTCTTCGGACGCAGTCGCGAGGATGTCGTTGACCTCGACCTGCGTGTAGCGAAGCTTCGAGTCGAATCGTTTCAGGATCTGAATCAGCACGGCCACCTTGTGTTTCTGCTTTCTGGGGAAGTGGGACATCAGGCCATCCGGTCCATCCGGAAAGTTCGCCCGGACGATCTTCTTGAACTCGGCCGCCGTGATGGCGAACCGGTCGTCGCTCGCCGACGCCGAGCCAGGGATCTCGATGAATCGCGAACCAGGATCCTGGCGGCCGCTCTCCAGCAGGTCCATCAGCGCCAGGAACACCCTGGCCTGGCGCGCCTTCTCACGCAGGACGAAGCGGTGGTTGCGGATGGTCGACAGGCTGACGTCTCCGACCAGGGGTTGGATCTGCTTGTCGGACAGGCCGTCGAAGAAATGACCCAGCAAGGTACGATGGGTGTCGGACAGC
>Ga0209475_10003155_pt1 | contig 15516 bp, 12 predicted proteins | sample tdDd471_FD_187128 | JGI IMG/M metagenome (GOLD analysis project Ga0209475, IMG submission 187128) | Marine sediment microbial communities from the Atlantic coast under amendment with organic carbon and nitrate - tdDd47.1 (SPAdes)... | ecosystem: Environmental > Aquatic > Marine > Coastal >... | reverse complement strand
CGAGTACCCGATCCGCTGGGAGGAAGAGGTCTTCGAATACCTCGGCTTCCCGATCTTCATCAAGCCCGCGGACGGCGGCGGCTGGCGCGGCGTGACGAAGTGCAACACGCCGGAAGAGTTCATGGACGCCTATTCGAAGTCGACGACCGACGTGATGATGGCGCAGGAAGCGATCGAGTTCACGCAGTACTTCCGCTGCTACGGGCTCGGCCGCGAGTACGTGCACATCATGCGCTACGCGCCGGAGAATCAGCCGCACCTGCGCTATGTCCTCGATCAGCCGCCGGTGGACGGCGAGCTGAAGGAGCGCATCGAACGCGACGTGCTCGCCTTGTGCGGCGCGCTCGGCTACGACTTCAACACCGTCGAGCTGGCGATGCGCGGAGACACGCTCTACGCCATCGACTTCACCAACCCGGCGCCGGATGCGGAGCGCGCGAGCGTGGGCGACGACAACTTCGAGTGGATCGTGGAACACGCCGCACGTTTCCTGGTGGACCGCGCGAACAACCCGCGCGAATTCGAGATCACCGGCAACTGGCCGAAAGCAGCGGGATTGACCGAATGAAGCTGCCCAACTTCACGCTCGGGATCGAAGAAGAATTCATGGTCATCGATCCCGAGACGCGCGAGCTCAAGTCGCACATCTCCGAGATGATCAAGGCGCAGGAGCTCGAGCTGCCCAAGAAGATCAGCCGCGAGCTGCATCAGAGCGTGATCGAGATCGGATCGAAGATCTGCGAGAGCGTGGCGGAGGCGCGGCACGAGGTCGCGCACATGCGCTCGACGATCTGTCGCGTTGCCGAGGCGCACGGGCTGCGGATCGGCGCGGCGGGCACGCATCCGTTCATGCACTGGGAGGACGTCGCGACCACCGAGAACGCGCGGTACGAGAAGATCCTCGATGACCTGCGTGTCGTGGCGCGCGCCAACGTGGTGTTCGGGCTGCACGTGCACGTCGGGATCGAGGATCGCGAGAAGGCGATCCAGGTCTTCAACATGGCGCGCTACTTCACGCCGCACATCATGGCGTTGTCGGTCAACTCGCCCTTCTGGAGCGGACGCGACACCGGCTGGAAGTCGTATCGCACCAAGGTGTTCGAGAAGTTCCCGCGCACCGGGATTCCCGAAGCGTTCCGCAGCTTCAACGAGTACCGCGCACTGGTCGACGATCTCGTCAAGACCAACAGCATCGACAACGGGAAGATGATCTGGTGGGACATCCGCCCGCACTGGCAGTACCCGACGCTCGAGTTCCGTTGCTGCGACGTGCCGATGCGCATCGACGAGACGATCTGCATCGCGGCCCTGTGCCAGGCGCTGGTGGCCAAGCTCTACCTGCTGCATGAGCGGAACCTCTCGTTCCGCCTGCACCGCCGCTCCCTGATCATGGAGAACAAGTGGCGCGCGGCGCGTTGGGGCGTGAGCGGCAACCTGATCGACCTCGGCAAGATGGCCGAGAAGCCGACCGCCGTGATCATGGAGGAGCTGCTCGATTTCGTGGACGAGGTGGTCGACGAGCTCGGGACCCGCAAGGAACTCGAGTACATGCGTCGCATCTGCCAGGAGGGGACCGGCGCCGACCGGCAGCTCCAGACCTATGCGGAAACCGGCGACATGAAGGCGGTCGTGGACCGGATCATCGCGGAGACGCAGCAAGGTTTGCCCCACGGTTAATCTGTCAACGTGAGCACGGATCTATTGGAACTCTCCTACGACTCCTCCCTTGAACCGGGTGCCCGCAATGCGGCGTTCACCTGCCTGAAAATCCAGCCCGACGAGCAGGTCGTCATTTTGACCGACCGCGACCGGCTGCCGATCGGGGCTGCGCTGGCCGCAGCCGTGCAAAAAACCGGCGCTCCGGCGGATTTCTTCGTTCTTGAGGACTATTGCGAACGACCCACCACCGAGCTGCCGGCCGAGATCGCCGCCGGGTTCGAGCGCGCCGACGTCAGCATTTTTTGCTGTGGGGCGGCTCCCGGCGAGCTGTCCCTGCGCGTCGCGATGACGAACATCGTGAACCGGCGCCGGATGCGGCACGCCCACATGGTGGGCATCACCGAGCAGATCATGCGCGAGGGCATGCGGGCGGACTTCGATGAGGTCTTCCGCCTGACCGAGTGGGTTCGCGTGCGCGCCAGGGAGGCCCGCGAAATCACCTGCACGACGCCCGGCGGCACCGACCTGCGCGCGACCTTCACGAAGCAGCTCAAGTGGATTCCGACCTCCGGAATCATCACGCCGGTCAAGTGGGGCAACCTGCCGGGCGGCGAGACGTTCACTTCCCCGGAGCGCGTCGATGGCGTCTTCGTGGTGGACGGCGTGCTGGGCGACTGGCTCGCTCCGAAGTACGGCGACCTGCGCGAGACGCCGATGACGATCGAGATCGAGAACAGCCGCGTGGTGAAAACCGCGTGCGACAACGAGCTCGCGCTGGCCGATTTCCGCGAGTACATCTCGACCGATCCCAATGGCAACCGCGTGGGCGAGTACGCCCTCGGCACCAACACGGCGATCGAAGGCATCATCGGCAACATGCTGCAGGACGAAAAGATCCCCGGCGTGCACATCGCCTTCGGGCATCCGTACACCGAGCACACGGGCGCCGACTGGAGCGCGAAGACGCATATCGACGTTGTCGGTCGCGACTTCGACGTTCGCTTCGACGGCGAACTGATCATGGAAAAGGGGCGCTACCTCACCAACGGTGAGGTCTAGGCTCCACGGAGTACCCCCATGGACGCGGAGTTGCGTGCGCGTTTCAATGACGTGTGGAGTGAGTCGTTGGCACGTCGTGCCAAGCGCGACGTGGAGCGGCGGCTGCATTGCCAGATCCCGTTCCGCTTCGCCGAGTCGCCGCTGTTCCTGTCGGCCCAGATGGTGGAGCGGTTCGAGAACGCGGCGAACGAGATCATGGAGATCATCTCGTCGGACGAGTTCATCGCCACGCAGGAGAAGTTCGTTCCGGCGTACGTGAACGGCCCGGACCGCGGTCCGCTGCCGCAGTTCGCCGTGATCGATTTCGCGATCGTCGAGGAGCCGGACGGTTCGCTTGCGCCGCGCGTGGTGGAGCTGCAGGGGTTCCCCTCGCTCTACGGATTCCAGATCATGCTGGCGGACGTGTGGGCGACGAGCATTTCGCGCATCGACGCGATGCCGAACCTGTGGCGCATCTTCTTCGGCGGCATCAACCGCAACCGCGCGCTTGCGCTGATCGACAAGGCGCTGCTCAACGGCCACGAGCCCGAAGAGGTCGTCCTGCTCGACCTCGACGTGCACTTCCAGAAGACCTATCCGGACTTCGCCGCCATTCGCCACTGGTTCGGCATCGATCATGTGGCGCCGCGCGATCTCATTCGACAGGGGAACCAGCTGTTCCGCGACGTCGGAGGCCAGCGCGTGCGCGTGCGTCGCGTCTTCCAGCGCATCGTCATGGACGAGCTGGAGAAGAAGCGCGAGGTTCTCGGCTTCGGATGGAACGAGGAGATGGACGTGGAGTGGGCGCCGCATCCGGCGTGGTACTACCTCTGGTCCAAGTCCTCGATGCTCGAGATCGACCATCCCGCGGTGCCGAAGACGACGCTGCTGTCCGAGCTCGATCCGATGCCCGAGGATCTCACCGGCTACGTGTTGAAGCCGCTCTATTCCTTCGCGGGAAGCGGCGTCAATATCGATCCTACGCCCGAGGACCTGGCGGCCGTCCCGGATGACCAACTGGATCAGTGGGTGTTGCAGGAGCGCATCGAGTACGCTCCCCGGCTGTTGATGCCCGACGGAACCGGCGTCAAGTGCGAGGTCCGGATGATGTTCGTGCGGCCGGACTCCGATGAGCGGATGACGCTGCTCCACAATCTGGTCCGCCTCAGTCGGGGCAAGATGATCGGCGTCGATCACAACAAGGACCTCGCCTGGACGGGCGCCTCCGTGGCGATCTGGCCGTTTAGCGATTCTGGCCCCAACGGCTGACGCGGGCTCCCCGCCCCAGCCGGGCATCGCGGTCGATTGCCCCCGGAGGTAACTTGGGGGGCATGACGATCGGCAACTTCAACGTCCCCGTTCCCACCAACGAACCGGTCCGCGCCTATGCGCCGGGCAGTCCGGAGCGCGCCTCGATCGAGGCCCGCCTCGACGCCATGGCGGCCGAGCAGATCGAAATCCCCGTCTACATCGGCGGTGAGGAGTTCCGCACGGGCGACACGATCGATGCGGTGATGCCGCACGACCATAAGCACGTGCTGGCGAAGGTGCACCTCGCGACGCCGGAGCTGATTCAGCAGGCGATCGACAACTGCGAGGAAGCGCGGGCGTCGTGGGCCGCGATGCCTTGGGAGGAGCGCGCCGCGATCTTCCTGAAGGCTGCCGACCTGTTGGCGGGCCCGTGGCGGGACACGATCAACGCCGCGACGATGCTGGGCCAGTCGAAGACGGTGCACCAGGCAGAGATCGACGCAGCTTGCGAGCTGATCGACTTCTTCCGCTACAACGTCGCGTACATGGCGGAGCTCTACGCCGAGCAGCCGGAGTCGGCGCCCGGTTGCTGGAACCGACTCGAGCATCGTCCGCTCGACGGGTTCGTCTTCTCGATTACGCCGTTCAACTTCACCTCGATCGCCGGCAACCTGCCGACCGCTCCCGCCATGCTCGGCAACACCGGCATCTGGAAGCCGTCGAGCACGTCCGTGCTGTCGAACTGGTACCTGCTCAAGATGTTCGAGGCGGCGGGCCTGCCGGCCGGCGTCATCAACTTCGTGCCGAGCAAGGGATCGACGATCGGCAAGGTCGCCTTCGCCGACAGCCGCTTCGCGGGTCTGCACTTCACTGGATCGACCAGTACCTTCCAGCACATGTGGAAGACGATCGGTGAGAACGTCTCGAACTACGGCCAGTACCCGCGCATCGTGGGCGAGACGGGCGGCAAGGACTTCGTCGTGGCGCATCCGTCCGCCGAGGTGACCTCGCTCGCCGTCGGGCTCGTGCGCGGCGCGTTCGAGTTCCAGGGGCAGAAGTGCTCGGCCGCCAGTCGCGCCTACATGCCGAAGTCGTTGTGGCCGCAGGTGCGCGACGAGATGGGCGTGATGATCTCCGACATCAAGATGGGGGATGTGCGCGACTTCTCGAACTTCCTCGGCGCCGTGATCGACGCGAACGCGTTCGCGGACCACAAGGCGGCCATCGACGGCGCGAAGGCGGACGACGCCTGCAACATCGTGTTCGGCGGAGAGTACGACGACTCGAAGGGCTACTTCGTCAAGCCGACCGTGATCGAGGTGACCGACCCGCATCACGACCTGATGAAGACCGAGCTGTTCGGGCCGATCCTCTCGGTCTACGTCTACGACGACGAGGACTTCGATGAGGTGCTCGAATTGTGCGACGAGACAGCGGCGTACGCGCTGACGGGTGCGATCTTCGCGACCGATCGCGCAGCCGTCCGCCAGGCGACCGATGCATTGCGTGGTGCGGCGGGCAACTTCTACGTGAACGACAAGCCGACGGGCGCCGTGGTGGGGCAGCAGCCCTTCGGCGGCTCGCGTGCGTCGGGCACGAATGACAAGGCGGGCTCGATCCTGAACCTGCTGCGCTGGGTGTCGCCTCGCACGATCAAGGAAACCTTCGTCCCGCCCACCGACTGGCGCTACCCGTTCCTCGGCTAGCGAATGTCTTTCGCCACCCCGCCGGCGTAAGCGCTGTTTTGTGAGGGGTTTACGACAACAGGATGCGGCATCGATGCCGCATCCTCGCGGTCGGCCGTTCTGCGCTCCGCTTCTTGCCATCGTCTTGGGATTTGATAATTCTAGAATCATCGAAACCCACGACGCGATCTCCGCCCTCTCTGCGCTGGCCCACGAGTCGCGACTGCGAGCGTTTCGACTGCTGGTGCGCGCCGGTCCGGAGGGCATCTCGGCCGGAGAGATCGCCACCCAACTCGATGTGGCGCCCCCGACGCTGTCGTTCCACTTGGCCCACCTGGTGCGCGCGGGCCTCGTAGACTCGCGTCGCGAAGGCCGATCGGTTTTGTACGCGCTTCGCGTCGGCGGCATCCGTGAGCTTGTGGAATTCATCACTGAGGACTGCTGCCAAGGGCGGCCGGAGCTGTGCGCATCCGAGGATGCGCTCGCACAAGACTGCGCTCCGACGCGACCTGCGCGCGCGTGACGCAATCGGCGCCTGCATCAAGACACTCTCGGAGGAGCTAGTGGCTCATGGTTGAGGACAAGTCAAACCGCAAGATGCATGGGTTCGAGCGCCTGCTGACCCTGTGGGTGTTTCTTTGCATGGGCGCCGGCGTCCTGCTTGGCCGGTTGGCCCCAGGCTTCGCGCGCGCACTGGATGGCATCACCATCGATGTCGACGGCGCGCCGGTGATCTCGATTCCGATCGCCGTCTGCCTCTTCTTCATGATGTACCCGATCATGGTGAAGATCGACTTCACCGAAGTCGTTGCCGCAGGGAAGAGCACGCGACCCGTCCTGCTGACGCTGTTCGTGAACTGGTGCGTGAAGCCCTTCACGATGTTGGCCATCTCCAGCTTCTTCCTGGGCACCGTCTTCCTGCAGTTCATCGGGCCCGACGCTGTGGATCTGGTGAAGCTCCCGTTCGGCCTCGACCTGCCGGAAGGCGCGACGTACGGCGCCGGCACAGTCGTGGTGCAGGAGGGCGTGAAACTCCTCGAGATTCCGCTGTGGAGGAGCTACCTCGCCGGCTGCATCCTGCTGGGTGTAGCTCCCTGTACCGCAATGGTGCTGGTTTGGGGCTACCTCGCGCGAGGCAGCGACGCGCACACCCTTGTGATGGTCGCCATCAACTCCCTCACCATGCTCGTGCTCTACGGTGTGTTGGGTGGCTTCCTCTTGGGAGTCGGCCGTCTGCCGGTCCCGTGGCAGGCCCTGCTCCTGTCGATCGGCGTGTACGTCGCGCTGCCCCTGGTGGCCGGATTTGTGTCGCGCAAATGGATCATCGCGGCCAAGGGCGAGCAGTGGTTCAAAGAGAAATTCCTTCACGTCCTCACGCCGATCACCGTCGGTGCGCTGCTGCTCACCCTCGTGTTGCTCTTTTCATTCAAGGGCGACGTGATCCTCGAGAACCCGCTCACCATCTTGTGGATTGCGGTGCCGCTGGTCATCCAGACCCTGCTCATTTTCGGCATCGCCTATGGGCTCGCGCGTGTGTTCCGCCTGCGGTACGCCGACGCCGCGCCCACCGCTTTGATCGGGGCCAGCAACCACTTCGAAGTGGCGATCGCCACCGCGGCGATGCTCTTCGGGCTGTCCTCTGGCGCAGCGCTGGCCACGGTGGTCGGCGTGTTGATTGAAGTTCCGCTGATGCTGTTGCTGGTCAAATTCTGCTTGCGAACCCAGCGCTGGTTCCCAGAGACACCGAACGCACAATCCCAAGGACCGCGCGCGATGTGAACAAGCGCGCGCGGGCGGCACCCTGGCCGCCCGTAGAATGAGTCGCGTGCGGTGGATGGTGGTTTTGGTCGCAGCGCTCGCGGTGCTTGCTGTCGCGTGGCAGAGTTCGTGGGAAACCCCACGCGCCTCGCGCAACGACACGACGGCAAACGTGGATTCCTCATCCGCCACGACGCCCCCCGCGAACACTCCCGAAAAGGCGCGCGAGGATGAGTCCGATGACGGCGACACGCGGACGTGGGAGAGGCGCGTCGAGGTGACCTCGGGCGGACGGCCCGTGGCCGGCGCGCATGTGAACCTCTCCCATCGGTCCGTCCAAGGTGTGACCAACGCCCGTGGAATCGTGGACCTGAGTTGCGTATTGACGGATGAGGACGCCACTCCTTACGAGTTCGTGGTGCGCAAGGAGGGGTTCCAGATTCGATTCGGGATCTTCGAAGAGGAGGCTCACCGAAAGGTCACACTTGAGCCCGGCACGCTTGCGCACGGCCAAATCGTCGCGCAAGGGAGCGGTGAGCCGGTCGCTGGTGCGCTGGTTCTGGTCCATACGATTGCCGATCACCCCAGTTGGATCGATACCATCCGCGTGACGGACGCAGACGGGCGGTACACCATCGCCGGATTCGGTGATCGATGGCCTCTTGGCGTGACCGTCAACGCGCCCGGTTACGAACTCGTCGAGACTCAGATTGACGGCCTGCCTTTGCCCAAAATCGCTGTGGGAGGCGGTGCTAGCGTCGAGGGTCGGGTTACGGATGCGCAGGGACGGCCCGTCCGCGATGCGGTCGTCTTCGCGTTCGAGGGCGAATACTGGTTCTGGCAATTCTCGAGGCGTGTTTGGGAGGATCCTTACGACGAACTCCTCTACGGCATGAAGGACGAGTTGTCGTTGACGCGATCCCCCACGGATGCGGAGGGCCGGTATTCGATCCGCGGTCTGACGGCACCACGCGAATGCCACTTGGTCGCCCTTGCGCCCCGCCGCAAGACGCGCGTGCGAGGGCTTCGGCTCATCGATGCCGAGTCTCCACTCCGGGCGGACCTGACACTTCGTGAGTGCGCCTCCCTTCGAGTGCGGCTCACACCGGGCGAAGTGGAAGGGGAGTGGGACACTCGCGTCGAGATTCAAGGTGCAAGCGCCGCGCTGAAGGGGATTTCGGAATCGCTGGAATGGAGCGACGGGGAGGGCGCTTACTCCATTGGCGATCTGCTGCCCGGTTCCTATCTGCTGGAGGTGCGCGGCGACGGTTTCCTGACTCAAAGACGCGCACTCGATCTCGGGGCGGGTGAGAAACAGTCGCTGGAGATCGCCGTCGACACGGGTTTGAAAGTGACTGGGCTGGTCGTCGGTCCCGACGGAAAACCCCGTTCCGGCATCGATGTCAGGTTCTCGGCAGCGGGTGCGGCGAATCGCCGACCCGGTGGCTCCGGCGCCACGATCAGTGGCGACGACGGCCGGTTTTCGATTAGCGGACTGGCCCGCGTCAGCGGGACGATCACGACGTCGACGAAGTCGAGAGCGGCGCTGATCCGGGACAACCCGGGACTCGATCCGTACTCGCCCTTGCGTGTCGAGAATGTCGAGCCCGGCGGCGAGCCCGTGCGACTCGTGCTTCCCAAAGCGGCGCGGCTCGTCGTCGGGCTCGATGCGCCGCTCTCGCTCCGGGAGCTGAAGGTGAACGGACGCGGCGTCTCGTACGAACGCATCAAGGAAGAGAACCGCATCTTGATCAGTGGCGTGCCTCTCGGGAAACCCGTCGAACTGCGTATCCGAGCCAAGGGGTTCGCGCCGTTTTCTCACACCGTGGAGTCGCTGAAGGAGGGCGAGACGCGCGATCTCGGGAAGCTCGCCCTTCCCGCGCAGGTGACGCTGTCGGGACGCGTGGTCGACGAGTCCGGTGCCGGCGTCCACCAGGCGAAGGTTGAGATGGTCGTCGGCGACACGAGTCGGGTGCAATACACGGGCGAAACGGGCGGGTTCAGCCGCGGCGAGTTTCCCGCGGGCGATGCAACGCTCTCGGTGACGGCCGACGGCTTCGTCAGCCGCACCGTGCACCTGAGCAGGGGCGAAGGGATGAGCGACGTGACCATCACGCTCTCGAAGGGTGGTCTGCTCGTGGGGCGAGTGCTCGATGTGCAGGGCAATCCGGCGGAAGCAGGCGATTGGTCGGTTGTTGTGGTTCGGGACGGTGAGGGTTCCGAGGGGGCGAGCTGGCCTGTCGACGTGAGCGCGGCGTCCGAGTTTCGGCTGCGGCTCGCACCGGGCGCGTACCTCCTCTTGCTGCGCGTCGGGACCGGCGATGAAGTTCGCGAAGCGTCGCGCCAGCGGTTCGAGATCCGAGCCGGACAAGAGACGACGCTTGATGTGACGCGCAATTGATCCGTCAACGGAGTTCGTCTTGGCCTCCGCCGCATCGATCGTCTGACCGTCGGTGCATCGACGCGTCTTGGTCCCATTGAGAAGGGCACCTTGCGGCGCGGTTCCTTGGATTCGCGCCGCGCTAGACGTCGAGGGTGGAGACTTCGAGCACCTTCGCGGCCTTGGGGACCACCGTGATGCCGGTCTCGGATACGTGGTAGCCCTTGGCGCGGTCCTCGTCGGCGTCGAAGCCGATGCGCTCGCCCTCCGCCACGACGACGTTCTTGTCGATGATCGCCCGGCGCACGTGGCAGCCGCGCTTCAGCACGACGTCGTCCATGATCACGGACTCCTCGACGGTCGCGTAGCTGTGCACGCGGACGCGGCGGCCGAGCACGGACTCACGGACGCTCGATCCACTGACGATGCAGCCGGGGCCGATCACGCTCATGCGGGAGGAGCCGACGCGCCCCTCGCTGTCGTGCACGAACTTGGCCGGCGCGGACGTGGTGCCCGCGGCGTGGAGCGGCCATTCGCGGTTGTAGCAGTTGAGCTGCGGCGTCACTTCCTTGAGATCGAGGTTCGCCTCGTAGTAGCTCTCCATCGTCCCGACATCGCGCCAGTAGGTGTTGAGCGTGCCCTCGTCCCAGCCCGGCACCGTGTTGTGCTGGAAGTCGTACGCGAACACGCGCTCCCCGGCCGCCACCATCTTCGGGAGGATGTCGTGGCCGAAATCGCGCGACGAATTCGGGTCGGCCTGGTCCTCGACGAGCACTCGCTCGAGCACTCCCGCGCTGAAGACGTAGTTGCCCATGGACGCGTAGCAGCGGTCGGGATCGCCCGGAATCGTGGGCGGATTCTCGACTTTCTCGTGGAATCCCACGATCCGGCCATCGTCATCGACCTCCAGCACGCCAAACCGCGAGCCGTCCTCGCGCGAAACCGGAATCGCCGCAATCGTCACGTCCGCCTCGTGGCGCCGATGCGCCTTGAGCATCGGCTGGACGTTCATGATGTAGATGTGGTCGCCTCCGAAGATGCAGACCAGATCGGGCTGGGTGTCGTGGATCAGGTTGGCGTTCTGGGCGATGGCGTCGGCTGTGCCGCGATACCAGTACTCGCCCGGAATCTGCATCTGTGCCGGCACCGGCATGATGAAGTTTCCCGGCCGTCGGTTGGTCCCCGACCACGCATTGAGCAGGTGCTCCGTGAGCGACTGGCTCTTGAACTGCGTGAGCACGTAAATCGACTTGATGTCCGAATTCACCAGATTGGAGAGGACGAAGTCGATGATTCGGTAAATACCCCCGAAGGGGACGGAAGGCTTGGACCGGACCTCGGTCAGCGGAAAAAGCCGCGTCCCTTTCCCGCCCGCCAGAACCATTGCCAATACCCGCTGTCTCATGCCTTAGCGGATCGTAGCAGGCTCGCCCGGGAAATTCATGGGCGCATTGGCGTCTCGCATAGACACCGGAGCGGCGCAAATCCCCATCTGACAAGGGGATAGGGAGTACGCACGGGTTTGAGGCGTTCGCTCGCGAACGTGGACTCCGTCCGAGCGCTCCGCACAATAGGCTCCCGTGAAGCTGGTCACAGCGGTTCTTGCTCCGGACAAACTCGACGCGATTGCTCGGGCGCTGGCGGAGCGCGAAGTGTTTCGCATGACTGCCACCGAGTGCCGCGGCGTCATCCGCAACGATGACGGCACCCCCCGGTTGGCCGACAAGATCCGCCTTGAGATCGCCGTCAACGAGAACTTCGTCAAACCCACCATCGAGGCCATTCAGTCGGCCGGAGTGGAGGCCGAAGATGGGGGGTCGGATGCCGGCGAGGATTCCGGCTTCGGCAAAATTTTCGTTTCCGAACTTTTGGACGTGGTCCGTATTCGCACCGGCGAGCGCGGGCCCGATGCGATTTAGAAGAGACTCAGGAACTCAGGAGATTCCATGACCCCCGCAGATGTGTTGGCGCTCGCGCGCGAGAAGAACGTCAAAATGGTCGACTTCCGCTTCCTCGACCTGTTCGGAACCTGGCAGCATTTCAGTGTTCCGGTGCAGGCCGTGGATGAAGACACGTTCTCGGAGGGACTCGGCTTCGACGGCTCCTCGGTGCGCGGGTGGAAGACGATCGACCAGAGCGACATGCTGGTGGTCCCCGACCCCGCGACGGCGTGGATCGATCCGTTCCTCGCCGAGCCGACCCTCATCCTGAACTGCAACGTCCAGGACTGCATCACTCGCGAAGACTACAACCGCGACCCGCGTAACGTGGCCCGCCATGCCGAGGCCTACATCAAGTCGATCGGCCTCGCCGACACGGCATACTTCGGAGCCGAGGCGGAGTTCTTCCTCTTCGACGACGTGACCTACGACTCCGGCACGAACTACTCGCACTTCATGGTCGACTCCCGCGAGGGCCACTGGAACACCGGTCGCGACGAAGGCGGCAACAACCTCGGCTACAAGCTGCGTCCCAAGAGCGGCTACTTCCCGGTGCCGCCGCATGATCAGTTGCAGGACATCCGCACCGAGATGTCGCTGCGCATGATCGAGGCGGGCATCGATGTCGAGGCGCAGCACCATGAGGTCGCGACCGGCGGTCAGTGCGAGATCGACATGCGCTTCCAGCCGATGCTCCACATGGCCGACCAGATGGTGATCTACAAGTACATCGTGAAGCAGGTCGCCCGCGAGCACGGCATGACGGCGACGTTCATGCCCAAGCCGCTCTTCGGCGACAACGGCTCCGGCATGCACTGCCACCTCAGCCTCTGGAAGGATGGGAAGAACCTCTTCTTCGGCGATCAGTACGCGGGCCTTTCGCAGGAGGCGTTGTGGGCCATCGGGGGCATCCTCAAGCACGCTCCGGCGCTGTTGGCGTTCACCAACCCGACGACGAACTCGTACAAGCGGCTCGTGCCCGGCTACGAGGCTCCGGTCAACCTCGCCTACAGTTCCCGCAACCGCTCGGCTTCCATCCGTATCCCGACCTACAGTCCGTCGGAGAAGGCGAAGCGGTTCGAGTTCCGTTGCCCCGACTCGACCTGCAACCCGTACCTCGCGTTCAGCGCGCTCACCATGGCGGCGGTCGACGGCATCCAGAGCAAGATCGATCCGGGCAAGCCGATGGACAAGAACATCTACGACTTGCCGCCGGAGGTGTTGAAGGACATTCCGAACACGCCGTCCAGCCTCGGTGCTGCGCTCGATGCGTTGGAAGGGGATCACGAGTTCCTGCTCCGCGGCGACGTGTTCAGCTCGGACCTGGTGGAGTCGTACATCGAGTACAAGCGGACGAACGAGGTCAACGAGATGGCCTTGCGCCCGCACCCGTACGAGTACTACCTCTACTTCGACGTCTGAGTTGCCGGTCCAACGCCTGACGGCGTTGGGACGGGTGCGTACGCGCTACACCTGAAGTAGAGACGTGTGTTGCTGGTCCAACGGCGGACGGCGTTGGGACGATGAGTCAGTAAAACGCAGCGGGGCGTTCGGTGAGAGCCGGGCGCCCTGCTTTTTATTGGGGCGTGGCGTGGGAGAGCGCGAGGGAGAGGGGTCCCCGGCGCCCCTCCCGATGGTTTCTCCGTGTTCTGCCCTACAATCCGGGGCGTGCGCTGGATTGCCTTGCTCCTCCTCGTCGCGGCTTGCGCGAGCTCAGATGTCCCCGAACGCCCGGACCTTGAGGTCACCGCCTACCAGGAAATTGGTGGGAAGCGGATCCAGTACCGCCTGCGGGAAGGTCAGGTCTCGGATGCCGATGTGACGGTCTCGGCCGAACACGGGGAGTTGCGCGATCAGATCCGCAGCTCGAACCTGCGCAACGTCTCGGTGTTCTGGAAGGACGGGGACGGGTTGCTGAAGTGCAAGTTCCCCTTCGGCCAGGAGGCGGAGTTCGACTGGATCGAGGGCGTCCCGTTGTCGGATGTGTTCGCTTACACGTTCTTTGCGCGTTCCGACATCAGCGTCACCACGCGGATCGGTCGTGGCGCTCCGATGGTGCCGCGTCTGCTGGTACGCGTGACGATTCCCCAAAAGGAGCTTCCGGCGGAGCTGCAGTGGGAGGGGCGCGAGGCGCACCACCTCGTGAAGGAATCCAGCCTCTTGCTGCTGGAGTTGCCGCGCGACGAGAAGAACGTACTTCGTACGGGCGATTGGAACGTGGCGCTCCGCACCAAGACGGTGACGGCGAATTTTCTGATCGGCATCGATCCCGATGGAACACCGACCGCATCGAGTGGATTCGTGCGCCGCGCGCAATACACCGAGACGTACGACTCCGGAAGCCGGTGACCTTTGTTCGCGCTAGCCGCCAGCGATGCATTTCGCAAGAAAACCAGCGCGACCCCGAAATTGGGAGGCCTTCGCGAGCCGATCTAGAATCCGGGGCCATGAGCGTCGACGACGAGCGTTACGCGGACGTAGTCTTCCCGGAATACTACGAAGACGTTTTCCAGGAAGCTGATCCCGACTTCCGATTCAGGCTGATCCGCAGCCACATCCACCCCAAGCTGCGGGTGCTGTTGAGCGGATGCCTGGACGCGGTGTCGGAGATCTTCGAGACGGATCCGATGACGTTCTCGAAGATGTATCGCAAGCCGAAGACGTTTGAGGGCGAAGCGAACCGCGTGCAGTGCGCGCTGTACGGACTACGCCCCAACGAGGTGCGCGGCAAGGGCTTCCCCGCATTGCGTTCCAGCAGCGGCCGGCCGCGGACGGCTGCGGACTTCGACTTGAGCTTCTTCGCCGATCGCGACGGTCTGGGGCTGGAACTCCACATCGCGCGCCGCGCCGAACTGGCCATGCTCGAAGAGGTGTACGCCGCCTACCGGGATCGCATCGATGCGCTGCTCACGTTCGTGCGGTTGGGCGTCGACGGCCCGGTGCGTTCGCGCCTCGTCTCCCTGCACGGCATGATCGGCAACGTGAAGACGGCGGACGACGCCTGGATCGCCATCTTCGAACCGCGCTATCCGTTCCCGATCGCGGCCCGCGACTTCATGGGCCGCTTCGAAGACTGCTTCCTCGCGCTGTACGTGATTTACGACGCCATGCTCAGCCGCGCGTTGGGGATCGAGGACAAGTTCGAGGCGCACTTCGACGCGCTCGAGAGCCGCTATCGCCAGGGCGCGAAGGTCGACGGTGTCGACGAAGAGCCGCCCGAGTTCGAGCTGTAGCGTCGTGCTGTGTTTCTGGCCCATCCGCTAACGCGGATGGCGCGCGTTGTTTCTGGTCCAACGGCTGACGCCGTTGGCACGATGAGTCAGCATGACGAATCGACCGCTAACGCGGATGGCGCGCGGTGTTTCTGACCCGATGAGTCAAGTCGCGGCTAGCGGTAGACGATGGTGCCCTCGAGGTTGAGGGTGTTGGTGTCGCGGCGGAAGCCGGCGAGCACGATCATCTTGGGGGCGGTCGCTTCCGGTCCGGCGTGGAACATGCCGCGCAACGCTACGAGGTCCGTCTTGGCCATGCCCGACAGGCCCGCTCCCGAAACCACCGCGGTGAAAACGCAGTCTTCGCCGCCACGGCGTTCCAGCACGCGCAGGTGTCGGCCGCCCATAGAACTCTGCGCCCCGCTCACGACCCGGCGTCCGACCTTCTTTGCGAGTGCGTCGGCGTGCGGCCCGGCGGCGACGACCGCGTAGCCCTCCGCGGCGAGGTAGCTGACCAGCACGCCCGCGTCCTCGCTCATGAGGCCGTCGACCGACGTCGCGAGCGAATCCGGGACGTCGGTGTTCGGTTCCGG
>Ga0209475_10003150_pt1 | contig 15528 bp, 12 predicted proteins | sample tdDd471_FD_187128 | JGI IMG/M metagenome (GOLD analysis project Ga0209475, IMG submission 187128) | Marine sediment microbial communities from the Atlantic coast under amendment with organic carbon and nitrate - tdDd47.1 (SPAdes)... | ecosystem: Environmental > Aquatic > Marine > Coastal >... | reverse complement strand
AAATAGCATTAATTAACATTACCACTTTCGCTACCATTTTATTTCCCTTTACTATGTTAGGTCTGAAATTATTTCAGACTTCCTCCTAGTTCTACAAAGTCATCCCAAAATTGAGGATATGATTTTGCTACACATTTATGATCATTTACTTTAATGTCGTCGGTACAATATACCGATAGTGCACCAATCATCATAGCAATTCTATGGTCATTATAGCACGAAACTTCTCCACCTAAAAGATTTTCCAAGCCTTGTATAATCATCCCATCATCAGTTGCTTTTGCATTACCACCAAGATTATTGATAGTCTCAACAACACTTTGTATCCTGTCAGATTCTTTTATCTTTAGCCTTTCACCGCCAACTATCTTACTTTCTCCCATAGCTATAGACATAGCACCTGCTATAACTGGAGCTAAGTCGGGGCACTGCGAAACATCTATAGTTCTGCCATTAAGCTGAGATTTTTCAGAAACAAGCAAATTATCTTTCCAATAAATATTTGCTCCCATAGATCTCAAAATATCTACTATTACTTTATCACCTTGCTTTGAATCCTTATCTAGTCCTATAATGGTTATTTTTGAGCTTGTTCCTGCAAGCAACACAAAGCCAGCATGAGACCAATCACCCATAACTTTAAAGTCATTTAATCGGTATCCATTACTATTAACTAAATATCTGTTTTCTTTTTCTGAATATTGTGTTTCAACACCATATTTTTTCATTACATCCTGTGTAATATCAATATAAGGCTTTGATTCTAGCTTGCTAGTTATTTGCATTTGAGATTGCTCATTGCCAATACCTTTAGCAAGCATTATACCGGTTATAAATTGAGAACTTATATCTCCTGCAACTTCGAAGCTTCCCACATTCAATTTACCTTCTACATCAAGAGGTAGATAATCATTTCCATGGAAATATTTTATGTTATGCTTTTCAAACAAATCAAAGTAAACATTAAGCGGTCTTTTTTCTAATCCTCCTCTACCAATAAATCTAACTTTATCATAAAGACCAACTGCAATAGGAATTAAAAATCTTAAGGTAGACCCTGACTCATTACAATCAATTATAATATTTGCATCTTCTTTTAGTTTAAATTTGCCAACTACTACAGTTGCTATATTGTTATGATTATTTTTTCCTGTAACTTCAATATCTGCTCCAAGACTTTTAAGCCCATCAATAGTTGCAATGATATCCTGTGATAATGTGACATTCGAAATAGTTGATTTACCATCAGCAAAACATGCGCATATTATTGCTCTATGCGCCTCACTTTTTGATGCAGGTATGCTTACAGTACCTTCCAATATATTAGGCGATATTATCATTGTTGTCCCACTTCAATATAATTGATAAGCTCATCATAGGTAATTGAATGAATGAAACATTTGCCAACTTCCTCTATCAATACTATTTTGAGCTTTGAATTAAATGTCTTTTTATCACGCTTTGCGTAATCAAAGATTTTATTTGCATCTACATTAAGCATTTCATATGGCAATAAAAAGTCTTTTAGTAATGAAATGATTCTATCATATGTACCTTTTACAGTCTGGTCTAGATTTTCACTTGCTTTTGTAAATACTGCCATACCAATAGCTACAGCATGACCATGAGATATATTTACTTCTTTACATTTTTCTAGTGCATGACCTAAAGTATGCCCAAAATTAAGTGTCAATCGTAATCCCATGTCTTTTTCATCTTGCTGTACAACGTTCAACTTGTTTTTGCAGCAGGATGTTATAACATTGCTTAAAACTGGCTGAATCAATTCTCTTGAATTATGCTGTTGTAAAATACTAAACAAGCCTTTATCCATTATAAGCCCTGTCTTTATTATCTCAGCCATACCACAAGCAAAATCCTCTTCATCTAAAGTCTCCAAAACATCAGTATCAATTATGACCATACTAGGGTGATAAAAAGCACCAACTAAGTTTTTACCTTGTTCTAAGTTAATTGCTGTCTTACCACCTATGGAGCTATCTACTTGTGCAAGTAATGATGTTGGTATTTGAATGTATTTAACTCCACGCAAATAACATGAAGCTACAAACCCAGTTAAATCACCAACTACACCACCACCAAGTGCTACTATTACATCTGTTCTTGAAGTCTCATATTCCAATAATTTATCAAATACATATTGCATTGTAGATAAGGATTTGCTTTGCTCTCCTTGTTCTACAATTATAGAATTAGCGGTTAAACCTTCTGCTTCGATATTATTAATTACTTTATCTCCATAAATAGAGAATACTTTATCATCACTTATTATAATTACTTTTGATTCAGGAAAGCTAGCTCTAATCTTTTTTCCTACCGTATCCAGTACTCCTCTTTCAATATATAGAGGATAAGAAATATCACCAATATTTGCAATCATAATAATCCCCTACTTTATATGTCTGTCCATAACACGAGCTATTTTATCCATTTCAGTCATCAAATTAGCAAATTGCTTAGGCTTAATGGTTTGTGCTCCATCACTTAATGCATGTGCAGGGTCAGGATGTACTTCTATTAACAATCCATCTGCTCCTGCAGCAACTGATGCCTTTGATAGAGAATCTACCATCCACCACAAGCCTGCTGCATGGCTTGGATCAACAATTATAGGTAAATGGCTAAGTCTTTTTATCATAGGTACAGCACTTACATCCAAAGTATTTCTAGTATAGTTTTCAAATGTCCTTATGCCACGTTCACATAATATTACATTAGGGTTTCCTTCAGCCAAAATATACTCAGCAGACATTAACCATTCTTCTATAGTAGAGCTTAATCCACGCTTTAGTAATACTGGTTTATCTGATTTACCTAGTGCCTTAAGTAATGCAAAGTTTTGCATATTTCTAGCACCTACTTGGATAATGTCAACATCATTAAACTCATCTAGTGTTCCAATGGACATTATCTCAGTAACTATAGGAAGTCCTGTTTCTTTTTTAGCTTCCAGCATATACTTTATACCTTCTTTACCTAACCCTTGGAAAGAGTATGGTGATGAACGAGGTTTATATGCGCCAGCACGTAAAAAGTGTGCTCCAGCTTCCTTAACAGCAATAGCCTGCTCCATCATCTCATCTCTTCCTTCAACTGAACATGGACCTGCCATTACTACTATTTCATCGCCGCCAATTTTATGATTAGCAACATCTATTACTGTAGCTTCTGGTTTAAATATTTTGTTCGCTCTTTTATACGGCTCCTGTATACGCACTAAATTGTGCACCCATTCATTTGATAGAATTGGAGCTTCTTTTACTTTGCTTGTATCTCCCACAAGACCTAAAATGGTGTAAGCTTTACCATCACTCCTGTGTACGTCTAGTCCTTGTTCTTTAACCTCAATAATCAGTTCGTCAATTACCTTTTCTGGTGTTTTAGGCTCAAGTACTATAATCATTTTTCTAGTCCTTTCTGTTCTAATCTAAAATTTATAAACAAAAAAGAGAAGTTGTGTTTTCAACTCCTCTTATTATTATATACTTTATTGTTAAGAGTCTACTTACACATTCACTTTTGTATGCTTAAAAAAGCTAAAGTAATAATAACCAAAGCTAAATGTAAACAAGCTATAAAAATTTTGTGCAAATGACTTAATCATAGATGTAATCTTTCTTTTTATTTGTTGGTATATTACCATTTTTACAGTAGATTGTCAACAAAACAAAGCAGAATATAATATATATATATCCTGCTTTAATATTATCATATTTAGTTTATATGACTCATGACTCTAATCCACCAATGGCACTCCATTAGCATCTACATTTACATTCTTTGATAGAATTTGTATTGACTCAACTAATGCCCAAACCCAAGCAGCAATTGCTCCAAGCCCAAATATCCATCCACCTATTAGAGTTAATAAAAGTTGCGCAACGGCTTTACCTGTATAACCAAGTATAAAGTTGTGCACACCTAATGAACCTAAGAAAATTCCAAGTAATCCTACGACTAATCTTGACTTACCAGCACCTGATGCGCCACCTCTTGCTAGGCTAACACCGCAATTAGTACAAACGACTGCATTTGAAGCAACAGAATTGCCACAGTTTGTACAAAATCCTACTACCATTCTTGGGTTTGCACCACACTTCATACAAGCAACAGCATTTCCATCTACTTCATTACCACAATTTCCACAGAACATAAGCTACCTCCAGTTTAATAATTATATTTGTAAGCGTTATAAAACATATAACACAATATCTAGTCTGATTTTCGCTTATATAATAACAAGCATATGATTATAGCTACTAATGAATATATGATTTTAATTGTTTATATATGAAAGTAAAGACCAAATTTAATAGATTTTTATAAAAAGCTCTAAAAAGCCTTTTAGACGTCCAATTTTAATTGACATAAAATAAACTTACCTCTATAATTTATCAAGATAGCGTTAATAATTAATATATATAGTATATAGTAGTAAGAAAGGACAACCCCAATGATATTAGCAAGTGAATTAAGAGAGAAATATCTACAATTTTTTAAAGAAAAAGGACATGCAGTTATACCATCTGCATCTATTATACCAGACAATGATCCAACAGTACTTTTTACACCAGCGGGTATGCACCCATTAGTACCCTATCTTTTAGGTGAAAACCACCCTGAAGGCACAAGGCTTTGTGATGTGCAAAAATGCGTAAGAACTATAGACATAGACGAAGTGGGCGATGATAGCCATTGTACTTTTTTTGAGATGCTTGGAAACTGGTCATTAGGAGACTATTTTAAAGAAGATTCAATTAAATGGAGTTATGAATTCTTAACTAGTAAGGAATGGCTTAATCTAGATGTCAATAAAATTGCAATTTCCGTATTCGAAGGTGATGAAGATGCACCTAGAGATGAAGTTTCTGCAGACGTATGGCAAGAGTGCGGAATACCAAAGGATAGAATATTCTATCTTCCAAAGAAGAATAACTGGTGGATAGCAGGAGATGCTGGCCCATGTGGACCGGACACAGAAATTTTTATAATTACTGATAAAGAACCTTGTTCTGATGAATGTTCCCCTGCATGCGACTGTGGCAGATACTTGGAAATCTGGAACAATGTATTTATGGAGTACAATAAAAAACCTGATGGCACATATGAGCCACTGCAAAAAAAGAATGTAGATACAGGCATGGGTCTAGATAGAACAATTGCAGTATTGCAAGGTAAATCTTCAGTATATGAAACAGATTTGTTTGCACCAATTATTGCAAAGATTGAGGAACTATCCGGTGCTAAATATGGGCAGGATAAAGAAACTACCATTTCCATGCGCATAATGGCTGATCACATGAGAACTGCAACATTTATGATTGGTGATGAAAAAGGTATAACACCTTCTAATATAGACCAAGGATATATACTACGCAGACTAATACGACGCGTAGTACGCCACGGTGCAAAATTATCATGGGAAAACGGTAACGCATGGAAGATAGCAAGTGTTGTTATAGACATCTATAAAGATGTTTATCCTGAGCTCATTGAAAATAAGTCAAAAATACATGATGAACTAAACAAAGAGGAAGCACGTTTTGCAAAAACATTGCAGCGTGGTCTAAAAGAGTTTGAAAAGGTAACTGCAAATATAGAATCAGGTTCTACAATGGATGGAAAAACAGCATTCAGACTATATGATACATTCGGTTTTCCAATTGAGATAACTGTTGAAATGGCTGAGGAAAAGGGACTAAAAGTTGATGTTTTTGGGTTTGATGCAGCTTTTAAAGAGCATCAAGCAAAATCATCAGCTGGAGCAGAGCAAAAGTTTAAAGGCGGTCTTGCAGATGACACTGAAGCTACAAGCAACCTTCACACTGCAACTCATTTACTTCACGCTGCATTAAGAGAAATGTTCGATGAAACCGTAGAACAAAAAGGTTCAAATATAACAGCCGAAAGAATGCGTTTTGACTTCTCTTTCCCTCGTAAAGTTACAAGAGAAGAGTGTGACAAGCTAGAAGAATGGATAAATGGTGCGATTGATAAAGATATCCCTATTACAATGGAAGAAATGACTGTAGAGGATGCAAAGACACAAGGTGCAATTGGACTATTCTCAGCTAAATATGGCAATACTGTTAAAGTATATTCTATAGAAGGTTATTCAAAAGAAATTTGTGGTGGACCTCACGCTAAAAGCACAGGAGAATTAGGAAGATTTAAAATTAAAAAAGAGCAATCTTCATCATCAGGTGTTAGAAGAATAAAAGCAGTCCTTATAAAAGATTAAATATACATAAATAAAGGAGTATTTAATGAAAGTAATACCTTTTAAACATAATCATATTCAGCAAGCTAAAAAGCTTGCTGAGTTAAATTTTGCAGAAGAAAATAAACGATTAAATAATATTCTTCCTACAGAAAGCATTCCTGATTTATCCGTGTTTGCTAAGAATAACATGGGAGTTGTAGCTTATGATGGTGATGTTATGCTTGGTTTTATGGGCTGTTATGGTCCTATTAACAACCTATTTGGAAAGTCTAATGGGATTTGGTCACCAGTTCATGCACATGGTACAGTAGAAAAGAATCGAAAAAAGATTTATTCATTAATGTATCAACATGTAGCAAAAATATGGGTAGATCAAGGGTTATTATCACACTGTATAACTTTATATGCAAATGACAATAATGCTATCAATTGCTTTTTTGATAACGGCTTTGGTAAAAGACTCGTAGATGCTGTTATGGATGTAAATAGCTTTCCATGTAAATTTGAAGATGATAATTTATGCTTTGAGCTAGAGAAAGATCAATTTGCAAAAGTTCATTCTCTTAGCAATCTAACAACCAAGCATTTGCAAAATTCTCCATCTTTTATGCCAAGAAAAGAGGAAAGTTTACAGTCTTTTATGCAAGACATAACAGATGATATAAGAATATTTACTGCACAAATAGATGGTAAAATAGTAGCCTATCTTAAAATACAAAATGAAGGCGAAACATTCATAAGTGAAAATAAGAATATGATGAATGTAACAGGCGCATATGTAATAGATGAATACAGAGGAAGTGGTATATCATCTAAATTACTAAATTATGTAGTAAGTACTTTAAAAAATAAAAATATTACACACTTAGGTGTAGACTATGAAAGTTTAAACCCAACAGCCAATAGTTTTTGGCAGAAACATTTTGTACCGTACACATATGGTCTGACCAGAAGAATTGACGAAAGAATAATAGAGTAAAGGTAAAGTAATGAGCAACGAAATTTTACAAAAAGTAGAAAAGCGAAGAACATTCGCTATTATATCCCACCCAGATGCAGGTAAAACCACATTAACAGAAAAACTGTTACTATATGGTGGAGCAATACATTTAGCTGGTTCTGTTAAAGGACGTAAAGCATCTCGTCACGCTACAAGTGACTGGATGGAAATAGAGAAACAACGTGGTATCTCAGTAACATCATCTGCTATGCAGTTTAACTATAATGGTTATGCAATAAATATCTTGGATACACCTGGCCATCAAGACTTCTCTGAAGATACTTACAGAACTTTAGTAGCAGCAGATAGTGCTGTCATGCTTATTGACGGTGCTAAAGGTGTAGAACCACAAACAATAAAATTGTTCCACGTATGTAAAATGCGTAATATCCCAATATTCACTTTTGTTAACAAAATGGATAGAGCATCGAAAGATCCTTTTGAACTTATGGAAGAAATTGAAAATGTTCTTGGTATACGCTCATGCCCTATTAACTGGCCTATTGGAACTCTTGGCAATTTTAAAGGGGTGTATCATAGATTTTCAAAACAAGTAGAAATGTACTCCACTGACTCATCTCATGGTGCTAACAAAGCCAATGCAGAATTCGCACCTGCCAATAGCAATACCGCAAAGACTTATCTGGGCGACAGTCTGTATGACCAATTGCAGGACGAAATAGAGCTTCTAGATGGTGCTGGTGATGATTTAGACATGGAAAAAGTTTTAACTGGCGACTTAACTCCTATGTTTTTTGGCTCAGCTATTAATAACTTTGGAGTTGAAAGCTTTTTAGATAAGTTTTTAGAATACACATTATCACCTACGCCAAGAGACGCCGATATAGGTGTAGTACCAATAGATAGTGATCAGTTTTCAGCTTTTGTTTTTAAAATCCAAGCTAACATGGATCCTTCTCATAGAGACAGACTTGCATTTATCAGAATATGTTCTGGTAAGTTTGAAGCTGGTATGGATGCATTCCATGTCCAAGGAAATAAAAAAATGCGTTTATCTCAGCCTCAGCAGTTTATGGCTGACGAGCGTTCAGCTGTAACAGAAGCATGGCCAGGAGATATTATAGGCTTATTTGATCCAGGTGTCTATGGCTTAGGCGATACTATATTAACAGGAAAACCAATATTTAAGTATGCTGGCATTCCTTTATTTGCTCCTGAAAGGTTTGCCAGAATTTCTCCAGAAGATTCTCTAAAGAGAAAACAATTTGTTAAAGGCGTAACACAGCTTTCACAAGAAGGTGCAATCCAAACATTTAAGCAAATGGATGTTGGCAGAGAAGAATTAATATGCGGTGTTGTTGGTGTACTACAGTTTGATGTACTAAAATATCGACTTAAAGGCGAATACAATGTCGATATTAACTTTGAGCAGCTTCCCTTTAGATTTGTACGTTGGATTGAAGGAAGTATTGATCCACATAAACTTTCATTGACAAGCACAACTAAAGTAGCAAAAGATATTCAAGATAGACCCGTTTTACTATTTGCCAATGATTGGTCTATACATTGGGCAACAGATAATAACGATGGCTTGGTATTAAGCGATACTGCAATAAGATGATTAATAAACTAAAATCAAAAGAAAAGTCTATGCAAAACTTAATTATCTTTTTTGTAATTACTGCAGCTGCTGGTCTGGCAACAGGACTTACAGATACTGTATTTGGTAATTATTTAAAAGAAGTTTATGACGTAACAACTACACAGAGGGGATTAATAGAAGCTCCTAGAGAATTACCTGGCCTCCTTTGCCTCGTAATAATAAGTGCTCTATCTTTCTTGGGTGATATTCGAATTGCAGTAATTGCACAAATATTATCAGTTATAGGTACTATGGTTTTAGGCTTTTTCACTCCGCCATTCGCAATAATGCTAGTATTTTTGTTTATACTGTCATCAGGACAGCATATTTATATGCCTCTTTGCGATAGCATCTTTTTAGCTATTAATCCAGATCAAGATAAAATAGGTAAGCGAATGGGTCAATACAAAAGCATCCATACAGCTTTCATACTTCTCGCTGGTGTTATTGCGTTTGTAGGCTTTAGATTTGGATTTTTATCTTTTAATACAGAAGTAAAAATTAGCTTTATAATATCTGGTGTTTTCTTTATTGTAGCTGCTATATTACTATATGTTCTTATAGTTAGAAGAAAAGAAAAAATTATAGAGAGAAAATTTAGATTAAATCTAGATAGGGACTATAAGTATTATTATATTCTATCTGCTGTTCATGGTGCACAAAAGCAAGTAATGCTAGTTTTTGGCCCATGGGTACTTATTAAAATACTACAAAAACAAACTGATACCATTGCTCTTCTAACTATTATTGGCTCTTTTGTAGGAATATTCTTTTTACGGGCATTAGGTAAATGGATTGACAAATTTGGTATTAAGAAACTTTTATATTGGGACGCATTATCCTTTATCATTGTATATTTTCTATATGGATTGGTAACATGGGGCTTGGACACCAATTTTCTCCCATATGCAGGCTGGCCAGTATTGATAGTTGGGATTATGTTTGTTCTTGATAGAATTAGTATGAATATGGGGATGGTAAGAATTCTATACCTAAAGTCCATAGCAAAAAAGCCAGAGGATATAACTTCATCTTTATCTACAGGTATAAGTCTAGATCATTTTATAACTATTGGATTCGCAGCAGTTGCAGGGTTTGTTTGGGATAAACTTGGCCCTCAATATGTATTTTTCTGTACAGCGTTATTATCATTTATAAATGTGTATATAGCAAAAAAAGTGAAAATTCCAAAAACACTTTAAGCAAGTAATTATCTCCATAATTACTTGTTCTAATGTATGCTATATACACTAAAAAAGTTTATTTTAGATGCTATTTATGCTATAATGTACTTTATGATTAAACCAAAGAAACATAGAAATGTTGGCACTTATAAGAGAAGTTCCAATTTATTATATATAAACTTATTAATTCTTTTTATTATGGGAATTACTGTATTTTCAGCATGTAGTCAATCAGCACCGCTTATTAATACACCTACTCCAATCCCTTCACAAACACATATTCCAACTCATACACCAGTATCAGATGCACTAGGTTCTAAAGAGTTGAAGTTAAATACTAGCAGCAATGCAACTCCATTGTACGATGAATCTTATCCTACTCCTGATGTGTTAGGAAATACAGGTGCAAATATAGAAAATGGTGGTTTAAGTACCTCTGATAGCAATAAACTATATTATATAGATAACGGAATATGGAGCATGTCAAAAGACGGTGAAAATAAAGTCCAAATTAGTGATATGCAAAACATTTCATGTCTTAACAATGCTGGAGATTATATATATTTTCTTTCAACACATGATGGATCAGTATACAGGGTTAAAAAAGCATCTGATGCAGTTCCTGAGTTTTTAAATATCACAGGAGCAAGTAACTTAATTATTATAGGTGAATATCTATACTATTGCTCAACAATAGGGGAAGATGCAACACATTTTATTTACAAGTCCCCTCTACAGGGAATAGTACAGGAATGCCTTTTTATAAAAGCGACTTCTATTACTCCCGATGGTGCATATTTTTATTTTAATAACTTAGAAGACGAAGGTACACTTTGGAGATATGATACTATATCATCACAAATAGTAAAGATATCTAATGACAAAGCTAGTCAGATAAATGTGATTAATGAAAAATTATATTATATTAGTGAAGATTTAGATTATAATGTAGTTTGCATAGACAGAAATGGCCTTGATCAAGTGGTAGTAGTTACTAAAGGATGTACAGACTTAAATACAATTCAGAATTACTTAGTATATCGAACAATTGACACTGGACACATCCAATCATACAATATAAGCACAGGTGAGACAGTAACTTTAGTTTCATATGGAGATCTTTTTTCATTAAGTGCAACCTGTTCTATGTTGCTTTTCCAAAGCTGTCCTGCTGATGGATTTGAGCCAGAAACATATATATACAATTTTGCTACATCAAAGCTAAATAAATCTCTACCTCAAAAAATATATGCTTATGTAAAGGATATCGATTTGGCTAATCTTACTTTTGAGTATGACAGAGTATATTTTTATGAAGGCGAAGAGGCAATAAAACAGTTCTCTGCCTACAACAGCACCTCTATTGAGGAAGCTGAAGAAGCATTAACAACAGATGATGGCATTTATTATATTTATAACAATCAACAGGCATGGTTGCCAGTACAATCTCTTGATTGGACGAAAATAACTTTAATAAGACGTTCCACGTCCTTAAGCAATAACACTCCCTACACTGCCAACTTAGAACAACTTCAAGCATTGTTTGATAATTATAATGGTACTGAAGAAAAGTTATTATTTGAGATTACGATTAACGATAAAAAAGTGGTAGAAATGAACGAAGTTTACTATACCATTAATACTGATAAATAAAGGTGATTAAATGAGAATACTACAGCTTGAACAGATTTTATATAATATACCAGCAATTATAGTAGCTTTTACTTTGCATGAGTATATGCACGCATATGTGTCAGACAAATTAGGTGATCCTACACCAAGAATGAATGGTCGCCTTACTCTTAATCCAATAGTTCATATAGATTGGATTGGATTCTTAATGGTTTTACTTCTAGGATTTGGTTGGGCACGACCTGTTGAGATAAACCCACGTAATTATAAAAATCAGCGAAAAGGAAAAGTTTTAGTTGCTTTAGCAGGACCTTTATCAAACTTAGCTATTGCATTTGTTGCATTTGCATTCATATATTTTAGTGGAAACATTCTAAGCAATAACCCTGTACTGTTAAACTATGTTTATCCGTTCTTATGGATTAATATTATGCTTTTCGCATTTAACATACTTCCTGTGCCTCCTCTTGATGGATTCACATTATTAGAAATATGGATACATCCATCTAAGTACCAAACCTTATTTACCATTAGACGATATGGATTTATGATTTTAATTGTACTATCTATTATTGGTATTTTAGGAGCTTACATAGGGTTTGCATATACCTTAATAACTAGTATATTCAATTTTATGTTTAGTGGCATAGAATCCCTTATAGGATTATTTTAGATAAAAGACAGAGGTAGATAAAACATATGGCATATCATATATATTTAGATTTATTTGAAGGTCCTTTAGACTTGCTTCTGTTCTTGGTTTCAAAGGCACAGATTGATATAAAAGACATATTTATATCTAAAGTTACAAGTCAGTATTTGGAGTTCGTTAATTCTTTACAAGATAAGGATATGGATAGAGCGAGCGACTTTATTCATATGGCTGCAAGATTAATAGAGATAAAATCAAGAAAGCTACTTCCTAAGCCTAGAATTGAAGAGGAAGAGGAAGAAGACCCTGAACAAGCATTAATCCGTCAACTTGAAGATTTTAAGATGATGAAAGAAGCAAGCGAAAAACTATCCGAAGGACACGATGTTGCAAAGAATAGATTCTACAGAGAACCAACTGAACAGAACGAGAAAATACAATTAGATTTAACCAATGTTTCAATAAAAACTTTACAGGAAGCATTTCAAAAAATGCTATTGCTTACAGATGTAGAACCTGATGATGTCACTGTTCGTGAGATTCATAGAGAGGAAATAACTGTAGGAGATAGAATGGACTATATTTCAAAAGCTCTGAATTCAAAAAGAAGAATCACATTCAAAGACTTATTTTATGATAGTCCTTCAAGGTATGAAGTAATTACTACTTTCATGGCATTATTAGAAATGTTAAAATTAAATAAAATTCTAGTGGATCAAGAAGGTCCAAATAAAAAATTAATTATATCAGTAAGGGAAAAGAGTGCGTAGTGGAGATTAAAGAAAATTTAAAAAATATATTAGAAGCAGTTTTGTTTGCAAGCGGTGACCCTATACCCGTTAATGTTTTGAGTACATCACTAGATGTAGATGCGAAAGAAATAAATGTAGCAGTAACAGAGTTAAAGGAAGAATATAGTGATAGCAAAAGAGGATTTTCAATAATAACAATGAATTCATCTATACAGATGGCTACTAATGAAGATTATGCTCAAATCGTCGAAGACATTTTATCCCCTATAAGAAGCGAAAAATTAACTAAATCGGCAATAGAAGTGTTATCTATCATTGCATATCGTCAACCCATTACACGAGGTGAAATAGCTGAAATCAGAGGTGTGCGTAGCGATTATCTCATCAACACATTGATAAGAAAGGATTTAATAAGAGAATGCGGTAAAAAGGATACTTTAGGGCATCCATCTTTATTTGCTACAACAGAGATATTCTTAAGAGACTTTAATCTAAAAGACATATCTCAACTTCCAACGCTAGATTATTCTCAAGATGAAGATGCTTTAGATATATTAGAAATTGAACCTCCTACTCCTGAAATAATTCAAGAGGAAAAAGTATCATAAAAACAAAACTGCTCATGTAATATGAGCAGTTTTTATCTTTTGTATAGCTTATAATTTATTCGTCTGTATGTAGATTTGCGCTCTCACTTAATACCTTTTGTTGATAAACTTCTTCAGTGTAATCATCTTCTTGTAATTCTTCGTCTTCATAATATTCTTCATTCCTTTGAACTCTACCTATATAAAGAATATATCCAACACCAATTATACATGCAGCAATTATTCCCATTAACACAAGCATATATATTTTCTTAGGCATTATTTCATTTCCCTCTACATCTAAAAAAGTAACATCTTCTGCATTTGCTATTTTTATAGCATTAGCACTACCATTTATTTCAATAGGAACGCTAATAGCAGACGTGTTTTCTGTATAAGTAATGTTTATTATACTATGAGTATTATCAATATTAGCCTTGCTTTTTTCACCAAGTGCCCAGTTGATTATAAATCTTCCGACTTCTTTTCTTTCTTTGTTCTCAACTACTAGAGTATGGTTTGTATACGGCACGTTTTCAATATTATACTCACCCATATTATTGGTTTGTATTGTTATAGGATTTGAATACAGTGTAATAAAATATCCAGATAGTATATTACCATCACTATCTCTCAACACACCTTTTAAAGTACCCAAATACGCATTTGCATCAACAGGGCTAGGGTCATAGACTTGCAGAATGCATGAATCTGAAATAGTGCCATTTGTTGTGTCAACAGCAGTAACAGTTATTGTAGTTTTTCCTTCTGCAAGCGCAGTTATCCTACCACTTTTCTCATCAACTATTGCCACTTTATCATTTGAACTTTTCCATAGAACTTCCTTATTTTCTACATCCAAAGGATATATTGAAAATTGCATTATTTCATTTGCATCTTTAGCTTCACCTTTATGCATTTTTACATTGTCTAACGCAATATTTATCTCTGAAATACTATACCCATCAGTACTGATTTTTACAGAAAAACTAGAGTTAGAGCTTTTATACGTATATGATTCACTATATCGTTGATAGAAAATATACTCTGTTTCAATCTCTAAATCTGTAAATACATTAGACTCTTGCCAATCTCCACCCTCTATTCTATATTCACATCCTTCAAGTACTTGCAATGTAATAGAGTCTCTCGTTTTCTCTAGCAATATAGGTGCTAGTGGCGCTGGTCTCATGGCCTTTTGTATTTTCTTGGTAAGTTCATTAGATAATGAATCTTCTTTTTTAGTGCTAGATACCTCCACACTAACTTTGCTGCCTATATCCTCTTTTTGAATTATATATATATCTTTAGTAGCTCCACTGATATCTTTGCCATCCCTTTTCCACTGATATTCTAACTTACCATCTTCAGGATTATTAGTTATTTTTTCAGTGTAAACACTGAGTGTATCTCCATATTCTGCTATACCGTCATGTTCTATCATCACTGTCCCAAGAAGAATTTCTGACTCATAGAATATTTTTATTTCATCAACAGATGTAATATTTTTTATGGTATACGTATTGTCACCATTATCTACTATACTGTGTTTTTTTAAGGATGTTACTTCACCTACATAATAATGCTCATTAGGTTCACATGTTATTATTAAATCTTTTCCAAACTCAATTTCAGTAATTCCTTTTGGTGCAACATTCCCTCCTTCGTTTACTGTAACTGTTACTTTTACATTCCATTTTGCATATATAGTTACATCGCTGTATACTCTATCGTTTTGAAAATCGAACATTCTTGTTAGGTCACTATCTGAATACCAACCAGCAAAGATTAACCCTTGTCTTGATGGATTTGAAGGTGTGGAAACAGTCGTTGCTGCACTAACAGTCTGACTATTAATGTTCCCTCCTCCATTT
>Ga0209475_10003149_pt1 | contig 15538 bp, 11 predicted proteins | sample tdDd471_FD_187128 | JGI IMG/M metagenome (GOLD analysis project Ga0209475, IMG submission 187128) | Marine sediment microbial communities from the Atlantic coast under amendment with organic carbon and nitrate - tdDd47.1 (SPAdes)... | ecosystem: Environmental > Aquatic > Marine > Coastal >... | reverse complement strand
GTCCCAGTTCGCTTAACAGTTTTTGCTGGGGTTTGTCCCGTACGGAACAGGTGTTGATCAGCACCACATCGGCGGTTTCCGGGCTGTCACCGGGTTCAAAGGCAGGCCACAGCAGGGCAGCAGCACGCTGGCTGTCCGCCTCATTCATCTGGCATCCATAGGTTTTGATATATACGGTCTTACTATTCATTATAATGTATCCTGTCTTAAAGCAGACCCTAACCCATAGCAGGGGCAACGACCTGCGTCAATCCTAAATTGCTGAAAAAACATCAACTATCACCCTCCGGGCGTTGACTTGCGAAGCACCAATAGTACTATCGGACAGCTATGGTTATTGATGTCTGGATTAATGTGACAGGAGTAAGGCATGAGCAACAGACAGTATTCAGCCGGTATGGTGGTGGCAGTTTTGGCAATGATCCTGGCTTTGGGGTGTTCTCCAAAAGATACCCTGGACAACCCGGTCATTGACGGTGATTTTGATACCAGTGAAGTGGCGGACGGCGACAGTTCCGATACCCCGGAAGAATCCGAAAACACGGAAGACGGTGACACCATTGACGACATTGATACCGTCGATGACGTGGACACTGTTGACGATATCGATACCGATACCGTTGATGATGTTGATATCGTGGATGACGTGGACACTGTTGACGACATTGATACCGTTGACGATGTGGATATCGTGGACGACGTGGACACTGTTGACGACATTGATACCGTCGATGACGTTGATATCATAGACGATGTGGACACTGTTGACGACATTGATACCGTCGATGACGTGGATATCGTGGATGACGTGGATATCGTGGATGACGTGGATATCGTCGATGACGTTGATATCGTCGATGACGTTGATACCGCCGATGACGTGGATATCGTCGATGACGTTGATACCGTGGATGACGTTGATATCGTTGATGATGTGGACGTTGTGGATGACGTTGATCTGTTTGACGACGATATTGATCTGGATATCGTTGATGACGTGGATGTGACAGATGATGTTGATATTATCGACAACGCCACCGGTTTGACGGTGTACGATGTCCAAAACCCGGACAGCCCCCTGCATCCCGGAGAAGGCGCTGCGGTGGAGCTTGGCAATCTTGTGGTCACCGCCGATCAGATTGCCCTGGGCGATGCTCTGAGTGCGGTGTTTGTTTCCGATATGCAGTCCGGTCCCTGGCACGGCATTATGGTGGTTTTTGATCCGACCACTTATTCCGGCTTCATTAGCGCCGGAACCGTTCTTTCCCTCAGCGGCACAACCCAGGAATACTATGGCAACAGCCAGATATACGCTTCGTCCCTGACTGCCTCCGGCAGTATGGCGGTTCCGACCCCAATCTATATTGACGATCTTAATGACATTGCCAATGATGCCGCCGGTGCGGAAGCCTGGGAAGGCGTGCTGGTGGAAGTGCGCAATGTAACCGTCACCGATGACGCCCTTGGATACGATGAGTTCGAGGTGGACAACACACTAGTTGTTGATGACCAGTGGTACGACTATGGCGCAGCGATTCCCAACGGCACCTTTTATGCAGTATTGCGTGGTGTAATGACCTATGGGCACAGCACCCGCAAGCTGCTGCCCCGCAGCAGCGCAGACATGCAAACCGGCACTGTTGACGGTGATGTGGATGATATTGACTGGGTGGACAACATTGATCTGGACATCGTGGATGATGTTGATGTGACGGATGACGTTGATATTATCGACAACGCCACCGGTCTGACGGTGTACGATATTCAAAACCCGGACAGCCCCCTGCATCCCGGTGAAGGCGCTGCGGTGGAGCTTGGCAATCTTGTAGTCACCGCCGATCAGATCGCCTTGACCGACACCCTCAGCGCTGTGCATGTCTCGGATCAACAGTCCGGAGCATGGCATGGGATTATGGTGGTCTTTGACACGAGCCTATATGCAGGCTCCATTACCGCCGGAACCATACTTTCCCTGAGCGGCACTACCCAGGAATATTATGACAGCAGCCAGATATACGCCACGTCTCTGACAACCGGGGGCACCATGGCGGTTCCGGCTCCCATTTACATTGATGACCTCAACGCCCTAGCCTCCGACGCCGCCGGTGCGGAAGCCTGGGAAGGCGTGCTGGTGGAAGTGCGCAATGTAACTGTTACCGATGACGCCCGGGGATACGATGAGTTCGAGGTGGACAACACACTGGTTGTTGATGACCAGTGGTACGACTATGGCGCAGCGATTCCCAACGGCACCTTTTATGGAGTGTTGCGCGGTGTCATGACCTATGGCCACAGCACCCGCAAGCTGCTGCCCCGCAGCAGCGCAGACATGCAAACCGGCACGGTTGACGGCGATGTGGACGACGTTGATGTGGTGGATGATGTTGACATTATCGACAACGTCACCGGCCTGACGGTATACGATGTCCAAAACCCGGACAGCCTCCTGCACCCCGGGGAAGGCGTTGACGTTACCCTGCACGACGTGCTGGTAGTGAGCGATGTTATGGAGCTGAGTGACACGCTGCATGGCAGATTCATCACCGATATGCAAAGCGGCGCATGGCACGGAATACTGATGACCTTTGACCCTGCTATTGCGCCATCGGGCCTCTCCGCAGGAGACATTATCTCGGTTACCGGTACTACCCAGGAGTTTTTTGCATGCACTCAGCTGGCGGCGTCATCGATTGCCATCACCGGATCTGCACAGGTTCCGTCTCCCATATACATTGACGATCTGAACACCCTTGCATCCGATGTGGCCGGAGCCGAAGCATGGGAAGGTGTGCTGGTTGAAGTAACCAATGTCACGGTGACCGATGACGCCCTGGGGTATTCGGAGTTTTTGCTGGACAACACCCTGCGGGTGGATAATCAGCTTTATGATTACGGTACTCCTCCGGGCATCAATACCCACTATGCGGCTGTCCGCGGGTTTATGACCTACACCTTTGGAAACCGGAAACTGCTGCCCCGGAACGAAGCCGACCTGGAGCTGCAAACCGTGGACGGCGATGTAGATACGGAAGTGGAGCCTGAACAAATCCGGGTGGGCACCTACAACACCAAACTGTTTTTTGATACCGTGTGCGACAGTAATGAATGCGCTCCGGAAGACTTTGAACAGCAGTTTACATCCCTTGAGTACAGTCAGAAGGTGCAGGCGCTGGCAGATTCCCTTGTCCGTCTGGATGCAAACATTGTACTGATACAGGAAGTGGAAACCGCCGGGTGTCTGAATGATCTGGCCGCTGCTCTGTCTCCCCGGTATCCCATTGTACACCTCGGAGAAATCGGTTACGCCGGCAGCATTGATGTTGGCATTCTGGCGCAAGGACAGCTGCTGTATACCGTCAACCACCGCTATGAACCCATTGATCTTCCCGGCGGCGGCACTACCTGGTTCACTCGCGAATTTCTTGAAACCCACTTCATGATGGACGGACGCCGGGTAATCGCCTTTGTGGCCCACTTCAAATCCAAATACAATGACGACCCCGACCGGCGGCTTGCGGAGGCCACGGCGGCCCATGCCATTATCAATGCCGCCGCCGCATCCTTCCCCGACGCCTTTATTGTCTTTGGGGGCGACCTTAACGATGTCCCCGGATCTGACCCCATCAATGCTTTGGAAAACGACGGAACCCTTTTGCGGGTGGCCTCGGAATTGCCGGACAGCGAAGAAGGCACTTTCTGGTACGATGGCTCATTCGAACCTATCGATCATCTGTTTATCTCCACCACTGCGGGTGGTTCTTACATTAGCGGCACTGCACAGGTTCTTGTGGAATACTCCGGCGCCCACAGTCTGGGTTCCTCGGATCATGCAGCGCTGGTGGCGGAGTTTAATCTGCCCAATTGATACTAAAGGAGACTGGCATGCGTATGTCATTGTGGTATCGTTTTGTCCTTCTGCTGACCGTAGCGGCTTTTGCCCTTGGCTGCACGGAAAAGCATGAGATTAATACTCCCTCTGCCGATGGCGACATTGTTGTTGACGGCGATCAGGGGGATATTGAGGAAGAGCCTGCCCCGGACGGTGATGACACGGAGTTTGATGTTGAACCTGATGCGGTTGACACCGAACTGCCGCCCGATGCCATACGCATTGCTACCTATAACACCCACCTGTTTTTTGACACGGTCTGCGACAGCGGCGAATGCGGGTATGACGACTTTGAAGACCAGCTCAGTCTCTCCGCGTATGGCGCAAAGGTGCGGGATGTGGCCGAGTCCATAGAGATTCTGGACGCGGATATCGTACTGGTGCAGGAAATCGAAACCGCCGACTGTCTGGACGATCTGGCGGAGGAGCTGGCAGATCGCTATCCCGTGGCTTACCTTGGAGAAATCGGCTATGACGGTAGCATTGACGTTGGCGTTCTGGCGGACGCGGAACTGGTCACCACGGTGAATCACCGTTATAAACGCATTCCCCTGCCCGACGGCAGCGATACCACCATTTTTACCCGTGAGTTTCTTGAGGTGCATCTGGATTTTGACGGTGACTTGGTCATCGTATTTGTGGGCCATTTCAAGGCAAAGGCCAACGACGATCCTGACCGGCGTCTGGCAGAGGCCATGGCGGCATACGATATCGTTACCCAGGCGGCGGCGGATAATCCCGATGCCCTGATTGTCATGGGCGGCGACATGAACGACGTGCCGGGCTCCGCCCCCATAAATACTCTGGAGCAAAACGGAGACCTGCTGCGGGTTGCATCGGAACTGCCGGGCAACGAAGACGGCACCTACTGGTATCATGGTCAGGCACAGGCCATTGATCACCTGTTTTTCGCCACCGGGGCAGCAGGCAGTTATATCAGCGGCACCGCCGAAGTTGTGGTTGATTATGACGGTGCCTTTCATCTGGGCAGCTCTGACCATGCGGCCTTGCGAGCTAATTTCATGTTGCCCTGAGGCGCTGGCGAAAACAGATAAAACGCGGTGATTTGTTGGCAATATCAGCCCGGGAGATTATAGTAGCCTCATGGATTGGTTTCCCCATATGCCGACCACCTACTGGGCAACCCTGCCGCTATGGATGTTTCTCATCATTCACGGCGGTATTATCTCCTATTACGACCTCAAGTTCGAGCGGATAAAAAACAAGCACATACTTATCACCTTTGGGGTGGGCATCGTCTGGTACGCTTTTATCGCCATATTTGGCAACATGCTTGGGTTGCAGGCAGACCCGGCGGCCATTGCCACCAACACCCTGCTTGCGCTGGCCATCGCCTTTGGCATGTACTACGCAAATCTGTGGAGCCCGGCGGACGCCAAGTGGTATGTGGCCCTGGTGTTTGTCATACCCCTGACCTCTTATCAAAAAGTGGCGGTGGATTTTGTGCCGGGCATTGTGCTGCTGGTCAATGCGTATATCTGCGCCTTTTTGTTTATCTTCGGCGAGTTTCTGCTGCGGTCCCTGCGGCGCATATGGGAATTTTTTAAAGAGCTTAAACAGTACGACGCCGTGGGACGCCAGGACCGTGTGTACCGGGTGGGCGTTGCGATATGGGAGTATCTTCCCAAATTTTTTGTCATGGCAGTGGGTGTCGCCTTTGTCATGGTGCTGCTGCGAATTGTCATGGTCAAGGGGCAGGCCTTTTTGGGGCCGTATCTGCACCTGAAACCCGCCACCATATTTCTTATCATCTTTTTGCTCTTTAACCCCCTGTACCGGCTGATGCGCATCAAGTGGGTATTTATACCGGTGCTCTTTGCCCTGGTGACCTGGGTGGTATCGGTGCTGGTGCAGCAGGATGACCCGCAAAAAGCCTCCGAGCTTCTCAACATCGGCTACGTTTCCATCAGCCTGATTCTGTTCCGCGAGTTATACAGCCAGTGGCAAAAAGGCATCGAAAGCCAGTGGATCGAAATCGATGAACTGGAGCCCCGGCATGTGCTGAGCGAAAACACCAAATCCGATCTGGTGGCAAAGGAATTGTTTAGCCCCGAGGATCTGGCCGGGGCGGGCATTGATGGCCTTAGCGATGAACAGATTGCCCTGATTCTTCGTGAGTATCGCCACGAGACCTATCATGGCTTTATCGAGGTGCAGAAAACCATTCCCTTTGGTCCCTTTTTGTATTTAGGGCTTATCGCCACCATGCTGGCCCACGGCGTATTTTTAACGGTCCAGCGTCTTTTTGGCTGAATCTCCCGATACAATGCAGAGGGACTGTTATAACGTTTTTACGGTCTGTGCCCTGCCGTCTGCCGCCGAGGCATAGAGCGCATCCATTACCTCTGCCATGGCCAGAGCATCTTGCAGGGCTGCTTCATCAACGCCGCCGCTGCGGACCAGATGCACAAAATGTTCCAGTTGCAGGGTATAGGCATTGGCCGGGGGAACCTCTATGGTTTGCGGCGGCTGCTCTTCCCGATGCAGGATTATGCTGGCCGGTTTTGAGCCGGGCACCCAGGGATGTTCCAGGACAATAGATCCGGCGGTGCCGGTGATTTCCACCCGATGGCGCTCGTAATTGGCGATGCTGGTTTCAAAACGTGCAAGCACGCCCGTGGGAAATTCCAGCAGGCCCAGCATGGTGTCGTCAACCGTGCTGCGGCGCTCAAAGGCAGATACCCGGGCGGGCTCGCAGGCGGCAATCATCCGTGAAACATGGAGGCAGTATCCGCCCACGTCCCGTAATGCGCCGCCGCCAAGCTCATTGCTTGCGGGAATCTCGCTGCGGTCATCACACATCCACGAGAAACAGCTTTCCATGGAACTCAGCTCGCCAATGGCTCCCTGCCGGATAAGCTCCTGCACCACAGCGTACTGCGGATGATAGCGGTACATGTAGCCTTCAAGCAGGGGAAGATCCGCCTCCCGTGCCGCCAGAACAACCTGCAGGGCGTCTTCAGCGGTTGTGCAGAGGGGTTTCTCACACAACACCGGCAACCCGGCTTTCAGGGCGGCGATGCTCCACTGTGCATGCAGGCTGTTGGGCAGAGGAATATACACCGCATCAATACTGCCGCTGGTAAGCAGATCATCGTAGCTGCCGAAACTTTGGGGGACGCCCCGGCTTGTGGCCCATTCTGCGGCTTTTTGTGCGTCACGACTGGCAACCGCCTGCACCACAGCAGTGTCGGTTCCGGCGGCGGCTTGTATCATGCTGTCGGCAATGTTGGCGCAGCCTAAAATACCGATACGCAAGGGTGCAGTCATGTATGTCTCCGTTTATGAAGGTCAGGGCAGAGGGGCATCAAGGTAACCGCCGGACCACAGGAAAATCGACAACGGCCGGTAGACCCGGGCAGCCCAGGCCGCTTCGTTGTGTTCCGCCTGATACTCGTGCCAGTGGAACAGATTGGTGTCCCACACATAGCCCATGGTGGCCAGGGAATCCACAAAGTGCCGGGTGGCGCAGTAGCTGTCGGAATCGTTGGGATCATCCACCGGGAATCCGTCGCTGTTGCCGTCGCTGCATCCGTCACCGCCATCGCTGCCGCCGCTGTCGGCATACACCACTAAGGGAAGCACACCGACTGAGGTGTACAGCTCAACCATCAAAGGATTGGCCAGCTCCAGTCGTCCCCAGTACAGCGAACCGGAAAGAGAGCCTGCAAAATCAAAGTCCGCAGGGTAGAGGTTGGCGATGTGCAGGCTGGCAAGGCCGCCCATGGAAGAACCCATAACGCCGTCATGCCCGGTGCTGCCGTAGACCGCTTCGATGTGGGGACGGATAACCTCCTGCACCAGTTGTGCGTAGCGGATGCCCTTGCTGACGATCAGGCCGATGTCTTCCCGCTGGTCATCCACATGAGTGTATTCCTGCAAACGCTCCGAAGTGTTGTCGATGCCAACGATAAGCGTCGGTACGCCTGCGGTGGACACGGCGTCCTGCATGTGCCAGCCGCCCCAGATACCGTTGGGGTTAAACAGATTCTGCCCGTCGTGCATATACAACACCGGCCAGGGACCAGCTCCGGCGGGGACATACACCCGCAGGGTGCGGGGCTCAAGGTCATCGTAGGGGTCAAGGTGCGACCAGCGGTCGATGCGATGGGTGTCCGTGGGAGGACGCACATAGCTGAACTCGCCGTTGTCATCGTATTCATAGCTGCGGGCCCAGGGGTCCGCCATCCAGGTGTTGCCAACGCTTTCCACAAACTTGTAGCGGGAACCTTCCGGCGAAGCAATCGCCAGTTCTATACATGATACGTCGCCGTAGCGGGTCATGGATGCCGGGCTCCAGTCGTTGACATCGCCCGCCAGCGCCCATACGCCGTCATTCCACCAGTGGCAGAAAATAAAGCTGTCCATGGAGGTTTCCACGGGCCAGCCGCCGGACCAGCTAATGGTGGCGAAAACGTTTTCCGGCGTGCGCTCGCCTGCCATCATGGCCCGCACCAGATACTCGTCGGTGTTGGAGATGACATCTTCATCAGTGTCGATTTCCGGCTCCGGGTCCAGTTCCGGCTCAAGTTCCGGCTCAGGATCAGGGTCTGCAAGCTCCGGCTCCGGGTCGGCGTCGTCAACCACATCCGGGTCAGTGTCCACAGGATCGGGATCAGTGTCCACGGGGTCGGGATCAGTATCCACAAGGTCGGGATCGGAATCAACATCGTCAACGTCATCCACGGTGTCGACAAGCTCGACATCATCCACATCATCCACATCGTCCACCACGTCGGGTTCCGGCTCCGGGTCTGGTTCAAGCTCCGGTTCCGGGTCAGCTTCGGTTACATCGCCATCAGGCGTTTCAACCTGATCTGCGCTGTCTTCTTCGGTAACCACATCCGGTTCGGTTTCCGCTTGCACATCGGCATCGTCCACGTCGTCGACATCGTCGATGTCTTCAACATCATCGATGATATCAATGTCGCCATCTTCTGCCGGGTCTGTGTCCTGCTCTGTAACAGCATCATCGGTATCCGGTTCCGTATCAATGCTCAGGTCTCCGTCGGTTTCGACGACATCCCCATCGGGTTCCATCACAGGATCGTTTCCGCTGCTGCAGGATACAACAAGGATTGCAAGACTCAGAATGGCAATTATGCGGCGCATGGTTTCTCTCCTGGTTGTGGGTATGGTGCCGTAAAACGGTATTACTGTACCTGATACACCCTCTGGACGCAACCTGCTCATACGGTTAACAGGTGTTGCATTTATTCTCCCCGTATGTTCTACTTTTTGCAGTTTGGAGGTATACATCATGCCTATGCTTGATCAAAAAATTCAGGTCTTTTTAGCAGTCGCCGAACTGGGTAGTTTCAGTCGCGCTGCAGTACGTTTGTCACTATCCACATCATCGGTGAGCTTTCATGTGGACACCCTTGAAAAAGAGCTGGGAGTACGCCTGTTTACCCGCCACGGGCGTTCCATCAATCTTACGGATGAAGGGCGGTTTCTGTTTGAACGCGGCAGCGTTATGAACGTTGAAGCCCGTAAAATCCGTAACGAGCTTGATGAGTTTTCCGGCAAACTGGGGCAGCGTATCCGGCTTTCCGGCGAGGCCCTGACCTGCGCGTTCCGCATGCCCTGGACCCTGGCGGCCTATAAAAAAATCAAACCGGAAGTGGTCTTTGAGTACAACGATTTTTCCCCGGAAACCGCCATTGAAAAGCTGCTGAGCGGCGAGCTTGATATCGCCTTTTTAGGGCAACAGGTGCGCAACAAAAAACTGGAAAGCACCGAATGCTTTACCGATGAAATCGTGGTGGTGGCGTCGGCCTCTGCCGATTTCCCGGACCGTATCGAACCCTCGGAACTGCCGGACATGCATGTGCTGGTGCATAAAAACGATCTGGGGCTGGAGCAGGTGGTGGTCAAGGGACTTAACGAGCTTGGCGTACCCCCCAAGAGCCTGGACATTTTTATGGAAATCGGCAATCTGCCCATTTTGAAAAACTTTATCCGGGTGGGGCTGGGCGTCGCATTCCTGCCGCGACTGGTGGTGGAAGACGATATTGCCGCCGGGCACCTTAAAGTTATGCAGGTCAAGGGCATGGACATCAGCCGTACGACCTACCGGGTACACCGCAAAACCCCACAGCTTCCCGAGCCCCTGGCCCATTTCATTGATTTTGTAAAAAACAATGTACCCATAGAGAAGTAATCCCGACCTTTCTGAGTTCTGTAAAACAAAACGCCGGAGCATGTTGCTCCGGCGTTTGTGCGTGTGGGTATAAAACTTCTGTCTTACTTGTCTTCCTGCAGCATCTTCCAGGTCAACACCGGTTTGCGGGCTGCAGTGGTTTCGTCCAGCCGACGCCGGAAGGAATTATGGGGCGCACTGTGCATAATCTCCGGGTTTTCCTTTGCTTCCTTTGCCATGGTCACAAAGGCGTCGCAGAAGGCGTCCAGTTCTTCCTTGCTTTCGGTTTCCGTGGGTTCGATCATCAGCGCACCGTGAACGATCAGCGGAAAGCTCATGGTGGGGGGATGGAATCCGAAGTCGATCAGACGCTTGGAAATATCCACGTTGGATATGCCGTGTTCTTTTTGCAGTGCATCGGAGAACACGCATTCGTGCAGGGTATCGGTGGCATAGGGCAGCTTGTAATGATCCTGCAACCGGGCGCGGATATAGTTGGCATTGAGCACCGCCATTTCCGTGGCCGCCTTCAGGCCGTCGTGACCAAGCTCCAGCATGTAGGCCAGGGCCCGGACATTGACGCCAAAGTTGCCGTAGAAGGACCGCATGGGGCCAATGCTTTCGGGAATGTCGTAGTTCAGACGATAGGTTTCGCCTTCCTTCACCACCCGGGGAGTGGGCAGATGGGCTACCAGACGTTTGCCGACACCCACAGGGCCGCTGCCGGGGCCACCGCCGCCATGGGGCGTGGAAAAGGTTTTGTGCAGGTTGAAGTGCATGGCGTCAACATCGATGTCGCCGGGGCGCATGTAGCCCATCTGGGCGTTGAAGTTTGCGCCGTCCATATACAGCAAGCCGCCTTTGTCGTGGACGATTTTGGCGATTTCCGCAATGTGCTGCTCATAAATACCCAGGGTGTTGGGATTGGTCAGCATAACGGCTGCGGTATCTTCGTCCATAACATCTGCAACGGCTTCGGCGGTCAGGAACCCTTCGGGGCCGGTTTTGATTTCCACCACAGAGAATCCCGCAAGGGCGCTGGTGGCGGGGTTGGTGCCGTGGGCGCTGTCGGGAATCAGAACTTTATGACGGGGTTTTCCCTGGGCCACATGATAGGCCCGGATCATCATGGCGGCGGTCAGCTCACCATGGGCTCCGGCGGCGGGCTGCAAGGTAATGGCTTCAAATCCGCTGACAGCCTTGAGGGCTTCTTCCAGCCGGTACAGAAGCTCCAGGTTGCCCTGTACCAGGGCTTCGGGATCGTAGGGATGGGTGGCGGTAAAGCCCGCAAAGCGGCAGACCTTCTCGTTAACCTTGGGATTGTGCTTCATGGTGCAGCTGCCCAAAGGATACACGCCGCTTTCCACATTGTAATTCCACTGGGAAAGACGGAAGTAATGCCGTACAAGGTCTACTTCGGAGAGTTCCGGGAGGCCTTCGGTTTCGTCCCGTACCAGATCGCCGAATTCCGACAGGTCCGGAGCTTCGATATCGAGTTTGGGAAGGCAACAGCTTTTACGACCGCTGTGGCTGCGTTCAACCAGCAGGGGTTCTTCCATAACGAGGCCGGTGGTGCCGGGGGTTTTGTTCATGCTCATGATACTCACCTTTCCCCTTACTGCAGTTTGGCCAGAGCCGCCACAAGGCGGTCCAGGTCGTCGCTGGTGTGCATTTCATTGACCGCGATCAACAGGGCGTCTTCTCCCAGTTCGGGATAGAAACGTCCCAGTGCCAGACCCGGCACAATGCCGGTGTCCGCCAGGGCCTTCACCGCGTCTGCGGCGTTGCCTTTGATACGCACGGCGCATTCATTGAACGCAGGAGCCGTAAAGATGACGCTCATGCCCGCTTGGGTCAACATGGTTTTAAGCTGGGTCAGTCTGGCGTGGTTTTTCCGGGCCAGTTCCCAAAAACCCTTGCTGCCATACCAGGCGGTGGTCATGCCAAAGGCCAGAGCCATCAGTCCCTGGTTGGTGCAGATGTTGCTGGTGGCTTTGTCACGACGGATGTGCTGCTCGCGGGTGGAGAGGGTCAGCACAAAACCGCGTTTGCCTTCGGCGTCGGTGGTTGCGCCACAGAGACGACCGGGCATTTGCCGCATGAACTTTTTATTGCAGGCAAAGAGTCCCACGCCGGGCCCGCCGTAGTTGCTGCCGCCCACAAAACCCAGGCCTTCGCCCACAACGATGTCCGCGCCCAGGCTGCCGGGGGTTTTCAAAAATCCCAAAGCCGCAGGCTCTGCAACAGCGGCAACCATCAGGGCTTTGGCGTTATGAGCCATCTCCGCGATGGGGCCAAGGTCTTCCACGGTGCCAAAGAAGCTGGGGTAACCCGCAATGACGCAGGCGGTGTTGTTGTCCAGCTCAGCGGCCAACGCAGCCTGATCAATCAGGCCGGTGGTGGTGTCAAAAGGAATCTCCACCAGATTTTCCAGGTGTTCCACCATATAGGTGCGGGTCACCTGCCGCCATTCGGGATGGATATTGGCGGCCATCAGAACCTTGTTGCGTTTGCCCCGACCAACACGGATAGCCATCAGGGCAGCTTCCGCCATGGCGGTTGCGCCATCGTACATGGATGCGTTGGCCACATCCACGCCAAACAGCGCCGCTACCATGGACTGGTATTCGAAAATCGCCTGTAGGGTGCCCTGGCTGATTTCCGGCTGATAGGGGGTATAGGCCGTGTAGAACTCACTGCGCAACAGCATTTGATCTACAAAGGAGGGCTGGAAATGGGGGTTTGCACCGGCGCCCAAAAACCGCAGGGTGTTCGCCGGGGCGTTTTCACCTGCCAGGGTTTCCATGGCGCGGATGACTTCCAGTTCGCTTTTGGAATCGTCCATGGGCAGGTCACCCTTGAAACGGGCGGAATCGGGAATCGAGGCAAACAGATCCTCAACGGATTCCCGGCCAATCACCTCCAGCATGCTTCGTATTTCATCGTCGCTGTGGGGAATATACCGCATAATGTCATTCCTTGATAATCAAAGTCGGGCCGCAGCAGATGCCACGGCCCGACGGTAAAATAGTATCCCATAAGGGTCGCGCCAGGCAGGCGCTGGAAATTACTCAGCTTCGGATTCGCAGAATTCCTTGTATTCCGCCGGGCTCATCATTTCCTTGAGCTCATCGGTGTCGGACAGCTCGATTTTGACCAGCCAGCCTTCATCAAAGGAGTCTTCGTTGATGACTTCCGGGGTGTCCACCAGCGGAGCATTGGCTTCGGCAATGGTGCCGGAAAGCGGAGCAAAGACTTCACTGACGGCTTTGGTGGATTCCACAACGCCGATGGGATCGCCGGCTTTAATCTCGTCGCCTTCTTCGGGCAACTCAAGATAGACGATGTCCCCCAACTGTGCCTGCGCGAAATCGGTGATGCCGATGGCCGCAACATTGTCCTCGACCCGGGCCCACTCGTGGTCCCGCGTATACAACAAATCTTCGGGGATATTGAACGCCATAGTAATTCTCCTTTAAGAACGGGGCTTCAGCGAAACATCAGGTATGCCCACGGCACCATTCGCCGGTGGGGGACCAACGATCAATGAACATTCTATTCTGTTGTATTATTCCTTCGACCTGTAGGGGTCAAGTAAAAAAAACGGCAATTTTATGCCTGCTTTTGGGCCTGCTGGCGCATGATGGCGCATACCTTTGCAGCCTTAAGACTTGCGGGGATAAAAAGTCGCGCTCCGCAGGCAACGGAACGTTTGACCAGCGCCATGTCATTTATCGCACCGGTGGCCACAATCGGGGTGTCCGGCCAGTCTTCATGCAGTCCTTGCAGGTCATCGCATCCGGTGCCATCGTTTTGCAAGCCAAAGAGCACCACGTCAATGTCTCCATTGCGCAGCAGGGCTGCGGCGTCCTCCACTATGGCGGCGTGGCGAATGGTAATGCCCCGGTCCGCTTCCTGAAGCTGCTGGGCCGTACCCGCTACCCGGGCAAGATCATCATCGATATACAGTACCTTGATGTTGGAATCGCTCATGATTTCAATCTGTTATGTCTGGGCACCGGTTAAATGGATGTAGCCGCCTCAAGTTCCTTGATGCGGATTTCGGCTGCCTTGCGTTTGTCCGCCATCACCGAGCGGCGGGCCGCAAGGTTGATAAAGGCTTTGTAGGCCCCAATGCTGAGATCCTGATTAGGCACTGCCTCAAGGGCCTTGCCCGTCATGTACAGAATATCCAGATTTTTGGAGGGATCGCCGCTGGTAACGCCGGAAAGGGTTTCAGCGCCCTCAATGATTTTACCATCGTCCAAAAGCAGGCGTCCCTTAAAATACAGCGCGGCGGCATTGTTTTTACCGGTTTTTACCGCATCCAGAATATAGGGTTTTGCTTCGGCGGCTTTGCCGTCCATATACAGCACGCCACCGTATGCCGCTTTGCACCAGGCCGTGCCCGCGCCATCGGCTTTGGTTTTGAGCTGTGCCAGCATGGCGGCGTGATCCGCTGTGGCGTGTATGGATACGATCAAAGGCATAAGCAGGCCTTCATGTTCAGTCAGGTTCTCGCAGGCGGGCATAAGCAATGCCAGGGCTTTGGCGTAATCGCCGCTGCGATAATACAGGCGACCGGCTTCGGCTCCAACGGGATGCCAGTCCTTCTTTTTGCCCATGGCGTCTTCCAGCACTGCGGCGGCTTTGGCTGGCCCAAAGCGTTCCATGGCCTCGGCATAAAACAGCCAGTGACGCATTTCGTCGGGCTCTGAGGCAAAGACCACCTCAAAATGATCCCGGGCAGGGGCTTCGTCTCCGGCGGCGGCATAGGCGGTGCCGTAGGCCAGATGCAAGGCAGTCCAGTTGGGACGTTTTGCCTTGAGCACTTCAAGCTCCTTGACCGCTTCCCGGGGTTTTCCCGCCTGGGTCAGTGTCCAGGCAAGCTGCATCCGGGCGTCGTCGTTTTCCGGCAGTCTTTTCAAAGCCGCCCGAAACTCCCGAATGGCAATGTCATATTTACCGATAAGCAGGGCCTGCTGCCCGTTTTTCATCAGCTTGTGGGAGGCCATGGTGGCATTGTAGGCAGGATCGTTTTCGTCCATGCACACCTGTTTGTCCGGGTCCTGCGGGGCATCTGCGGGCTGCTCTGCGGCGGCTGTGGAGATCCACAAAAGGCTAACCGACATAAGCACTGCAACTACCAACATGATATTTCGTCGCATGGCGTCCTCCTTTGGGGGGATACGGGGTCCGTATATGCGGATATTGTTGGGGCTTTTCCTGCTAATGTCAAGCACTTTTGCCCCGGGATGCCTTTGATGAGAGGCTTAGCCGCTGTGACGGCTGATATGGCGATGAATAAGCCGGGCCACGGCTTCGGTTTGCAATGGGTCGCCAAGCAGGAAATCCATGTGGGCAAAACCGTCCATGACCACGGCGGGAATCCCCGGCACCTGCTGGCCTTCCGGCGGGGTTAACAGATCGTTACCCGCCTGCATGGCAAGAATAACCCTTGGATATTTGCGGCGGATGCGTTGCAG
>Ga0209475_10003146_pt1 | contig 15553 bp, 20 predicted proteins | sample tdDd471_FD_187128 | JGI IMG/M metagenome (GOLD analysis project Ga0209475, IMG submission 187128) | Marine sediment microbial communities from the Atlantic coast under amendment with organic carbon and nitrate - tdDd47.1 (SPAdes)... | ecosystem: Environmental > Aquatic > Marine > Coastal >... | reverse complement strand
AGATATTCGATATGCCGACCAATATCGCCATGGCCAGAAGTGGACCGGTTATCAAGTAGAAGCATCGTTGCTGCTGCATAACGACCAAGTATCGATGGACACATTTAAGTCCAAGATTAAGGAGCTGTTCGGCCTGGGTGAAAAGGTGAAGATTGAACTATTTGACCGTGTTCAACCTGATGAAGATGGTAACGACGTCAACGTTGTACAGGTCATGATTTACCAAGAAGGGTTGCCTGACTCATACCTTGAGTTCAAAGGTGACGAAGATATTGTCTCTCGAATTCGACGACCAGTTTCTGAGCATGCCATTACTTACTCATCCGACACCGGTACTATCGAGGTAGTTGCCGCCAAGCAAGAGCGCCGGGATACCATTGCAAAAGCATTCACGGAAGATCTACTTAAGCAGCCAGTGACAGCAGACAAGGTTCCACTGCGTCGATTTGACTTGATGCCGCTTATGGAAAATAAGCCATTAGATTGGGATGTGGAGGATGGCATTGAATCCGTTCAGCTGGTCCTGATGAAAATTAAAGATCTCGCCGGTGATGGCCGAGTGCAAATTGAAGTACCAGCTAAAAGCAATATTGCTCTCCATGAATACGCACGAGAACATTTTGGTGAACAAAACCCCTTATCTACCGGTGGATTTGCACCGGTGCAGGCCAAGATCAATATCCGCTTCCACCCTGAAAATGGACATGGGCGCGGTAAGGTTCTGCCTGTGAAAATCTCAATGCCAAATGGTTGTGACTTGAGAAGCAGGACTGACAAGGAGCGATTGATTGGTGAAAAGTACCTCAAGCGATGGGGATTACTCGAAGAGGTACAAGAATGAGTGCCACATGCACTTTGAGTAGGGGCGCACTTGCGCTTCTGCTCAGAATAATTAATTCACCGTCAGGAGTTATATCTGGTGAGGTCATGCGGAAATTATCCCCAAGTGACAGTGAGGAGTTAATCAAAGCAGAATTTTTAAAGCCATCAAATTCTGTTTCATTGACAGTTGAGGCGGATGAATGCGCTCGTGATTTGGTCTGGTTTTCTGATGAAAAGTGCTACAAGTATTTTTCTAGTGGTGCTGGCTGGGTCTCTGTTGTACCGGAATCTGTAAAACAATATACGCTGCAGATCGACGCCGTATTAGATTGGTTTAGAGGAATATTTGAGATTGGTGGTATGTACCGGACTACTGAAATTCATCCGAAGATGCTTTGGTTCTTAGGTGCTGCCCGGTTTGGAAAAGCGAAGGTGAGCATATACTTTGTGAAAGCTTTGCATACCTCGCATAACGTTCAATTGTTCTTGTCTGCCCTGAAGCAGGAGGCAGGCAACGCGCCTGCGATTTTCGTTACCTCCTCAAATATTGATCCCACTTTTATAGAGTTGCCACTGGACATGGCGCTCGTCACTGTCGATCAAATCTTCACTCGTAGTGATGAGGTCGCCACGCTCGATCATGGAATGGTTGGGTCGATTATTAATGGCGGTAAGAGCATCAGTTCTGGTGAGGGAGGAATTGGACTCAGGTTCTCTACTGATTATCGTCTCGTTTATTGGAATGGTGAAGAGTACAAGTTGACCAAGAAGCAGGCAGCTGTAATGGAAGCTTTAGATCGAGAAGGTGGTCGAGCTCATAAGGATTTGCTAAGAGCGGAGGCAAATACGAATGAAGAAATTCACCGCATTATGCGAAACAAAGTTCAGGGGGAATGGGTGCAACACCCATTGTGGAACTCCCTAATAAAAAGCACCGGAAACGGCTACTACACGATTAACAATTAGCTGGGCCAGTGATTTATATCGCGCTCTATCAGCCTGATTGAATCGACAATTTCGGAAAATGATGGAGATTCTTTATACATCATTCCTGAAGCTAGCATCTTTTCATAGTCTGATTGCAGCTGCTCTATAGTATTGTCATCAGGCAATAGCTTTACCGAGCCAGCTAAGCAATCGTCATAATTTGCGTAGCGAGCGTTGTAAAAAACTTTCTTGTGTTTAACGACATCTTCAAATAATGCGCGGTTATTGATGGCGCTTTGGCCTGACTGATGTTCGGATAGCATAACTAAGTCATACCAGTGCCGAGACAGGCGTTCGGCGTTTTGTTTTAGCTCGTCTCGATTGCACTCAACGTGAATAAGTGTTGCTTTCTCCCAAAATGTGCGTTCAGGAGATAATACAACTACTTGGGAAGAAGGGTATTTAACGCCTTCGGTGATTGAAGCGATGTATGGCGTTATCGTGTGAGTTTCATTTGGGTCGATGACATTACGCCCGCCCAGTTCAATTAGTATTCGAGTCTTGAGATAATCGTCTGATTCTTCAACGACAGATGGATAGCTTACCCAAATCTTTTCACCGCTATCATCGACTTCAATCGAGTGAGAGTTTTTTGTGGGCAGTTTATTTAATTCTGATTGAAGGTGTGGAGCAACGACTTCTTCTGCATAGGTTTTCACGTAGCCCTTGAGGCGGTCACTGTACTTGGCTATTTGATTTTTGCTGGAGCCAGCATCAAAGGGATCAAATATTGCTGGGTGATATTTATAGTCGATGTCATCGAAATGCTTGTAATCCAAAGTGATGTCCACATCTTCGGAGAACCGATCGATAACATCGTAGACCTTCGACAGCGAAGTGCCGCCTTTGAAAGCCATTGGGTGAGCGCTGGGCATTGAAAATAATGTTTCAAGAGCCCAGCAAACCCACACATCTTTTTCAAGAACAGACTCTTGTCTACCCAGTTGAACTGCTGCGGTTTGCAGGATCTCTTTTTGGTCTTTAGCGGACAGCTCTAGGTAGGCTTCAGGCATACATTTCTGTCTTCATATTTTGTTGTTCATTAAAAGCTTGAATGGCCTGATTCATCCATGCAGGTTTTGAAGCAGAGAGGAATTGCTCATATTCACTCTCGCTCAGTCCTTCTCGTATCAATCGAACTGCTTCGCCATTCACTTGCTCTTTTCCTAGGTACCACAAAGCCGTTAAAGCCAGTCCTGCTTTTTTACCTGCGAATTGAAGCTTTCTGTGGCTCGAGGTGTGCATCAGCTTAACTTTAAGGTTGCCGACTTGTATTTCACGAGAAGGGCCGCTTGTGTAATACACAGGCTTGGTTGGCATCTGAGTTGAAATTTTAAATCGTCTAGCCGCTTCCGCGCCATGAACTTGAATAGTTTCGCCATGCCCTTTTGCTATTACTTCAACCACTCGTGAAACGTCTGGCATTACCTTGCCGACAAACCGACTTTTCTTCGGGCGAACGAAAACACCGCGTGCTACGCGCTCAATCACACCTTCTTCGACAAGTCTTGAAATGGCTTTGTCTACAGCAGGGCGAGATCCTAGGTTGAGAAAGCGATTAGTCGCGAAGGGTTCACCCTTTTGCATTCTCAAAACCTTACTTTTAATGCTTTCAGCTACTGACATGGCTTAAAACTCCTATCTATGTCCGAAAAACTAGCATATTTTCTGACATATTGCAAGCTCCATGATTCTAAGGGGGGGAGTTGGGGTGGTGTCGCTAACATGCTGAAATAATTGAAAATACCACCGTAAATCCCACCTTTCCCACCCCCGAAAATACCACTATCCACCACGCATCATTACCTCACGTTTTCGCAATAACCATCAGGAGTGCAACGTGAGTGTAAATCATATGAACCAACGGCAATTAGCCAACCGCTGGGGCGTCAGCGAAGCCACATTGGAGCGCTGGCGCTCTGAAGGCATCGGCCCCGTTTTTCTCAAACTACAAGGTCGCGTGATGTACCGCCTCGAAGACGTCGAGGCCTATGAGCACGACTGTCTTCGCAAGAGTACCTCTGAGCGTGTAGCTGGAGGTGACGCATGAGCCTTTCTCTAGAGCAAGCACAAGCCATGAGCATCGGTGAGTTAGCAGGCGTGACTGCTGCTGAGTTGATGCGTGTTCAGGCCGAGGTCGCCAACTACCTGCGCAATGCCAAAGAGCTTAAAGACTGGATCGATGGCGCGATTGCCATGAAGTACGAGCCAAAAGTCCGCGAGCTAAGAACTCAACTTGGCAAAGACACCGGGATTATCAATTTCGATGACGAAGGCGTGCGTGTCACTTCAGACCTGCCCAAGAAACCGGTCTGGGATCAATCACAGCTATCCGAAATCGCTCAGCGAATCGCTGCCAGCGGTGACAACCCAGCTGAGTTCTTGGACATCACCTACAAGGTTGCCGAGCGCAAATACACCGCCTGGCCGGAAAACCTTCGCACCGTTTTTGAACCAGCTCGGACATTAAAAACCGGCAAACCCACTTTTCGCCTCAGCCTTTCACAGGAGCAATAAGCATGACGATTTTAAACGAAGAAACCAATTACTTAGAGACCCTGCGCAAAAGCAGCTTTTCACTGGAGAGCCTGCCGGATGCTATCGCGATTCCCGCAGTATCAGATGCCGATGAGGCCGAAAGCAAACCGCTAATTCTCGCCACTGTCGACGATATCGCATTTGCACAGCAAGGCTTGAACAAAGAACTCAGCCGAATCGTTCAGGAAATGGAGTCGCTGCGTCGAGTTCACGACATGGCTCGTGGACTTGGAGCTAAAGGCGCTGATTATGCGCTTGAGTTTCTGCGCGAACATGGGGAGGTGAAGTAATGGCCTTTCCAATTATCACTGCCGATCAAAGGTTGGCGGAAAAGCGAGGCATTAAAGGCTGCATTCTTGGGCCTTCAGGTATCGGAAAAACCAGCTTGTTATGGACAGTCGAGGCTGACAAGACTCTGTTCTTCGATTTAGAAGCGGGTGACTTGGCTGTTGAGGGCTGGACGGGCGATGCGATTCGGCCGCGTACCTGGCAGGAGTGTCGAGATTTCGCGGTATTTATTGGCGGTCCCAATCCCGCGCTTCGTGATGAGCAACCATACAGTCAAGCCCACTATGACGCCGTATGTGAAAAGTTTGGTGACCCCACCAGCTTAGATAAATACGACACCGTCTTTATCGACTCCATTACGGTTGCAGGACGTTTGTGTCTGCAGTGGTGCAAAGGCCAACCCCAAGCATTCAGTGAGCGAAGTGGAAAGCCAGATACGCGAGGCGCATATGGCCTGCATGGCCAAGAGATGATTGCGTGGCTGACTCATCTTCAGCACACCCGCAACAAGAACATCTGGTTTGTCGGCATTCTCGACGAGAAGATCGACGACTTTAATCGCAAGGTTTTTGCTCCGCAAATTGATGGCTCAAAAACAGCGCTTGAGTTGCCTGGCATTGTCGATCAAGTCATCACGCTTGCAGAGATCCAAAGCGATGATGGTCAGCGTTATCGCGCCTTCATTAACCACACCCTTAATCCCTATGGCTATCCCGCCAAAGACCGCAGTGGGCGTCTTGATGTTATTGAAGAACCCCACCTCGGTCGACTGATGACCAAAATTCATGGGCCAGTGACACCAGTCTCTGATCGCCTGAGCTTTGCTCGCCCAGCACCTATCGAAACCCAAACCAATACTGAAGAAGGAGTCCAATAATGACGACTTGGAATGATTTTAACTCGGCAGAAGACCAAAACAATTTTGACGTAATCCCAAAAGGCACGCTGGTAAAAGTGCGCATGACGATTCGCCCCGGCGGCTATGACGATGCGTCACAGGGTTGGACGGGCGGATATGCAACGCAAAGCATGACGACAGGCTCTGTCTATTTGAACTGTGAGTTTGTTGTGCTTGATGGTCCATACGCCAAACGCAAGATGTGGAGTCTTATCGGATTACACAGCCCTAAAGGTCCTGAATGGGCAAACATGGGAAGAGCATTTGTTAAAGGGATTTTGAATTCCTCACGTGGTCTTCACCCGCAAGATAACTCGGCACAAGCTCAACAGGCTCGTCGTATTCAAGGCTTTGCTGATCTGGATGGGATTGAGTTTGTTGCAAAGGTCGAGATGGACAAAGACCAGAACGGTGATGATAAGAATGTAATTAGAACTGCTATCACGCCAGACCACAAAGACTACGCAGCAGTGTCAGGCAACACGGTTCAACCTGCCGCTTCAACGCAGCCAGCTTCTTCACCACAAGCTTCGGCTAGCGCTCCGACTGGTCGTCCCAGTTGGGCACAATAAGGAGGTCGACTCATGTTATTACGACCTCGTCAAAAATTGTTTGTTGAGCGCAGTCTAACTGCGCTTGATAAACACCAAAACACACTGGGGGTGGCGCCTACGGGCGCCGGTAAAACGATCATGTTGTCCGGTGTCACCGGCCAGTGGTTAGAAAATGAAGATGCCAAAGCTTGTGTGCTTGCCCACCGTGATGAACTCACAACGCAAAATGCCGCCAAGTTCAGTCGTGTTAATCCGAGTATCTCGACTTCGATTTATGACGCAAAAGAAAAGTCGTGGAACGGTCAAACGACCTTCGCCATGGTGCAAACCTTAGGGCGCGAATCGAACTTAAAGACGATGCCTAAACTTGATCTGCTTGTTATCGATGAAGCGCATCATGCGGCGGCACCGACCTATCGTCGCATCATTGATAGCGTTCGCGATAGCAATCCTGATGTGGCGATTTTTGGTGTCACGGCTACTCCCAACCGGGGTGATAACAAAGCATTGCGTCCTGTGTTTAGTAATGTGAGTGATCAAATCACCTTGGCTGAACTCATTCAATCAGGACACTTGGTTCCACCCAGAACTTACGTAGTTGATGTGGGGACCCAAGGAGAGCTGTCACAAGTCAAACGTACTGCTGATGATTTCGACATGGCAGCTGTCGACGCCATTATGAACAAAGCACCTATCACCGAAGCGGTGATACGTCACTGGAAAGACAAGGCTCATGACCGTCCTACTGTGGTGTTTTGTTCGACCGTCCAGCACGCCAAGAATGTAGCGGAAGCCTTTTCAGCATCAGGAATCAGTGCGGAAGTCATTCATGGCGAGCTATCAAGTGAAGCGAGAAAGGCTGCGCTGTCTCGCTTTGAGTCCGGTGAGTCGCAGGTCGTTGTTAATGTTGCGGTACTCACCGAAGGCTGGGATTTCCCTCCAACCAGTTGTGTTGTTCTGCTACGGCCAAGTTCTTATAAGTCGACGCTGATTCAAATGATTGGGCGAGGTCTTCGAACCGTCGACCCCAACGAGCATCCGGGCGTTGTGAAAAGTGATTGTGTGGTGCTCGACTTCGGCACAAGCACCATGCTTCACGGTTCATTAGAGCAGGATGTGAACTTGGATGGCCACGAGGGGCAAGGCGAAGCGCCACAAAAAGAGTGCCCGGAATGCGGTGCAATGTTACCTGCTGCCGCAAAGGAGTGTTCTCTTTGCGGTCATGTTTGGGAACGAACAGAGGGCGATGGGAAAGTTGATCTCACGGACTTTGTGATGTCTGAAATTGACCTGCTTAAACGCTCTTCTTTCCGTTGGTGTGATTTGTTTGGTGACGATGCCGCTTTGATGGCGACTGGCTTCGAGGCGTGGGCAGGTGTGTTCTTTCTCGCAGGTCACTGGTTTGGAATGGGCGGTGGTAAAAAACTGCCTGCGAGATTACTCGCCATGGGGGAGCGAACGGTTTGCCTGGCCGCTGCAGATGACTGGTTGAATGAGCATGAAACCGAAGATGCTGCCAGCAAATCCCGCAAGTGGTTAAACCAAGCTGCGACCGCTCAACAACTTCGGTATCTACCTCCTGCGTATCGCCAGGACTTTGGCTTAACACGCTATCAAGCTTCCTGCCTCTTGGCCTTCCAGTTTAACAAGCGTGATATACAGTCCCGTATTTTCAACAAAGTCGAAGGCAAGGAGGCTGCTTGATGTGCATTACCGTTGCTTTATTTGCCACAAACCGCCTCGAGGCTTTTGCTGGCTTGATCCAAACCGCAACCAATCCAGCGACAGTCGGCGCGCTAGCTTTAAACGATTCTGTTCCAAGCAGTGCCAAGACATCCATTACCAGTTGCATCGTAAGGGAGTGGCCATGAACAGAACTGATTTAGAACAAAAAGCTGCTGAGTCTGTCTTGGCCCCACTTGCTGATTATGTAATGGCTGTTGGTATGGACAAAGGACTGGGTGATTACAGCAAAACAGAAATTGTTGGTTTGGTGGATACAGTTCTTGAGTCCTATCACCAGACTTTGCAGGAGTTGTACAAAGACGAGGTGCCTTTCTGATGTTGGATTTTAATCATCGACCAACCTTGTCGGAACAGATCAGTGAACGCATCGACTTAGCATTACAGCAAGAGCAGCGATCACAGGTTTCGAGAAACTATCTTGGTGCTTCAAGACTTGGAGTGTCTTGCGATCGTGCTTTGCAGTTTGAGTTCACACATACACCTGTCGACGAAGGTAGATCATTTACTGGACGTACTCTTAGAATTTTTGCGGCGGGTCATGTCTTTGAAGAGCTCGCTATCGATTGGTTGCGTAAAGCAGGCTTTGATCTGTATACGGAAACATCCACCGGTGGACAGTTCGGGTTTTCTGCAGTGGATGGCCGTTTGCGTGGACACGTAGATGGCGTGCTTGCCGGAGGACCTGAATCAATTGGCGAAGGCTTTCCTGCTTTGTGGGAGTGTAAATCACTGAATGCAAAGTCTTGGAAGGACACGGTCAAACGTGGTGTGACTCTTTCTAAACCGGTCTATGCGGCACAGATAGCGTTGTATCAGGCCTACATGGAAGAACAGATTCCTGGCATTTCCTCCAATCCCGCCTTGTTCACTGCCATCAATAAAGATACCGCCGAATTGTATTTCGAGTGGGTTCCTTTTAATGGTGAGTTGGCTCAGCGGGCATCCGATCGAGGTGTGCGTGTCATTCAGGCGACTGATGCAGGAGAACTCTTACCCAGAATCAGTAAAGACCCAGCTCATTACGAGTGTAAGTTTTGCTCTTGGCAGGACCGCTGCTGGCGAGGAGGTGCGCAATGAACAGCAGCACCGATAAAGTGATCTGGCTCGATTTTAACGACGCACCTGAGCAGGGTGAATCAACAAAACCAAAGCATGATGCCCGAGTGCTCAAGCAACGATTAATCGATTCGCTAGATGCTGTGTTGACCTATCTGTTTCCTGCAGGAAAGCATCGAGGTAAGCAGTTCATTGTAGGCGATCTGGAAGGCAATCCCGGTAAAAGTTTAGTCGTTGAACTTGCAGGTTCTCGTGCAGGTATGTGGATGGATTTTGCTACCGGAGAAGGTGGTGACATCTTTGATGCCTGGGCACGTGTTAATGGCTTTGATGCAGCCAGCCAATTTCCTGAGCTGGTGGATTCTGTCGCTCAATGGTTAGGTGTGTCTGTTGATCAATCACGGCCATTGTCCACGACTTATGAGAAAGCCAATAAACCCACAATGCCTGCTCGACAACAACCTACAGATGACTTAGGGCCAGCAACCGGAAAATGGGATTATCGTGATAGCCAAGGTCAGCTAATTGCCTGCGTATATCGATACGATACCGAGTCGGGCAAAGAGTTCAGGCCGTGGGATGTGCGATCACGCTCCATGAAAGCACCGGATCCAAGACCGCTCTACAACCAGCCTCAAATCTTAAGCGCCAATCAAGTTGTACTGGTCGAAGGTGAGAAAGCTGCGGACGCACTCATTCTCTTAGGATTGGTGGCAACCACTGCCATGAATGGAGCTAATGCTCCAATAGCGAAAACGGATTGGTCGCCACTGAAAGATAAACACGTTTTAGTCTGGCCTGACAATGATGATGCGGGTGCTGAGTATGCCAGAAAAGCATCGGAAGCGATCGCATGCGGCGGTGCCGCTTCTGTGGCGGTTTTGCATATTCCGGGTGATAAATCCGTTAAGTGGGACGCCTATGATGCAGTCGATGAAGGGATGGATGTGTGGGCTTTCGTTCAGTCGGCACCGAGAACCATTGTTAAAGATGCTGAGCCGATACCGCTGCATTCATTAGGTGAGTTGTTAGCCGATACCTCGCCGATGCCAGACGATCTGATAGCACCGAGGGTTTTAACGCCCGGCGGCATGATCGTATTTGGTGGTGCGCCTAAGGTGGGGAAAAGTGATTTTCTGTTGTCTTGGTTAACGCATATGGCGGCAGGCGAGCCCTTTCTTGAGCTCACGCCCTCAAGGCCATTGCGGGTGTTTTACTTGCAAGCCGAGGTTCAGTATCACTACTTGCGTGAGCGGATCCAGTCTATGGGTTTGCCAGAAGCAGTAAGTCGCCAAGCTGCCAATAACCTTTTGGTCACACCTCAGCTTCGTTTAGTGCTCAATGATCAGGGTGTTGAGCAAGTGATCGAGGCTCTGCAGCGGGCTGCGTCTCAAGGTGGTGTCGACATTCTGGTAATTGACCCTATTCGTAATGTGTTCGACGGTGGCCCTGAAGGCAATAGCGAAAACGACAACAACGCGATGTTGTTTTTCTTGCGTGAGCGAGTTGAGCAACTGCGTGATGCGGTCAATCCCGATGCGGGAATCATCCTTGCTCACCACACCAAGAAAATCAGTAAAAAACAGGTCGAGGAAGATCCATTTTTAGCCTTGTCAGGTGCAGGCAGTTTGCGTGGTTACTACACCACCGGCATGTTGCTGTATCGCCCTGATGAAATGCTGACGGATCGCACTTTGGTGTTCGAGCTGCGCAATGGACCTGGCTTACCTGCCAAGCGGGTAGATAAAAGTCAGGGACGCTGGATTGAACTTGATCCTCACAGTGATCGTTTGGTCAATCAAGACTATGGCGCCAAGCTCGATGCGGAGCGACAACGCAAGCGCGATGTCATCGTACAAATGATCTTTGATGAAGCGTCGCAAGGCCGTGTTTACACCTCGAATCAGTTTGCAGAATCGTTCGAAGGCCAAGCTGGACTCGGTGCGAACCGGACCATCAATGAGCGCATTGCTGTCCATGCCACAAAAGGCGATATCAAGTTCTTCCGTAATCCGGAGGAGTACAACTTACCAGCACTGACCCGAAGCAAGTATGGCTATCTCTGTGTTGAGGGTATGACGGTTCCCGCAGGGGAAACCATTGATACCGATACCGGTGAGGTCAAACAGTCTCACTTGTGGGTTAAACCCACCCATTACAAATGCGCTCAAACCGGTGCGGTGCTCCCTGTCGAGAATCCGGATGTTTGGGTGTACCAGGAGGAAACAAGCGATGAATCATGATCAAAACAAGGCCTCGGACATGGCCGTTTGCTGTCTGCAATCTGAACCAGTTTGCTGCAATCTGCAAACTACCCGCAAACTGGAAGTCAGCAATAACAAGGCATCCAGCCAGATTGCAGATTGCGGAGTCCAGATTGCGGATATCCCCTGCAAACTGAACGCAATCCCAGATAATTCAGGGGTTTCAGAGATAAATCCAGATTGCACGCAACCCCCCTCTCTCTACGAGAGAGGAGAGTCCCCTAAAGGGGAGGCTCTCCATCTCGGTGAGAAAGAGAGTATCAACCGAACATTGCCTGTAGTGCTGTGCTTGGATTTGGGTACAACAACTGGATGGGCAATTCATTCCAAACAAGGCGTGATCACCAGCGGCACCATCAGTTTTAAAAACGATCGCTGGCAAGGTGGCGGTATGCGCTTTTTGAAGTTCAACCGTTTCTTGAATGAGGTAAACGAAAATGCTGGGCCTATCAGCATGGTGTTTTTTGAGGAAGTTCGTCGTCACATGGGTGTGGATGCGGCTCACGCTTACGGTGGTTTTATGGCGCATCTGACTGCTTGGTGTGAGCAACAAAATATTGCCTACGAGGGTGTTCCGGTTGGAACCATCAAGCGGCACGCAACTGGCAAAGGTAATGCAAATAAAACCATGATGATTGAGTCCGCGAAAGCGCGAGGCCATCTCCCAGCGGATGATAACGAAGCCGATGCATTGGCTTTGGTTTATTGGGCTATTGATCAACGAATAGGAGAGCAATTATGAATAACTTCACGCCAGAACACGTTGCTCTCCGATTTGAGGAGTGTGTATCAACGCTGCGTAAATTGCCTGGTGAGCGAAGCTTGGGTTACGTGAGCTATTGGCCAGAGATCAAATACGATCGGAGAGAGCTCGCCAGACAAGAAGTTCAGCCGATTCGTTTACGTCCAACGCCAGACCAAATCACCCGCATGGAGGAAACGCTGTCATGGATAACGTATGTCAATCATGGTGAAAGAAATCTGATTTGGTTACGAGCCTATCGAACGCCATGGCGAGTGATTTCTCGTGAGACTGGGTTTCCAAGAACGTCGGCACAGCGTTATTGGCAAGGGGCGTTAATAAAAATTGCGCAGCGGCTCGCGCAAGAGCAAAGACCTGCGTGCTAACGCCAAAAGCCCAAGTGGGACAAAACCCGGTTTTTAGGCGAGAATACTTGCTAATCTCACGAGTGAACTGCACACAAGCCACGGCCACCAAACTGTGGCTTTGTTATTTCTGGCCCTGAAAAAAAGTGGGTCCTTCCTGGCCATCGAATCGATGCGGGTCGCAAGGCCGCCGCATTTCGCTAGCGACAGCCCGTTAAACCGGGTTCGCAGGTTCGCAGTTCGCACCGCAATTTCCAAGGTAATCTAATGCAATCTAACACTGTCGAGTCGGTGGAGCACTGGTCGCTTCAACGACTCATTCCCTATGCCAAAAATGCGAGGACGCATGACGATACACAGGTATCGCAAATAGCGGGTTCGATAGCAGAATTTGGCTTTGTGAATCCGATTTTGGTCGGTGATGACAACGTCATTATCGCAGGCCATGGTCGCTTGATGGCGGCTCAGCAACTTGGTTTAGACACGGTCCCGGTGATCGTTTTACATCACTTGACCGAAGCACAACGTCGCGCATTGGTGATCGCAGATAACAAGATTGCTGAAAACGCTGGATGGAATGATGAGCTTCTCAAGCTAGAACTTGAAGAACTCGGCGATCTGGGTTTTGACCTTGATCTCATCGGCTTCTCTGATGAGGAGCTGGATGAGCTTCTGGGTAACGACGAACAGTCTGGTGAAACAGATGAGGATGAAACTCCCGAGGTGGAAGATGAGCCTGTAAGCCGACATGGTGACGTGTGGGTTTTGGGTGACCATCGATTGTTATGTGGGGATTCGACTAGCAAACAGGATTTAGAAAAATTAATGAACGGTGAGCTTGCCGATATGGCGTTCACCGATCCACCTTATAACGTTGATTACGGCAACAACGCTAAAGACAAAATGCGCGGTAAAGATCGGCGCATTATGAATGACAATCTGGGTGATGATTTTTATCAGTTTCTTAAAGATGCGCTCACGAATCTTTTGAGTGTGACTAAAGGAGCGTGCTACATCGCCATGTCATCCAGTGAGTTAGACACGCTTCAAAAAGCGTTTCGAGATGCTGGCGGCAAGTGGTCAACATTTATCGTATGGGCAAAAAATACTTTCACTCTAGGTCGATCCGATTATCAGCGTCAGTATGAACCGATTTTGTATGGTTGGCGCGAAGGCAACGACCACTTTTGGTGTGGGGCTCGTGATCAGGGAGACGTTTGGTTTTTTAACAAACCCGTTAAAAATGATTTGCACCCAACAATGAAGCCGGTGGAGTTGGTTGAGCGTGCGCTTCGCAATTCCAGTAAGAGCCGAGACATTGTGCTCGATCTTTTTGGTGGATCTGGAAGCACCTTGATTGCTTGTGAAAAAACAGGTCGTGCAGCACGCTTGATCGAATTGGATCCCAAGTATGTGGATGTCATTGTCAGGCGCTGGCAGGACTACTCTGGCGAGCAGGCTATCCGTGAAAGTGATGCGCTTTCCTTTGATGAGGTTGCCCTATCAATGCAAACAGAAGCAGTTGCGAATTAAAGCTTAAAGGTGTGCCATTCGCTTTGTTTAAACAGATACAGGTATTGGGCATCACATGCTTTGGCCAGCGCAAATAGTTCCGATTCGCTTCGGGTGGTTCTTGGCTGGGTTTGCTCCCAGGCATCGCCACGATCACGGTGGTAAGCACAGACTGTTGCTCCCTGCACGTAGGAAATGTCGCCCAACGCAATCAGGCTTTCGGCGTGGGATTCACTATTGTGATATTGCCGCAGCGTTGGTCCAACACCATTAACTGAATCATAGCCATCGTGATGGCAATAAATTGATTGGAAATTGGTATTGTCTTTAGTCATCGCAATAAAGCAGCGGGTGCTCATTGATCACCTCCTTGCACACGATATCGGCGTTGTTGGCCATCATCTTTGTATGAGGTGATCGTCATACCCAATCGTTTTTTAACTGTGTTTGAAAAGACACCTCGAACGGTGTGCTTTTGCCAGCCAGTTTCAGTACAAATTTCTTCAATGCTGGCGCCTTCTGGGCGCTGCATTAGTGCAATCATACGTGACTGTTTAGTGCCTTCTCGCAGGGTGATGGTCTTGTTGGTTTTTGATTTTGAAGGTGCTTCTAAGCCTATGGCGTCAAAGCCATTTCCATTGATGGTGTAGCTATCGCCATTTTGGGTAATGAGCTCCCGAGTTAGAAGCCCTTGGATGACTCTGGGTTTAATGCCTGCATTGATATTGCTTGGTAGCGGCTCGATGTTTCCATCTGGCCGCTTACTCGCGGCTTGTAAAATGGCGGCTTGGGTATCAGTTAATTTGCTCATAGTGCGCTCCTTATTCGGCATGTTCGCCTTCTTTAAAGGCAGAATCGGTAATTTGTTTGAGGAGTTCGGCGTAGTGCCCCAGATCGCCCACGTGCCCCCAGTTGATTTCGTCGGGGTGAGCGTTGAAGTGGTCATCGCTGAGTGCCTGAAGGCGCTCAAGCGCGTTATCAATTTCGGCTTTTCGGGCTAAAAAAGCGTCTAATGCGTTTTGTTTGTGGGCCATTTTGTTGTCTCCAAATGCTGTTCTGTTAAGCACATGAACGCTTCATTCAGCGGCCTTATCAACTCATTTCTGCTTATTAATTCGATTAAAAACAACAGGTTAAAATATGGGCGTATCACTGCGGGCTTATGCCAAACATCGAGGGGTATCTGATACTGCAGTGCGGAAAGCGATTAAGTCTGGCCGTATCCAAGCGGAATCTGATGGCACGATTGATATCGATAAAGTCGACAAGCAATGGGATCGCAACACGGATCGCGCCCAGCAACGCAAATCATCGGGTGCAACCAAAGCAGTCCCAAAAGCGGCACTGGATGCGGTCGCAGATACCCTAAGTGAAAGTGGCAATACCGGTGGTGGCACTACCTATATGCAAGCCAGAACTGCCAATGAAGTGCTGAAGGCACAAACTAATCGAATCAAATTACAGCAGCTTAAAAAAGAGTTGGTCGATCGTGCCAAGGCGATAGCGCATGTCTTTCGGATGGCTCGATCTGAGCGGGATGCTTGGCTAAGTTGGCCAGCAAGGGTTTCGGCTCAAATGGCTGCAGAGTTGGAGGTTGACCCGCACAAGATGCATGTCATGTTGGAGTCCTATGTCAGACAGCACCTATCCGAGCTTAGCGACATCCAGCCCAAGGTCGATTGATTCTGAGTTTTATGAAGGCGCTCTAGAGTTAGAAAAAGCATGGAAAGAAGGCATCAAGCCAGATCCGATGCTGCTTGTTTCTCAATGGGCTGATGAGT
>Ga0209475_10003143_pt1 | contig 15560 bp, 14 predicted proteins | sample tdDd471_FD_187128 | JGI IMG/M metagenome (GOLD analysis project Ga0209475, IMG submission 187128) | Marine sediment microbial communities from the Atlantic coast under amendment with organic carbon and nitrate - tdDd47.1 (SPAdes)... | ecosystem: Environmental > Aquatic > Marine > Coastal >... | reverse complement strand
CTATAAGATAATAAAACTGATAATTCAACCACTTGTTGAAAATGCAATAGTACATGGGTTTAAAGACACAGGTGTATTTGGAAACATTGAAATAAGTGTTGAGATAGTAAAAGAAAACCTCATTGTAAAAGTCATAAACGATGGAGTAGAAATTGATTTAGAAAAGGTAAGGAAATTATTAGAACCAGATATTAAAGAAAAACCAAAACATTATGGACTGAGAAATGTAAATGATAGATTGATAAAGAGCTTTGGAAAGGGCAGTGCCATAAAATTCTCTGTGGAAAATAAAAGGACAGTAGCAACAATAATGATTGATATAGAATTGTTGCAAAAAGGGGATACAAGTGAATAAAATTAATGTTTTGATTGCAGATGATGAAAAAATAGTTAGGGAAGGCTTGCTAAAGTACGTTGAATGGAAAGAGTACGACATGCAAGTTATTGCTACTGCTGAAAATGGTGAGATAGCATTAGATGTGATAAAAGATAAAGAAATAGACTTAATTATTACAGATATCTGCATGCCAAAGGTAGATGGGATGGAGCTGATAAAGACACTTGAAACACATAAAAACCCGCCACTCGTTGTATTAATAAGTGGTTATAGTGACTTTAGCTATGCTCAGACAGCACTTAGAAGCAATATAGTGCAGGACTATATTTTAAAGCCTATTGATTTTGATCAAATGGATTTGGTGCTTACTAAGGTTAGCCAAAAGATAACATCAGAAAACTCTACAGTGCAATTTCCAACATTGAATGAAGAAGAGTGGAAGGTATTTACAAGCACTAGCGCTACAGCAATATTAAACTCCCAAAATAATGTAATAGCAAAGTTAAAAGATGGACAACTTAATGCGTCTTTAGAGTCTTTCGAGGAATCAATAAGGAGCTGTAAGAGTAAGAAAAGATCTCATAACTTTATATCTAGATACTGCATTGAGCTTGCTATTAATATTTGCGAGCTAGCACTTGAGAATGTTGAATCTTTAGGACTAAATAAGAATGATCCTGTTAGGGAGATAACAAAGTTACCTACAGAAAATCAAGTAATAGAGTATGTAAAAGATATAATTGCAAAAGCTTATAATGCTATGAATAGGATGGAAAATGAAAATATATCTCCGCTTGTTCGTGCTGTATTAAAATACATTAATGTTAATTACTCAAACTGTGATTTGTCGTTAAATATGATATCCGATGAATTAAAGGTATCTACAAGCTATATTTCAAATAAATTCAAAGAGGAAGTTGGAATTAATTTCATTAAATATCTTAATGGATTACGAGTAAAAAAGGCTAAAGAATTTTTAAAGGACTTATCGCTAAAAGTATATATGGTTTCTTCTAAGGTTGGATATGAAGATGTTAGATATTTTTCTAGAATTTTTAGAAAATACACAGGCTATACTCCAACAGAATATCAGAAGAAGGTAACTCATTTGACTTAAAATTAATTATATATAGTATATTATTAAACATTATTAGAATAACCAACTTATGTATTGCTTTACAAATCTTTGTAAGCAATATTTTTTTTGTGCACTTTACACAAGTATTGTGGATATTTTACTATAAAAATGTCCACACAATACAAGAAATGTGCACTTGTGAATAATAGAAAATTACATCTATAATTATATATATGATTATGTATGAGGTATGCAAAATACAATGCACAATCAAAAATTTAAGGAGGATGGAAAATGAAAAAGACACTGTTTGTATTGTTGCTATGTGTAGTTTTGGTTGGTTCATTACTAGTAGGATGTCAAAAAGAAGAAGCACCTGAAGTAGTTGACTCATCAAATACAGAAGCAGAAGAAACTGAAGCACCTGTAGAGGAAGTAACACCTATAAAGATTGGTGTAGCAGCACCTATAACAGGTAACTGGGCTGAATATGGTCTTGGTTTTGAAGTAGCAACAGCAATGGCAGCTGAAGAAATCAATGCAGAAGGCGGAATAAATGGTAGACCTGTAGAACTTGTTGTAATGGATTCTAAAGGTGATGCTAAAGAAGCAACAGCTATCGCAAGACAATTTGCAGACGACGATGAAATCTTAGCAGTTGTAGGAGACTTTTCAAGTACATGCTGCATGGCTACAGCACCAATTTATGAAGAAGCAGGTTTGGTTCAAATATCACCAACAGCTTCAAACCCAGATTATGCAGGACTAAACGATTACATGTTTGGCGTAATGGGTGTTCAAAGTGCTGAAGGTCCTTTCGTAGGCGAATATTTGCTAGGCAATTATGTAGGAGCAGAGAATGTTGCAGTTATATATCTAAACAATGACTGGGGTGTTGCTGCTAGTTCTTATCTAATAGAGACAGCAAAAGCAAAAGGCATTAACATTGTTGCTGAAGAAAACCACGTTGATGGCGAAAAAGACTTCACAGCATTATTAACAAAAGTTCAACAATCTAATCCTGATACTATTTGCTTGGTAACATTCTACAACGAATGTGCAATTATAGCTAACCAAATAGCACAAATGGACTGGGATGTACAAATTACAGCATTAGGACCTGGCGCATCAGAACAAATTATTGAGCTAGGTGGAGAAAACGTAGAAGGTTTCTTAACATCTACTCCTTTCTTTGCTACAAATGATGGCGAATCAGCAGCTTCAGCATTCAAAACAGAATTTGAATCAAGAGCAGGATTTACTCTAAACGTTCACTCAGCTTGTGCATATGACGCATTAAACATGGTAGCAAATGCAATGGCAAATACTGATGAACTAACACGTGACAACATTCGTGATGAATTAGCTGGATTAAAAGGCTTCGTTGGTGTTACAGGACCAATCGAATTCCAACCTGCTGGCGACATAGTAAGAAAATATCTAATAGTTGGTATTGAAAACGGCGAATGGGTAATCAAAACAGATTATAGTTACGCAGAATAATTAACAATAAAAACATTTACAATAATACGCCGCTAGATGATGGCGGCGTATTAACTAAATAATTAAGCAAAAAGAATTATTTAGAAGGGAGGATAAACAATGTATGTTTTGCAACAATTGTTGAACGGAATTTGCCAAGGTTCAATATATGCGTTAATGGCTATAGGGTATGCCATGATATATGGCATAGTAGGTTTAGTTACATTTACATATGGTGAAATCATAATGATGGGCTCATTTTCTGCCTTCTATTATTTCATGGCTTTTGGGGACAATTTGGTATTATCACTTATTTGTGGTTTTGCAACAGCAGCTTTGGTAGGTATTGTAGTACACAAAGTTTGTTATCAAAGATTTTTGGATGCACCAAGACACATTTCACTTATTTGTACTATAGGCATGAGCATGCTCATTAAGAATTTAGCAATTATCGTATTTGGTAGTACTATGAAAGGTCTACCTATATTTTTTGAGGGAAAGACATTAGTTTTAGCAGAAAAAACGGTGGAAGGATTCCATCAGCAGTTATCGTTAACTTATCTTCAGATAGTGGTTATAGTTACTGTAATTGTATTAGCAATTGCTCTATCACTTTTCTTAAATAAGACAAGAACTGGTGTAAGGTTAAGGGCAGTAAGCCAAGATAGAAAAGCGGCTGCTTTAGTTGGGGTTAATGTAAAAAATACTACACTATTAGGAAACTGCATAGGATGTGGATTCGGTGGAGTAGCTGGAATATTATTAGGATTATATTATAACTCTATTATTCCAACAATGGGTGGTGCAGCAGGTATGAAAGCATTTTCATCTGTTGTTATAGGAGGACTATCAAACATTCCTGGAGCGGCTTTGGGTGGTATAAGCATAGGCGTTATAGAGAATTTAGGTATTGCCTTTATACCAAATGGATCAGGATATCGTGATGTATTTGCATTTGTATTTTTGATTATAGCATTAGTTATCAAACCTGAGGGATTATTCGCAAAGCGAGGTAACAATGCATGATGGAAAAGATAAAAGCATTTTTAAAAAAATATCAATTAATAGTACTTATTGTTGTTGGTATATTATTCGTTGTTGCCCCATTGATTATAAATGGTACAGTAAAAAAATCTAACTATGTTATAGATATAATGGTAAGAATATTATTTTATATAATATTTGCATCATCACTTAATGTAATCAACGGGTACTCAGGTCAATTTAACATCGGTCATGCTGGTTTTATGCTAATAGGTTCATATACTGGTGCATTGCTAGCTACAAAGCTAGGTATGGGTGGACCATGGTATTGGTTAGCTATTCCTATTGCAGGTTTAGTAACAGCCCTTGCAGGATTGTTAGTTGCATTGCCAACTTTAAAACTAAGGGGTATTTATTTAGCAATTGTAACGCTAGGATTTAGTGAAATTATAAGAATCGTTGCAATGAACTGGACCGCTGTTACCAATGGGCCATTAGGAGTAAAAAACATACCTAAAGTTTGGTTATTTGGTATATCCAAAACATCATCTCCACTAGTAATGTACTATATAGTATTTGCATTTGTAATTTTATGTCTTTATACAACATACAAAGTAATTAATTCAAGAGTCGGAAGGGCTTGGATGAGCATTCGCGAGGATAGCGCCGCTTCTATGTCATTAGGTGTTGAAGTAGGTAAGTATAAAGCAATAAACTTTATGTATGGAGCGTTTTGGGCAGGCATTGGCGGAGCATTGATGGCAGTGTATTATAGATTTATATCTGCTGATATGTTTATAGTTGATGAAGGCTTTAATGTACTAGCAATGGTTATATTAGGCGGACAAGGCACTTTGGTTGGCCCAATAATCGGTGCTGTTATGGTTAATATGATTACAGAATTCTTTAGATTTGCAGACGAGTTTAGATTGGTATTCTATGCAATATTAATCATAATGATGATGTGGATGAGACCACAAGGATTGGCCGGCGCATCTAACTCAGTACTTGCAGGCAAACAAATAAAGAAAAATGATAAGAAGAAATCAAAACATGCTGCAAAGAAAGAGAGGGTTTAGATATGAGCGTAATATTAGAAAGTAAAAATGTATCTAAACACTTCGGCGGAATAAAAGCCGTTAATCATGTAGATATGAAGATTGAAAAAGGTGACATATTCGGTATTATAGGACCAAATGGCGCTGGAAAAACCACATTTTTCAATGTATGCAGCGGAACAATACCAGCTACTGAAGGACAGGTATACTTTAAAGGTGAGTTAATCACTGGAAAATCACCTGCACAGATAGCTAGACGAGGATTGGCAAGAACGTTCCAGAATATTAAACTGTTCAACTATATGACTGTTCTTGAAAACGTAAAAATTGGTTTTCATATGCATACAAGCACCAATCTGTTTGATGCAGTTCTAAATAATAAAAAGTTTAAACGTGATGAGGAATTTGCCATTGAAGAAGGCAAGAAAATCATTGAAAAAGTAGGGCTTTTAGATTATATGGATGTTCAAGCAGGCAACTTGGCCTATGGTGTTCAAAGACGCGTTGAAATTGCTAGGGCTTTAGCGCTTAATCCAGACATACTTTTGTTGGATGAGCCTGCAGCAGGTATGAATCCAAATGAAACTAGAGATTTATTGGAATTTGTTAAGATGTTGAATAATGATGGGTATACAATTGCTGTTATTGAACATGATATGAAATTTGTTATGAACCTTTGTAAAAATATTATGGTTCTAAACTTTGGAACAAAGATATGCGAAGGCGATGCTGAGCATGTTAAAAATGATCCAAAGGTTCACGAAGCTTATTTTGGCAAAGGCACTACCCTTTAAGGAGAATGTAATATGATACTAAAAATAGATAATCTAGTTGTAAATTATGGATATATATCAGCTCTTAGAGGGATTAATATCGACGTTAAAAAAGGTGAAGTTGTTACCTTAATTGGCGGAAATGGTGCAGGAAAAACCACAACTTTAATGTCCATCTCTGGTCTTGCAAAAAAAGACTCCGGTAATATTATATACAAGGATACAGATATAACAAATATGGATTCTGATAAAATTGTAACGCTGGGCATAGCACATGTCCCTGAGGGACGAAATATTTTCCCTAAATTGTCTGTTGAAGAGAATTTGAAAATGGGATGTATTATGCAGAAAAAACTGAAAAAAGAAGCCATAAACAAAAGACTAGAACAGCAATATGAATTATTTCCAAGACTGCGTGAAAGAAGAAAGCAAGCTGGCGGAACGTTATCTGGCGGGGAGCAGCAAATGCTTGCAATCGGCAGAGGAATGATGGCTGACCCTGAATTGCTAATGCTTGATGAACCATCTTTGGGCTTAGCTCCTATAATCATTGAAGAAATCTTTGAGCTGATAGCAAAAATAAAGAAAGAAACTGATAAAACTGTATTGTTGATAGAGCAAAATGCTATGATGGCATTGGCTGTAGCAGACAGAGGATATGTACTACAAAACGGTGAAATAGTTCTAACGGGTACTGGAGAAGAATTGCTCCACAATGAAGATGTTAGAAAAGCATATCTAGGTGAATAAGTTTTTAATATTTCAAATTTAAATATTATAAAGGAGAAGTAAAATGACAAAAATCAAAAACGTACCAAAAAATACTGGTGATGAAGTAGTAAACAGAATGCGTGGTGCATTTGGCCACAGAGCAACATGGATGGGCTTGATGTATGATGAAGCACGTAAAAAAGGTTTAGATCTAGAAGAAGTAGGCAGAGCTGCTATTAATAAGACAGGACATGTACATGGCGAAAGAATAAACAATACAAAGCCTGCTGATACACCTGAAGCATTCAAAGATACATTCTTAGATGAGCTTGGACAAAAAATGTTCGAAATGGATATCACAAAATGTGACGATGAAGAGTTACATGTAGAATTCCACTATTGCCCACTTGTAACTGCGTGGCAGGAACTTGGTTTTGATGATGAAACAATAGATACATTATGCGATATGGCAATGGACGGAGACAGAGGAATTGCAGCAGAAAATGGATTTGAATTTACATTAGGCGATACAATAGCAAAAGGATGCAAAACTTGCTCTTTAAAGTTTAAGAAAAAATAGTTTCCTCTCAAAAATATTTTGTGGACTTATCTGCAAAATATTTTTGCAGAAGGATACTTAGAGGTATTCTTCTGCAAGAATGGATGATAAAAAACAATTATAGAAAGAAGGATCAAATATGAAGATGAAGAAGATCATGAACAGTGCAGATACTTTTTGCGAAGAAACATTAGAAGGAATATACCAAGCTCATGCAGAGAAAGTAAAACCACTTGATGGTGATTTAAGAGTATTGGTTCGTAATGATAAAGTAAAAGAAGGTAAAGTTGGTATAGTAACAGCAGGCGGAAGTGGACATTTACCAGTATTTTTAGGATATGTAGGCCAAGCAATGCTAGATGGTTGCGCAGTAGGTAATGTATTTGCATCTCCATCAGCAAGCAAAATGCAAAAGATGATAGAACATGCTGACCAAGGAAAAGGTGTTTTATGCTTATATGGTAACTACGGCGGAGACAACATGAACTTTGACATGGCTTGTGAAATGGCTGAAATGGAAGATGTTGAAACAACACAAATAAGAGTTAGTGATGATGTTGCTAGCGCACCAGCTGACAAAAAAGAAAAGCGTCGCGGTGTTGCAGGCATGATATATGCATGGAAAGTAGCAGGAGCAGCAGCAGATAAAATGATGCCATTAGAAGAGGTAACTAGAGTAACAAAGCATGCACTTGATAATATTCGTTCTATGGGTATTGCATTGTCTCCTTGTATCGTACCCCAAGCAGGCAAACCAACATTTGAAATTCAAGATGATGAAATAGAAATCGGTATGGGCATCCATGGTGAAGTTGGCATAGAAGTTCGTAAAATGATGACAGCTGAAGAAATAGTCAAAGTATTATTAGATAAAATAACAGAAGATATGCCAGTATCAGAGGGTGATGAAGTAGCAGTTTTAGTTAATGGGTTAGGCGGAACACCAATGGAAGAACTATACATATGCTACAAATCAATTAGTGAATACTTTGCAAAACTTGATGCTACGATCGCATCTAGATACATTGGTGAATATGCAACTTCAATGGAGATGGCTGGTATGTCTATAACAGTTATGAAATTAGATGATGAGTTAAAAGAACTGCTTGAATACCCAGCATGTACTCCATTCTTTACAAATTATAATAAGTAGAAGTGCTATTAAGGAGATTAATATGGATAAAGTAACAAGTAATGATATAATAATTATATTCAAGAAAATATATGATGAAATGCTTGAAAACAAGGAATATCTAATAGAATTAGATTCAAAAGCAGGCGATGGAGATTTAGGTATAAGCATGTGTCAAGGATTTGCTGGTGTGCTTGAAGACTTATCGGGCTTAGACACAAATACAATTGAACCTAGAAAACTAATATTGAAAGCTGCTATGGCAATTAATGAACACTCACCTTCATCATTAGGTACAATATTAAGTGCTGGTATGATGGGTGGTTCAAAGGCAATAAGCGGCAAAGATAGCCTTGGAGTAGTAGAATATAGAGACTTTGTACAAGGCGCACTTGATGGTATTTGCTCACGAGCAGGATCAAAGCGTGGTGAAAAGACTATTTTGGATGCTATAGGTGGAGCATTGGATGCACTTGATGAGTGTGTGGAAGAAGGTGCAGATTTAAAGATAACAGCACAAAAGGCAGCCAAAGGGGCATATGATGGAATGGAAAAAACAAAGGATATGATGGCAGTACACGGTAGAGCAGCATATTACCAAGAAAAGACCATAGGTAATGTGGATGGCGGTGCAACTGTAGGCATGCTAATATTTAAAGCAATTAACGAATGTGTTAATCAGTAATTTATTTAGTTATTAAGGAGAAGTGATTATGGAGAAAGTAGTTGTTTTTGGCAGCTTCGCAGCAGATTTAACAAGTAGGGCACCTAAATTACCCAAACCAGGTGAGACGATAATAGGAAGCTCCTTTAAAATAGGACCTGGCGGTAAAGGATCAAACCAAGGTGTTGCAGCAAGTAGAGCTGGAGCAGACATGACCATGATTACAAAGGTTGGAAAGGATGTTTTCGGAAATATAGCATTGGATCTATATAAAGATGAAAACATGGGCACAGATTATATATTTATAGACGAAGAAAAAGAAACCGGTACAGCTTTGATAATGGTGGATGAAAATATTGCTGAAAATCAGATTTTAGTGGTAAGTGGTGCATGTGGGAACATAACAGATGATGATATAGGAAAAGCAGAGAGTGTTATTTCAGAAGCAGGGATTATACTAATGCAGCTAGAGATTAACATGGATGCTACAAAAAAGATAGTTGATTTGGCACATAAGATGGGTAAAAAAATAGTCCTTAACCCAGCGCCAGCTATGCCTTTATCAAAAGATATATTATCTAAGGTTTCTATTGCTACACCAAATGAACATGAAGCTGAAACATTAACAGGTATAAAAGTAGTAGATGAAATAACTGCACAGAAAGCAGCAGAAAAATTGATGGAAATGGGCGTTAAAAATGTTATAATAACTCTAGGTAAAGAGGGTGCATTTGTAAAAACCCAAGATGAAAGCCAATATATAAAAGCTATTAAAGTAGATGCTGTAGATACAACAGGTGCAGGGGATGCCTTCAACGGAGCATTCGTGACAGCATTATCAGAAGGAAAAGATATTTTCCAAGCTGCAAGGTTTGGTAATATTGCAGGTGCATTATCTGTTACAAAGTATGGGACAGCACCAGCAATGCCATATCGTAGTGAAATTGATAAAGTACTATAAATAAATAGCGATACATAAAAAACATACAGAGGTAATTTAATGATTAGTCAAGATATTTACAATCAATATATTGACTTGCTTGAAAGTGAGTTGGTACCTGCATTAGGCTGTACAGAGCCTATTGCAATTGCATATGCAAGTGCAAAGGCTAGAGAAGTGCTAGGAGAGTTTCCTGAAGAAATAGTAGTTGAGTGTTCAGGAAATATAATAAAAAATGTTAAGGGTGTAATTGTACCCACAACACATGACATGCGAGGAGTAGAAGCTAGTGCTATAATTGGTGCTCTTGGAGGTAATGCTTCAAATAAGCTTGAGGTATTATCTGAAGTTAAGGAAGAGCATGTTGAAAAAACAAGAGAACTTTTGAAAACAGATATGTGTAAAGTGCTATTGAAAAGAGGCGTATCTAATCTATATATAAATGTTATTATGAAGCATGGTGATGATATTGTAAAAGTAATTATCATGGATACTCATACTAATATTACAGAAGTTTCAAAGAATGACGAGATAATATTCAAAAGCGATTACCATGAAAAGAAAGAGAAAATATTCAATAAGGAAATTTTAAATGTAGATTTAATATATGAGTTTGCAAATACAGTAAAGATTGCTGATGTTGAAGAAGTTATTGGTAGGCAAATTGAATATAATACTACCATTGCAAATGAAGGATTAAAGCAAAGTTATGGTGCAAATGTAGGTAAAGTTTTGCTTCATAATTCCCATGATATAAAGACATTGGCTAAAGCATATTCAGCTGCTGGCTCAGATGCTAGGATGGCAGGTTGTACACTACCTGTAATCATTAATTCAGGAAGTGGTAATCAAGGTATGACAGTATCGCTGCCTGTTGTAAAGTATGCAGAGTGTTTAGCTGTTTCAAGAGAAAAGCTAATACGTGCTTTGGTATTGAGTAATTTATTAGCGTTATACCAAAAGTCTGGTATTGGTAAGCTATCAGCTTATTGTGGCGCTGTAAGCGCAGCTTGCGGAGCAGGTGCTGCAATATCTTATTTGTATGATCAATCATTAGATGTAATTAAGATGACAATAAAAAATGTGTTAGGTAATGTTTCTGGAATAGTTTGTGATGGTGCTAAGTCTTCATGCGCAGCAAAGATAGCATCCTCTGTAGATGCAGCAATAATGGCTCATGAAATGGCTATGGACGGACAAGTATATTCTGATGGTGAAGGCCTGAATATGGATGATGTTGATATGACTATAGAAAATGTATCTCATCTTGCTAAAGAAGGCATGAAAGAAACTGACATTAGCATTTTAGAGATGATGATAAATAGTAAGGACTATCACTAAATAATACATAGAAAATATAAGATACTATTTAAGGCTTATTACTGGTGTTTAATATAGATAAGCATATGATCTTTCTCCATTCAACAATAATCCCCTAGCATAGCTAGGGGATTATTGTTTTATTTTATTTATCAATTATTATTCTCTGCATGTGTTTTAAATGAGTTCATATCCTTAGTTGTTTGTTTTATAAATGCCCCTTTTAATAATTTTGACATTATCTTCATAAAACCAGAAAAGTTAAATTCATGTTCGCCTACCCATTTTGTTTTATCACCTAAATCAACAAATGTATTATTGGCAATGTTTTCTACACCATTAGCTTCATACAAAAAGTTAAATGTATTTGGTAAATCCTTTTGCAAAACTGTTTCTTTTATTTCCGATGTCTTTCCTTTAGAATTATATTTTAGTAAAGATATTGCTCCCACCTCACCGGGTGTGCCCTCAAGATGAGTTAGGGACTCAAATCCTTCCTGCCATTCTTTCATAAACTCCATATCCTGAAAAAGCTCTAGCATTTTATATCTTGGTATATTTATTATTACTTCTACTTTGTATTTCATAATTTTCTCCTTAGTTTAGTTTTATTTATTATTTTATTATTCTCTATATTGATGAGCAATCACTGATTTAACTCCAATCTAATAACCTTTGCTCACCTTGTAGTGCGCGGATATTACTGACTTCTTGGACTATTTCCAATGTGCCTTTGTATTCTCTATTACTGTTACGCAAGCAAATATATTTGATAAGTACCATTTCATCCTTGATATTTATCCAAAACTTTGCTTCATCTTTTTCTCCCTTTTTAAATGATTCTAGAATCTTTTCGACTATATGGACGCTTTTAGGGGGATGACAATTGCGTACGTTTCTGCCTATGGCAGCTTTTGAGCGAGGAAAGAATCGTTTATCTGGCTTTGTAAAGAAGGCAACTTCATCCTTCTCGTTTACAAAGGTTAAATCAAATGGTAATGCATTTAACAATAATGATAGCTCATCTAGCTTTAGCTGCCCTGTCTCTGTGATGAAAACATGATTTAGTGATTCAAGAACTTTGCTTGAATTTGAATCGTTTACCATGTCATTCTGTGGTGCTTCAATAAATGGAAACTTATATTCAAAACTTTGCGTGTGCATCTCATTAAACTCATAGTCTGAGATGAACTTTACAGCTGATGGAAATAGTATAAGTTCTTGCTTTTGTACAAGACCATACAACTTAAAATATAGATATGCTAAAATCTTCTTTAAGGCTTTTTCATTATCTGATTGATACTCATTTTCAACATCTTTGATTAAGTTTCTAGTTTCATCGTGAAGTGCCCAAAGGATTTGCAATCCTTGAAAACGTTCATCGCTCTTTTCCAGATAAGGAAAGAATATGTTTTCTAGCTTTAAAAGGTGCTCATTGTATTGTTTGACTGTATCTAAGAACTTCTTTAGTTTATTATTGCTTAATAGGGATTCAGATTTTACTGTTTGCTTAAAGTCATCGAGCATTGAAATTAAAGCTTTATTCTCTTCATTCAAATAATGAATAAAGGGTATATCTATTGGTTCTTGTAACTTATGCTTAGATAGCGATTCATAGAATACATTTATAAGCTTATCAACAAACGGGAGGATATCATAGGGGGATAAACCCATTTTAAGTTGTTGATTCTGAATAAACATTAATTCCTGAGGAGTAATGGACTTTATTTCATAGAGATATTTATTATAAAGCTCACTGCCATTTTCCTTATTATATATACCAGTACAATATGCAACTAAGTTTTCAAGCTTTTTATCCATATTTCCCTCCACATCAATCTAATTTTATTGATTTGATTATATCATATTAGTAAGCTAAATTATGTTTGAAATATCACATAATAATCTAAATTTTAGCAACAAGATTTGTGTAAGATCTATTGGTGAAAAGTTATAATTATAAATTGTTAGTATTTCTAACTTTATTATGGATTTATATTGACATGTTAAATAAAATGTCCTACAATGACAACGTAGGACACATGTAATGTGAGAGCACAAGGGTAAAACCCGTTGCCTCCTATAACTTTACATATGTTATTGAGAGAGTACAGCATGCTGCTTTTAGTTTGGTATAATACGAAAATAATGCTAGAGAAAATGCTACTTTCTTTAATTTCTTTGCACCATTTTAGCGTTAGCTTGTGCTCTCTTAATAACATAATCACTTTAAATTCAACATTTCCAAGGAAATTATTTACATTTATATTGTAATATTATTAATTATGAGTATTTGATTAAATGTAATCAAATAATATTAAATGATAGTAGAAGAGAAGGAACTTGTTCCTATTAAACAGAGTTAATGTGATAAGAATAAAGAAGGGGTATTTTGGATGCCCCTTTCATGTTTTGTTTTTTGTCAAACAATCTTTTGTAAGAACTTTATTTTCCTAATTAAGTAGCTTATAGTGAATGTTAAGACGACAGACAAAATGCTTACAGTAATGAATTTTCCTGTAGGATTAACTATGACTACTTTATCTAATAGATATTGAACAAGAATAACTATTGGATAGTGAAGAATATATGCAAGGTAAGCTGTGCTAGATAAAGATTTTAACAGGCTATTTGTACTAGTGAACTTTTCTCTAAACAGAACTATAAGACCAAAGCATAAGAACACTGCCATAAAGGATTCGAAAACCACCCAAATTGAATAAACTGCATTAATAAATGTATCTGGTAAAACAGGACGTAGATAGATGAGAAGAGCCATAGCTAAACCTATAGATAGGGATGCATAGCCTTGTGTATTATTTATTGTACTGAACCAATTGTTTTTGTAAGCAATAATACCTGCTATAAACATTGTACTATATTGTGGAAAGTGCGCAGGTTCAATTTGTATAAAGCCTAGAAGACCAAACCAATAGTCAATAGGAAACCATATACGAATTATTGCTGTAAGTGCTGATATAATGGCTGCTATGATAATTATGTATATGAATCTGAAGTTTTTATCTATATCAATAGTCTTTTTGCTTTTAAATATATTCCTAATTGCAAAGTAGATAAGTGAATATATAAGAAGATGTTCTACAAACCATAAATGACCAAAGTTAAGCTCTGGAAAGCCTATACTGCTAATAAATTCTTCTGGTATACCTCCAATACCCCAGTATATGGTTTTGAAATACTGCCAAAAGCCTAGTGGTGCATTACCACTGTAATTATTATAGTGAAAGAACATAAGTAAAGGCTGTAATACAACAAGAGCAAATATAACTGGAATTCCATACCTCAAAATCTTAGATGATAAGTATTTTAAACTTGAGTTTCTATCATAAGAGCCTTTTAGGAAGTATCCAGAAATCATAAAGAACAATCCCATAAAGAATGCTGCATTTACTGTAAAGAAACTTGCCATCCATGATACTTGCTCACCTAGGCTGCTCTTATATTGCCAAAAGCCACCAGGACCATATGCTTGTCCTACATGGTGGAGTATTACTAAGATTGTTAGGAATACTTTTAAATTATCTAAAAAATATAGCCTGCTAGTTTTGGGCTTATTCATATATACTACCTCCGTATATCAAGAGGTCAGTATACATTAAATGTTAGAAGTTGGCAAGATAGATGAATATATTTTGTAAATTAAATGTATTTAATGAGATTTAAAAAAGCGACGATAAATCGCCGCTTATAACTTATAGCATTAGTTATGTTTTTGGTAATAATGTTTTAACAAACTGTTCCATCTCTTTTCTATTAATAGGTTTTGGTACAGGATAAGTGCTGTTAGCTTCTGCAATTGCACGTTTTGCAATTAGCTTAATATCCTTTTCCTGTAGTTTGTCAACATATATTGGAATATCCAGTTCTTTATTTAGATTCTCTATTTTATCAATAAAGTCCATTGCTATTTGCTTGCTTGTTTTTGAGCTATCTCCAATATTGGCTTTTATTGATAAGTCAGCTAGCTTTTTATATATAGATGGGAACAAATATCTTAGTACATGTGTAAGTACTATTGCATTAGCTAGACCATGAGGAACTCCGTACAACTCACTTAATCTGTGAGCTATAGCGTGAACGTATCCTACACCGCCTGTTCTGAATGCATATCCTCCATAGGTTGCACCAAGCGCCATTTGGCTACGTGCTTCTAAATCTGCCCCATTATCGTAAGCTTTTTTTATGTTATTCATTAAAATTTGTGTAGCTTTTATAGCATACTCATCAGTTACTTTAAATTTCCAGTTACCTATATATGACTCTATTGCATGGGTTAGGGCATCCATTCCTGTTGCGGCAGTTGCACTCTTTGGTAAACCTACCATTAAATTAGCATCTAAAAAAGCATAGTCAGGAGCAAGCTTTTGATCTGTAATAGGCATCTTTTTGTGATTATCGCTATCTGTTATTACAGCAGAAATAGTAACTTCCGAACCTGAACCTGCTGTTGTAGGGATTGCATAGAGCTTTGTGTTTTCTTTTATGAGAGGAATTAGTTTAT
>Ga0209475_10003138_pt1 | contig 15589 bp, 17 predicted proteins | sample tdDd471_FD_187128 | JGI IMG/M metagenome (GOLD analysis project Ga0209475, IMG submission 187128) | Marine sediment microbial communities from the Atlantic coast under amendment with organic carbon and nitrate - tdDd47.1 (SPAdes)... | ecosystem: Environmental > Aquatic > Marine > Coastal >... | reverse complement strand
ACCCTGTCGGACGCCGAAAAACTCGCCTCCGACGACCGCACCGTGAAACAGGCGCTGGAGATCGTCCGTCGCCGCATCGACGAGGTCGGCACCCGCGAACCCACGATCCAGCGCCAGGGCAGCGACCGCATCCTGATCCAGGTGCCCGGCATCGGCAGCGCGGCGGAGCTCAAGACGATCATCGGCACCACCGCGCAGCTGACCTTCCACCCGGTGGTCGGGCGCGGCGGCGACGCCGATGCCAACCCCGGTGTCGGCAACAAGATCCTGCCCGCGATCGACGAGGAGGGGGTCTACTACACGGTCGAGATCGCCCCCGTCGTCACCGGCGAGGAGCTGGTCGATGCCCAGCCCAGTTTCGACCAGAACGGGCGCCCGGCGGTCAGCTTCCGCTTCAACACCTCCGGCGCGCGCAAGTTCGGCGATTACACCCGCGATAACATCGGCTCTCCCTTCGCCATTGTTCTCGACGGCGAGGTGATCAGCGCCCCGGTGATCCAGAGCCACATCCCCGGCGGCTCGGGCATCATCACAGGCCGCTTCACCGTCGAGGAGAGCACCAACCTCGCGGTGCTGCTGCGCGCCGGTGCGCTGCCGGCGGGGCTGGATTTCCTCGAAGAGCGCACCATCGGCCCGGAACTGGGCGCCGACAGCATCGAGGCCGGCAAGGTGGCCACCGGGGTCGCCTTCGTGGCGGTGCTGGTGTTCATGGCGCTCAGCTACGGGCTGTTCGGCCTTTTCGCCAATATCGCGCTGATCCTGAACATCACGCTGATCTTCGGGCTGCTGTCGCTGATCGGGGCCACGCTGACCCTGCCGGGGATCGCCGGCATCGTGCTCACCGTCGGCATGGCGGTGGATGCCAACGTGCTGATCTTCGAACGGATCCGAGAGGAGCTGCTGACCGCCAAGGGGCCCAGCCGCGCCATCGAACTGGGATACGAAAAGGCGCTCAGCGCGATCCTCGACGCCAATATCACCACATTCATCACTGCGGTGATCCTGTTCGCCATCGGTTCCGGCCCGGTGCGCGGGTTTGCCATCACCCTGGGCCTGGGGATTCTCACCTCGGTCTTCACGGCGATCTACGTCACGCGCCTGATCATCGTCATCTGGTTCGAACACCGGCGCCCGAAAACGATCGAGGTATAAGATGCGACTGCGACTGGTCCCCAAGCAAACCGCGTTCGATTTCTTCAGCCGTTGGAAGCTATGGCTGGGCATCTCCGCCGTCATGGTGATTGTGGCCTTCACCTCGTTCCTGATCCAGGGGCTGAGCTACGGCATCGACTTTCGCGGCGGCACCACGATCCGCACCGAGAGCGCGCAGGCGGTGGACATCGGCGTCTACCGCGATGCCATCGGCGCGCTGGGGCTGGGGGACGTGACCATCACCGAGGTCTTCGATCCCACCTTCGGCCCGGATCAGAACGTCGCCATGATCCGCATCGAGGCGCAGCAGGACGAAGAGGCCGCCACCGCCGAGATGATCGAGAGTGTCGAGGCCGCGTTGCAGGAGGTGATACCCGGGATCGCGTTCGTATCGGTCGAGTCGGTCGGCCCGAAGGTCTCGGGCGAGCTGATCCAGACCGCCGCCATGGCGGTGGCCCTGGCCATCGGGGCGGTGCTGATCTACATCTGGCTTCGCTTCGAATGGCAGTTCGCGCTGGGGGCGGTGATCGCGCTGATCCATGACGTGGTTCTGACCATTGGCATCTTTTCCGAGGTCCAGATCAAGTTCGACCTGGCCATCATCGCCGCGCTGCTGACCATCGTGGGCTATTCGCTGAACGATACTGTGGTGGTGTTCGACCGGGTTCGCGAGAACCTGCGCAAATACAAGCAGAAACCGCTGAAAGAGGTGATGAACCTCTCGATCAACGAGACCCTCAGCCGGACGCTGATGACCTCGGTCACCACGCTGCTGGCGCTGATCTCGCTCTTCGTGCTGGGCGGCGACGTGATCCGCGGCTTTGTCTTCGCGATGATCTGGGGCGTGATCGTGGGCACCTATTCCTCGGTCTTCGTTGCCTCGGCGATCCTGCTGTTCCTTGGCGTCAAGCGTGACTGGTCCAAGCCCGACCCGAAGAAGACCGGGAACCAGTTTGCCAACGTGGACGCCTGACGCGCTTGTCTCGGCCCTGGCAATGCCGGGGCTGGGCTGGCTGGCGCTGGCGGGTTTCGTGGCGGGCATGGTGCGCGGCTTTGCCGGGTTCGGCGCCGGCCTTGTCTTCGTGCCGGTGGCCGCCCAGGTGCTGCCGCCGCTCTGGGCTCTGATCACGATCTCGGCGATGGACCTGCTGGGACCGATCCCGAACATTCCCGCCGCGCTGCGCCGCTCCGATCGGGGCGATCTGGCGCGGCTGATCGGGGCGACCCTGCTGGTGCTGCCGCTGGGGCTCTGGGCGCTGAGCATGATCGCGCCGGACCTGTTCCGTACCGGCGTGTCGCTGCTGTCGCTGGGCATGCTGGCCTGCCTGATCGGCGGGCTGCGCTACCGGGGCACGCTTGGCCCGCGCATGGTTATGGGCACCGGAGGGCTTGCGGGCTTTCTCGGCGGGCTGGCAGCGATGCCGGGGCCGCCGGTGATCCTGCTCTACATGGCCAGCCCGAACCCGGTGCCGGTTGTCCGCGCCTCGATCATGTCCTATCTGTTTTTCTTCGATATCGTGCTGCTGGGTCTGCTCGCGGTTCAGGACAGGCTGGTTCTGGTGCCGGTGTTGCTGGGGCTGTCGCTGGCGGTGCCGAACCTGTTGGGCAACCTTGCCGGCGCCGCGATCTTCCGTCCCGGGTTGGACCGGGTCTATCGCGCGGTGGCCTATACGATCATCGCGGTCTCGGCATTGTCCGGCTTGCCGGTCTGGGGGTAGGAAATGCGTCTGAACGAAGTTGTCTACAATGATGCCGCCCCGGTCGAGGGCTATGGCCCCGGGTTTTTCCGGATCGGCGGGCAGGTGTACCAAGGGCCGGTGCTGACCGGTGCGGGCGGAACGCGGCTCTGGACGGGGTTGGAGGATCCGGCGCCGCTGCTGGCGCTGGCGGGCAGTATCGACGTGCTGTTCCTCGGCACCGGGGCGGAAACCGCCCATATCCCCGCGCCCCTGCGCCGCACGCTGGAAGAGGCCGGTATCGGGGTCGAGGCGATGGCCTCGCCCGCGGCCTGCCGCACCTACAACGTGCTGCTGTCCGAAGGCCGCCGTGTCGCCCTGGCGCTGCTGCCGGTGTGAACGGGGGGGGCAGGCAGCTGTGGCGGAATGCGCCTTTTTCCAGCCCGCGCAATGAGGTAAGCGGGACGGCATGGATTTGACCGTTTCCGATCTGACCATCGCCCGTGGCGGCGTGCCGGTTCTGGCCGGGCTGGGCTTCGTGCTGGAACCCGGGCACGCGCTGATCCTGCGCGGCCCGAACGGGATCGGCAAGACGACCCTGCTCAGAACCATCGCCGGGCTGCAACCGCCGGTGTCGGGCCGGGTCACGGGGGCGGAGGATCGCATCGCCTATGCCGCCCATGCCGACGGTATCAAGCCGACCCTCAGCGTGGCCGAGAACCTGCGGTTCTGGGCGCGGGTGTTCGGGGCGGGCGGTATCCAGCCGGCGCTGGAGGCTTTTGACCTCACAGCGCTGTCCGGCCGGCCCGCGGGCAGCCTCTCGGCGGGTCAGAAACGGCGTCTGGGGCTGGCACGGCTGCTGGTGACGGGCCGCCCGGTCTGGGTGCTGGACGAACCGACCGTCTCGCTCGATACCCGCGCGGTCGCCATGTTCGCCGATGCCATCCGGGCGCACCTGGCCTGGGGCGGCAGCGCGCTGATCGCCACCCATATCGACCTCGGGCTCGAGGCCGAGGTGCTGGACGTTTCCCCGTTCCGGGCCGACCTGGCGAAAACCGCCGGGACCGACGCCTTTGACGAGGCCTTCGGGTGATCGCGCTGTTGCTGCGCGACCTGCGGCTGGCCATCCGGGCCGGCGGCGGTTTCGGCCTCGGGCTGGCGTTCTTCCTGATCGTCACCGTGCTGGTGCCCTTCGCGGTGGGGCCGCAATCGGCGCTGCTGGCGACCATCGCGCCGGGGGTGCTGTGGCTGGGGGCGCTGCTGGCCTGCCTGCTGTCGCTGGACCGGCTGCTGGCGCTGGACTGGGAGGATGGCTCGCTGGATCTGCTGGCCACCGCACCGCTGCCGCTGGAGGCTGTCGTCACCATCAAGGCGCTGGCGCATTGGATCACCACCGGATTGCCACTGGTGCTGGCCGCCCCGGCGCTGGGGGTGCTGTTGAACCTGCCCGGGCCGGGGTATCTCTGGCTGGTCATTTCGCTGGCCGCTGGCACCCCGGCGCTTAGCGTGATCGGCACCTTCGGCGCGGCGCTGACCGTCGGGTTGAAACGCGGCGGCTTGCTGTTGTCGCTGCTGGTGCTGCCGCTCTACGTGCCGACGCTGATCTTTGGCGCCGAGGTGGCGCGGCGCGGCGCGGTGGGCATGGATACCGCCACTCCGCTGCTGATGCTGGTGGGGATCAGCGCCGGCGCCCTGGCGTTGCTGCCCTTTGCCAGCGCCGCGGTCCTGCGCGTCAATCTGCGCTAGGCTTTGTGAATTGTGATCGCCCGGAGGAGGGGCTAGATAACCGCCATGACGCAGCCCGCAATGAACAGCTCGCTCTGGTCCTATGCCAACCCAAGGAAGTTCCTGGCCACCACGGAACGGCTGATGCCGTTTTTGTGGACCGTGGCGCTGATCTGTCTGGTGACGGGGCTGGTCTGGGGTTTTTTCTTCACCCCTGACGATTACCGCCAGGGATCGACGGTCAAGATCATCTACCTGCACGTGCCCTCGGCGCTGATGGCGATCAACGCCTGGATGATGATGCTGGTCGCCTCGCTGATCTGGCTGGTGCGCCGCCACCACGTCAGCGCGCTGGCCGCCCGCGCCGCCGGGCCGGTGGGGGCGGTGATGACGGTGATCGCGCTGGTCACCGGCGCGATCTGGGGCCAGCCGATGTGGGGCACCTGGTGGGCCTGGGATCCGCGGCTGACCTCGTTCCTGATCCTGTTCCTGTTCTACCTGGGCTACATCGCCCTGTGGGAGGCGATCGAGGATCCCGATACCGCCGCCGACCTGACCGGGGTGCTCTGCCTTGTCGGCTCGGTCTTCGCACTTCTCAGCCGTTACGCGGTGAACTTCTGGAACCAAGGGCTGCACCAGGGCGCCTCGCTGAGCATGGACGCCGAGGAGAACGTCGCCGACGTTTTCTATCTGCCGCTGCTGGTCTGCATCGCGGGCTTCGTGCTGTTGTTCATCGCGCTGGTGTTTTACCGCACCGGGACGGAAATCCGCGCCCGCCGGATCCGGGCGCTGCAAGCAAGAGAGAGGGCAGGGGCATGATGCCGGACCTGGGGAAATACGCCGACACGGTTCTTTCGGCCTATGCGGCCTCGATCCTGTTGCTGGCGGCGCTGGTGGCGCTCAGCCTGTGGCGCGGCCGCAGGTTGCGCCGCGATATGCAGGACATGGAACAAAGGATGCGCCGCGATGGCTAGGAAGATTTCGCCGCTGATGATCATCCCGCCGGTGATCTTTGCCGGTTTCGTGGCGCTGGCCGCCGTCGGCATGTTCCGCGAGAATCCCCAGGAACTGCCCTCGGCGCTGGTCGGACAGCAGGCGCCGCCGGTACAGCTGACCGGGTTTCCGGGCCGCGACGGGTTCGATGATGCCGCCCTGCGCGACGGAAAGGTCAAGCTGGTCAACTTCTGGGCCAGCTGGTGCGCGCCCTGCCGGGTCGAGCATCCCAACCTGACCGCGCTGACCGAAGAGGGGATCACGATCCTCGGCGTTAACTACAAGGACAAGCCCGAGAACGGCCGCAAGTTCCTTGATGACCTCGGCGATCCCTATGCCGCGCTCGGCGCCGATGCACAGGGCCGCATGGCGCTGAACTGGGGCGTCTACGGGGTGCCCGAGACCTATGTGATCGACGGCGAGGGCACCATCCTGATGCGCTTTGCCGGGCCGGTCACCCAACGGGTGATCGAAAACCGGCTGCGCCCGGTGCTGAAAGAGGCGGCGAAGGCGGAGTAGGGCGCCCTTTCCCGTCCTCGCCAAAGTGCGCGATCACCGCATCAATCGCCCTGCGCCAGCTCCTGACGGCGCGCCTGCAGCCGGGCCGCGAACTGCCGCAGCAGCGGCACCCGGTTTGGCCGGAAGCTGTCGCCGCTGCGCCGGGCCGCGAGGATCGAGCCCACCTTGAACTGGCGGAAATCCTGCCGCAGGCAGCACCACCCCAGCAGCATCACCACACTGTCCAGATAGGCCAGCGCCAGCGGGTAGATGCACCGCGTGCTTATCGCGCCGGCGTTGTCGCGATAGGTGATCTCCAGCGCCTCCTCGGCCCAGCTCGCCTCGCGCAGCAGCGTCATGTCGACGGCGGCGGCGTGGGGCTGTGCGAACCGGTGAACAAGGGTGATCGCCTGCACCGCCTGGCGCTGCTGGCGCTCGGGCAGGGTGGCGGTGATCTTGGTCAGCGCATCCGCCGCCGCGTCCCCCAGCGCCGCGTCGCCGCGTGCCTGCACCTCGGACAGACCCAGCACCAGCGCCTCGATCTCTAGCTGAGTGAAGGTCTGCGGCGGCAGGGCCGGGTCCTCGGTCATGGTATAGCCGAGCCCGGCCTCGCCATCGATGCGGGCGCCGGCGGCGCGCAGCGCGTCGATATCGCGGTAGATCGTGCGCTCCGACACCTCCATCGCCGCGGCTAGCCGCGCGGCGGTGACCGGCGGCGTCAACCCCCGGATCAGGTGCAGCAGGCGGAACAGGCGGTCGGTCTTGGCCATGGCGCGATCCTGCCTCATCCCTCATGACGGAAACTGTCAGGAGGATCATGGCATACCCGGATCATCGAAACCAATAGCAAAGGTCCTTCGGATGCCGACCCTTTATCATTCCCCCCTCAGCCGCTCGACGCGGATCATCACCCAGCTGATGCTGACGGACCGTCTCGACGCGGTCGATGTGCGCCCGGTCGTGGTGCGCCGCCAGGACGGCTCCGGCCAGCATGACGCGGCCAACCCGCACCCCGAGGGCAAGGTGCCCTTCCTGATCGCAGACGACGGCGAGGCGATCCGGGAATCGAACGCCATCATGCTCTATCTCGACGAGCTTCACGGCTATCCGCTGGGCATCGCGCCGGGGCAGCCGGGGCGCGGTGCCTTCCTGTCATGGATGTGCTATTACGGCGGGGTGGTGGAACCGGCGATGGTCTGTGCCTTTTCCGGCGCGACGCATCCCGCCTTCGCAACCGCTTTCCGCTCGCTGACCGAGGTCGGCGCGCAGATCGAGGCGGGGCTGGGCGACGCCCCCTTCCTGATGGGGGAAAGGTTCACCATCGCCGACCTTATCATGGCCTCGGCGTTTCAATGGGCGCCTCAGCTGACGCCGGACAACGCGGCAGTGCGCGACTGGGTGGCGCGGGTGACCGAACGGATCGGCACGGTGCCGGTGATGGAATACGAGGAAAAGGCAAAAGCGGCGCTGGAAGGGGCGGCCTGACCGCCGGTCCGGCGTGGCCCCTCTCGCGCTCCGCTCAAAGAAAAAGCCCCGCCATTGGCGGGGCTTTCCTGTTTCCGGTGCTGGCCCGTCTTACGACTTGGCCAGGTTCCGCAGCACGTAGTGCAGAACGCCGCCGTGTTCGATGTACTCGATCTCGATGGCGGTATCGATCCGGCACTTGATCTGGATCGTCTTCTCGGTGCCGTCCGCGTAGGTGATGGTGCAGGGCACCTCCTGCAGCGGCTCGATGGTGTCGAGGCCCGAGATCGCCACGGTCTCGTCTCCGGTCAGCTTCAGCGACTTGCGCGTCTCACCGGCGGTGAACTCGAACGGGATCACGCCCATGCCCACGAGGTTGGAGCGGTGGATGCGCTCGAAGCTCTCGGCGATGACCGCCTTGACGCCCAGCAGCGCGGTGCCCTTGGCCGCCCAGTCGCGCGAAGAGCCCGCGCCGTACTGTTCGCCGCCGAACACCACCAGCGGCGTGCCCGCCGCCTGATAGGCCATCGCCGCGTCGAAGATCGAGGTCTGCGCGCCGTCGGGGCCCTTGGTATAGCCGCCCTCGACACCGTCCAGCATCTCGTTCCTGATGCGGATGTTGGCGAAGGTGCCGCGCATCATGATCTCGTGGTTACCCCGGCGCGAGCCATAGGAGTTGAACTCGCGCGGCTGCACCTGACGCTCCAGCAGGTATTCCCCGGCGGGCGAGGTGGTGGCAAAGGAGCCGGCCGGCGAGATGTGGTCGGTGGTGACCATGTCGCCCAGGATCAACAGCGGCTTGGCGCCCTCGATATTGGTGATGGTGCCCGGCTCGGTGCCCATGCCCTGGAAGTAGGGCGGGTTCTGGATATAGGTCGAGGTCGGCGGCCAGTCATAAGTCTCGGCCTCGGTGGTCTCGACCGCCTGCCACTTCTCGTCGCCCTTGAACACGTCGGCGTACTTGGACCGGAACGCCTCGCGGGTCACGGTCTCGTGCACCAGGTCGGCGATCTCCTTGTTGGTCGGCCAGATGTCCTTGAGATAGACGTCGTTGCCGTCCTTGTCCTGGCCCAGCGGCTCGGAGGTGAGGTCGATGTTCATGTCGCCCGCGATGGCATAGGCCACCACCAGCGGCGGCGAGGCAAGGTAGTTGGCGCGCACGTCGGGGCTGATCCGCCCTTCGAAGTTGCGGTTGCCCGACAGCACCGAGGTTGCGACCAGGTCGCCCTTGGCGATGGCCTCGCTCAGTTCCTTCTGGATCGGGCCGGAGTTGCCGATGCAGGTGGTGCAGCCGTAACCCACGAGGTTGAAGCCGATGGCGTCCAGGTCCTCTTGCAGGTTGGCCGCCTCCAGGTATTCCGAAACCACCTGCGAGCCCGGTGCCAGCGAGGTCTTGACCCAGGGCTTGCGGGTCAGACCCAGCGCGCGGGCCTTGCGCGCCACCAGACCGGCGCCGATCATCACATAGGGGTTCGAGGTGTTGGTGCACGACGTGATCGAGGCGATCACCACCGAGCCATCGCGCAGCTTGTACTCTTCACCTTCGACCGCGATGGAATTGCGCACGTCGTTCTGCGCGGTGTTCTGGTCGCCCTCGGCGGCCATGTCACTGGCCGCGTCGGTGCAATCCACACCGCGATAGTCGCAGACCACCTTGTAGAAGGCATTGGCCGACTGCGTCAGCGGGGTATAGTCCTGCGGGCGTTTGGGGCCGGAGATCGCCGGCACGATGGTTCCCATGTCCAGCTCCAGCGTGTCGGTATAGACCGGGTCGTAATCCGCAGTGCGCCAGAAGCCGTTCTCCTTGGCATAGGCCTCGACCAGCGCGATGCGGTCCTCGTCCCGGCCGGTCTGGCGCATATAGCGCAGGGTCTCGCCGTCGATCGGGAAGAACCCGCAGGTGGCGCCGTATTCGGGGGCCATGTTGGCGATGGTGGCACGGTCTGCCAGAGGCAGGTTGTCAAGGCCGGGGCCGTAGAATTCGACGAACTTGCCGACCACGCCCTTGGCGCGCAGCAGTTCGACCACCTTCAGCACCAGGTCGGTGCCGGTGGTGCCCTCGAGCATCTCGCCGGTCAGCTTGAAGCCGACGACCTCGGGGATCAGCATCGAGATCGGCTGGCCCAGCATCGCCGCCTCGGCCTCGATGCCGCCCACGCCCCAGCCCAGAACGGCCATGCCGTTGACCATGGTGGTGTGGCTGTCGGTGCCCACCAGCGTGTCGGGATAGGCCACCTCTTCACCGCTCTGGTCGGTATCGGTCCAGACGGTCTGGGCCAGGTATTCCAGGTTGACCTGGTGGCAGATGCCGGTGCCCGGCGGCACCACGCGGAAATTGTTGAACGCGCCCTGGCCCCATTTCAGGAACTGGTAGCGTTCCATGTTCCGCTCATACTCGCGGTCCACGTTCATCTGGAAGGCGCGCGGGTTGCCGAATTCGTCGATCATGACCGAGTGGTCGATGACCAGGTCGACCGGGTTCAGCGGGTTGATCTTCTGCGCGTCGCCGCCCAGCGCCTTGATGCCGTCGCGCATCGCGGCCAGGTCGACCACGGCGGGAACGCCGGTGAAATCCTGCATCAGAACCCGGGCCGGACGATAGGCGATCTCGCGCGGGTTCTTGCCGCCCTTTTTCGCCCAGTCGGCAAAGGCCTTGATGTCATCGACGCTGACGGTCTTGCCATCCTCAAAGCGCAGCATGTTCTCCAGCACCACCTTCAGCGCGGCGGGCAGCTTGGAGAAATCGCCGAGACCGGCCTCGGTGGCGGCGGGGATGGAATAATAGGAAACGGACTGGCCATTCACGCTGAGGGTCTTGCGTGTCTTGGCTGTGTCCTGTCCGACGGTGATGGGCATGTTGGCCTCCTCAGAGAGTCGTGGATCACAGGAATTCGCTGCGCGCCTTCTGCATCAGCAAAGCGCCGCATTCAATAGAGATCGTTCCCGGTGCGGCGATTTTGTATACCATTGCACACAGAATTTACATCGCCGCCGTCTTGTCGCCCCAGTCTCAAGAAACATTGATTGGTTATTGCAACCCGCAGCGGCTAAGCCTGAGCCTGCACGATAGGGGATAGGCGGGAAAAATGAAACAACTCGGCACAGGCTTGGCCGGCATCGCCACCGCGATCTGGGCGGTGCTGGCGGCACCTGTTGCGGCGCAGGACAGCGGGCCTGTGGTGGTCGAACTGTTCACCTCCCAGGGGTGTTCCTCCTGCCCGCCGGCCGACGCGCTGCTGAGCGAGTTGTCCGCGCGCGACGACGTGCTGCCGCTGGCGCTGCATGTGGACTACTGGGATTACATCGGCTGGGCGGATTCCTTTGCCATCCATGCCCATACCACGCGCCAGAAAGGCTATGCCCGGGCCGCCGGGCGCGACATGATCTATACCCCCCAGATGATCGTCATGGGACAGGAGGGTATCGTTGGCGCCCGTTCGATGAAACTGGCCGAACTGATTCAGGCCCACCTGCGGCAGCCCCTCGTGGTCGCCCTCTCTGTGACCCCGGCCGGGGCCGGGCTCAGCATCGAACTCAGCCCGACCGGCGCGGGGGTGACCGGCCCGCTCGACGTGGTTCTGGTCCGCTATGCGCCGCTGCGCCGGGTCGAGATCACCCGCGGCGAGAACGCCGGGCGCAGCATGGACTATGCCAATGTGGTCGAGGGCTGGCAGCTGTTGCGGCAATGGGACGGCACCGCGCCGCTGCGGCTGAAGGTGGCAGCACCGCAAGACGGTCTGCAGGCCGCCGTTCTGGTGCAACGCCCGGACTTCGGCCCGATCCTGGCGGGCGCGCGGCTGCGCTAGGGTCCGGTCCGGCCTAGCGTCCGGCGTTGTCGTGGCCCTCGATGCCGATATAGGGCTTCCAGCGGCGGTGGATCCAGAACCACTGTTCCATATGCTCGCGCACCAGCGCCTCCAGCCCGTCGTTGACCTGCTGGGTCATGGCGACCGCATCGCCGGGGGGGATCTCGTCGGGCATCACGATCTCGAAATCCAGCCCGTTCGGCTGCCGGATCGCGTAGACCGGGATCAGCGCGGCATCGTATTTCAGCGCCAGTTCCGCCGGCACGGTCGAGGTCACGGCCGGTTGGCCGAAGAAATCCAGATCGAGCCCGCCGTGGGCGTGCAGATCGCCGACGATGGCGATGATGCCACCCTGTTTCAGGTGGCGCACCATCTGCGTCATGCCGCGCCGGCCCTGTTCGAACATGGGCGTGCCGATGTTCGATATGGTGCGGACGTAATGCGCGTTGAAATAGGGGTTGGCCATCCGGCGGTAAAGCGCGCCCATCTCATGCCCGCGCGCAATCAGGTTGGCGCGTGCCGTGTCGTAATTGCCGAAATGCCCGGTGATCAGGATCACCGGCCGCCCTGCCGCGCGGGCCGCCTCCAGCGCCGCGAGGCCGGGGCCGTGGATCGGCGCACGGCGCGCGCGTGCGATGAAGGGCGCGCCGGAGTAAAGCTCGATTAGGGTGCGCCCGGCATTGTCGGGCACCGCGCGGCACAGGCGCCGGACCTCGGCCTCGGACAGGTCGGGGCGGGCCAGTTCCAGGTTGCTGCGGATGCGGCGGGTCACCCCGAACAGGGGCGCGGCCCGACTGACCAGCCAGCCCATCGCCGGCACCCGCCAGCGGTAGGGGATCGCCCGGAACACCCCGATCAGCCCGCGCAGGACAAGGTTCGAGGCGATGTAGCCGGCGCGGTCGGCAAGTGAGAGGGTCGAAGGATCGGCAGGCATGCGGGCGGCTCGGTTCCGGGGCGGGGGTCAGCTGCGAAAGGTTTCGCGGTGCCAGACATAGAGCCCCGCCAGTACGATCACAAGCGCGCCGCAGACGGTCCAGAGATCGGGCCATTCGGCAAAGAACAGCATCCCCCAGACCGCGGCAAATATCAGCCCGGTATAGGCATAGGGCGCCAGCATCGCCGCCTCGCCGCTGGAAAAGGCGCGGATCAGGAACATTTGTCCGATGGTGCCGAAACAGGCCACCGAGAGGATCAGCAACAGGGCCGGGCTGTCCGGCGTCTGCCATTGGCCGGGGATGATCAGGCTGAGCAGGATGGTCCCCACCAGCCCAGTATAGAACAACGAGGTCCACGGATCCTCGTCCGGGCCGACGCGGCGGGTCAGAAGCGCATAGCCGGAATAGCAGACCGCCGCGCCAAGAGGCAGCAGCGCGGCCAGCGTGAACACGTCGCTGCCGGGCCGGATCACGATCACCGCCCCGCACATCGCCGCGGCGATGCCCGCGATGCGGCGCGGCCCCAGCGGTTCGCGCAGGAACAGGGCCGCGCCCAGCGTGATCAGCACCGGGTTGACCGACATCAGCGCCGCCGCGTCACTGAGGGGAATCAGGCTGATCCCGGTGAAGAAGAACCCGGTTGCGCACATCAGCAGCACCGAGCGAAGGAATTGCTGTACCGGGTAGCGGGTGCGCGCGACGCTGCGCAGCCTTGGCGCGACGAGGATCAGCACCAGCAGCATCTGTCCGGCGTAGCGCACCCAGAGCGCCGGGACCACGCCCACGCGCGGCGCCAGCGCCTTGACGCTGGCATCCATCAGCGAAAAGCACAGGATCGCCGCGATCATCATCAGGATCGCCTTGTTGCGCACCGCCAATGTCTCGGCCGGGCTCATGCGGGGTGCAGCATGTATCGGGCGCGGCGGATCGATGCGGGCGACGGTTTGCTCATGGCGCGGGTTTAGGCGCGAACGGCGGGGCTGTCCATCGGGCAGGGCGCAAACCGGCCATGCGCGCCCGCCCGATCGGGGCTAGTAGTTATAGGTCAGCCCGGTTCGGATCGCGTCGCGAAGCGCGGCCTCGGCCCAGGTGCCGGCCCCGCCGCGCGCCTTGATCTCGCGCCACTGGGCGATGGCGGCCTCGGTGTCGCCGTCGGCGACAAACCCCTGGCCCATGTAGGAGCGCGCCAGAAGGTTGTCGGGATTGGCCGCGAGCGCTCGTTCGTAGAAACTGCGGGCCAGGACGCGATCCCCCATCTTGCGATGAGTGAACCCCCAATAGGTCAACACCCGGTCCTCCGACTGGTCCGGCATCGCGCGCAGCACCCCTTGCGCGTCATTGTAGCGGCCCGCATAGGCCAGTTCGCGCACCGCGCGATAGAGCGTGTCGGCGTCAAGCGCGCTCTCTTTCGGATCGACGCAGCTCTTGGTTTCGGGGTCCCAGACCTGCACCCCCTCGCAGGTTCCGGTGGTCTCGGTCGGCTTCGGCGGGGTGTTGTCGCTGCCGCCCATGCCGGCAGCGTGGCCGAGGCCGGGCAGGGTCAGGATCAGGGCAAGGCCAAGGGTGGGGGCGAGGCGCATGGAGGACTCCGGTCAGAAATGTACAAAAGGCTCGGAAAAACGTACGGAATCGGTGGCGCGTCCAGAGGTAGACGCCCGGCGGTCCCGATTGGCCAAGACGTGATCAGCTGTTGACCTGTTTGACGCAGGTCTGTTGTGACGAATCCCACACCATCCCCGCGGCGCAGGACTGCGCCTGCTGCTCGTGATCCGAGCACATGGCAAAGGAAAGGGACGGCAACAGGGCAAGCGTGGCGGCGACAAGAGCGGTCTTGAAAGTCATGGCAAGTCTCCCGGCTAAAAAGATCCTTGGTGTAAGGTAGTCCGGCGCGGCGTTTCGGCCAAGAAAAACCGTGCGCCGCCCCGCGCACAGGCTGGACGGCGCCGGGAAAACCCGCACAATGGGGATCCGCCCGGGATCAGCCGCCGAACACCCGGGCAAAGATCGTGTCGACGTGCTTGGTGTGATAGCCCATGTCGAATTTCTCGTTTATGCCGTCCTCGCCGAGGGCTTCAACGACATCCTTGTCGGCCAGAAGCTGTTCGCGGAAATCGACCCGCTCTTCCCAGACCCTCAGCGCGTTGCGCTGCACCATGGTGTAGGCGTCCTCGCGCGACACGCCGGCCTGGGTGAGGGCCAGCAGAACCCGCTGCGACATCACCAGACCCGGATATTTATTCATGTTTTCCAGCATGTTATCTGGGAAAATCAGCATCTTTTCCACCACGCCGGCCAGACGGTTCAGCGCGAAATCGAGGGTGACAGTCGCATCCGGCCCGATGCCACGTTCGACCGAGCTGTGGGAGATGTCCCGCTCGTGCCAGAGCGCCACGTTCTCCATCGCCGGGATCACGGTCATCCGCACCAGCCGGGCCAGCCCGGTCAGGTTTTCGGTTAGCACCGGGTTCTTCTTGTGCGGCATCGCCGAGGAGCCCTTTTGCCCCATCGAGAAGAACTCCGCGCCTTCGAGCACCTCGGTACGCTGCATGTGGCGGATCTCGATGGCGATGTTCTCGACCGACGAGGCGATCACCCCGAGGGTGGCAAAGAACATTGCGTGACGGTCGCGCGGGATCACCTGGGTCGAGATCGGCTCGGGGCGCAGGCCCAGCATCTTGCACACGTGATCCTCGACCGCCGGGTCGATATTGGCGAAAGTGCCCACCGCGCCCGAAATCGCGCCGGTGGCGACCTCGTCCCGCGCCGCCGCGAGCCGCTGCTTGTTGCGGTCCATCTCGGCGTAGAACCGGGCAAAGGTCAGCCCCATCGTGGTCGGCTCGGCATGGATGCCGTGGGAGCGGCCGACGCGCACGGTGTCCTTGTGCTCGAAGGCGCGTTTCTTCAGCGCTGCCAGGACCTTGTCGAGATCGGTGAGCAGGATGTCGGCGGCGCGCACAAGTTGCACGTTCAGGCAGGTGTCGAGCACGTCCGAGGAGGTCATGCCCTGGTGGACGAACCGGGCCTCTTCGCTGCCGACATGCTCGGCCAGGTGGGTCAGAAAGGCGATCACGTCATGCTTGGTCACCGCCTCGATCTCGTCGATCCGGGCGACGTCGAATTCCACGTCCCTGGCTTTCCAGACGGCTTCGGCATTTTCTTCCGGGATCACCCCCAGCTCGGCCTGCGCGTCGCAGGCGTGGGCCTCGATCTCGTACCAGATGCGGAACTTGGTCTCGGGCGACCAGATGGCCGTCATCTCGGGGCGGGAATAGCGCGGGATCATTGGCAGCGTCACCTTTTTGTGGTTAGGCGGGGATCAGGGCGCCTCATAGACCGGCGC
>Ga0209475_10003136_pt1 | contig 15596 bp, 14 predicted proteins | sample tdDd471_FD_187128 | JGI IMG/M metagenome (GOLD analysis project Ga0209475, IMG submission 187128) | Marine sediment microbial communities from the Atlantic coast under amendment with organic carbon and nitrate - tdDd47.1 (SPAdes)... | ecosystem: Environmental > Aquatic > Marine > Coastal >... | reverse complement strand
CAAGAAAACGCTGCTGTTCGACGGCGATCTTGGTCTGGCCAATGTGGACATCCAGCTGGGCCTGATGCCGAAGCACGATATCGGCGAGGTCGCCGCCGGCAAGGCGTCGCTGAAAAGCGTGACCACCCATTACGACGCCGGCGGGTTCGACATCCTGGCCGGGAGGTCGGGGGGCGGCGCGCTGGCCACCCTGGCGCCGCCGCGTCTGCTGCGCATCCGGCAGGAACTGTCGGAATACTCCAAGGAATTCGATGCGGTCGTGCTGGATCTCGGCGCCGGGGTGGACCGTACGGTCCAAATTCTGGCCGCGCCCGCGCATATCTGCCTGCTGGTCGTCAACGACGAACCGACGAGCCTGACGGATGCCTATGCCTTCATAAAGCTCGCCCATCAGGCCGGGACGCATGGGAATATCCAGATCGTCGTCAACATGGCGGAAAACGCCGCCGCCGGGAAGAAGACCTACGAGACACTGGCCAAGGCCTGCACGAACTTCCTGAAATTCACGCCGCCCTTGGCCGGCGTCATCCGCCAGGACAACAAGGTGCGGGAAAGCATCCGCGCGCAAATGCCGTTGATGACGCGCTCCCCCAACAGTGCGGCGGCGTCGGATGTGGAAGCGATCGCCGCCAGGATCGAGTTGTAGGACCGCCGTTTTTCGCCATCGGCAAAAGCGGATAGGGTGACCGGACCATGAATACGTCCATCGACCTCCCGCCCAGCGGACCGGGACAACCGGCCCAGCCGGCATCCTCCGGCCAGCCGCAGACGCCTGCCTCGATCCTGCGCGCCGATACCGGCGTTACCCAGGCCCTCGCCAAGGGCGCGGCGATCCAGGGCACGGTCACCGGCGCCCCGGCGGCCGGGCAGATCACCGTCCAGACCCCGGCCGGGACGGTCACCCTGCAGACCGCAACCGACGTGCCGGTGAACAGCCAAGTCGCGCTGCAGCCCGGGACGGGCGACGGGCAGATACGCCTTGCGCTCACGCCTCAGGCAAGGCCGAGCCAAACCGCCGCGCCCGAGCGCCCGCCGGCCGTGGTCACGACCTTGACCCAGGGCGCGCGGGTCACCGCGACGGCGGTCAATCCCCCTGCGGCGCAGCCGTCCCCTTCATCCACGACGGCGGCCCCAGCGCCGACGGCACCGCCCCAACAGATAACACCGCAACCGCAATCCCAACCGCCAACACAGCCGCCAGCACAGCCGACGCCTGTCACCACGCCGCCGCAGCCAGCGCCACCGCCCCAAACGGCGCCGCCCCAAACGGCGCCGCCACCGCCTCAGCAGCCGGCACAGCCCGCCCCTACGTCTCCGCCGCAGCAGACCGCGCCCCAGCCTGCACCGCAAACCGCATCCCCGCCGCCCCAGCAGCCCGCACAGCAGCCGCCTGCCCCATCGCCGCAGCAGACAACGCCGCCGCCCGCGCCCCCAGCCTCGCCGCCCGCAGCCACAGCCCCGCCGCCCGCCGCGCCTGTGCCGCCTGCCGCCAATCCAGCCCCCACGGGACCAACCGCGCCAAGTTCCGCGGTTCCGCAGCCGCCGGGCCAGCCGAGCACCGCACCGGTTGCCCAGCCTGCCGGCCAACCGACGTCCGGCGCGCAACCGCAGCAGCCGGTTTCCGCCGCCGTGTTGTCTTCTTCTCCCGCGCTGAGCCGTGTGTTGATCGCCGGGCAAACGGTGCAGGGAACCGTCGTCCCGAATACCCCTTCGGTGCCTGCCCAAGCCCCTGCCGCCCAAGCGGGAACCGCGGCCCCTGCGGGCACCGTCACCCTTCAGACGACCTTCGGCGCCATCACCCTGCGCCTGCCCTTCCCCGTGCCGTTGGGCACGGCGCTGACGCTTGCCGCAACCGGCAAAGGTCCGTTGCAGACGGTTCAGGTGAACGTGCAGGCCCCGAATGCCGGGACCGGGGTTTTTGTCCCTCCCGGACCAGGCGGCGGCGCCCCGTCAGGCTCGCCTGCACAATCCGTCACGGGACCGGCAGGCGGTGCATTCGGCGGACAGCCCGAGGTAAAGACCCGGGCTGGACAGGTCACGGCGGGATCCACCGTTCCCATCCGGCTCGCCTCCATTTCACCCCCCGGCACGCCGCCGCCCGCCGCCCTGGGGCTGACGAATACGGCAGCGCCCGGTTTGCCTGTCGTCATCGGAACCGTCATCGGCGAGACGGCTTCCGGCGCGGCCCTGGTGCGAACGCCGCTCGGCCATTTCAGCGTTCCGGTCGGATCGCGCCCGGTCCCGACGGGTACCTCCCTGGTCCTCGAATTTCTGGCAGAGCCCAGCCCGCCCTCCGCCGGCACGTCACCCGCAGCGGCGCAGGCCGGCGCACAGGCGCAAACCGGGTCGCCTTTCCGGACCCTGCAGGAAGCGATCGCCCTACTGCAGCAGACGGACCCCGCCGCCGCAAGGCAGATCGCCCAATCCCTGATCCCTACGGTGGGGCCACAATTGGGCTCGGCCCTGCTGTTCCTGCTGCAGGCCGTGCAGTTCGGCGGCGCGCCGCGTTGGCTGGGCGGCGATGCGGTGCGGGTGCTGGAGCGCGCCCGCCGCGGCACCGCGGATCGCCTGAACCGCGACTTCGGCGCCCTGCGCGGCCGCGCGGTCGACAGTTCCGGCGGGGAATGGCGCAGCTACCAGCTTCCCGTCTCCGTCGGCGGCGAGATCGAGGCCCTGAAGCTCTACCTGAAGGACCGCGAAAACCAGGCGCAGGATGACGGCAAGGAAAAACCCAGGACCGGCCAGCGGTTCATCATCGAGGTGAACTTCACCCGCCTCGGCCCTTTCCAGTTCGACAATATCGTCGACAGGAAGCATATCGACCTGATGATCCGAACGCACAGCACCTTGCCGGGCGACATGCGCCGGGACATCCAGGCGCTCTTCGCCGACACCATCACCGCCTTGGGCCTGACCGGCAGTGTCGGCTATCATGTGGTGAAGAGTTTCGACCTGAAAACAGTGGACGGCGCCGCCGGATCCGATGGAACGCACGAGGACCTGAGCATATGACCGGCATTCCCCCTGGCATCCCACCCGGCACCCCAGCCGGAAACGACACGCCGCCGATCACCGAGGACGAGCGCGTCCTGCGCCAATCCAGCATCGCGACCACGCCCAACCCGATCCCGCAGACCGACTATCTCTGCCACCTTTCGGGCAAGCTGACCTCTTCCGGCGGGCAGTCGACCACGGTCGATCTGCGCTATGTGCCGGACAAGTGGATTCTGCTTCCCGCCGCGCTTGCGGATTATCTCCACGCCCTGAACACACCGGCTCAAGAAGCACTGGAACTGACGGCGCAGCTGTTGCTCGACGACCTGAACAACCAGCTCGTGGCGCGCTGGCTGCAGATCGTCCTGACGGGCCCGCCCGAGCCCGCGACGGACATCGCCGCCCACCGGATCCTGTTGGAGGACCGGCAGCCGCAATGGGACAATCCGGCTCTGCTGCAGCGCATCGCCGGATTTTGACACCCGCCTTCCACAAATCCACGATTTATCCGTAAGTCGAAAGTGTGAATTACCTAGGTTTTACTGCCGAACACGCGGAAATACAGTAACGATCGGGCCGTTTTCAAATATTGACACGGAAATGTCATGGTTCTTGCCTTAAAGTGACTTCAAGATGCTGCTAATGTATCCCACCATGTAGCGTAGTAGATATTTCACCCTGGCAACGTTACCGAGGCACCAAACCATGTACGCCACCGCGCCGGAATATTCGGGCGACCCCGTGCGGTTCGCCGACCGGCTGCTCGCCTGGCTCGCCGAAGCCGGGGAGGATATCGCCGCGGAGCATGGTCAATCGCTGCTCGATCACAGCCTCCAGACCGCGGAGCTCGCGCTCGCCGAACGCGCGCCCAGCCATGAAGTGGTGACCGCCCTGCTGCACGATACGGGCAAGATCCTGCTGCAGCACCAAGGGCCCGACGGCGCGGCCGCCGCCCCCCGCTGCGCCGAGAAGATCGGTGCGGCCTGGCTGGCGCGCTATTTCCCGCCGGCGATTTCCGAACCCGTCCGGCTGCATCAGATCGCCAAGCGCTGGCTCTTCGCGCTGGACAAGGGCTACCGCGACGCACTCAGCGACGAGGCGTTCCGGGCGCTCGCCGAGATGGGCGGCCCGATGGCGGAAACGGAACGCAAACAGTTCGAACGCCATGAAAGCTGGGGCGCCGCCGTGGCTCTCGCCCGGCGCGATGATTTGAGCCGGCGGCCGCTGGAGCGCAAATCCGGCATCAGGGACTACACGCTCGCCGTCGCCGACTGCCTCTCGCCACAAGTCAGCAGCCGGGTCGCGTGATCCCCCCATTTCCGCAATCCACGACCCACCGGCCCGTCGGACAATTTGCACCCCCGAACCCGCTCGCCGCGGGCGAAACCAGGATTCTGGAGCGGCATCGCTCCCTCGCTCTCGCGTTGCGCTGACCAAGCATGCGGCGCTCATGGCTCCGCCCATGCCGTCATGCCGTTGCTTTTTCCGTATCGCGGAGGATCAGGGCAACATGGCGGGCGACGATGACGATCATCATCAGGATCGGCACGGCGAGAACGGCGCCGGCCATGCCCCATACCCAGGTCCAGAACAGCATCGAGAGAAACACGGCGATCGGATTTAGTTTGAGCTGACGTCCGAGGATCGCCGGTGTGACGAAATTCCCTTCCACCACCGTCAGAACGCCATAGGTGAGCGGCGGCGCCAGGATTTGCCACCAGACATCGAATGTCAGCAGGGAGACAACACCGATGCAGCCGATAACGATCATCGGACCGATATAGGGCATGAAACCCAACCCCGCCGCCAAGGCGCCCCACAGCGCCGGGTTCGGCATGCCCAGGATAAACATCGACAGCGCCGTCAATAGGCCGAGCATGAAGTAGATCCCGGCGCTGATCTGCAGGAAGCGGGTTATGGCTGCTTGCACCGATTCCAGCATCTCCCCGATCCGCTCGTTCTGCTTCAGCCACGGGAGTCTAGGAAAGGCCGGTTTCCGTGCGGCGCTCTGCGAAAGGAAAAAGAATGTCAGCGCCACGACGATCAGGAATTGCACCGAGGTTAGCAGCGTCGATTGGAATGCGCGGTCGAGATATGTCGGCTCCTTGATCGTCACTTCGCTGCCCGTCGCGGCGCTCTTGGCGGAATCCGCCATCTTGCCGATGCTCTTGGTCGCCTCCGTCGCCTGCTTTATGGTCTCGGTGACCGGCCAAAGCTTTGCCGCGATGTCCACTTGTATGCTCGGCAGCCGCCGCAACCACTGTTCCGCCGGCGAGGACAGGTTGACCAGTCCGGTCGCGATCACGCCGATCAGCCCGATCAGGACAATCAGCGCGGCCATCGTTCGCGGAATGCCGAGACGGTGTATTCCCCGGACCATCGGCCGCAGAATGATACTCAGGAAAAGCGCCAGAAAAATCGGCAGGATCAGCTCGGCGGCGAAGTACATGGTATAGAGAGCCGCCAGCAGCGCGAGGCCGACAACGGCCGAGGGCATCGCGGCGCGGACGACACGTATCAATTCGTCCTGGGTAAGGTTCCGCATGTCGATGGACGAAGATGCAGCCACTTTTGGCGCGGCGTCCGTCGGCGGGTTGGCCGTCATGGTGATCTCTTGGACCGCAGCAAACCGACGACCACGCCCAGGGCGAGGGCGGCACCGGCCGCAGCCAAGGGCGCCTTGGTTACTTCCACGAGGGCGGCCTCCATCATGCGTTGAGTGGTGATTTCCGTGTCGGTCGTGGAGGTCGGGTCCGGCGCGTTCGGTTTCTGCCTAGCGCCACGGTTCCGCGACAGGGCGACGGAAACGGCGATCGCCCCGATCAGGAAGAGCCCGCCGGCGACCATAAGAGCCGCCAGGTGGCTCGGCACCTGCATTGACAGCCAGAGATACCCGCTGGCAACGGCAAAGCCGGCTGCCGCGACGAGGAAGACCGCCCCCGCTGTCGCGATGGCCATGCTTGTCAGACAGTGGCGGATACCGCCGCGAAGACGGTGAAAAAGCCCGGCCCAGGGAGGAGAATCCATGGTCAGGCTCTTCAGGACGAACCGCGCTTGCGGAACAGCTGCGCTATCAAAAGACCGGCGCCGAAAGCGGCGAGCAGGCTTTGAAACGGTCTCTCGCGGATCGTGTGCTCGACGGCGTCCTTGGTGTCCTTGGCCTTGTCGCCGATTTCGCCCGTTGCCGTCCTGACCCCGTCGCGGATGTCGTCCGCAGCCTGTCCGGCGCGCGATTTCAAAACATCGGTCAAAGCATGGCTCAGCGAGGCGACATCCTTCGTCAACCTTTCGATGCTGGCCCTCAGTGCGGCCATTTCGGCATCGTTATGCTTGGTGTCGGCGGTCATTCTTTTATCCTTTTTGAGATGTGGCTTTGCGAGCCGTGGCCTCCATGAAGCCGCGGCGCCGTCCGGTGCACTGCCGAAATGCCCTTGCCCTCAACGGACGGTCGCCGGAAGCCTGAACGGCCCTCAATCCATTGTGCACGGGTATTCCTTGAACGAAATGCGCGCACACGGGATGAGCGCACGGCAGTCACGGTGAAATTGTCGTTGAAGCGCTATGCAAACCGTGCGCACCGGCGCCGCTTTTCTGATCGACACCGGCGTCCCGTGTACAGTTTGAATATGGGTGGGGGGAGGACGCGGCAGTAGGATCGGAATCTACTCACCGAAAGGAATCCATGACGCCGCGCATCCAATTTCTTGTATTACTGATATTGTGCGTAATACGTTGCCAGCGCCGTGATCGTAGCCCTGACGCAACATGCGCACCGCCGTATTCCCGGGGATGTGGCCTCCCGGCTTTTTCTGCCCAGCCCTGCAGATGCGGATTTGGTTCGGGAGGGCAAGGATCGGGGGGAAGTCGCCTTCCCTACTTCATCATCCCGCCCGCCACACGGTCGGGTAGAATTCGCCCCGATACCGCTCCCCATGCGCGAAGCCGGGATCGCTCGTGGGGATCGCCACTTCCCCGTCCCGTTTGAAGACGCGCGCGTCGTCGCCCAACCACCGTGTCGCTAAGGCGCGCCGGCGCCCGGAATGAGGATTGCCGGGCGCGCCGTGGACGGTCATGGCCTGGAAGACAAGGCAATCGCCGGGTTCGAGCGCGAAAGAGAGGATGCGATAATCCTGCCGGCGCGCCTCGATATCGGGCAGTGTCGGCAGGTCGGTTCCCTGATACGGACTGCCGTCGGAAAAATGATAGGGGTTGTGGGCTTGCCATTGATGGCTGCCGGCGACGTATTCGACCGACACGTCTTTCGGCACCGGATCGAACGGCACCCAGAGGGAGACGACCTGCCGGCCCGACACCGCCCAATAGGGCTGATCCTGATGCCAGGGCGTGCGTTCCGCCGTGCCGCCTTCCTTCACCAACAGCTGGTCGTAGAAGAATGTCGCCGTGTTCGAGCGCATGATGCGTCCCGCGACTTCCGCCGCCGGGCTTTCCAGGACAAACCGCCGGAACATCGGATGGCGCCGCCAGACGTCCAGATCGCCGAAGAACCGCCCACCGCGATCCGGATCGGCATATTCTTCCGCGAAGGGGCCCGGATCGGCCATGGCCTGTTCCACCGCGCGGCGCATCGGGTCGATCCAATCGGGATCGAAAAGGCCGCGCAGGCAGACGACGCCGTCGCGCTCATAGGCTTCGATTTCCGCCGCGCCGATCTCAACTGAAATTCCCAAGGCGAAAGCCTCCCCTTGTTCCGCCCGAAACTGTCTCACGCCCCGCGCCGGAAAGAAAAGGGGCATGCGCATCGTCTTGCCGGGTGCGCCCCTACTGCCTAGGCTATCGGCCAAAGAATCGGTCTGTTGGGAGGATCTCCACATGGCGTCTGGCGCATCGGGAAACCGCCGCTCGGTCGGGACATTTGACTATATCGTCGTCGGCGCGGGCTCGGCCGGCTGCGTGCTGGCGAACCGCCTGACCGCCGACGGCACCAAGCGCGTGCTGCTGCTGGAAGCGGGCGGCAAGGACGACTGGTACTGGATCCACATTCCCGTCGGCTATCTGAAGACCATGCACAATCCGCGCACCGACTGGTGCATGATGACCGAACCGGACGAGGGGCTCGGCGGCCGCGCGCTGAACTATCCGCGCGGCAAGGTCCTGGGCGGCTGTTCCTCCATCAACGGCATGATCTATATGCGCGGCCAGGCGCGCGACTACGACCAGTGGCGCCAGATGGGCAATACCGGCTGGGGCTGGTCGGACGTACTGCCCTATTTCAAGCAGGCGGAAGACTTCCAGCACGGCGGCGACGAGATGCACGGCGAAGGCGGCGAGATTCCCGTCCAGGACGGACGCAGCCATGTGGAAGTGCTGGACGCCTTCATGGAAGCGGCGATCGAACACGGCATCCCGAAGACAGCCGATTTCAACCGCGGCACAAATGAAGGTGTGGGCTATTTCCACGTCACCCAGCGCAAGGGTTTGCGCTGGAGCGCGGCCAAGGCCTTCCTGCACCCGATCAAGCACCGATCGAACCTGACGCTGCAGATCAAGGCGCAGGCGGAAAAAGTTCTGTTCAAGGACAAGCGCGCCGTGGGGCTGGATTTCTCCATCAATGGCGAACCGGTGACGGCGGCAGCGACGGGTGAGGTCATCCTGGCGACCGGCTCGGTCGGCTCGCCGCAACTGCTGCAGTTGTCCGGCATCGGGCCAGGCGGGTTGCTGCAGGAGCACGGGATCGCCGTCGAACACGATGCACCGGGCGTCGGCGGCAACCTGCAGGACCATTTGCAGATCCGCACCGTCTACAAGGTGAAAAACACCAAGACCCTCAACGAGCGGGTCAATTCGCCGATCCAGCGCGCCCTGATGGGGATCGAATTCGCGCTGTTCCGGACCGGCCCGCTGACCAGCGCGCCCAGCCATCTGGGCTGTTTCGCGAAGTCCGATCCGTCGCTGGAGACGCCGAACCTGGAATACCACATCCAGCCGATCTCGACCGACAAGCTGGGCGACCCGCTGCACCCCTTCCCCGCCTTCACGGCCAGCGTCTGCAACCTGCGCCCGGAAAGCCGCGGCAGCATCACCATCAAGTCACCCGATTTCCGGGACCAGCCGGCGATTAAGCTGAACTACCTCTCCACGCCGGGCGACCGCAAGGTCGCCGCCGACGCCCTGAAGCTGACGCGCAAGATCGTGCTGGAAACCGACCGGATGAAGCGGCACGAGCCGGAAGAACTGATGCCCGGCCCGCAATTGCAGACGGAAGAGGAACTGGCGGCGGCCGCCGGCAGGATCGGCACGACGATCTTCCATCCCGTCGGCACCTGCCGCATGGGGAACGATCCGGGCGCGGTGGTGGACGACAACCTGCGGGTCCGCGGGGTCGAAGGGTTGCGCGTGGTGGACGCGTCGGTCATGCCGACCATCACGTCGGGCAACACCGCCGCGCCGACCATGATGATCGCGGAGAAGGCGTCGGCCATGATCCTGGAAGCGGCGAAAGGCTGATCCGGGCTTCACGCAGAATTGTCGCCCCCGACCAATTGGGGTTTTGACCGGTGCCGTTCGATCCCGTAGCGTCCGGCCGAAATTGGGCCCCGCCTTTAGGAAAGGTCAGTCACATGAAAGCCGATGAGCTGCGCGCCCTGCAGGCGCCGATCAAGAACAAGTACCGCGAAAACCCGGAAGCCGCCCGTGTGGTCCTGAAGGCCGAAGGCCGGCTGGGCGACGGCATCGCCTGCCGGATCGAGACGGGCAAGGCGATCGCGGAAGCGGGCCTGCATCCGGCGACCGGCGGCGACGGATCGCAGCTCTGCTCCGGCGACATGCTGCTTGAGGCGCTCGTCGCCTGCGCCGGCGTCACCTTGAAGGCGGTCGCCACCGCGCTCGACATTCCGGTCCGCGACGGCACCGTCACCGCCAGCGGCATCTTCGATGCACGCGGCACGCTGGGCGTCGACAAGGAAGCGCCGGTCGGCCTCGACTCGATCGAACTCAGCTTCAAACTGGATGCCGACGCGACGGAAGAACAGCTGGCCAGCCTGCACAAGCTGACGGAACGCTATTGCGTGGTGCTGCAGACCATTCGCGGCAACGTGCCCGTCGCGTCATCCATTTCGCTGCAATAACGCAGCAGCGCATAGGCGTCAGGCTTTGATCTGACCCCAAAGGTCGTATTCGCCGGCCTCGTCGATTTCGACCTTCACCATGTCGCCGGGCTTCACGTCACCCGGTTCGTCGATGAAGACGTTGCCGTCGATTTCCGGCGCGTCGGCGTAGGAGCGGCCGACCGCACCTTCCGCGTCCACGCTGTCGATCAGGACGTCCAGCGTCTGGCCGACACGCGCGGCGAGGCGCTTTTCGCTGATCGCCTGCTGATGCGCCATGAAGCGGTCCCAGCGTTCCTGTTTCACCTCGTCCGGCACATGGCCGTCCAGGTCGTTGGACGCGGCGCCTGCGACATTCTCGTATTTGAAGCAGCCGACGCGGTCCAGCTGGGCTTCGGTCATCCAGTCCAGCAGGTACTGGAAATCCTCTTCCGTCTCGCCAGGGAAACCGGTGATGAAGGTGGAGCGCAGGACAAGCTCGGGACAGTCCCGCCGCCAGGCGTGGATGTTGTCCAGCGTGCGTTCCACATTGCCGGGGCGGCGCATGCGCTTCAGCACCTTCGGGCTGGCATGCTGATAGGGAATGTCCAGATAGGGCAGGATCTTGCCTTCCGCCATCAGCGGGATCACCTGATCCACATGCGGATAGGGATAGACGTAATGCATCCGCACCCAGACGCCGAGGTCGCCCAGCGCTTCCGCCAGATCGTAGAACTTCGCCTTCACAGGGCGGCCGTTCCACTTGCTTTCGGCATATTTCAGATCGACGCCATAGGCGCTGGTATCCTGGGAAATGACGAGCAGTTCCTTCACGCCCGCCTTCACCAAGCGTTCCGCCTCATACATCACCTTGGCGGCCGGGCGGCTGGCGAGTTTGCCGCGCATCGACGGGATGATGCAGAAGCTGCACGTATTGTTGCAGCCTTCGGAAATCTTGAGATAGGCGTAGTGCCGCGGCGTCAGGCGCAGCCCTTCCGGCGGGACGAGGTCCTGGAACGGATGATGCGCGGGCGGTACCGCGTCATGCACCGCGCCGACGACCTGCTCGTATTGCTGCGGGCCGGTGACGGCGAGCACGTTCGGAAACTGCGACCGGATCAGCGCCTCGTCGACACCCATGCAGCCGGTGACGATGACGCGGCCGTTCTCATCCATCGCCTCCCCGATCGCCTCAAGGCTTTCCGCCTTGGCGCTGTCCAGGAAGCCGCAGGTATTGACGATGACGACATCCGCGCCCTCGTAGTCGGGGGAAAGCTCATAGCCTTCCGACCGCAGCTTGGTGATGATCCGTTCGGAATCGACCAGCGCCTTCGGGCAGCCCAGGCTGACAAGGCCGACTTTGGCCGGGGCGGCTCCCGTGGAAGGGGAATTTGGGTGCGTCGTGTTCATGGCGCGGGAGATAGGCTTAAACGCGCCGTTTGCCAATGATTTTTACCGAGAACGCCTACTGCCCGGCCCGAACCGCCAGCAATTCCTCCTCGAAAGCCAACGGATCGTCGACCGCGACCAGGATCAAACGGCTTTCGTAATCGACCACGGCACCGTCCGCGACGACCTTCATGGTCATGTCGGGCTGCAGGGTCACGTAGACGGGCCCCGACAGCGTCACGTCGTAACCGGTATAGGAGCCTTCTTTCTCCCGCTTGAAACTGTGGCCTGTGATCTTGCCGGGCGAGACCGAGGTCACCGGCAGCAGATGGTAGCCGTCGACAGTATAGATCCTACCGCGGTCGATCCTGAACCGCGTGCCACCGGTGATATCCAGGCGCCAGACCCCGTCGACCGGGGTCGCCTGCGCCGGCGCGACCTTCTCCACCGTTTGAAGCGCGTCGGGGAACAGAAAACCCGACGGCCCGGGCAGCGGATCGGCCATGGCAAGGTCGATATCCCCGTTGATGATGGAGGGACGCGGCGGCGCCGGCTGAGCCGGTTGCGGCTGAACCGGCTCAGCCGGCTGCAGGACAGGCGTCTCGCCGGCGACCGGCGGGCCCGTGAAATAGAAATCCCCGATCAGGGAGGAGGATTCCCAAGGCAGCTGGCGCTTGCTCGTCCGTTCCAGCACCTCGATCCGCACGCGCTTGAAGACGTCTTCCACCTTCATGCCGGGGATCTGCATCGACCGGACCAGGGCGTGCGTATAGGGGCTGTTCCGGCCCTCCCCGTCCTCGGCGACGCGGCCGGGGGCGGTGGAAAAGGCCACCAGCGTGCCCGTGGGCGCGTCCATCCGCGCCAGACCGCCGCCGCCCGAACGTGTCCCGCCCTCGAACGGATTGTTGCGGCAGGCATCCAGCACGACGATGTTGAGGCCTTCATACCGATTGAGCGTTTCCAGAACCGTGGAGGCCTGGACCCCTTCGATCTTCACGTCCAGCGGGTCCGAGATCTCCGCATCCACCGGGATCAGGTAGTTCTCCCCATCGATGCGGATGCCGTGGCCGGCATAGAAGATCAGCGCCACGGAACCTTTCGGGGCTTCCTCCAGGCTTTGACCGAAATCGACGATCGCGCGGCGCATGTCGCGGCGGGCGAGGTCCTTGTGCAGTTTCACCTGGAATCCAAGACCGGCCAGCGTTTCGGCCATCAGATCGGCATCGTTCACCGGGTTGGGCAGAGGGGCCGTGGCATAGGCGGAATTGCCGATGACAAGGGCGAAACGCTCGGTCGCGAAGGCCGCGGAAAATGCGCCGAGGAGGAATATGGCGGCCAGGACGGCGGCAAGGAACGGATATCTCATCATACCGCAAGCTACCGCAATTCTTCGTAGGGGAAAACTCGCCCGGACCTCAAATTCTCCCGCCGAAAGGCGGCGCCAATGGACGCGACGATCAGAGTCGTTTTTGCAGACGGCTCCAAAAAAATCTACATTCGCGGGGGTGAATTTTTCCTGGGGGGGCGTGATGTCGAAACGGTCGGAAGACCTGTTCCAGAGAGTCTACGAAGCGAAGACGTCCAAGGAACAGGCGGAAGCCTATGCGGAATGGGCGAATTCCTATGATCAGACCATGGCGGAAAGCGGTTATGTCTCGCCGCCGCAACTGGCCGCCCTGCTGGCCGAATATTGCGAACCGGCGGCCTCCGCCGTCCTGGATGTCGGCTGCGGCACCGGGTTGAGCGGCATTGCCTTGCGGGATGCGGGCTTCGCCGCGATCGACGGCGCCGATATCTCGGACGCCATGCTGGCGGAGGCCGCCAAGAAGGGTCTTTACCGGAAACTGACCGTCGTGGACCTGACGGCAGGCATTCCGGAACCGGACGGCGCTTATGACGGCGCCTTTTCCACCGGCACCTTCACACTCGGCCATGTCGGTCCCGAAGCCATACCGGAGGTCATCCGCGTCCTGAAACCGGGCGGCGTCTTCTGCTTGACCGTCAGCGACCAATCCTGGGGGGACCAGGGCTACGAGGCCAAGCTGCCGGCCTTGGCCGAGGGGTGTTTCGAAGTTGCCGTGAACGAGATGCGCGACCATGTGGTCAGCCACAACATGCAGGCCCATTTCCTGGTCCTGCGGAAATCGGCCTGATCGCGTTTAGCCGTCCGGCTAAACGGTCGTGTTCGGCAGGTCGTAATAGTCGCCCGCGAATTCGGTATAGATGTTCTCGCGCAGTTTCAGGCCGGTCGGCAGATCCAAGGTGCCTGCTGTGATGGAGATCGTATCGCCCGCGGTCGGCTTCCAAAAGAGATTGCCGCCGCAACGGTCGCAGAAGCCGCGTTCGGCCGTCTCTGACGACCGGTACCATTTCAGCGTCTCCGCCCTGTCCAGCCGCAGTTGCCTGATCGGGAGGCGCGTCATCGCGACATGGAAGCCGGATGTCTTCTGGCATTGGCGACAATGGCAGGCGATGACGTCGTCGATCGGACCGACGGCGGTGTATTGAACACCGCCGCACAGGCACGATCCCTTATATTCCCTGTTTTCGTCAGTCATGTGTTCCCGGTCTTGTCAGGAATTGAAGAAGGCGAAGGTGCGAACCTCCATGCTGACCCGCGGCGCCGCGCCTTCCGGCGTGTTGGGGTCTTCGAACGCCGTGTGCGGGGACAATCGTGCCCGCCCGTCGCGCGCGCTGTCAAAGCCCTTGATCAGGATCACCTCGTCCCGCGTCATCGCCGGATAGTAGAACCAGCGCTGTCCAAGATTATAGGCCAGCTCGTAGATCTCTCCCTGCCGGTCGCCGTAATCCAGCACGGTTTCGATCAGGTCCTTCTCGCGCACGCTGCGCGCATCCGCCAGGGCGAGCGGATAGGCCTCCACGACATTCACGAACGGCCGCCAGACATTGACCTGAATGTACCGGCCTTGCAGACGCTTGCGGCCTTCCTCCTCGCCCAGCAGGTCGATGATCCGCTGCGGGGCTGAGCTTTCGGTATAGTCGTTATGAACGTGGTGGACGGGCTTCCGGCCCGCCGCGTCTTCCCGGCCTATCCGGATCGTATGATCGAAGATCACCACCTCGTCCGCGCCGGTCTTGTCCTTCACCAGCGCCTCGACCTCCGGGAAGTAGATGCTCTTGATCGCATCCTCGTCCTCCAGACCGGCAAGCGCGGTGGGCGCGGTATAGAGCGCGAAGCCTTCCCAATCCAGGGCCGGGCCGCGCGGCACCTGACGGCCGTTGACGATCGGAACGCGGCGCGCGTCGTAGTCGTAGTTGCGGCCATGGTCCCAGCCGATGCCGGCGATGTCGATCTTGGGGTCAGGCGTTGCCGGATCGACGAAGTTCAACACCGCGCTGACATGCGTCGGGTTGGACGGCAAGCGGCCGGCGGATGCGTGGGTCGACGGGGGCGAAATGCTATTCATGGCAATATCCTCGAACAGGGGTTTTCAAGTTTTTCTTTTTCATGTTCTGGCCGAAATTGGTTTCCACCGGCCTTGTCCCCAACAATTTCGCCCTGATAGAGCAAATCGACAAACGATCATTTCTTGGCAAATTCGATAGTTTTACTTAATAATATACGATGTCCGATCTGCCCCCGCTCAACAGTCTTCGCGCCTTCGAGGCCGCCGCCCGCCATTTGAGCTTCACCAAGGCGGCGCAGGAGCTGCACGTCACGCCGGCGGCGGTGAGCCAGCAAATACGGCAATTGGAAGAGTTCTACGGCATCCCCCTGTTCCGGCGGACGACGCGCACGCTGATCCTGACCGAAGCCGCGCAAATGGCCCTGCCGGACGTGAAGGAAGGATTCGAACGCCTTTCGGAAGCGAACCGCCGCCTGCGGTCGGACCGGCACGGCAATCTGTTGACCGTCAGCTCCAGCCCCTCCATGGGCGAACGCTGGCTGCTGCCCAGGCTGGAACGGTTCCGCGCGCAGTATCCCGATATCGATATCCGCATCGACACGACGGACAGATTGGCGGATTTCAAGAGCGACCGGGTCGATATCGCCATCCGCTACGGGCGCGGCAATTACGACGGGCTGGAATCGGACGTGCTGATGCAGGACGTCGCCTATCCGGTCTGCAGTCCCGCCCTGCTGGATGGGGAGAATCCCCTGCGCTCACCGTCAGATCTGCGCCATCACACATTGCTGCATCCGGAATG
>Ga0209475_10003134_pt1 | contig 15611 bp, 16 predicted proteins | sample tdDd471_FD_187128 | JGI IMG/M metagenome (GOLD analysis project Ga0209475, IMG submission 187128) | Marine sediment microbial communities from the Atlantic coast under amendment with organic carbon and nitrate - tdDd47.1 (SPAdes)... | ecosystem: Environmental > Aquatic > Marine > Coastal >... | reverse complement strand
CACCCTGGTCATGCTCAAGGATCCGTTCCTGATTCCCAGCGTCTTTGGTTATGACCTGATCGTTTACGTTGTACCGGTGTTTCTAGTGGCACGCCTGTCCGCCCCGCTGGCCAACCGGCTGGCGGCAGAGATCGCGGAGGCCGATGATGCGGTCCTGGAGGAGGTGCTGGCCGTGCTGGACCGGCGGGCAGCGAAGGATGGAACGGATGCGGCCTGAACGCGACGCTACGCGGTCGTGATGACGCCTGAACCCGGGGTGCCTGCGATCCGGGCCTATTGCTGGTTCACACCCAGCAGCCCATTGCCGAACAGCTGCTCGAAGAAGCCCAGCTTCGCACCCTGTGTCGGCGTTGTCCGGGACGCGATCCGGATGTCCTTGGCGTCCTTCAGGCCATATTCCCTGATCTTCTCGACCCGACCCACCTCGTCGAAGTCGACGGCAACGACCTGCTGGCCAACGACTTCCGCATCCAGTTCCGTGATGCTCTCGATCTGTTTCGAGATATAGTACCAAGTATCCGCATTCTCCCGGAACGTCGCCACACTCGATGGGCTGCCCAGAATATCGCCCACCTGCTGCTGCGTCGTGATACCGGGCTGAATGCGATCAATGCGTTCCCGGTCGAGGTGATAGCCCTCGACATGCGTGTCGGGTGTACAGGCCGCGAGCAAGCCCACGACAACGGCCAGAACCATGAAATTGCTGCGTCCAAACATGTCGTTCCGATCCACCCTGACCGTCCGGCCATTGACGCCGGGCCCTCGCGGACCTAGCTGTTGCTTTCCGATTGCCCGAACCGCACCGTCCGAGTCAACTGCGGAACCCTGAAGTCTGCTGCGGAAGACCACAGATATCATGTCCCTGTTCGATCTGATCAAGCCCGACCCGATGCGCAAGACCGCCCACACGCTCTACAGCATGGCGGGTGAACAGGCACGGTTGCCCTTCTTCTACACCGACTGGAACGTCGATGACACGTTTGACGGACGCTTCGACCTGCTGGTGCTGCACGTCCATCTGCTGATCCGCCGCGCGAACAAGGAGGCCCGGCCTGCCCCGCGCCTGGCCCAGCATCTGTTCGACGTGATGCTGAAGGATCTGGATCAGGGTCTGCGCCTCTCCGGTGTTGGTGACATTGGCATTGGTCACAGGGTCAAGAAGATGTCGCATGCCTACTACGGACGCGCGACAGCCTATGATGCGGCGCTGGATGCGGGTGACGCCGCCGCCCTGCAGGAGGCGCTGCACAGGAACGTCTATCGCGCGGACGCCGCTGACAGCGCCACCCTGCCCGCGCTCTCTGCCTATGTCATGGCCAACTGGGACATGCTTTCGGCACTGCCGTTCGCGGAACTGGCGGCTGAGCGCTTCACGTTCCTGATGCCGGACAGGGAGGTTTGACGATGACACGCAAGGACGCAGCGGATTCGGTGGCGGATGTCCCGCCATTGTTCAGTCACTGGGTCGATATTTCCGACATCGGGCTGAAGGGCCGGGATGTCACGCTGACCCTCGACGATTCCACGCGGGCCACACTGGCGGAGGCGTTCGATCTGCTCGACCTGCCCGCCGTCAGCGCCCTGGCGACGATCTGGCCGGTCGATGAAGGTGTCACCCTTCGGTTTCACCTGCGGGCACAAGTGGTGCAGCAGTGCGTCGTGACGCTGGAACCGGTACCGGGCGATGTTGACGAGACGATCACGTTGCATTACACGCCACGGGCTGTTCTGGAAGAGACGCATCGTGTTGTCGATATCGCTGACGACGATGATCCGCCGGAACCTCTGGAAGGGGATCGGCTGGATCTCGGCGCCGCGGTTGCCGAGCATCTGGCATTGTCGCTTGATCCGTTTCCGAGGAAAGCAGACGCTGTCCTGCCGCTGTCCGCGACGGACGGAAAGCACGAAGCAACCGGCCCCTTTGCGGCGCTGGCCCGATTGAAGCGAGATGAGACATGACCCTGCCGCACGGGCGGCAGGGTTTTAAGGAGTAGAAATGGCTGTCCCCAAGAAGAAAGTAACGCGGTCCCGCCGGAACCAGAGGCGCGCCCACGATTCCCTGGTCGCGACCGGTTCGCACGAGTGCGCCAACTGCGGTGAGATGAAGCTGCCGCATCATGTCTGCGCGGCCTGTGGCCACTACAAGGAGCGTGAGGTGTTCGAGGCTGACGAGGCCATCTGAGCCCCGTCGCCTGAACAGGCACACGCAGCATGAGCCGTCCCCTGACACTATCACTGGATGCCATGGGCGGTGACCACGCCCCTGGCGCGGTTGTCGACGGGATCACTCATGTCCGCCTTCAGTACCCCGGCATACGTTTCCTTCTCTTCGGTGACGAGGCGAAGCTGAAACCGCTTGTGCGCGGTGATCTGGCGGACTGTGTCGAGATCCGCCACGCGCCACGCACCGTTGGCTCGAACGAGAAGCCGAGCCAGGCGCTGCGACGTGGCGGCGACACCAGCATGCGCATGGCCATCGACGCCGTGCGGGACGGCGACGCCGATGGTGTGGTCTCCGGTGGCAACACCGGTGCCCTGATGGCCATGGCGCTGTTCTCCCTGCGGCCCCAGGCAGGCATCGACCGCCCCGCAATCGCCGGCTTCATGCCAACGGAGTGCGGGGAGAGCGTCATGCTCGACCTCGGCGCCAATGTCGTCTGCGATGAAGACAATCTGGTCCAGTTCGCCCTGATGGGGGCCACGTTCTGCCGTGCCGTGCTGGGTCGGGTGCATCCGACGGTCGGTCTGCTGAACATTGGCGAGGAAGAACTGAAGGGCAACGAGATCGTTCGCGCCGCAGCGGAGCGGCTGCGCAACATCAAGGATGCCGGTTTCCACTACCACGGCTTTGTCGAAGGACACGACATCACGCGCGGCGTGGTCGATGTGGTCATCACCGATGGATTCAGCGGCAATGTCGCCCTCAAGAGTCACGAGGGTGCGGCGCGGCTGGTCACCTACACGATGCGCCAGGCCATCAGCGCCTCCTGGATCGCCCGGCTGGGCTTCCTGATCGCCCGTGGTGCCTTCAGGCGGCTGCAGAACCGCCTCGACCCCAACGGCTACAATGGCGGCGTCTTCCTGGGGCTGAACGGAGTCGTGGTGAAGAGCCACGGCAGTGCCAACGCCGCAGGTGTCGCCAGTGCCATCCGTATCGCCGCCGACATGGTTCAGGACGGAATGATCGAACGAATCGCTCAGGACTGCCAGACTATCGACCTTCTGGGTGGGGAAATGCAGAAAGCGGGCAGCGCATGATACGTTCCGTGATCGTCGGAAGTGGCAGCTATCTGCCCGAACGGGTCATGACCAATGCCGAACTGGCCGGGATGGTGGACACGTCCGATGAGTGGATCGTCGCCCGCAGTGGTATCCGCCAGCGCCATATCGCGGCAGAGGGTGAAACCACCGGCGACCTGGCGGAGGCAGCAGCCCGCGATGCGCTTGCTCACGCCGGTCTGCAGCCCGACGACATCGACCTGATCGTCCTCGCCACCGCCACCCCGGACAGTACCTTTCCCGCGACAGCAACCGTGGTCCAGTCACGGCTGGGCATCCGTCATGGCGCGGCATTCGATATCCAGGCGGTATGCAGCGGTTTCGTCTATGCGCTCGCCACCGCCGACAATTTCCTCAAGGCAGGGCAGTTCCGTCGTGCACTGGTGATCGGTGCGGAAACCTTCTCCCGCATCCTGGACTGGGAAGACCGTACGACCTGTGTCCTGTTCGGCGACGGGGCCGGGGCGATCGTGCTGGAAGCGATGGAAGGCGAAGGCACCAATGCGGATCGGGGCATCCTGACCAGCCATCTGCATGCCGATGGTTGTCATCACGACCTGCTCTATGTCGATGGTGGCCCCTCCAGCACGCAGACGGTCGGACACCTGCGCATGGCGGGCAAGGAAGTCTTCCGCCACGCAGTCGTGAACCTGTCCGCCGTGATCAACGAGGCACTGGACGCCACGGGTCTGCAGACGGATGACATCGACTGGGTCATTCCGCACCAGGCGAACAAGCGCATTCTGGACGGGACGGCGCGGAAGCTGAAACTGGATCCGTCGAAGGTGGTGGTCACCGTTGACCGTCACGGCAATACCTCCGCCGCATCGGTCCCTCTGGCGCTGACGGAGGCCGTGCGTGACGGTCGTATCCAGCGTGGCCAGTTGCTGCTGCTGGAAGCCATGGGCGGCGGCTTCACCTGGGGTTCGGCGCTGGTTCGCTGGTGACGGCTGGCACAATTGCGCCAAACGGCTTTGACTCCAGATTGTATTTCGCGCGTAATGTGCCGTAACAACAAAACAATGCCGAATGGCAATCTGGACAGGCGTGGCAGTGGGGAGCGACGATTATGAGCGGTTCGACAGTGACCCGTGCGCATCTCAGCGAGGCTGTGTACAGGGAAGTCGGTCTGTCGCGTAACGAATCTTCGGAGCTGGTCGACGCAGTTCTGATGGAGATTGCAGATCACCTCGCAAGTGGCGAAACCGTAAAGATTTCTTCCTTCGGAAGCTTTCAGGTTCGTGAGAAGGGCGGTCGCATCGGGCGGAACCCCAAGACCGGTGAGGAAGTCCCGATCGACCCTCGACGGGTGCTGGTCTTCCGGGCCAGTCATGTCCTGAAGGACGAGATCAACCAGGGCCTTCTGGGCAGACCTGCCAGGACCTGAGACACGATTGGCCTGACAAGGGCTGATCGAGACGCCCTGCCCCAGTAACTTCTTCTACCGGATACCAGCCTTGGCGAAGTCACCAGAAGCGTTCCGCACCATCAGCGAAGTGGCAACCGAACTGGATGTGCAGCAGCACGTCCTGCGGTTCTGGGAGAGCAAGTTCCCCGAGATCAAGCCGCTGAAACGCGGCGGCGGTCGACGCTATTACCGGCCCGAGGATGTGGCCCTGCTGCAGCGGATCCGGCATCTGCTCTACGAGGAGAAGTACACCATCAAGGGTGTGCAGCAGATGTTTCGCGACCAGGGTTCAGCAGCAAAGAAGGCCCCCGTTGCCGACAGCCTGAGTGTATTGCAGCGACGCGCCATCGAGGATGCGCGGGGCGAACTGATCGAACTGCGGAAAAGTCTGCTTACGCTGACGACTGGCGATTGATCACGACAGCCGGAACGACTATGGTCCGCCGCGTCGGAGCGTAGCGCAGCCTGGTAGCGCACCATACTGGGGGTGTGGGGGTCGTGGGTTCAAATCCCGCCGCTCCGACCATTTCCCGACACCCCCTGAAATTCACCTCTGAATTTCCGTCTCAGCAGTACCGCTCCGGCCCTTCCCACTGGGACGTGGTGTAGCGGTCGCCGTGGCACCAGCCGACCGGCAGAACCGCTTCGATGCGCTTCAGGTCTTCCCCGCTCAGGTCCAGACTGCCGCCCGCTGCGACTTCGCGCAGATGGTCGATGGAGCGTGTACCGGGGATCGGCACGATGTGATCGCCCTGATGCACCAGCCAGGCGATCGCCAGTGTTGCCGCAGCCACGCCCATATCGGCGGCCAGCGCGCGGAACTCCGCATTCTTTGCCAGATTCGCGCTCAGGTTCGGCTCCACGAAGCGCGGGTTGTCCTTCATGAAGGCAATGTCCTGCGCCGATGCCAGATCATGTGGCGTGTCAGTCAGCAGTGCCCGACCGACGGGCGAGAAGGCAACCAGCGTGGTGCCGAACTCGGCACAGGCCTGAACCAGTCCCAGCTCCGGTGACCGGGTCGAGAGCGAATATTCGGATTGCACCGCCGCAATCGGGTGCACCGCCTGCGCCCGGCGCAGGGAGCCTGGCGCAATCTCGGAATATCCGATGGCCTTGCACTTGCCCGCCTTGACCAGTCCGGCCAGGGTTTCCGTCACCGCCTCGATCTCGTGCGCCTTGTCGCGGCGATGCACGTAGTAGAGGTCGACAGCCTCGACGCCTAGGCGCTTCAGGCTGCCTTCCAGCTGCTCCGTCAGATGCTCCGGGTCATTGTTGAAGCGGCGGTCCGGGCTGCGCGTGATGCCGCCCTTGGTAGCAATGGTGAACGGACACTCCCCGCCCCGGCGCTTCAGCCATTCGCCGATGACCGTCTCCGACCGCCCCATGCCATAGACGTTGGACGTGTCCACATGGTCGATGCCGAACTCCAGACAGGCGTCGAGCACCTGCATCGATCCCTCGTCCGTCGCCTTGCCGTAGAAGTCGGTGAACGACATGGCACCGTAGCCGACGACGCTGACCTTCGGTCCGTTCTGCCCCAGAATGCGCTGCTTCAATGTCTGTTTCCTCCCCAAGCCCGCGAATTTGTTGCACGATAGTCGCTGCGGTCTGGCCGCAACAGGCATTTTCAGGGGGAGAGCACCATGGCTGAATACATTCCGCCCGCCGCCGATTGGGTGCGGGAGCAGGTCGAACTCTACGAAAGCAGCGGTGGCACCAGGGGCACGACGCTGATGGATACCGGCCTGCCCTGCATTCTGGTGACCCACATGGGCAACAAGACCGGTGGCATCCGCAAGATCCCGCTGATGCGGGTCAGGGTGGGTGATGCGTATGTGCTGGTCGGTTCCAAGGGCGGGGCGGAGAAGGACCCTGTCTGGGTCCATAACCTGCGCGCCAATCCGGACGTCGAGATTCGCGACGCAACCGAAGCCTGGCCGATGCGTGTCCGCGAAGTGCCGGATGGGCCGGAACGTGACCGGCTGTGGGAAGCCGCCGTTGCCGCCTTCGACCGCTACGAAGATTATCGCAAGAAGGCACCGCGGCTGATCCCGGTCTTTCTGGCGGAGCCCGTCTGAATAAGCGAAATGAAGAACAATCCTGAGGGGGAAACACCATGAAACTGACACGATACGGACAGCCAGGCGCCGAGAAACCCGGCATCTTCGACAGCGAGGGGCAGTTGCGTGACCTCTCGGCGCATGTTGCGGACATCAATCCTGCCCTGCTGGCCGACCTTTCGGTTCTGGACGGCGTGGACATCGCCGGGCTGCCGGTCGTGGACGGCAGCCCGCGCCTCGGCCCCTGCGTCACGGGCACGGGCAAGTTCATCTGCATCGGCCTGAACTATTCCGACCATGCGGCGGAGACCGGCAACCCGGTACCGAGCGAGCCCGTGATTTTCATGAAGGCAAGTTCCACCATCGTCGGCCCGAACGACGACATCATCATCCCGCGCGGTTCGGTGAAGACCGACTGGGAGGTCGAACTGGGCGTCGTCATCGGCAAGTCCGCCAAGTACGTGTCGGAGGCGGAGGCGCTGGATCATGTCGCGGGTTACTGCGTCACCAACGATGTCTCCGAACGCGAGTTCCAGCTCGAGCACGAGGGCCAGTGGACCAAGGGCAAGTCCTGCGACACCTTCGGCCCCATCGGTCCCTGGCTCGCCACCCGCGACGAGGTGCCTGACCCGCAGGACCTGGCGATGTGGCTGGAGGTCAACGGCAAGCGCTATCAGGACGGCTCCACCGCCACCATGGTCTATGGCGTGGCGCACCTGGTCTCCTACCTCAGCAGGTTCATGACCCTGCATCCGGGCGACGTGATCTCCACCGGCACACCGCCAGGTGTCGGGGCGGGTCAGAACCCGCAGGTCTTTCTGAAGCCTGGCGACGTGGTGACCCTGGGAATCGCAGGGCTGGGCGACCAGCGCCAGACCTTCGTCGCCGACAGCTAGACCGGTCCGACGATGGCCTGCGTCTGCCGCTCCGCCCTTCGCACGTGGAGGGCGGCGGCAAGGCCCAGGGCCGATGCGGCCAGCATGATGGTGATCAGGCCCCAGGCCGCGTTCTCCGCGCTCAGTACAGTGCCGGTGAATGCGGCCAGAGCGCCGCCGCCTGCGTTGGTCAGGGCGGCCGAGACACCGGAGGCACTACCGGCCAGACCCGGACGTACGGCCATGCAACCGGCGTTGGCGCTGGGCATGGTGATGCCGTTGCCGATGCCGACACAGGCGCAGGCACCGAACAGGATCAGCTGGTACACCTGCCCCGAGGCCACAAGCAGCAGCCCGACAGAGAGCCCACCGCAGGCGATGAGGCGACCGGCGATCATCACGGTCGTCAGTTCGTAGCGGGCGGAGAACCGACCGGCGAGGAAGCTGCCGAACATGAAGCCCGCCGTGATACTGCCGATATAGAACCCGAGCCTCGCGGGGGAGATCTCGAAGACCGCGACGGCGACCAGCGGTGCGCCCCCCAGAAATGCGTAGAAGGCACCTGTGGAGAAGGCGATGCAGAGCGAATAGCCCCAGAACCGCCCGGATCGGAGCAGTTCGGGATAGGCCCGAATCTGTTTCATGATCGACGCTGAACGGTTCGTGTTGGTCTCCCCCACATCGAACCAGCAGAGCACGAACAGCGCGCAGCCGAGGGTCAGGAACGCCAGGAAACTGGCGCGCCAGCCGAACAGTTCATCCAGCACACCGCCGACCACCGGCCCCAGCATCGGCGCGATGGCCCAGGCCATGGCGAGATAGCCCATCAGGCTGGCGGCCTTGCCCGCAGCGGCGGTATCGCTGATCGCGGCGCGGGAGACCGCGAACCCGGCGATGATCGCGGCCTGCAGCATCCGGAAGCACAGGAAGGTCACGATGTCGGTCGCCAGCAGGCAGCCGAGCGAGGCGACGCAGAACACCGCCAGTCCGATCAGGATGACCGGACGCCGTCCGTAGCGGTCGGAGAGCGGCCCGACGACCAGCAACAGTACCGCCGCCACCGCCGAGTACCCTGCGATGGCCAGGCTGACAGTCGCGTAGTCGGTGTCGAAATCCCGCGCCATGTTCGGCAGTGAGGGCAGGAACAGGTTCAGGGATACGATCGACAGGCTGCTGAGCAGGATCAGGGTCAGCAGGCTTGGCGGCGTGCGCTGTGTGTCTCGCATCATTCAACCCTCTTCCTGCAGCGCCAAGACGGCCCGCTGCAGACAAAAAAAAGCGCCCCCGGCTGATGACGGAGGCGCATGGGAGTTTCCTCTCGGGTTCCGTTACCGGCCCGGGCGCCTTGCTCCCACCACTACTGTGTTCAACAGGTGCAATGCTGATCCTGTGCGTTCAGGTGCGGGACCCATCCCACACCGGAGCGTCATGCTGGTGCCGACGCCGACATTTGTCAAACCGAAGTGGAGCGGCTTCGACGCATGCCTACTCCGCGCCCTTGCGCTTGCGCGCACCGGCTGGAGGGGGGCTGCCCTTCCTGTGCTTCTTCACCTTGCGGGGCTTGTCACCCGGTCCATCGGGCCCGGGCGCACGGGACTTGAACGGCTTCTTCCCCGAAGGGCGAGCCTGGGCTGCACCATCGGGCGACGGCCTGTCCGGGCCTCCCTCCCTGCGTTCCGCAAACGGCTTGCGCGGCTTGTCACCGGGGCCGTCGGCCCTGGGAGTCCGGGGTTTGTAGGACTTCTTCGCGCGGGGCCTGTCGGCGGCGTCCGGCGATGCCCCTTCCTGGCGCCCCTCCCCGCGGTCCCCGAAGGACTTGCGGGGCTTGTCCTTGCCCGCATAGGGGCGCTTCCGGTCGGGCGCACGGTCGTGCCGTTCATCCCGCACACCCTCCCGCGCTTCCGTCCGCGCTTCGGGCTTCGGTCGGTCCCGGCTGTCGTCTCCGCGATCACCGAAGTCCTTGCGCGGGGCACTCTTACCCGCGTAGGGGCGTTTCCGCTCGGGCGCGCGACCGGGCTGTTCGTCCGGCGCTTCGGGTGTGCCTTCCAGGCGGGTCACGTTGATGTTCTTGTCGATGGTCCGGTTCGGGCCGATGGCGACGGTGAAGCTGTCGACACTGCCCGGTGCGATCTGCACATGGGTCTCGCCGCCGTGAATACGGATCGCCCCGACATCACCCTGCGCAATATTGCCGGTGCGGTAGAGCATGGGCAGCAGCCAGCGCGGCTCCGCATTCTGCTTGTGGCCCACGGAGAGCGAGAACCAGGTCCCGTCGGTGAAGTCGGCCTTCTCCCTCGGCTGGCGATCACGCTTCTCGCCCCGCTCGGGCCGGGAATTCTCCTGCAGTTCCTCCGGCGCGGATTGACCGGCGCGGTAGAGACGGACGAAGGCGGCGGCGATCTGTTCAGGAGAATGCTGCGCCAGGATCTGATCCACGAATGCCTGCTCGGCTTCGGCCACCGGCTCCGTCAGGGTCTCGTCCTGCAGCAGCCGCTGGTCATCGCGTTCGGTAATCTCGGCCACCGAGGGCGCATCGCCCCAGTTGGCTTCGATCCGCGCGCCCTGCAGCAGCCGCTCCGCCTTGAAACGCTGGTTGAAGGGGACGATCAGGACACTGACACCCTTCCGCCCCGCGCGGCCGGTGCGGCCACTGCGATGCAGCAGCGCCTGGCTGTTCTGCGGCAGGTCGGCGTGGATCACCAGTTCCAGGTCCGGCAGGTCCAGCCCACGCGCCGCCACGTCCGTGGCGATGCAGACCCGCGCCCGTCCGTCACGCATGGCCTGCAGCGCATGGGTGCGCTGCCCCTGACTCAGCTCGCCGGACAGGGCCACGACCGAGAAACCCCGGTTGGTGAAGCGGCTGGTCATGCGGTTGACGCTTTCCCGCGTCGCGCAGAAGACGATGGCGCTCTTGGCCTCGAAGTAGCGCAGCACATTGATGATCGCGTTCTCGCGGTCACTCGGCGCGACCTTCATGGCCCGGTATTCGATATCGACGTGCTGGCGCTGCTCGGCGGTCGTCGCCAGACGCACCGCATCGCGCTGGAACCGCTTGGCCAGGCTGACGATCATCTTCGGCACGGTGGCGGAGAACATCAGGGTCCGGCGGTCGGCCGGCGCGGCCCCCAGGATGAACTCCAGATCCTCCCGGAACCCGAGGTCGAGCATCTCGTCGGCCTCGTCCAGCACGACGGCCCGCATGCCGGTCATGTCCAGCGATCCGCGCTCGATATGGTCGCGCAGCCGCCCCGGCGTGCCGACAACGATATGTGCCCCGCGCCCGAGCGCCTGCCGCTCCGTCCGCATGTCCATGCCGCCGACGCAGGACGCGAAGGACGCGCCGGTCAGCTCATAGAGCCACTGCAGTTCGCGTTTCACCTGCAGGGCCAGTTCCCGCGTCGGTGCCACCACCAGCGCCAGCGGCCTCTCGGCGCGGGAAAACCGCTCCTCTCCCGCCATCAGGGTCGGCGCCAGGGCAATGCCGAAGGCGACCGTCTTGCCCGAGCCGGTCTGGGCCGAGACCAGCAGGTCGGAGTCCGCCAGTTCCGGGTCCAGCACGTTCTGCTGAACCGGGGTCAGTGTTTCGTAGTTCTTGCGTGCCAGCGCTTCTGCAAGCGGCGGCACGACACCGTCAAAATGAGCCAACGTGATACTTTCGGTGCAGGTGTTCCAGGGTCCGATACGCAGTCAGTCACCGACCACCCCGGACATCAACGGCCGGGTTCACGCCCGGCGACAATCTGATCAAGCCAGCGTTGTAGCCATTGTGCAGCGCAACACAAGTGTTATGCGCTCAGGGTACTGTCAATGCCACTCGCTCCAGGAATAGCGTTTCCACGCAATGCACACCTGACCCCAGGCGTTGGGATTTGTCGGGCGAATGGCTTGACCAGCGGGACAGGTCACCCGAAGGTCGGCAGATGAACATGCCCGAAGCTCTCTCGCGATGCCTTGTCCTGAACACCGTCGCTGCCGCGCGCATACTGCTGCGCCGCTACGACAGGGAATTCCAGTCGTATGGCGTGACCGTGCAGCAATTCTCCCTGCTGGCCGCGATCAGGTTCCAACCGGGTGAATCGGTCGCGAGCCTGGCAGACAAGGTCTTGCTGGACCGCACCAGCCTGACACGGAACCTCAACCTGCTGGAAAGCAAGGGCCTTGTCCGTCGGCTTGCTTCCCAGGGCAATGTCAGACTCTGCGTGTTGACCGAAACGGGTGAGGAATTGCTGGATCGCCTGCTTGAGGAATGGGAGGAGGCCCAGTCCACCCTCACCCGGGATCTGGCCCCCGGCGCGGTCGAGACCTATCTGCATGTTTCACGACAGTTGATGAAGCCGTGAGCTTGTTCTGTTTGCGTTTGCCGACAGCCCTTAATGTGTATATGCACAGTGCAAATGCACATGGAGAGTCAGATGCAAGATCCAGTTGTTGTTACAGGTCTGGGGGCCGTCACCCCCCTCGCCGCCGGCACTGAGGAGACCTGGACCCGATTGCTCGCAGGCCAGAGCGGGATCCGGCGCAATGACCGCTTCGACACCGCCGACTGGAAATGCCAGATCGCCGGGTTGGTGCCCGCCCGAACAGACGACCCCGCAGGGTTCGATCCGGAAGCGGCAATGTCGCGCCAGGAATTGCGCCGGACCGACCTGTTCATCCACTACGCAATGTCTGCGGCCAGTGAGGCGCTCGATCAGGCGGGATGGCACCCGGAAGCGGCAGAAGAACGACGCCGGACTGCCACCGTGATCGGTACAGGTGTCGGCGGCGTTCCGGCCATAACGGCGGCGACCGAAGTCATTCGCACCTCTGGCGTCAGGCGTCTTTCACCTTTCGTGGTTCCCTCGTTCCTGCCGAATCTCGCAACGGGTCAGGTATCGATCCGTTACGGCTTCAACGGTCCTTCAGGTGCACCGGTAACTGCCTGTGCGGCCTCGGCGCAGGCGATTGGTGATGGACTGCGAATGATCCTTGCCGGTGAAGCCGACATTGCGATCTGCGGCGGTACGGAAGCATGTGTCGATCCCATCAGCATTGGTGGCTTCACTGCGGCGCGTGCGCTCTCAGTTGGTTACAACGAAAGCCCTGAGCGTGCGTCCCGACCCTTCGATGCCGGACACGACGGGTTCGTCCTGTCGGAAGGGGCCGCTATGCTGGTCATCGAGCGGTTGAGCCACGCGAGGAAGCGTGGCGCGACGCCAGTGGCGATCATCTCCGGATATGGCACCACCACAGACGCCCACCATGTGACGGCGGGTTGGCCAGATGGTCGAGAAGCGGCGCGCGCCATAAGGAATGCGCTGGCGACGGCTGAACTGCAGCCGGAAGACATCAGCTACGTCAATGCCCACGCCACGTCGACACCTGTTGGAGATGCGGCCGAACTCGCGGCGCTTTCCCAGGTCTTCGGGCACAGCGCCCGTCGCGTGCCGATCAGTTCAACCAAATCCGCAACGGGTCACATGCTTGGCGCGGCAGGCGCTATCGAGGCCGTATTCTCGGTTCTTGCACTGAGAGATCAGATCCTGCCCTGCGGCCTCAATCTCGAACAGCCTGTCGAGGGAACCGAGGACTTCAACCTGCTCCGCGGCAAGCCACACCGCCTGCCGGTCGAGCATGTCCTCTCGAACGCATTTGGTTTCGGTGGGGTCAACGCCGCACTGGTTTTCAGCCGCATTCCGTGAGCAACGCCAATTGAAATCTCCAGCCCCCTCGCACGGGGCCGAACCTACATCGGCCAGACCAGCAGGATCATCGGGATCGAGACGGCGACGACGATGATCTCAAGCGGCAGGCCCATGCGCCAGTAATCACCGAAGGCATAGCCGCCGGGGCCGAGGATCAGCGTGTTGTTCTTGTGTCCGATGGGCGTCAGGAAGGCGCAGGAGGCGGCGACGGCGACAGCCATCAGGAACGGGTCCGGGCTGACGCCCAGGGTCTGCGCCATCTGGATGCCGACCGGGGCCGCGACGATTGCTGTCGCGGTGTTGTTCAGCACATCGGACAGCGTCATGGTCACCACCATCAGCACGGTCAGCACCGCCCAGGCCGGCCAGCCCGCGGTCAGCCCGACCAGCGCATTGGCGATCAGTGCCGTGCCCCCTGCGCTGTCGAGCGCCGCCCCCAGCGGGATCATCGACCCCAGCAGGACCACCACCGGCCATTCGACATGGTCGTACAGGTTGGAGAGCGAGAGGATGCCGGTCAGCAGGTAGATGACCACGACGATGCCCAGCGCCACCGGCAGATAGACCAGACCAACGGATGCTGCAGCCACCGCCGCGCCGAAGACCGAGATCGCAAGCCAGACCTTGTCGGAATCCGTGACCGCCAGCCCCCGGTCGGCCAGGGGCAGCACCCCCAGCCATTCGACCACACTGTCGCGCTCCCCCTCCGGCGTCAGCAGCAGCAGGATGTCGCCGGGCCGCACCATCGTCTGGCGGATCTCCTTCTCCACCCGGCGTCCTTCGCGCGAGAGCCCCAGCAGTACCGTATTGTGCCGCCAGGCCAGGCCCAGCCCCTGCGCAGTCTGCCCGGCGATGCGTGCGCCCTCCGGCACCACCACCTCGATCACGACAAGCCCGTCGCCCGCCGCACTCAGATGATCCTTGTCGGAGCCGTCGGTGAAATCCAGCGACAGGGCCGCGCGGAATTCGTCCAGTGATTCCGGCTGGGCCTCCAGCACGATGGCATCCCCGGCCTCCAGTGCCGTGTCGCGCTGCGTGCCATAGCGGCGTCTGCCGTTACGGATCAGGCCCAGGACCGCCACGTCGTTCTTGTCCGCCGTGCCGTAGAGTTCGAACAGCCGCTTGCCGATCAGTTCCGATTTCTCGGGCACGGAGAGTTCGGCAATGTAGTCCTTCTCGCTCAGGCGCGCGTCCGACAGCGCGCCCTCACCCGTCTTCTTGGGGATGAAACGCCAGCCGATCAGCGCCACGAACAGCAGCCCCACCAGGGCGGTGACGCTGCCGACCGGGGCAAAGTCGAACATGCCGTACCCCTCGCCCAACTGATCCTTCCGGATCGTGGCGATGACGATGTTCGGCGGTGTGCCGATCAGGGTGACCATGCCGCCCAGGATGGTGCAGAACGACAGCGGCATCAGCGACAGCCGTACCTGCCGCCCTGCCTTGCGCGCCGTCTGGATATCCACCGGCATCAGCAGCGCCAGCGCGGCGACATTGTTCATGAAGGCGGAGAGCACCCCGCCGATGCCCCCCATGAAGGTGATGTGCGCACCCAGACCCCGTTCCGGGTCCACCAGGGTGCGGGTGATCAGCAAAACCGCCCCGGACTTCACCAGCCCGGCAGAGACGATCAGCACCAGCGCCACCACCAGCGTCGCCGGATGGCCGAACCCGGCGAATGCATCCCCCGCAGGCACGGCCCCCAGCACAACCGCGATCATCAGCGCCGAGAAAGCCACCAGGTCATAGCGGAACCGCCCCCACAGCAGCATCCCGAAGACGCCGCCGAACAGGGCGAACAGGATCATCTGATCAACGCTCATGGTCAGGCTCCTTCACGATCCGCAAACCGATTCCATGGCCATGATGGCACGGATGGGAGGCTGCTGCGGTCAGGTTCCTGCGGTCGGGACCTGTCAGCCCGCCCGAACCTCAGCAATGCCGTTGGACAGCACAGGCTTGCCACGCGCGTCCACGGTATCGACTTCGATCCGCCCGTCGCCCAGGTCCCGGTGCCGGACCGTGATGGTCTCCCCCGGGATCACCATGCCGGTAAAGCGGCAGGCGAAGCGCTTCAGCCGCCGGGGGTCACCACCGGCGTAGCGGCGGATGACACTGTCCATGGCCAGCGCCCAGGTGGCGGTACCATGCAGGATGATGTCGGGCAGGTTGGCGGCCAATGCCACGATCCGCTCCGTATGGATCGGATTCCATATCGGTCCGCCCTCCGAATAGACATGCGGCAGGTAGCGCGGCACGGCGATTGCCTCGCTGTTCGCGGAGTCGCCGTCCAGCACCACCGGGG
>Ga0209475_10003133_pt1 | contig 15612 bp, 21 predicted proteins | sample tdDd471_FD_187128 | JGI IMG/M metagenome (GOLD analysis project Ga0209475, IMG submission 187128) | Marine sediment microbial communities from the Atlantic coast under amendment with organic carbon and nitrate - tdDd47.1 (SPAdes)... | ecosystem: Environmental > Aquatic > Marine > Coastal >... | reverse complement strand
AGGAGTACTTTCTCAACTAAAAGACCCCCTTTATGGATATTCTTTGGTCAGTTCATTGTCAGAAAAAGGTATGGATATAGATAAAAATACTCTATACCCACTACTCAGACGATTAGAATCACAAAAGCTTTTAGTAAGTGAATGGAATGTTGAGGAATCCCGTCCTCGTAGATACTATAAGCTAAGTGAAAAAGGTTACGAAGTGCTAGATACGCTAGCTATTGAATGGGAAAATTTAAACGACATTATTGTAAAGTTATTACAGGAGTAAGGAGTATATTATGGATATTATTAATAAGTATATTTACGCTATTCAAAGAAGATTGCCAACACAAAACAAAGATGATATAGCCAAAGAAATAAAATCATTAATTTATGATGAGCTAGAAGGTAAGTTTGGCAAACAAAACGAATATACAAATGAAGAAATTGAAGAAGTTATCACAGAGATGGGTCATCCGAGGGAGGTTGCCTCCAGATATAGAGGTGACAAGCAATTGCTAATAGGTGCTGAGCTATTTCCTATATATAAAATGGTACTAGCAATTTCAGCAGGTGCTACTGCTTTAGGTTTGGTCATAAGCTTTATAGTAAAGGCTGTTAATCATGCTGCTACAGAAGCAATAACTTTAGGATTCTTCATTGGAAGTTTTGCAGAACTATTTGCAAGTCTATTTTCATCACTCCTAGGTTTGGTAGGAAGTCTAACAATTATTTTTGCTCTTATACAGCATTACGGCAAATTCGATAAAGAGGATATTAATATGTATGAGGACTGGAAGCCAAAAGATCTACCTGATTTACCTGAGGAAAAAGACAGAGTGCATAGGTGGGAACCAATTGTTGCAATGTTCTTTATAGCTTTAGGGTTTGCAATACTTAACTATTACGTTGCTGCTGGCAATCTACCTTTTATAATTAATCAAGGTACAGAAATAACGGTACTTCCAATATTTAGCATAGATGCATTAAGGCAATATTTGCCTTTGTGGAACTTGTCATTAGGACTATCATTTGCACTACAAATAGTATTATTAGTACAAGGCAAATGGAATTTGGGGTCAAGATTATTTGATATTTCAATATCCTTGCTTGGTATAGTTATATTAGCAACTATGATAAATGGACCTATGATTATTTCAACTGAAGGTATGCTACATGAATTTGGACATAGTTACTGGTTAGATACGTTGCAAAAGTACTATTATGTAGCACTAAAAGTATTTATGGGGTTCGGAATATTTGGCATAGTAGTTAATGTTATAAAGATAATCTTTCAACAAGCTAGAAAAGCAAATGTATAAATATCTACGTGAAGTCACATTAACAATAGAATGTAAAGACGGTAATAATATTACCGTTTTTTTATTAAAACATTAATATTATTAACATGTAATTGCAATTTGTGATAAAATAACATCATCTTTACTAAAGGGGTAACTATGAAAGAAAAGCTAGGGAAATATATTTCTTCAACTTATAGATGTATCATTAGATACTTAAATGAAGAGTTAAAAGATTTAGATATTAATTATGGTCAGCATGAATTTCTATACGTTATAATGTTGGCTGAAAATGGTATTAACCAAAAAAGACTATCTGAGATATTAGAAATTGGTAAATCTACTACAGCAAAAACTGTAAAATCCCTAGAAAGTCTTGGCTATATCAGAAGAGAAATAGATGCAGAGGATAAGAGATTTAGGAAAATCTATATTACTCCAAAAGGTGAATCTATAAGGCAGCGTATTTTTGAAAGTTATAATAAAGTTAATTCTAAAATGAGCAAAAATCTATCTGAAGGTGAAGTGGATCAATTATTATATTTACTAGATAAAGTAAAGCATAATTTAAACAAAGAATAACATATTAGTTGCAAGTGAAACTATTTTGTTATATAATAATATTAGTTTCGTATGAAACTAATATTTATGAGGAGATTGAATATGAAATTTGGATTCCCTAATATTCACGTAAAAGATTTAGAAGAGTCAAAAAAATTCTATCAAGATTTAATTAAGTTAAATGTACGCAATGAGATACAAGTTGGAGAGAACATAAGGATAGCATTTATGGTTGACACTGAAGCAAATGTATTAGAGTTAATCGAAGATAAGTCCAAACTAAATGAGATTAACTATAACAAAAGTTATAAAGTTTCTCTGTTATTTAAAGTTGATGACATAAATGAAGAAATGGAAAGAGCCACTAAGGCAGGATTTAAATTTGATGGTCCATTAATAACTACACCAAGTGGAACAAAGTTTTTCTATGTTATAGACCCTAACGGTGTTCCAATTCAAATAACTTCATTATGAATAATTTACGAAATAAGAAAAACGGTAATTAATTACCGTTTTTTATTACCCCAACTACAAATTCTATTAGCATGATCTATGTATAAAATAAAATATATTAATATATATGTTTATATCATTTTACTCTTACAGCAGTCTTCATCTTCTTCTTGATCATCATACTCTTCCATAAGATATGCATCTAAAGATTCTAAGACTTCCTCTGCTCTTTCGTAATCCTTATCATCAACATATATGGTTGTCTCAATTGGAGCCATACTTGTATATAATATTTCAAGTGATGTTCCTCCTTTTTTACGTACTCTATAGGGGATATCCATTTGATCAAGCAAAGATGCAACATACATAAACTCTACATCATCAACAAATGTTTCAAGCACTACTTCTTTCTCAAATACCACTATTTCAGGTTCGCCATATTGCTCTTCATCTTGCACTTTTTCTTTTGGTAATTCCTCTACCAATTCAACATCACAATCAGCGCATTTTGTAAATCCATCTCTATATTCATCTTTACAGTTTGGGCACCAAGGCATATCATCACTCCTTATTCGTTATATTATTCTATATACAATTTCTATTCACCAGTTTCAACAAATTCAGCTTTGATGGAATCCACTATACCTTTTGCTTTTTCATAATCATTTTTATCAACATATATAGTTCTACCCATATAGCTAACACCCATATATATAGTCAAATATTGTCCTGCATCACGTTCCATAACTCTATATGGAATGTTCTGAAGCTCAAGTTCTGAGGTAATATAGACATATTCAACTTGATTATCTACAGTCACCAAAGATACTTCATTTCCTAAATCTGGTTGTGGTTTAACCTTACCTACAGTAGCTCTTTTCTTTTCTTCTTGAGTTTGCTCCTTGTCATTTAGCACTTCCACTAAATCAATATCACAGTCGTTGCATTTTGTAAATCCATCTCTATATTCCATTCTGCATTTTGGACAATATGGCATACAATCACTTCCTTTTCTATGAGATTTTAGCTTACCATAATACTCATAGTTTTACAATATTTTTGTAGCAATAGTGCTACATGCTTATTATACCATTATGAGTATAACTTCTATCCTATTACAAATAATAATTTATAATTACCAACTAAAATAAGGAGACACTGCTATGGGATTATTACCAAACACTAAGTATGACTATCAAACATGCATTGACCAATGTAACAAGTGTGCTCAAGCTTGCTATGAATGCTTTAACACTTGTTTAAAAGAGCCTGATGTGCATCAAAGAATAAATTGCTTATCATTATTAATTGAGTGTGCAAAATCTTGTCAGATGTCAGCAGGTACAATGGCTATGGATGGAAAGCTAATTAAAGACCATTGTAAAATGTGTGCTGAGCTTTGCAATATGTGTGCTCAAGATTGCTCTTTATTCAAAGATGATCACTGCACTGAATGTGCAAAAATCTGTAGAGACTGCGCAAAGGAATGCGATAAAATGGCAAACTAGAACAGAAAATTATAGGAGGCGATAATTCATCGCCTCCTAATTCTATTATTCATTATTATTCGTGTACATGTGATTCATTTTTAAGCTGTCTCATTTTCTTGCGCAAAGGTCTAGACAGTGACAAGCATCCTAATCCTATAAATGTGCATATTGCACCACCAATAAGATTAACATTAATAAATTTTGAATATTCTTCTATAGCAGTTAGATTAGCAATCCATATTCCTAAATTAGCCAAACCAATTGTAATTTCAGCCAAAGACAAGCTCAACCAAAAACTATTCACTCTTTTAAAATACTTCATTTTTGATTCTATATCTGTATACACTTCAAAAGGACCTTCCGTTGCTTTTTTCCTTAAATACACCCATCGCATATAAGATGAAACATGCTCTACTCCATTCTCTTCTAAGAATTTTAAATATGCTATGCTCTCTGCATGAGTAGCAGTATTTTCCAGAAGCTCTAATCTATATATATATTCTCCAGGTTCACCTTCAACAAAGGTGTATTTGCACCAGCTATAGTTATCTAAGTGCATACCCTTAGCTGTCATGTCATTAATCCATTTTTCTTCTTTTTCATAGTCCCAGTAGGCTTTTCTTACTACATGTTTCATAATTGACCCTCCTTAATTACTTTTTTTCCATTCTTAATCAATTCATCTAACCTTAAAATTTCAGCCTGCACTATTCCTTTGCCTACATCAGTTATTACATACTCTTTTTTTCGGGAACCCTTTTCACCTTCAATTGGATCAATCCAACCTTTTGAAAGTAATGTGTTTATTGCTCCATATAATGTTCCTGGGCCTAGGTCTACTCTGTTTTTACTTAAATCCTTAACATTTTGCATTATTCCATATCCATGAAGAGGAGTATATAAACTAAGTAGTATATAATAAACAACTTCTGTTAATGCGTTTTTGCTCTCTGGCATATCTTCCCTCCTTTATTACGTTATTCGTTATATCGTCTTACGTAGTAAGTATATCGTCAAACGTAATAGTTGTCAAGTAAAAGTTTCCATATAATTGAGTAGCAACACATTGAGAGCTTTATGTCCCTATGTAGCTTTCTATAAAACATCTAGTAAATTACTTTAAGATTGATTACTAAAAAAGAGCTAACATACCGTCAGCCCCTTTTCTGCTTATCAATTTACGTTTCTTCATTAATCTTTTTCATCATATCAATTGCCATATCAAGATACTCTACAGCAGGTTGCCTAATTGATATTAAATCTTTATCCATATTTAGTGCATGATTTATAGTATCTTCTACAAACTGTGCATGTGCTATAAATTCATTATACAGCATATCATCACCGTCTGCTGAAACTATCTGACTTACCTTACTATACAGTCTTGTGACCTCATGCGCCCACATACTGGCTAATGCTTTTGGACATTTGGGCTTAACTAACCTTTCATCAATCCCCTTTAAAATAAGCTTCTCGTATATATCTGCTGTCATATTGACAAAATCGAAAGCCATTTTCTGAACTATAGCATAACTATCTCTATGTGAATATAAATTCACCAACTCCTTCCAGTTACTAAGCTTCTGCTTTTTGTAATCATTTATTGTATTGAATACATTATTGAGTAGATATATAGTGTCATTTTTAGTGTCTTCTATTAGCCTATTATAGCCACTGTATACTTCATCTAAATACATGGTGGTGATTTCATCTAATACTTCCTTTTTAGACTGAAAGTGATGATAAAATCCACCTTTAGAACTTTCTGCTTTTTTTACAATTTGGGCAATAGTTGCTTTTTCATATCCAAACTCGCTAAATACTTCAAGTGCAGATTTTACTATCCTATCTCTAAGCTCCATTATATCACCTTCACTATATTGCTAAGCTCTTCTTGTTAAAAATGCTCACTCCTAACGAATATAATACCACAGAAGCTACAACTAAGATTAAACTAATTGTAAGCACATAAGAGCTATCATTTAATATTTTATCGGTGTCTAACAAAGTATATAGACTAAAGTATTTAAAAAACTCTACTTTTTCACTAAGGTCTGCAACCATTTTAAACATTACGAATGCAATTGGTATACCTGCTCCAAATGCTAGTGATAGCTTTGCATCGCTAAATATACAAGATGCTAAAAAACTAATTCCAGCTACTGTTATTAATACAAGCAATGTAACTAAATTAAGCACTAAGAACTTACCTATTTCTAAATGCCCTGCAAACATTGCTTCTGACATACCTACAAGAGCACTTGTAACTATAATCATTAATGCAGCTATAGACCCAACTAAATATACTGCTTGTGTAGTACCAACTCTCACTCTTGTATTAGGTGTTGCCAATAAATAAGCCATTGAACCTCTATCAACATGTCTTGCAACTAAATTGTTAGCAACAATTATTGTATATATTATAGGGAATACAATAAGTATGAATCCATACAAATATCCTGCTAAATATGTTGTTAAATCTGTTCCTAAGCTTATAAATCCAAATGCTTTTATCATTCCTTCAGGAAGCATTGCAAACATTGCATCCATTGCATCAGCGCTTTCTGGATCGAACATGGATATACTTGTTGATACATAAATCATAAGCATACCAACTATAAAAGCAAAAACTCCCCAATTAGATTTAATATTAGATTTAAATAATGTCTTATTCATCTTATGACTCCTCGCTTTCGTAATACTTCATGAACATATTTTCAAGTGTAACATTCTCAACATCTAACGACTTAACATCACATTTAGAAAGCATTGAATAAAAATGATTAAAAGGATATGATGCAGAAATCTTTACTGTGTAGTCATCAATATTTTGAGTGTCAAAATCGCTATCAACTATGGTTTTAACATCTTTTGCTTTTCCCAACGTTATAACAAAGGTCTTTGTATTCACAGAGTTAAGTTCAGCTATATCTTGTACTGTTACAATTCTGCCATCCTTAATTATACCAACTCTGTCGCACACTTTTTGTACTTCTTCAAAAATATGAGATGACATTAGTATTGTTTTTCCTCTTTGCTTTTCTTCCTTTATAATGTCCATAAATACATTTTGCATTAAAGGATCTAACCCACTTGTAGGTTCGTCTAAAATATACACTTTAGGATCATGCATGAATGCTACTATAATCCCTATTTTTTGTTTCATTCCCTTAGACATCTTTTTTATTTTGCCGCTTGCATCTAGGTCAAATCTCTTTATTAACTTATCTCTACGAGTTGTATCCTTTAGATTACGCATGTCTCCCATAAACTTTAAAAACTCCATGCCTGTCATATAGTCAAGCATATTCATCTCACCTGGAAGATAACCTATAACATTTTGTAAGTTAGCAGAATTTTGCCTGCATTCCTTGCTGTCAATAAATGCATTTCCTTTGCTTGCATTGGTAAATCCCATTAAATTTCTTATAGTTGTTGTCTTACCTGCACCATTCGGGCCAAGATAGCCAAACACTTCACCTTCATTTACATTAAAGCTTACGTCAAAGATTCCTTTACCACTTTTATAAACTTGCGTTAAGTTCTCAACTTTAATCATATTATACCTCCCTTAACTCTTTCAAAATAAATACCGACCGACCGTCGGTCTGTTTCTCTAGTATATTGCAAACTATATCTTTTGTCAAGATGTTATAAGCTATTATTAGTTGAAATAATCTAACAATATATAGAGTAGTTGATGAATCTATCATTTGACAGAAATTAAAACTAGTGCTATACTCCGTTTATAGACCACATGGTCTATTAATTGCTATAAAGGATAAATATAATGGATAAAAAATTATGTATCATCACAGGTGCAAACTCTGGTATAGGCAAGCAATCAGCAATACAGATGGCTCAATCTGGATATCACGTAATAATAGGCTGTCGAAGTAAAGAGCGAGGAGAAAAGGCGTTAGAGGAAATAAAGAAAGAAAGCAAAAGTACGTCTGTTGAGTTAATACTGCTTGATTTAAGCTTAAAATCGTCTACCAAAAATTTTGCACATAAAATAAACAGCATGTACAATGTTGTTGATGTTCTAATACATAATGCTGCTGTTTTTGATATATCACAAAAAGAAGCTATAACTACTAGCGAAGGTTATGAATCTGTTTGGATGACTAACCATATTAATCCAGTATATTTAACGAATCTTTTAATAGATAGGTTAAAAGCTAGCGAAAACGGGAGAGTAATTACTGTTTCTTCAAAGGGGTTACTAGCTATGCCAAATCTAAAGGTAAACTTAAACGATCCAGAGTTCAAAAATAGAAAATTTAGTATGACAAAAGCATATTATCAATCCAAAAGAGCTCAGGTAATGTATACCTACTACTTAGCTGATAAACTAAAAGACACTAATGTAACTGTAAACTGTGTAAGAGTAACTGCAGTAAAAATAGATATTAGTCGTCATCCGGAGCTTTCTAAATTTACTAAATGGGTATATAAGCAAAAGAGCAAACAGTCAATCACTCCATATGAAATGGCAAAGACCTATACGTTTCTTGCTACAAATGATGAAATTACAAGTGTATCAGGTAAATACTTTGATGAGAATAGCAATCAAGTAAAATCAAGTAAATATACCTATAATAGAGATAATATTAATGCTGTAATGAAATTAACTAATAATTACTTACAGTAAATCTTATAATTACATATGTGAGCGGATTCATAAATACAGTATTTTTAATACTTACTTAGAAGACTAACTTGTGTTTAGATTTAATTTGATATATTATAACAGTATTAACATAAACCTTGTCAGGTAAAATAGGTGATTGCATATTAAAGAAAAGAAGTTTAAAAGTAAAGATAAATTAATAGGAGCAACTTTAAACGAGTTTTGTGAAAACAATTTTGAAAACGCTTCTCTTAATCGTATAATAAAAAATGCAGGAATTAGCAAAGGAACTTTTTATTATCATTTTAAAAACAAGGAATCTCTATACCTCTTCTTGTTAAAAGAAGGGTTTGATGCAAAGTGGACATTTATTAATAGCTATACCACTGAGCATACAGTTGATTTTTCAAAAATGGATATATTCGATAAATTTCTATATCAAGCTAAAGCAGGAATGTTATTTGCAAGCGAATACCCCAAATATTATAAACTCGGTAATATGTTCTTAAAGGAAAAAGGGAATCCAATTTATAAAAAGGCAATTGAACATTTAAGAAATGATTCTAGCGAAATATTGACTCATATGATAGATGCTGCTTATGAAAATAATGAATTGCATACTAGTTATAGTAAAGAATTTATAAATAAGCTTTTAATTCATTTGTTTAGTTATTATGATGATATATTCACAGATAGTACAAACGATTTGGATAAGTCTCTTGCTAATTTAGAAAACTATGTTAGATTTATAAAGTATGGATTAAAAAATTAGTACTAATATGAATGTAATTATTTTAGCTTTTACGTAAATCGATATTTGTAGGTGACAGATTGAAAAACTACTTTTTAAAATACATAGCTATTGTCTTTGGCATACTATTTGTTGGATTAGGAATATTAGGAATTATACTACCTGTATTGCCAACAACTCCTTTTTTATTGCTGGCGTCGTTTTTGTTTGTAAAAAGCTCAAAGAAACTTGATAATTGGCTGATAAATAACAAAATATTAGGTGAGTATATCTACAACTACAGAAAATTTCGTGCTATAAAAAGAAAGGCTAAAATTATTGCTATCTGCTTACTCTGGTTTTCAATCTCTTTCTCTGCTTATATGATTGATATTATATATGTTAGGATACTATTGCTTATTGTTGCAATTGGAGTTAGCACTCATTTGTTATTAATAAAAACACTTGAGAATATAGAAAAATGAGTCATGTATATTTGTGGCTAGCAATATATAGATACTGTACAGAAGCAAGAAAGATTACCGATATTCAGTAACCTTTCTTTTATCTATTTAGTACTCTCCGTAATAAAATATCCTTTATCTTTTGCAATAATCTTGCAGTTGCCATAGACACTTTCAAGGTGTTTAATGGCTGATGGTGCTCCCTGCTTTTTCTGTATTACACAGTAGAATCTACCATCATCATTTAGATAATTAATGCTTTCTGTAAACCATTGATAGTAAACAGCTTTTCCTGCCCTTATTGGTGGGTTTGTAACTATAACATCAAAAGTATCTCCTATGTTTTCAAAACCATCACTTTGTATTACTTTTGTATTAACATCTTTTCCATTCCGTTTTGCTAAACTTACTGCTCTTTCATTAATGTCACACATTGTAACACTGCAATCAAATATCTTGCCAAGTGATATACCTACAACTCCATAACCACAGCCAATATCTAATATGCTATTAGGCTTTTTTTGGTCAGCAATTGTATTTATCAAAAGATTAGATCCAAAGTCAACACTGTGCTTACAAAACACTCCATCAGCTGTTGTCAACCTAATCGAATGTCTCCCAATATTGTATGTAATACTGTATGTTTTTAGTTCTGATGTAGGTGACTTTGTATAATAATGTTCTGCTTTCTTTTTACTTTTATCTTTAGCCATATCTTATCTTTCTGCTCTAAACAGATATTATTATAATCACTTTCTAGCAATCATATGTATTGCATCTACTTTACACGCTTTTTCGCATGCACCACAACCTATACATTTTTCTGGTATAACCTTATGTACTTCTTTTAATTCGCCTTCTATAGCATCATAATTACATGCTTTTTTACAAAGTGTACATCCTACACATTTATCCTCAAGAATAATTGCAACTTTGCGCTTGGTGTTATCAAAAGATATGCACTCTCTTGGGCACTTTTCAACGCATATTCCGCAGTTAACACATTTATCATAGTCAATAACAGCTAAATCATCAACCATCGTTATGGCTTCTTGTGGGCAGTTCTTAGCACAGATTGTACATCCGATACATCCAACCTTACATGCATTACGAACCTCTGCACCTTTGGCTGTCGCACGGCACTTAATTATTGTTGCTGCTGATTCTGGTACTAAACCGATAATTGTACGAGGACATGCCATTACGCATTTACCACATGCAATACATCTTTCTCTATTTACAACTGCAACTCCATCAACTATATCTATTGCATCAGTAGGACACACTTTAGCACAATTGCCAAGACCTAAGCATGCATACTTACATGCTTTGTAACCATCTGCTAGTTGTGATGCTGCTGCACAGTCATCAATACCTTCATATGTGTATTTTAAGTCAGCATTTTCTATTGTACCTTGGCATCTAACCACTGCAACCAATGGTTCAACACTGTCTGCTTCAACACCCATAATATTACCAAGCTCTTCAACTTGATCAGATGTACATACAGGACAACCATTTATTTGTGCATCACCTTCAACTACAGCCTTTGCAAAGCCATCACAGCCTGGATATCCACAAGCACCACAGTTAGCTCCTGGCAATGCTTGACGTACCTTTATTTCTAAAGGGTTACCTTCCACTGCAAAGAATTTGGAAGCTAGTGCAAGAAGTATGCCAAATATTAATCCCAGTGCTCCTATTACAGCAGCTGCTGCTAATATATTTAATATCATTTTTGTTCTCCTTTACCCTGCTAAACCTTGGAATGCCATAAAAGCAATTGATAATAAACCAGCTGAAATCAATGCAATAGGGAATCCTTTAAATGCATCAGGAATATCAGCATCTTCCAGTCTTTCTCTCACACCAGCAAACAATATTAATGCTATTGAGAAACCTAGTGCTGCTCCTACTCCGTTAAACAATGATTCAACTAGAGTGTATTCGCTTTGTATATTAATTAAAACAACACCCATAACTGCACAGTTAGTAGTTATCAATGGAAGATATACACCTAGTGCTGAATATAGTGCAGGGTTTGTCTTTTGAATTAGCATCTCAACAAATTGTACAAGTGATGCAATTACCAAAATAAATGCAATAGTTTGTAAATACATTAAATCTGGAACTTTATCTGCTGCTACTCCAAAACTAACAAGCCATGTTGGTTGTAAAAATACCTTTTGAACTATCCATGTAAATATAGATGCCAATGCCATAACAAATGTAACAGCAGCACTCATGCCAACAGCAGTTTCCAGTTTTTTACTCATTCCAAGGAAAGGACAAATTCCTAGGAACCTTGACAGTACGAAGTTGTTAACTAAGGCTGCCGATATAATAATCATTACGATGTTTTGAATACTTCCCATGATGCCCCCCTACTCTTTCACAGACATTACATTAAGCAATGCAAGTAGTAATCCTAATGCTATAAATCCACCAGGAGCTAATATAAATATTAATGCAGGTTGATATGCTGCACCCATTACTTCCAAACCAAACAATGTACCATTACCAAATAACTCTCTAACAGATGCTAATGCTGTTAATGCAATAGTAAAACCAAGTCCCATTCCCAATCCATCAATTATGGATGCAAATGGTTTGTTTTTTGATGCAAATGCTTCTGCTCTTTGCAATATAATGCAGTTAACAACTATTAATGGGATAAACAATCCTAATGATTCATACAAATCTGGGATATATGCTTCCATTATTAGCTGAACTAAAGTAACAAATGTCGCAATAACTACTATAAAAGATGGAATACGGATTTTTTCAGGTATGAAATCCTTTATTAATGAAATAACTAAGTTTGAACCTACCAAAACGAAGGTTGCTGCTAATCCCATGCCAACACCATTTGTTGCAGATGTTGTAACTGCTAGTGTAGGACACATACCAAGCAAAAGTCTGAACACAGGGTTTTCCTTGGTGATTCCGTTCATAAAGACTTTTCTGTAATTCATCAGCCTTCTACCTCCATTAATTTTTCCAATAAAGCAACAACTTCATCAACTCCAACAACTACAGCACGCGATGTAATAGTAGCACCTGTTAATGCATCAATTGCTTGGTCACTATTAGGTTCATCATTAGATAGAACTGGCATGTATTTACCTCTGAACTGATCAGTAAAATATGGCTTTGTTGCATTAGCTCCTAAACCTGCAGTTTCTGAATGACTGCCTAAAACCAATCCTGTTATATGCTTGTCTGCACCTATGCCAACAATTATCTCCATGTCACCGCCGTAACCTTTTGATATTACACTTATTACATATCCTGCAAACTCATCATTTCTTTTAGCTTCGAATACTTCTTTTATAACTGCTGATGAATCTTGATTAACTAAACCCTGCCATATTTCTGCATCAATTTCCTCAAATTGTGCTCCTGGATACGCCTGCTCCCTAGAAACCTGAAGTTGATATGCTCTTTGCTCAGCTATTGGTTCTTTTGTGTACATATAGGTTACACCTAAAATCAATCCTAATATAAAAGTAATAGCAAATAACTTTAAGGGTAGTTCTAAATACTTACGCATTGCGCTTCACCTCCCCAAATACTTTAGGTCTTGTAAATCTGTCGATTAACGGAACACATACGTTCATTAACAATATTGAAAAACTTACACCCTCAGCACTATTGCTATATTGTCTAATCAATACCGTCATTATGCCACAACCTATACCCATAATCAGTTGACCTCTAGGAGTAACTGGTGATGTTGTATAGTCAGTTGCCATATAAAATGCACCTATTATCAATCCTCCACCTAGTACATGAGCAAAAGATGATGTTAAATTAAAGTCCCCTAATAAAAATGATAGTGCAAAAACTGTTATAATGTAAGTAGCTGGTATTCTCCAACGGATTATCTTTTTAGCAATTAGATATAACCCTCCAGCAAGTAATGCTATAGCTGATGCTTCGCCAATACAGCCTGATGTATTACCTATTGCCATGTTCATAAGCATTGAGTTAGCAATTGGTTCACCAGCCTTTACTATTGCAAGTGGTGTTGCAGATGTAACAACATCAACAGTACCTGGCTGAATCCATGTTGTCATTGCAACTGGCCAACAAGCCACCAAAAAAGCTCTTCCTGCAAGTGCTGGATTAACAAAGTTGTGTCCCAGTCCACCAAATGCTTGCTTGACTATTGCTATTGCAAATACTGAACCTAAAACAGCAACCCACCAAGGTACACCAACCGATAAGTTCATACCTAATAATAACCCTGTAACTGCAGCTGATAAATCCTTTATACTGCCAGGTCTGTTAAATGCCTTTAATATTATCCATTCACATGCTACTGCACTAAATGTTGTTAAAGCAATTATTAATGCTGCTTTAGCCCCAAAGAAGTATATCCCTACTCCACATGCAGGCAAAAGAGCAATTATAACGTCAAGCATAATGTTATGCGTATTTTGCTTTGCAAATACATGTGGTGATGACGAAACAAATAGTTTTGTACTCATATCAATTCTCTCTCCTTGATTCCTTTACTTGTTTGCTTTTCTAATTGCATTCTTTGCAAGTCTTATTGACTGCATAAGTCTGCGCCTTGCAGGGCAAATAAATGTACATGCACCGCATTCAACACAATCCATTGCGTTATATTTTTTAGCTTCATCAAATCTGCCTGCATCTGATGCTGCTGATATTTGTAGAGGTACCAATCCAATTGGACATGCATCAACACAACGTGCACAACGTATGCAGTTGCCTATATCATGTACTGTTGTTTCCTCTTTATTTAGTGCTAATATTCCAGATGTACCTGCAATAACTGCTGCATCCGTATTAGGCTGAGCAATTCCCATCATAGGTCCACCTGATATTACTTTTGCAGTTTCATCTAGTAATCCGCCACATGAATCAATACATTGCTGGAATGTTGTACCAAAACGTACTATTAAGTTATGAGGTTCTTTTATACAACTTCCAGTAACAGTTAAGATACGCTCTATCAATGGCATACCAGTTGTAATTGATTTATATATTGCTGCAACTGTACCAACATTCAGTACGATTACACCTATTTCCATAGGCAAACCACCTGCCGGTACTCGTCTACCTGTAAGTACATGAATTAACTGCTTTTCAGCTCCTTGTGGATACTTTGGTGCTAGTGGAACAATCTCTACTTTGTCACCAACTTCAATAAATGATTCTAGTAAATCAATAGCATCTTGTTTATTGCTTTCTATGCCGATTTTTCCTGCTTTAACATCAAACATCTTCATGATGACCTTTAAGCCTTCGATTACATCCTGTGGATGCTCTAGCATCAGCCTATGATCAGCAGTTAAGTATGGCTCACATTCTGCACCATTTAATATAATGTAATCAATATTTACATCTTTTGGCGGCATCAATTTAACATGTGTAGGGAATGTTGCTCCTCCCATGCCTACGATACCAGCATCCTTAACAGCTTGTACAATTTCTTCCTTTGACATTGCATGAATATCTTTTGGAACAACTGTCTCTGCTACTTCTTCCTTAAAATCGTTTTCTATAACGATAGCAAGACGTTTAATGCCTGTTGGATGTGGTCTGTTTTCCACCTTTAATACTTTACCAGAAACAGTTGCATGAACATTTGCACTGATAAAACCATCGGCTTCGCCAATTAGTTGACCTTTTTTAACTAAATCTCCCCTTTTGACTAACGGTTTTGCTTCCTTACCTATAATCCTTGATAAAGGAATAACAATCTCTTTAGGAGGCTCTAGTACTTTTGCTGCCTTGTGCTCTGATAAACTTTTCCCATGATAAATATGAGACAGTGGATGCACCCCACCTTTAAACGTCTTCTTTTTCACTTCATTCTCTTCCTTATCATAAAATCTCGGCTTTGTAGCATTGTCTGCACAAAGCACGTCTATTATAGCACAATTTTTTGTAAATCTCTACAAACAGGCAATTGGTAGAAGGATAATGATAATATTACCAGAGGGAGTATAAATTTATGAATTTA
>Ga0209475_10003132_pt1 | contig 15617 bp, 16 predicted proteins | sample tdDd471_FD_187128 | JGI IMG/M metagenome (GOLD analysis project Ga0209475, IMG submission 187128) | Marine sediment microbial communities from the Atlantic coast under amendment with organic carbon and nitrate - tdDd47.1 (SPAdes)... | ecosystem: Environmental > Aquatic > Marine > Coastal >... | reverse complement strand
GGTTCGGACCCAGCAAGAACGCTCCAATGGCAAAAAGAGACGCTTGACGACACCGTCACGCCAAGCGCTCATGCCTGGGCGATTATTAAGCTTCTGGCTTTGGACTCGAACGCAGCCAATCTTACGAAGAAAACTAAAGTCGATGCCGAACAATTATCGGCACTGGCAAGCCTTATTGGGCACCAACTGAAAACGAAAGGGGGAATTTTCGTCAGGAGGAAAACAGACGAAGTCCTTCCTCCAAGGGCGATCGACCAAGCGGTAGCCCTCTGGGCGTTTTCACAACTCGCTCTGTCTTCCAACGGGACCTCTCACCCGAATTGGCAAAATTTCCTAAACGGGAAACTCAAGAGGCCCGCCCTCTTAGAGACCACCGATGGCTCTCTTAAGGCCTTAATGATTTTGCCGCCGGTCACGCCATTCGAAAAGGCAATCTCCATTCAAGCGCTCGGACGTTTTGCAATAGCAACGGAAAACGAACGGCAAAAACACTTGGCGCTTTCTCTTGCGGAAAGTTTCGCTAAAAGCCTGAAAATCGATCCAGGCAAAAACTCTGTCGAACTCGCCTCGTCCATATACGGACTCATCGAAGCTGGACGGTTGTTGTCGGATTTCGGTTATGAAGCCGCTGGTTTCGAACTCTTTCGAGACAAGCTGGCTCCCCAATGGGACGAACTCTCAGGCGCTTTCAAAGAAGAAGAAGCGGCACCTAGAATCACTCCGAATTCTGCTGGAATCACGCTGGCCGCCCTAAAAGCCGTTTCCTTTTTTGCTCCTGAAAGTTTTGCGCTTAAAGCGCGCAGTTTCCATGCCAGCTTTTTGGAAACGGTCCTCGTTAAAAGCGGTCTTCAATTGACCCCGCCAAATTCGGCAACTGATTTTCCGAAAAAAAGTCTATCCAACTCCCATCCTGTTTTTATCAAAGCCGTTGAATGGACAAATGGGACTTGGCGCACGGTCGACAGTCTTTTCAATTCCGAGCAAGCCCTGTTTTTCTCAGTTATGCTCGAAACGGGAAACCAAGAGACCAGCGCCATCTTTTTGCCACGCCCCCTTCTGGTCGGTCTGATGTGACTGCCGAAATGTTGAACGACCGCAAAACCGGGATTTTTCGATTTTTTGCGCTGGCCCTCACGGTCTTTTTGTCCGTTTTTCTCCTATACCCATCACCCTCAATCGCCAAAAAGGTCACTTTGGATGGGCTGTTCAACACGATGGAAATTCGTTCCAAAAATTTCAAACCGTTCAAAAAGTGGACCGGCGCGTTGGAGCGTTTTTCAAAAGAGACGGCGAATCTAAAGTCCGGCGACTGCACGGAGAAGAAGTTCAACAAATGCCACTACGACGAATGGACCGCTTTCCTCAAAGGCCTTGATGGGAAAGACAAAGCGATACAGATGGAAGAGGTCAATCGATATATGAACCGCGCCAAATATATCATCGACCCGGTCAATTGGGGCGTAAAAGACTATTGGGCGACCCCAGGGGAGTTTATCGCCAAATTCGGCGACTGCGAGGACTACGCCATCGCAAAATTCATGTCGTTGAAGAAACTCGGTTTCACCGATGATGAACTGCGCATCGTCGCCGTAAAAGATCTTAACCTGAAAATCGGACATGCGGTCCTCGCCGTCTATCTCGATGGCAAAAGCTTCATTCTCGACAATCAAATCAAACAGGTTGTCGAGTCCGAGACCATCCGTCACTACGCCCCGGTCTTCTCAATCAACGAGACGTATTGGTGGCGGCACAAACCGAAATAGGGTGGACGGAATGAGCTTTCGCGATGGCGAGCGGCAAAAAGTCTTTGAGCGAAGAGTAGCGCTGCTTGGTTTTGGAAAACTAGCGCTTCTTTCGACCCTGGTTGGGAGAATGTATTACCTTCAGGTCCTCCAGGAAGATAAATACCGCACCCTTTCCGATCAAAACCGGCTTAGTACGAGAGTTCTTCTGCCTCCTAGAGGACAGATAACCGATCGGCAGGGACGGCCCTTGGCGGTCAACCGCCGAAGCTACCAACTGCTCATCATCCCGGAACGAGTAGAAGATTTTGACGGCACGCTGAAGACCTTAGCCACCATTATTCCCTTAACGCCAAAGGAAATGGCGAGGATCAAACGCGACGCGAAGCGTAAGCGCGGTTTTGTCCCGGTAAAAATCCGGGACGACCTGAGTTGGGAAGACGTTGCGCGGATAGAGGTCAATCTTCCCGACCTGCCTGGAATTTCCATCGAAATGGGCCGCAGACGGTTTTACCCGCATGGAAAGGTCGCGGCGCATGTCTTAGGTTATACGGCGTCCCCTTCCGAAAAGACCTCAAATGCCTCACCGCTTTTGTCCGACCCGGACTTCAAAGTCGGACAAACCGGCATTGAACGGGTCTACGATCAAAAGCTCAGAGGAGCTCCGGGCCTAAGAAGGGTCGAGGTCAATGCGGTGGGAAGAGAAATCCGTGATATCGACCGGGTTGACGAAACGGCAGGACAAAACCTTGCTTTAAGCCTTGATCTCAAACTCCAAAAAAAAGCATCCGAGTTGATGGCGGGAGTGAGCGGCGCCGTCGTCGTCATCGACGTCACAAGCGGCGAGATCGTTACGATGGCCTCCTCCCCCAGTTTCAATCCGGAAGACTTCGAAAAGGGAATGACGCCGGCAGACTGGCGAAAACTCATAAACGATCCGTTCACCCCATTGATCAATAAAGCGGTGCACGGGCAATACGCTCCCGGGTCGACATTTAAAATGGCCGTCGCATTGGCGGCGCTCGAGGGAAATCGTATTTCGCCAAACGAAACGATTTATTGTCCTGGGCATTTCGATATCGGAACGGCGCGGTTTCACTGCTGGAAACGAGGCGGACACGGGAACGTCACCGTAACGGAAGCCATTCAACAATCCTGCGACGTCTATTTCTACGAGACGGCCAGAAGAACGGGCATCGAAAGGATTGCCGAGATGTCCCACCGGCTGGGACTGGGACACAACTCCGGGATTGATTTGCCCGGCGAACAACCTGGGTTGATTCCCGACAAAAAATGGAAGCGGAGCGTAAAAAACGAACGGTGGCAGCTTGGCGAAACAGTACTGGCCGGCATCGGACAGGGATTTGTTCTAACAACTCCCCTGCAATTGGCGGTCATGACAGCGCGCATTGCAAACGGGCGCACAGCCCTCTCCCCTCATTTCGCCCTGGGCGGAGACACTTCCACCAGACAAACCCAGCCCGAACTTGGCGTCCGGAGCCAGAACCTCGATTTGATAAGAAACGCTATGTTCAACGCAACCAACACCCCCAAAGGCACATCGTTTAACGCCCGCATAAAAGAAGAACCTTTCGCTATGGCGGGAAAGACGGGAACTGCTCAAGTGCGCCGTATCACCAGGGCCGAGCGGGAACAAGGCGTCGTCAGCAACGACGAACTTCCGTGGAAAGCGCGTGATCACGCCTTGTTTGTCGGCTTCGCTCCATTTTCCAAGCCCAAATTCGCCATTTCGGTGATTGTCGAACACGGTGGATCGGGTTCGGCGACGGCGGCCCCAATCGCCCGGGACGTCTTATGGGAAGCGCAAAGAATTCGTTTCGTCTCATAGGGTTTTGTCAAACTCTGTCACAAAAAAGCCGTTCTCCGACAAATATCGGCAATAGCTTGCTGGTTTAATCACCGTCAGCTTCAACCATCTTTGGAGGGGAAAATGATTGGCAAGATCGACCCGGCGCAAAGCGCAGTTAATTCATCAACCTGCGGCAACTCTCAACCGTCTCAGGGAACGGGGTTTGCCGATGAATTGTCGGCCGTCATTCAAAACCCAAAAGGCGGCGATCCAGCCCCCTTGGCCAAAATTGATGACGGCCAAAAGGATGAGACCGACGGCTGTCAATCAAACCAACAGGCCCGGTCCGGCTTGCTGGAATAGTAGTGGCAACGACCTTTTCCCTTTAACGAGGATGCGAATAATGAACACCCAAACCGATCCCAGAACACTGCCTTCAACGGACGTACGAGTAGCCGCTCAGTTGGATGTCGGCCTGCGGAAATATATGCTCCGCGTTTATAACTATATGGCGTCGGGCGTCGCCCTAACCGGAGCGGTCGCCGCTGGCGTGGCGGGATCAGAAGAACTGATGCGGGCCATTTTCGGCACTCCGGTTTTCTGGCTCGTCGTTCTCGCCCCGCTCGGATTGGTGATATTTTTAAGCGCCCGGATCAATCACATAAAGGCGCGGACCGCTCAAACCGTCTTCTGGTGCTACGCCGCCCTTGTCGGCGTTTCCATTGCGTCCATCTTCGTCGTCTATACCGGCGAAAGCATCGCCCGGGTTTTCTTCATCGCCGCGGCGTCGTTTAGCGGCCTAAGCCTTTGGGGCTACACGACGAAAAAAGACCTGTCCGGCATGGGCTCCTTCTTGGTCATGGGCCTGTTTGGCATTTTGATTGCCGGGTTGGTCAACCTGTTCCTTGAAAGCTCGGCTTTGCAGTTCACCATTTCCGCGCTGGGCGTGCTGATCTTCGCCGGACTGACCGCCTATGACACTCAACGGATTAAGGCCATCTACTACGAAGGAGACAGCGCCGAAACCGCCGACAAAAAAGCCGTCATGGGCGCTTTGGCCCTGTACCTGGATTTCCTCAACATCTTCCTTTTCCTTCTGCAATTCCTGGGAGCGCGTGAGTAAAATGTCAAACGGCACCAACCGACCAACAACCCGTTCAATCAAAGTTTCGAACCTCTCGGCTGACGGGGCGTCCAATCAGTTGAGCCAACACCTTACGCAGGTGATTGGAATACAGGATGTGACAACCGACCCCGGTAAAGGGACCGTTGTCGTCACCTACGATCTCATGCAAACGGGCCTTCCGGAAATAGAAGGCGCTTTATCAAAAGCGGGGTTTCCGCCAGCCGACGGACTGTTAAGTAAAATGGTCCGGGGATGGCAACGCTATACGGAAGAAAACGAACGGGCGCATATGAAGCATGTGCCTCATTGCTGCAGCAAACCGCCAAGGTAGTTTCACTCTTCTGCTTACTCCCTCGCTGCCTGCGATTTGGCGTTCCGCATATCTTGGCGCTTTCTGATCTCCTCAGGCCATTGGCTTTTTATAAATGACAAAGCGGCAACAATCTCATGGTCCGATAGGCGGTCGCCAAAACCGGGCATGTCCGTTTTATAGCCGTTTCCGACGATGGCCGCAGGCCCCCGCTTGGTTAGGTCGATCAAGGTCTGATCATCGTGATGCCAGGTATGGCCGGTTTCATCGTGCGGAGGCGCAGGAAGTTTCCCATTTTCCATTTGCTCTTGCCAATTGGGCTGCCCCTCCAGCTTCTCGCCATGGCATGAAGCGCACTCCTTGGCGTAAACGACCTGCCCTCTTGATACAACGGCCGCATCGTCGGCCAGCAGGCTTAATGGCTTTGGATCGGATGAAAAGGCAATATACAGTCCGACACCCGTCAAGGCCGTTGCGGCTAATGATGCCAATATTTCCAACCGGTTTAGTTTCCGCATCTAAAATCTATCCTCTGCTAAATTCATCTTCTGGAGAAAACTGATGAAAACCGACGACACCCCTCAAATGGGAGACGAGACAGCCTCGACCATTTGGCGGACTCCCGAAGGAGCGCCAGTCGCCTGTTCGGAAAAAATAAAAGTGCTCAACGAGAACCTCGAAGAACTGCGCGAGCAAATTCAGGATGCCCTGGACGATGCCTTGTTGATGGGATGCGACGTCGACCAGTTCCGGCAAACGGTCGCCCAAATGGTCCGTTCTCTGGAGAACTCCTTCACGAAAAAATAGAACGACGGCATCACAAGCTATCGGGTACGCCTTCCGGGCGCTTCGCTTGAAAAAGAACAAAGGAGCGTTTCGCATTTTCTTACGCCGGAACGGTTTTCAGGGCGTCTTCCGTTAGCCCCTCCACCATTTCGATAAATGAAGTCATCAACTCCGGGTCCCACTGTCCGGAATGGCATTCGCGTTTGAGGACATCCAGCGCTTGCGCCTCCCTCATCCCTTTTCGATAAACCCGGTCCCCGGTCATTGCGTCCCAGGTATCGGCGATGGAGACGATCCGCGCCAATAGCGGTATATCCCCGCCGATTAGGCCATCCGGATATCCCTTCCCATCCCAGCGCTCGTGGTGCCACGCGGCAATTTCGGCAAACTCTTTGAACCGGCCCAACGGCTTCATAATGGTCGCCGTCATTACAGGATGTTTTTTCATCTCGCCGTATTCTTGCTCGGTCAATTTCGCCGGCTTATTCAACACACCGTCCGGAACGCCAATTTTACCCAAATCGTGCATCAGCGCGCCTTTTTGCAGCAACGAAAGTTGTTGCTCTTCCAGGCCGATATGGCGGCCAAGCATAACGGAATACTTGGCGACCCGCGCCGAGTGCTGCACGGTGTAGGAATCTTTCGATTCCAGCGCCTTCGCCAAGGATTTAAGGGTTTGCAGATAGGCCTCTTCTTGTTCGGTCAAGAGAGTCTGTATGCTGTCGGCCATGACATTGATCGAGTCGCTAAGCAGGCCTAACTCGGCGCAACAATGGGTATCGACGCGGCGCGTAAGGTCCCCTGCGGCAATGCCGGTCGTCACCGCCGTGATGTCGTTGACCGGCCTCAGCAACCAACGGCGGAATACCAGCCAGGTCAGGAGGAGCATTACCAGTATCCCGCCCCCGACGGCCACAAACATTGTTCGGGCGAAGGCGGTATCCGCTTCATTGATCAGGGCCAGCGTTTTAGATAAATCCAAGTCGGCGGAAAGGATGTATTTGACCTCCCCATCGAACCGCAATGGAATACTCAATGCCGTATTCGCGGTTTCAATCCCGGTTGTCTCATCCTTAGATATGACGATCTCGCCACCGGCAAAACCGTGTTCTCCGGTCATTAGGGCCGTTATATGATGTGGGCTCAATGCTCCCGGCATTCGCGGCAAACCACGCCCATAGCTTTGCATGTCTTCCCTTCCACCAACGGGGATGGAAACGACAAGATTATTTTCCGGGGTCCAGATTGAGAGTCGGGAAATTCTGAAACCAAACGTGTCTTTCTGCGAGGCGAATGCCTGAGAAAGGATTTGGTTCAGACTAGAGGCATCAGGGGAAACAATCTCAGGCAGCAATGACCGTTCAAGACCATGCAGAAAAACTAACGCTTTTTGTCTTGTTTGCTCATAGGTGCCCTCGTGGTGCTCGTACTCCACGAGAATGGCGATCGCCGTCCCAACAATGGCAAGCCCAAAAGCAATCAAACCCATCACACGTTGAGTGAGGGATAGGGATAAAATGCCAGAACGATGCTTGCCGTTAGCCAATGACGATTGTCCTTTTGGTTGAAACCCGGCGCTTAGCCCGCCCGGCCACGAGCGATATAGGATATGCCGAAATAGTATTCGTCAATTTCGGTATCCGCCAAATACTTGTCCATCACGGTCCAAGGCTTCCGTTCGGCAACTTCGGCGGAAACGGCAAAGGGACGCACTAGAGGGATTAAGACCGGAGCGAACAAACCCAGCCAATTTTCTGGAATGCGGATATCCAAAACGACGAAGTTGCGGCCCTTCTCCAGCGCTTTGGCTCCGTTTTCGATAACCTTTTCAAATTCCGGAACCAGGGTCAGGGCGAAACTGGAAAAGACGCCTTGGACGGGTTTCGGAAAGGTAAAGTCGGACGCCGACGCTTGCACGAGTTGAACATTCTCCCAGCCTTCGTTTTTCACCCTTTTACGGGCTTCTTCCAGCATCGCATCGGTCAGATCAACGCCAATAATTTTCCCGCTTGGGCCAACCTTTTCCTGAAGCAAAGGAAAATTGAGCCCGGTACCGCAACCGATCTCGACGACCGTATCCCCTGGCTTGAGCTCAAGCGCCGCCACGCCCTTTTCGCGGTAATAGTATTCTCTAAAGCCAAAAAGATAATAGAGATTGGCCGTGAAATTATAGTTCGACGCACGTTTGCGATAGAGATCCTTAACGGCCTCCGGAGAGGTAAAGGTTTCAGACATCCCGGCCTCCTTGTTGCCGAACCTCTCTGTCGGGCACCAACGTCCAAAAAATCAAGGCTGCTCCGATAAGAAGCATCGGCATAGACAACCATTGCCCCATCGTCGTGCCGCCGGTCAGAAAACCGATTTGGACGTCCGGCTCGCGAAAGAGTTCGACGAAACTGCGCGAAAGGGAATATCCCGTTAGAAAGACGCCCATGAGAAGGCCTTTACGCTCTCGAACGGCTTCGAAACGGACCAGCAAATTGAGCAGCAGCAGAAGGAACAGCCCCTCCAACGCCGCTTCGTAGAGCTGGCTCGGGTGCCGCGGCACAGGACCGCCCGACGGAAAGATGATGCCCCAGGCGACATCCGTAGGGCGACCGAAGAGTTCGCCGTTGATAAAGTTAGCCACCCGGCCGAAAAGAAGGCCAAGCGGCGCCGCCGTCGCCACCAAATCGCCCAGAGACAGCACATCGATCCCTCGCCGTTTGGCGAATATGTATGTCACGACGATGACGCCAAGCAGCCCTCCATGGAACGACATGCCGCCGTGCCAGACTTTGAGCGCGTCCAAAGGGTGGGAAAAGTAATAAGCGGGATTGTAGAAAAGGATGTAGCCGATCCGTCCTCCGGCAATGACGCCCAAAACCGCCCATGTCAGGAAATCGTCGATATCCTGTACGTCAATGCGGTAGTTGAGCTTCACCACCATGCAGCGGATATATCGCCACCCGATAAACAATCCGGCGACATAGGCCAGGGAATACCAACGGATGGCGATCGGTCCGATTTGAAACAAAATAGGGTCGATATCGGGAAACGGCATACGAAACTCCTTTACTCGACGATCAGACGACCGCGGAGCATGCCCATTTGACAGGCGAACTCGTACTCGCCGGGCTTGTCGGGAAAGATATCAAGCGGCGTCGTTACGCCGGTTGGAAGCGTGGCGCTGACATTGAAATCCGGGAAAACCACGCGTTCCGAGCAACTGGCCACTTCGTCCCGCCTAAAATAAAGCCGAAGAGGCTTGCCATGCTGCACGACGATTGTATCGGGTGTGTAGCCGCCCTTCACGACGATAAAGGCTTTCTGAACCTGCTCCTTCACCTCGGCCCGCGTTCCCTTGAGGCTCTTGAACCAGAAGAACCAAACGATCAGCACGATGAGAACCGCGCCAAAACCGGTGACCAGCCATTGATCCCACATCATGCGGCACCTCCTTTCGGTTTGAATAAGCGCAAGCGGTTGGCATTGCTTACGACCGTGACCGAACTGAAAGCCATCGCTCCGCCGGCAATGATCGGGGAAAGCAGAATGCCGAAAAACGGATAAAGAAGGCCCATGGCGACCGGGACGCCGAGAGCGTTGTACCCGAAAGCGCCCAAGAGATTTTGACGCACATTGCGCATGGTGGCCCGGCTGATTTCAATGGCGGTGACCACGCCCATCAGACTGCCTTTAATCAAGGTAACATCGGCGGCTTCTATTGCGACATCGGTGCCGCTGCCGATCGCCAAACCGATATCGGCGGCGGCCAAGGCCGGGGCATCGTTAATGCCGTCGCCGACCATGGCGACGACTTTTCCTGCCTGTTGAAGCTTTTGTACTTCCGCCGCTTTTTCATCCGGCATCACTTCCGCCAGAACACGGTCCACGCCGACCTCTTCGGCAATGGCCGACGCCGTCACGGCGTTGTCTCCGGTCAGCATGATGACTTCAATGCCAAGCGCTTGGAGCCGCTTAATCGCCTTGGCCGAATCTTCTTTGACCGTATCGGCCACCGCGACAACACCCGCCGGTTCGCCATCGACGGCGATCAACAAAGGCGTTTTTCCCTGGGGGGTATAAATTTCGGCGATATCCTTAAGGCCTTCCGCTTCCACACCTTTGGCCTTCATGAATTTCAGATTTCCAATCAAAACCTGTTTTGAGCCGACCTTGCCCTCGACCCCTTGACCGGAGGTTGCTTGGACGCTTTCCGGTTCGGTCAGTTCAATTCCCCTCTGGCCTGCGCCGTTGATCAAGGCCTCGCCCAGCGGATGCTCTGAATGAAGTTCCAGGGATGCCGCCAGACGAAGAACGTCATCCTCTTCTATTCCGGGCATCACCGTTATGTTGGTCAAGGCCGGTTTTCCCTGTGTGATTGTTCCGGTTTTATCGAGAACGATGGCGTCAATTCTTTCCGCCGTTTGAAGGGCATCGCCGGACTTGATCAGAATTCCGTTCTCGGCCCCTTTGCCAATCCCAACAGTTAAAGACGTGGGCGTCGCCAAACCGAGCGCGCAGGGGCAGGCGATAATCAGGGTCGTGACCATTGCCACGGTTGCGTAGATCACTCTCGGCTCCGGCCCAAAGTCGTACCAGACGACAAACGCCAACACGGCGAAAATCATGACGGTAGGCACAAAGTATCCCGACACCTTATCGACAATCCGCTGGATCGGCGCTTTCGATCCCTGGGCGTCCTGGACCATACGAATGATGTTGGCCAGGGCCGTATCCTTACCCACTTTGGTGGCCGTGAAATGGAACGCGCCTGTTTTATTCATCGTTCCACCGATGACCTCGTCGCCCTCGACCTTTTCAACCGGGATTGGCTCACCGGTGATCATCGATTCATCGACGGCTGTCGCTCCTTTTTGAACGACCCCATCGACGGGAATTTTTTCACCGGGCCGCACCAAAATAATATCGTCGACAACGACTTCTTCGACCGGAATTTTCTTCTGCACGCCTTCCCGCACGACCCGCGCCGTTTTCGGCTGTAAACCGATTAGCTTTTTAATCGCCTCCGACGTTTTCCCTTTGGCCTTGCTCTCCATCGCCAGACCGAAAACCACCAGAGCGATCACCACCGTGGTCACGTCCCAAAACGGTTCTGCCGGAGTATCGGCGGGAAACAGACCAGGGAATGCCGTCGCCACGATGGAATAGACGAAGGCGGAAACGACGCCGATGGAGATAAGCGTATGCATATTGGCCGACCGGTGTTTAAGGGCGGCCCACATACCGGAAAAAAACTGTGAACCGGACCACACAAGCACCGGAAGCGTCACCACGCCCTGAAGCGCCCAAACGCCCCTTTGAACCGTGCTGCCATGCGGCATGATTTCGACAAGCCCCGGAATGAGGTCCGGGTACATCAACAAGACGTTGGGAACGGATACGATAGCCGCCAACTTAAATTTCCGCATTAAGTCCCGGTACTCGGCTTCCTGTTCTTCTTCAGCCTTTTCGATTCCGGCATCGGTTAACGGCGATGCGTCAACGGCCTGATATCCCGCCGTTTCAATTGCCCGCTTAACGCCATCCATATCAATCCGCGACGGCTCGTATTTGATGTCGGCCTCATGCGCTGCAAAGTTAACGGAAGCCTCAACGACGCCCTCCGTCTGCTCCAAAACCGTTTCGATTTGGGAAACGCAGGAAGCGCAATTCATTCCTTTAATACCGATCCGCATTTGAGCGGCGTTGTTCGCAGAGTGAAAGTTGGCATTGGGATTTGGCACATCAAGCATCGCCATACTCCTCGTCATGCTGTCGTGGGAACGGGATTGGCTTTAAGAAACTCACCAAACCGCCGGTCGTGGTCCTTCGCATGACGAAGCGACCAGTCCGTCAGCAAGACCTTTATTTTTTGGTTGTCGTAGCCGCTACAGGTCAGCGTTTTATGGAGATACTCGAGATCCTTGATCAGCTGATCGTGTTCGGCTTTATGCCGTTGCAGATATGGATATCCGCAGAGCCGCATCAATGCTTCTTCGCGCTCGAAATTCCGGCGAAGATAACTCAAAGTATCCCCGATCCGTTGGCAGGTTCGCGCCGGTTGAGGGCAAATGACCTTAGGGTGGAAAAACTTTTCCACCAGAAAGAACAGGCATTCCCGGCTGGTATCCGCCAAGCGAACGCCTGTTCTGATGTTGCTCTCGCCGCGCATCCCAATCATCACGGGCTCCCCATTCCAAGAATAAACCCGTCAGCTGGTCAGCTCTTTTTTGATGGCGAGATATTGGTCCCGGTCGATTTCACCGGAAGCGAAACGTTGCGCCGCGGTCGATAGAGCCGTTTGCTCCGTTCTGTCGCGGGAAAGATGTTTCGCAACCGAATAGACACCGTAGAACACGAGACCGATAACGAGCAGCCAAAAGATCCAATGGAAACCCATCATCAAGCCCCAGCTGCCGTCAAAGCCTGTCATCATCGCGTGATGGCCCCATCCGTCGGTCCACATTTTCTCCTCCTGCATTAGTGTCGCGGCGCTTATCGCCACATTGCATAGGAAGATTTAACGACCCAAACGTGTCTCAGGTATTTCCCGGAAAGGCTGAATTGGTAACAGTTTCTGCCAGAAGCCCGCACTGCCATAGTTTGTCACACTTTTTTGAGGTCACTATGGTCTCAGGACAGCGCATCCAACCAAAAATGGAAAGGGGCATCCCCTTCAGGACGCCCCATTTTCATTGACCGTCGAGCTCTCGCTCTACTTTACATGGCTCATGTAACCGGTTTTTCTGCCGATCTCCAGGCGCTGAACCAAGGAACCGTCTTTAGTAACGATTTCCGCTGTATAGGAGTCGTCATCTTTTTTAGCGACCTTCCCCACTTTCAGGTTCTGATTGCCGTGCATTGCAATTTTACCTTCCAGGATGTCTTTGACATTTTCGGCGGTTAAATCAAGAGCTCCTTGTTCCGACGCACAAGGGCCGTAACTCCCGCCCATGCCCATCATGCCCATTCCGCCGTAGCCGCCGCCCATCATGGCGCCACCGTATCCCTGTCCCATCATATGAGACATCATGTGGTTCATCATGCCGCCACCATAGCCGCCACCCATCATTCCCATGCCGTATCCGCCACCGGTCATCGACCCGGGCAAAACGTAGGACGCCGCTTTTTTCTGTTCGTCGGTCAGAACTCCATACAGGCCTTCCGCAGCTTTTGTCACTGTTGCTACATCTTCAGACCGGCTTTGCTGCATATTTTTCATAAACTCGAAGCGATCTTCCTGGCTCATCTCGTGCATGGCTTTTGGATCCATGCTTTCTCGAAGAGCCTGCATGTTATCGAAAGATTCCCGGACCGCTTTCACATAAGCCGCCCAAGCGTCTTCCTGTTTGCCAGTGATGCCGAGTTTTGCTTTGGCCTTGTCGGCCCAGCCTTCATCAAACGTGGCGGCTCCCATCATCATACCGCCGCCCATCATCCCCATGCCGCCATAGCCGCCACCCATCGGCATGCCGCTTTGGTTTCCCATCATATTTTGGGGCTGCCCTTGCATGGGCATATTTTCGGCACTCATACGGCCTTTCATATGATGGGCATCGTCAGCAAGTGCGGGAAGACTGGCCGACGCTGCTGTGAAAATCGAAACGGCGACTAAGGCTTTCATCAAAGGTTTCATGGTTTCGTTTCCTTTTAGGGGGATCAATAAACTAAAACCTAATATGTAGGGGATATCGTTGCTGGAATGTGTCCTCCAAGGAGAAAAACCGTAACACTTTCTGTCTGGGCCCAAATTTGACAAACTCTGTCACATATTTTTTTAAGTAGGGTGAAAAAACCGGACGTATAGTCGGGACATGAACAAGTCGCAGCACATACTCGTCGTTGACGATCACCAGGAAATAAGGGACTTGGTTTCCAGGTTCCTGGTTAAAAGCGAGTTTCGCGTTTCTACAGCGGCGGACGGTCGCGCCATGCGCAAAATTCTCGCCGATCACCGGATCGACCTTATCATTTTGGATCTTATGTTGCCCGGCGAAGATGGTTTGGCGTTATGCCGGGAGGTTCGGGCGACCTCCCATGTCCCCATCATCATGTTGACCGCCAAAGGCGATGAGATCGACAGGGTGCTCGGTTTGGAAATGGGCGCCGACGACTACATGGCCAAACCATTCAGCACCCGGGAACTCCTTGCCCGTATCAAAGCCGTATTGAGGCGAACCACAGCGCCCCTTCCTTCTCAAGAAGGCGAAAAAACGGTTTCCTACCGTTTCGGCGATTGGATCCTCGATACCGCCAAGCGGGAGCTTCTCAGCAGCGGAAACGTAGTCGTTTCCCTTAGCACGGGCGAATACGATTTATTGTTGGCCATGGTCGAACGCGCCCAACGGGTCTTGAGCCGCGAGCAACTGCTCGATTTAGCGCGGGGCCGCTCCTCCGTCGCCTTTGACCGCAGTATCGATACACAGGTCAGCCGTCTACGGCGCAAAATAGAAATCGATCCCAAAAAACCGGAAATCATAAAGACGGTATGGGGTGGAGGCTACGTCTTCACGCCCGACGTAACGCGGGTATGAAACGCTTCCTGCCCAAGACCTTGACCAGTCAAACGATCCTGGTCCTACTGATCGGCCTCACGGTGTCGCATCTGTTCAGTATGCTCATTTATTCCGGCGACCGGGAAGAAGCCCTCGCGATGTTGGGCGGCCGGAACATGGCTCAGCGCATCGCCAATGTGGCGCACTTGGTCGCCGACTCCCCCGCCGAGTGGCAGGAAAAAATCGTCAAAAACCTCAACGAACCGAATTTCCGGGTTTGGATCACTCCGGAAAGCATGCTCGTACCGCAGGAGAGCGAAGGAGAGCGGGTCGAGACATTGCGTTCTTATTTGAAGAACCAGATGCACGGCCCCGTTATCAACCGGATAGAAATTCAATTTCTGGAAAGTTCGGAAGGGGTCGAGCCCTTGGCGGATGTCGGCTTAGGCCATTGGACCCATATGCAGTTGATGCGTTTCATGCATGGCATTCCGTTTCATCATTCCTTGAGGATTTCCATGGAAATCGGGAACGGTCAGTGGCTAAATTTTATGAGCATTCTACCCGAATCCACCTCCATGTGGTCGATGACCTCGTTGCTGTCCCTCATGTCCATGGCCTTAGCCGTCATCGTGCTTTCCATCTGGACGGTTCGGCGTTTAACGGTTCCTCTGCGTCGTTTTGCCCAGGCCGCCAATCGGCTCGGCAAAGACGTCACGGCCCCCCCGCTCCCCGTCTCAGGCCCATTGGAAGTGCAACAGGCGGTGATCGCTTTCAATGAAATGCAGGACAACCTCAAACACCTGATCGAAAACCGCACCCATATGCTGGCGGCGATTTCCCATGATCTACGCACTCCGATAACGCTTCTGAAATTACGCATTGAAATGATGGAAGATGGTGAGGAGCGGACGAAAATGCTGAAAACGCTCGACGAAATGGAGCAAATGATCTCTTCCACGCTGGCTTTTGCGCGGCAAGACGCCGAGCAAGAAGAACGCCGCGTTGTCGAACTCAATGCCTTGGTTGAAACCATCTGCGACGATCTCATCGACACGGGCAAGGACGTCTCCTTCCTGACCGAAGAGAAGTTCATTTACGAATGCAAGCCCGTCGCCATGAAACGGGCCCTGACCAATCTGATTGAAAACGCGGTTAAATATGGCCAGCGGGCCAGGGTCGCCATCATCAGCAGCAACGGCCACAACATCGAGATAGCCATAGAGGACGACGGCCCCGGCATCCCCGAGGATAAGCTCAAAACCGTTTTCGAACCCTTCTACCGTCTCGAATCCTCACGCAGCCGGGAAACCGGCGGAGCCGGCCTCGGCCTCAGCGTCGCCCAATCGATCATTTTGGCCCA
>Ga0209475_10003126_pt1 | contig 15644 bp, 15 predicted proteins | sample tdDd471_FD_187128 | JGI IMG/M metagenome (GOLD analysis project Ga0209475, IMG submission 187128) | Marine sediment microbial communities from the Atlantic coast under amendment with organic carbon and nitrate - tdDd47.1 (SPAdes)... | ecosystem: Environmental > Aquatic > Marine > Coastal >... | reverse complement strand
GCCGCGGCTTATCAGCCAACCACACACCCAACTGTTGCTGATCTGCGATTTTAAGCACGTCAGTGCGTCCCCTCGCGCATGCCTTGCGAAAGGATCGCCGGTGCATCGTCGGCGGGCAAGGGCGGCAGTTCTGACCGGCCCTTCGTGGCTCGCTGCGCTCGCACCTCAGGGCGACAGGGTTGGGGGAACCCCTCTCACTCTATCGCCCTGAGGTGCCCGAAGGGCCGCGAAGGGCCTACCAGGCAGCGACGGGCGGCTCCGCCCCCGTTACTCCCGCCCGCCCCGCTACTCCGCCGCCTGCACCCCGCCGAACTGGTACCCCCGCCCCGGGGCGGCGTCGAACAGGGCCTTGGTGTAGTCCTCGCGCGGGTTGGCGAACACCTCGGCGGTCGAGCCTTCCTCGACCACCTTGCCCTTGTGCATCACCATGATGCGGTCGCAGATCTGCGCCGCGACGCGCAGGTCGTGGGTGATGAACAGCACCGCGAGATTGAACTTCTTGCGGACGTCGTCGAGCAGCTCCAGCACCTGGGCCTGGACCGAGACGTCGAGCGCCGAGACCGCCTCGTCGGCGATCAGCACGTCGGGCTCCATGGCCAGCGCGCGGGCGATGCAGATGCGCTGGCGCTGGCCGCCGGAGAACTGGTGCGGGTAGCGGTCGACGGCGTCGGGCTCGAGCCCGACCAGGTTCATCAGCTCGCGCGCCTTGGCCAGGGCGTCGGCCCGGCTGACCCCGAAGTTCATCGGCCCCTCGACGATCGACTCGCCGACGGTCTGGCGCGGGTTCAGGGAGCGGTACGGGTCCTGGAACACGATCTGCACGCGCTTGCGGTGCTTGCGCAGCAGCGAGGCCGACAGCTTCGCCACCTCGGCGTCGTGCAGGTAGATCTCGCCCTCGGTCGGGTCGATCAGCCGGACCACGCAGCGCGCCACCGTCGACTTGCCGGAGCCCGACTCGCCGACGATGCCCAGGGTCTCGCCCTTGCGCACCACCAGGTTGACGTCGGTCGCCGCCTTGACCGTGCGGTCCTTGCGGAAGAACCCGCCGCCGCCATAGGTCTTGCCGAGGCCGCGGGTCTCCAGCGCCACCTGGGCGTGGTGCAGCGGCTCGCGCGCCGGCGGATGCAGGCTCGGCACCGAGCCGATCAGCATCCGGGTGTAGGGGTGGGTCGGCCGCCGCAGGATCTCGTCGGCGGTGCCGCTCTCGACCACGTGGCCGCGCTGCATCACCACCACCCGGTCGGCGATGTCGGCGACCACGCCGAAATCGTGGGTGATGAACAGCACGCCGGTGCCGCGCCGCTCCTGCATCTCCTTGATGAGCTTCAGGATCTGCGCCTGGGTCGTGACGTCGAGCGCGGTCGTCGGCTCGTCGGCGATCAGCAGCGCCGGGTCCAGCACCAGGGCGCAGGCGATCATGATGCGCTGGCGCTGGCCGCCCGAGAGCTGGTGCGGATAGGCGTTCAGCATGGCCTTCGGGTCCGGCAGCCGGACCAGGTCCATGATCTCGAGCACCCGCTGCTCGCGCTCGCCGCGGTCCAGGCTGGTGTGGATGTCCAGCACCTCGCCGATCTGGTCGCCGACCGTCATCACCGGGTTCAGCGCCGTCATCGGCTCCTGGAAGATCATCGACAGCCGCTCGCCGCGCATGGCGCGCAGCTCGGCCGGCGCCTTGGTCAGCAGGTCGTCGCCCTCGAACAGGATCTGGCCGGCCACCGGCTTGAGCTGCTGCTTGGGCAGCAGGCCCATCACCGTGAAGGCGGTGACCGACTTGCCGGAGCCGGACTCGCCGACGATGCAGACGATCTCGCCGGCACCGACGGTCAGCGACACGTCCTCGACCGCATAGCGCCGGTCGGCGCCCTCCGGCAGCTGGACGGTCAGGCCGCGGACGTCGAGGACGGTGCGGGGCGCCGGGGTGGAGGACTCGGTCATAGGCGCCTCGCCAGTTTCGGGTCGAGCTTGTCGCGCAGCGCGTCGCCCAGCACGTTGACGGCCAGGATGGTCATCGCCAGCGCCACGCCCGGGAACAGCACGATCCACGGGGCGAGCGGGAAGAACAGCCGGCCCTCGGCCATCATGTTGCCCCAGCTCGGCACCTCGGGCGGGGTGCCGGCGCCGAGGAACGACAGGAACGACTCGGTCAGCATCGCCGAGGCGCAGACATAGGTGGCCTGCACGATCAGCGGCGGGATGGTGTTCGGCAGGATGTGCTTGCGCAGGATCTTGGTGACCGGGGTGGCGACCGAGATCGCCGCCTCGACATAGGGCTCCTCGCGCACCGACAGCACCACCGAGCGGACCAGCCGCACCACGCGCGGGATCTCCGGGATGGTGATGGCGATGATCACCGTGACGATGCTGGCGCCGGAAAGCGAGACCAGCGCGATCGCCAGCAGGATGCCGGGGATCGCCATCAGCCCGTCCATGACCCGCATGACCACGCCGTCGAGCCAGCGGAAGTAGCCGGCGACCATGCCGATCACCAGGCCCAGCACCACCGACAGCGCTGCCGCCGAGACCCCGACGGTCAGCGAGACCCGGGCGCCGTAGACCACGCGGCTCCAGACGTCGCGGCCGTACATGTCGGTGCCGAGCCAGAACAGCTCGCTCGGGTGCTTCAGCCGGTTCACCGGGTTCAGGGCGATCGGGTCGCTGGTCCACAGCAGCGGCGCCAGGACGGCGGCCAGCACCACGACGATCAGGACGATCGCACCGACGATGCCGATCGGGTGGCCGGCGAGCAGGGACCACGGCCCGGAAAGGCGGCGGCTCCCCGCGGATGTCGTTTGGTCGGTCAATACCGGATCCTCGGGTCGAGCATCGTGTAGGCGATGTCGATCAGCAGGTTCAGCACGATGTAGAGGAGCGAGAAGAACAGGATCAGGCCCTGGATGATCGGATAGTCGCGCTTCAGGATCGCGTCGACCACCAGCCGGCCCAGCCCCGGAATGTTGAACACGCTCTCGGTGATCACCACGCCGCCGATCAGCGCCGCGATGCCGAGGCCGATCACCGTGACGATCGGCACCGAGGCGTTGCGCAGGGCGTGCACCAGCAGCACCTTGCTCTCGATCTGGCCCTTGGCGCGGGCGGTGCGGATGTAGTCCTCCTCCAGCACTTCCAGCACGCTGGCCCGGGTGATGCGCGCCACCAGGGCGATATAGAACGCCGACAGCGCGCCGGCCGGCAGGGCGATGTGCCGGAAGAACAGCCAGAGGCCGTCCGACGGGCTCTTGTAGCCCTGCACCGGCAGCCACTTGAGCTCGAGCGAGAAGCCCCAGACCATGAAGTAGCCGAGCACGAACACCGGGACCGAGAAGCCGGCCACGGCGAACACCATCACCGAGCGGTCGACCCAGGTGCCCGACTTCCACGCCGCGACCGCGCCGAGCGGCACCGCGACCAGCACCGAGAACACCACGGTGACCAGCGACAGCATGAAGGTCGGTTCCAGGCGCTGGCCGATCAGCGTGGTCACCGGCAGGTTCGAGAAGATCGAGATTCCGAGGTCGCCGCGCAGCAGGCGGCCGATCCAGTTGATGAACTGCAGGGCGATCGGCTGGTCGAGGCCGAGCTGCGCCCGGATGCGGGCGATGTCGGCCGGGCTGGCATAGTCGCCCGCGATCACCGTTGCCGGATCGCCGGGCGACAACCGCAGAATCATGAACACGACGAAGGCCACCACCAGCATAACCGGTATGGTGGCGACCGCTCGTCGGCCGATGAACATCCACATGGTCGAGAGTGCCTTTTCGGGTGGTCGGTCTCAGGTCGACGGCAAGTCTACAGCCGATCGGAGTGGCTGGTGGACCCGGGAGACTGCTTAACGCCTCCGGGATCCACCCGCCACTCCGGACGACGGCGGTGGGGGGCTCCGGCGACCGAGGCCGCCGGAGCCAGGCACTCAGACCGACATGTTCCAGAAGAACTGGACCGGGGACTTGATCATCCCCTTCACGTTCTCCCGATAGCCGCACGGCACGAAGAACGTGCCGACGTTGGCGTGGGTGCCGATCTCGATCGCCCGCTTCTGGATCTGCTTGGCCAGATCCTTCTGCGCCGCCGGATCGCTGGTGAACGCGAACTTGTCGCGCAGCTCTTCCATCTTGGCGTCGGTCGGCCAGCCGAACCAGGCCTTCTCGGTGCCGCCGCCGGACAGGCCGACCGCCGCGATCGGGTTGACCAGGTCGCCGCCGATCCACCAGGTGTGGAAGACGTTCCAGCCGCCCTTGTCGACCGGGTCCTTCTTGGCGCGCCGCGAGGTGAGGGTCGACCAGTCCATCGCCTGGATCTCGACCTCCATCCCCATCGACCGCATGGTCTCCGCGGCCACCAGGCTGAACGCCGAGGTGATCGGGATGTCGGTCGGCTGCATCAGCACCACCTTGGTGCCGTCGTAGCCGGCCTCGGCGAGCTGCTTCTTGGCGTTCTCGATGGTGTGCGGCCGGATCAGGTCCAGACCGGCATCGTTCTCGAGCGGCGAACCGCACGGGAAGTAGCTCTCGCAGACCTTGTAGAAGTCCGGGTTGCCGACCCCGGCCTGCAGGAACTTCTCCTGCTGGACCGCGGTGATGACGGCGCGGCGCACGCCGGCCTTGTCGAACGGCGGCAGCAGGTGGTTGAAGCGCAGCATGCCCTGGCTGCCGAGCGGGTCGAGCACCTCGACGGTGATGCCCGGGGTCTGGCCGATGATCGGCGCCAGGTCACCCGGAACCTGCTCGTAGTAGTCGACCTCGCCCGAGATCAGCGCGTTCATCGCGGTGGTCGGATCCGGGATGTACAGCCACTCGACCCGGTCGACCTTGGCGATCTTGCCGCCGGACGCGGCGCTCGCCGGCTCCTTGCGGGGCACGTAGGCCTCGTTCTTGGCGTACACCACCTTGGAGCCCGGGACCCACTCGTCCTTCATGAACTTGAAGGGGCCGGAGCCGATGACTTCCGGGACCTGCTTGAACGGGTCGGTCTCGGCCAGCCGCTTCGGCATCATGAACGGCACGTTCGACGAGATCTTGCCGATCGCGTCGAGCACCAGGCCGAACGGCTTCTCGAGCTTCAGCACGAAGGTCTTGGCGTCGACCGCCTCGAGGCTCGAGGTGTACTGCATGAGCTTCTGGCCCATGCCGTCGCGCTTGCCCCAGCGCTTCAGCGAGGCCACGCAGTCCTCGGCGGTGACCGGCGGGCCGTCGTGCCAGGCGAGGCCGTCGCGCAGGGTGAAGGTCCAGACCAGCTTGTCGTCGCTGACGTTGTAGGTCTCGACCATCTGCGGCCGCGGGGTCAGCGACTCGTCCATCGCGAACAGCGTGTCGTAGACCATGTACCCGTGGTTCCGCGTGATGTACGCGGTCGTCCAGATCGGGTCGATGTTCTTCAGGTCGGCGTGCGGGATCACCCGCAGAACCGAGCCGGCGGCGCGTGCGGCCCTGGGCAGCGACGCCACGAAGGGCGCGGCCAGGGCTCCCCCCACGAAGGCTCGACGACTGAACTTCATCCCTGTTCTCCTTGCTTCTCAGCCGGTGCGTCCGACCATCCCCATTTGGAAGGCAACCGGCGCCGGCCCGGTTTCGCAATTCGTATGCCATCCGCAATGCCCGCGGAACGCCTTGGCTTCCGGCGTTCCGGGAGACAATCCGTCGGGCTTTCTCGGTCCGCATGACCGTCATTCGGGCGACTGGGACAGGCATATGCCCAAGAGACCGGCAATCCGGGGACGGGACGGGAACCGTCCCTCGAACCGCCGTGTATGCAATCGAGCGCTAACGGGCCGGGGCCTGTCAACCGGCGTGCTTCACAATCCGTCGGCGGCGCGGGACAATGGCGACGATTCGGGCGTTGGCGCCCGGTCGCAACGAGACGGGCGCGACACGGGGTCACATGACGATCCGACAGTTCGACACCGGCTTCATCGACCTGAACGGCAAGACGGTGCTGGTCACCGGCGGTACCGGGTCGTTCGGCCGTCAGTTCATCCGCACCGTGCTCGGTCGCTTCAGGACCCGCCGCTGCATCGTGTTCTCGCGCGACGAGCAGAAGCAATACGACATGGGGCAGGACATCCCGGACACCGAGTTCCGGGAGATCCGCTACTTCATCGGCGACGTCCGCGACGTCGACCGGCTTGAGATGGCGATGCGCGGCGTCGACTACGTGGTGCACGCGGCCGCCCTCAAGCACGTGCCGACCGCCGAGTACAACCCGTTCGAATGCGTGCGCACCAACGTCGACGGCGCCGAGAACGTGGTGAAGGCGGCGATCCGCACCGGCGTGCAGAAGGTCATCGCGCTGTCGACCGACAAGGCGGCCAACCCTATCAACCTGTACGGCGCCACCAAGCTGGCGTCCGACAAGATCTTCATCGCCGCCAACAACCTGTCGGGCGCCGGCGGCTGCCGGTTCTCGGTGGTGCGCTACGGCAACGTCATCGGCTCGCGCGGCAGCGTCATCCCGTTCTTCAGGAAGCTGGTGGCCGACAACAAGGACCGGCTGCCGATCACCGACCCGCGGATGACCCGGTTCTGGATCACGCTGCAGCAGGGCGTGAACTTCGTGCTGTCGTCGATGGAGCTGATGCACGGCGGCGAGATCTTCGTGCCGAAGATCCCCAGCATGAAGATCGTCGACGTCGCTTCCTGCATGGGCCCGGGCCTGCCGCACGAGGTCGTCGGCATCCGGCCCGGCGAGAAGCTGCACGAGGTGATGGTGCCGGAGGACGACGCCCGCACCACCGTCGAGATCGACGATCGCTACATCGTCCTGCCGGCCTTCACCGACGGCCCGATGCGGGCCTGGAAGGCGCGCGGCGCCCGGCCGGTCGACTCGGAATTCCGCTACGCCAGCGACAGCAACGACGAGTGGCTGAGCGCCGGCGAGCTGTCCGGCATGGTCGGCGAGCTGTAGGTGCCGGCGGACCCCGCTCGATCGGGCGAGAGTGCGCCCGCCCCTGCGCCCGCCGGGCCTTGGCAGGACGAAGTGTTCGGCCTGCTGAAGGCGGCCGGAATCACCCAGTTCGCCTATGTCCCGGATGCCGGGCACAAGCGCCTGATCGAGCTGGCGCTGGCCGACAACGAGGTCCACGCGGTGTCGCTGACCACCGAGGAGGAGGGCGTCGGCCTGCTGGCCGGGGCCGACCTCGGCGGCCAGCGCGGCGTCCTGCTGGTCCAGAGCAGCGGCGTCGGCAACTGCGCCAACCTGCTGTCGCTGATAACCCTCGGCCGGTTCCCGTTCCTGTGCCTGGTCAGCATGCGTGGCGACTTCGGCGAGGGGAACCCGTGGCAGTACCCGGCCGGCCGGGCGGTCGAGCCGATCTTCGAGGCGATGGGCGTGCGCACCGTGCGGGTCGACCGGGCCGAGGATGTGACCGGCGTCGTCTCGGCGGCGATCGCCCAGGCCTTCAAGGGCAACTGCCCGACCGCCGTGCTGCTGACCCAGCGGCTGCTCGGCGCCAAGGCGTTCTAGCCGGTCGAATCCCGGTGCTCGATGGTCGAGCCGAACGGCTGCTCGGGCGGCTGCGGACACATGCTCCCCCTGCGCGAATGGTTCGGGCGCGCCAGAAGCGGACACTTGCCACATATGCAAGGAACGTCTGAATCGACTGCCTGCTGTCTGACGCCCTATGGCGGGCTCCGCTCGGATGTTGCACCGACTACCGCAAAGGGGTTGAACGGCCCGACGGGCGGGAGTGGTCGGCCCTGTGGGAGGAGACGACCATGTCCAGCGATGTTGAAGTCATTGAGAGTGCGTCACCGCGGCAGCCCTGGAACAAAGGACAACTGGTCGGCCAGAAGCGACCGAAGCTACGCGGGCTACGGCCGAAGCCCGGATCACAGCAGCCGGGCGGCGCCCTGGCGATTACCTGTTCGTGAGCCGGCCTCGACAGCTCGGCCTATGGCACGCACACCATGCGCCGGACCAAGGCGGCACAGATCTACCGAAAAGCCGGGAACCTGCGAGCAGTGCAGCTGCTGCTCGGGCACACCAAGCTGGAAAGCACCGTGCGCGACCTCGGCATCGAGGTCGACGACGCTCCGACGATTTTCGAGCAGGTCGAGCACTGATGCTTTGCCCGCCGCCCGCAAGCAGAAGCACGGGCGGCGGGCCCCATGCCCCGGTGCCGAAATCGCGCTTCGGTCGCGATGGCGGCCTTGGCACGTTGTCTCGCTTGTCCGTAAACCCGTCCGACAATCAACTGGTCCGGAAGTCCATCTGAGTGGAGTGAACCCCTAAACTGAGACAGCTAAATTCGGACAGTTCTCGATGAGGAGAGCGAGCCGATGCCTCGGAGCCCGTCCGAACGCTACACTCGGGAATTCATGCTGAAGGTCCCGACGACCCGGGAGCCCGGCTTTCAATGTGAGCTGTGTCCTTCGGGCGCTTGGCAATCGCGATTGAACCTTCTCCGTCGGACTACTCGGCACCGGCCAGCTACGATGCCGCGACCATCGAAAGCGGATGCTCGATGACCAGGCTGACCTCGGAGAACCTGTTCTTCCCCATGGCCGTCGTCCATGGGGCGGCAGCTATCGGAATCTGGGCGGTCCTGTCCCCGGGCGGCATCACCACGAACTGGCATGTTCACGAACTCGCCTATGGCTATGCCGCCGCGGTGATCGCTGGGTTTCTCCTGACCCGTACCAGCCGGGTGGAGGTCGCCGTCGCGGCCACGCTCTGGCTCGCGGCACGCTGCGTTTGGCTTCTGCCGGACGCGTGGGAGGCGGCACGCGCGGTTGCCAGCATGGCCTCGACCGGTGTGATCGTCCTGCTGGCGTCGCGCGGCTTTCTGCGCGCCGTCAAGCGCGGCCAGAATGCGGTGTTTCCGGTCGTGCTGGCGGCCTTCTGGATCGGCGACGCGGCCCTGCAGGCGGGGATCCTGCTGCTGAACCCGGCGGTGGAGCGGGCCGCCGGCCGAGCGGCGGTCATGCTCGTCGTCCTTCTGGTCGTGGTGATGGGCGGGCGGATCGCCGGTGCCGCCCTGTCCGGTCTGGCGCAGCGAGCTGGCCTGCCCCGGATTCCGCCGCAGCCGCGGCTCGAGCGCGTGCTCGTCGCGACCCTGACCGCGGTGGCGGTCGGTCTCGCCATGGACCTGCCCGCCCTCCTGGCGCCGGCGGCCTGGATCGCGGCCGGTGCGATCACCGTTCGCCTGATCGGCTGGGCACCCGGGTTGAGGTTGGCGACGTGGGACCTGTTGTCGCTGGTCGCGTCGCAGGGGTTCGTCGCCCTCGGCCTGACCGGAATCGGCGCCTCGGCGCTGCGGTTCCCGTGGCCGGAGAGCGCGCCGATGCATCTCGTCACCATCGGCGGGATCGGCATCGCGACGGTCGCCATGATGCTCAAGACCCGGGCGCAGCGCGCACGCCTGCCGCTGCCGGCCACGACCATCGGCCTGGCGACGACGCTGCTGGGGCTCTCGGCCGCGGTCCGGGCGCTTGGCCAGGGGGAGCCGGCGGTCGCCTACCCGATTGCGGGGATCGCCTGGATCGCCGCGATGCTGGTGAGCCTTGTCGCCCTGTTGCGGCGTTGACGGCGACTCACCGTCAGCCGTCGTCGCCGGCCCATTCCGGCCCGGCGAGGCCGTCGACCTCGAGGTCCAGCAGGTCGATCGCCCGGCGGGCGGTGTGCTCGACGATGTCCTCAACCGTTCTCGGCTTGCGGTAGAACGCCGGCACCGGCGGGGCGATGACGGCGCCGATCTCCGATACCTGAGCCATGGCCCGGATATGCCCGAGATGCAGCGGGGTCTCGCGCACCATCAGCACCAGCCGGCGGCGCTCCTTGAGGTGCACGTCGGCGGCCCGGACCAGCAGGTTGTCCGCGGCGCTGGCGGCGATCGCCGACAGGGTCCGGACCGAGCACGGCGCGACGATCATGCCCCGGGTCCGGAACGACCCTGAGGCGATCGTCGCGCCGACGTCCTCCACCGGGTGCATCACGGCCGCGAGGTCGGCGAGCCGGGGGAAGGCCTCTTCGCCGACCTCGTGGCGCAGGGTCCGTTCGGCCGCCGTCGACACCACCAGATGCACGGCGATGCCGGCGTCGGCGAGCAGCTCGACGACCCGGACGCCGATCGCCGCACCGGACGCCCCGCTGATTCCCACCACGACCCGTCGCTGCGCCGTCATCCCGAGCTCCTGCCGGTCAGACCGAGTGTCGGCCACAACGCGTCGACCCGCGCCACGACTTCGGGCGGCATCTTCACCGGCCGCCCCCACTCCCGATCGGTCTCGGCGCCGATCTTGTCGGTCGCGTCGATCCCGAGCTTGCCCCCCAGGCCGGGCTTCGGCGACGCGAAGTCCAGGTAGTCGATCGGTGTGTCCGCGAGGGTCACGAGGTCGCGCATGGCGTCCGAACGGGTCGAGACCGCCCACATGACGTCGGCCCAGTCGCGGACGTCGACGTCCGGGTCCACGACGATCAGCAGCTTGGTGTAGACGAGCTGGGGCAGCGCAGACCACAGCCCGAGCATCAGGCGCCGCGCGTGGCCGGGATAGCGCTTGGCGATCGAGCAGACCGCGATGCGGTAGGAACAGGCCTCCGGCGGCAGCCAGAGATCGACGATCTCCGGGAACTGGCGGCGGACCAGCGGCAGGAACAACGGGTTCAGCGCCTCGCCAATGCGCGACGGCTCATCCGGTGGCCGACCGGTGTAGGTCGAGAGGTAGATCGGGTCCTGGCGCGCGGTGATCGCGGTGACCCGGACGACCGGGAACTCCTCGACCGAGTTGTAGTATCCGGTGTGGTCGCCGTACGGGCCCTCCGGCGCGGTCTCGTCGACCGGCACGATGCCCTCGATGACGATCTCGGCATCCGCCGGCACCATCAGCGGTACCGTCGCGCACGGCGTCAGCCGTGGCCGCTCGCCCCGCAGCAGGCCCGAGAACCGCAGCTCCGACAGGTTCTCCGGCAACGGCAGCACGGCCGCCAGAACGGTCGCCGGATCCGCGCCGACGACGATCGCCACCGGCATGTCGCGCCCCTCGGCCCGCCATTGGTGATGATGGCGGGCGCCGCCGCGATGCGGCAGCCAGCGGACCAGCGCCCGGTCCCGGCCCAGCACCTGCATCCGGTATACCCCGACATTGCCCTCGTCCACCGAAGACGGGCCGGGCGGCCGGGTGACGACCAGCGGCCAGGTGATCAGCGGCGCCGGCTCGCCGGCCCAGTGGGTGGCGACCGGCAGGCGCGTGAGGTCGACCGACGCACCGGTCGCGATCCGGCGCTGCACCGGCGCCGAGCCGGTTCCGCGCGGTCGCATCGACAGCGCCGCGCGCGCCAGCGGCAGCTTGCGCCAGATGTCGTCCAGCCCCTGCGGCGGATGCGGCTCGCGCAGTTCCGCCAGGGCCTCGCCCAGGTCGGGCAGCGACCCGGGCGTTATCCCGAGCCCCCAGGCCACCCGCTCGACCGTGCCGAACAGGTTGACGAGCATCGGCATGTCGAACGGCGATCCGTCGGCCCGCACCGGGCGCTCGAAGACGATCGCCGGCCCGCCCTCGGCCAGGACACGACGGTGGATCTCGGTGGCCTCGTGAACGACCGAGACCGGTTCGCGGACGCGTACCAGCTGACCCTTGGCATCGAGATGGGAGACGAAGTCGCGCAGGTCGCGGAACGATGGCAACTCGCGACGCAGCACGATTGACTCCTCAAGGGGCGCTCGGAGCCCGATGAGTTGCGCGAGCCATCGCGGCGTTCTTTGCGCCAGCGCAAATACGGGCGACGCCGGGACCGGGTATCCGATTGCCGGGAGGTCACCGCATGCAACCCGCTGGATCGGTCGTGCCGCAAGTCCCGGCGCCAGTCGCCGCCGCCCTGCGCCCCTTGCCCCTGCTGCTGCTGAAGCCGCCGCTGGCCATGCTGGTGGCCCGGATCCGCGACCGGTACCCCGGGTTGTTCGAGCGTCTCGGCCCGCATGCCGCCAAGCGCTTCGGCCTCGACCCGACGGACCTGCCGTTCGCCTTCGTGCTCGAGCCGCGACCGACGACCCCGAGGGTCACCCCGGTACGCCGACTGCCGGGCGATCTCGATGTGCGGATCGCCGGGCCGCTGGGCGCGTTGCTCGGCATGGTGGACGGGGCGTTCGACGGCGACGCCCTGTTCTTCTCGCGAAGCCTCCAGGTGGAGGGCGACATGGAGGCGCTGCTCGCCTTGCGGAACGCCGTCGACGACGCCTGCATCGACCTGCGCCGGGTCGCCCTGTCGCCGTTCGGCCCGGCCGCCGACCCGCTGGACCGGGCGGTGCGCCGGGTCCGCACGGCGTTCGGGCGGGGCGCCGTCCACCGGACGGAGGGCCGCTCGTGGAACTGATCTGCCCAGCCGGGACGCCGGCCGCCCTGAAGGCCGCGGTCGCGGCGGGAGCCGACGCGGTGTACTGCGGGTTCCGCGACGAGACCAACGCCCGGAACTTCCCGGGTCTGAACTTCAGTCGCGACGAGTTGCGCACCGGCGTCGAGCACGCCCATCGCAGCGGCGTCAGGGTGCTGGTCGCCGTCAACACCTTCCCTCGGGCCGGCGCGCTCGAGCTCTGGCACCGTGCCGTCGACGAGGCGGTCGCCGCCGGCGCCGACGCGCTGATCCTGGCCGACCTCGGCCTGTTGGCCTACGCGGCCGAGCGGCACCCCGGCCAGCGGTTGCACGTCTCGGTGCAGGCGGCGGCCGCCAACCCCGATGCGATCGCCTTCTATGTCGAGGCGTTCGGGGTCCGGCGGGTGGTGCTGCCGCGGGTGCTGAGCGTGCCCGAGATCGCAGCGATCGTCCGCGAGATCGACTGCGAGACCGAGGTGTTCGTATTCGGCGGGCTGTGCGTGATGGCCGAGGGCCGGTGCTCGCTGTCGTCCTACGCGACCGGCCAGTCGCCCAACATGCAGGGGGTGTGCTCGCCGGCCGGCCATGTGAGCTACGAGGAGCGCGACGGCAGGATGCTCTCGCGGCTCGGCCGTTTCACGGTCAACGCCTTCGGTCCCGACGAGGCCGCCGGCTACCCGACGCTGTGCAAGGGCCGGTTCGCCACCGACCGCGGGGCCGGATACCTGTTCGAGGATCCGGTCAGCCTCGATGCCGCGACCCTGCTGCCGGCTTTGCGCGAGGCCGGGGTGACGGCCCTGAAGATCGAGGGCCGGCAGCGCAGCCGCGCCTACACCGAGCGGGTGGTCGGCGGCTTCCGCGACGCGCTGGCCGCCCTGGCCGCCGGTCGCGAGATCGATACCGCCGCCCTCGCCGACCTGACCGAGGGGCAGGCGACCACCACCGGCGCCTACCGCAAGACCTGGCGCTGATGTGTCCGTCCACTGCCCCGGCCGCCGAGGAGACCTCCATGCAACTCACGCTCGGACCTGTGCTCTACCACTGGCAGCCGGACGACTGGCGCGACTTCTACTTCCGGATCGCCGACGAAGCCGAGATCGACACGGTGGTGCTCGGCGAGACCGTCTGCTCCAAGCGCGCGCCGTTCTTCGCGGAGTATCTGCCCGCCGTCGCTGAGCGGCTGATCGCGGCCGGCAAGCAGGTGTTGCTCGGATCGGCCATCCTGATCTCGCTGCCGCGGGAGCGGCGCCAGGCGGCGGAACTGGCCGAGAGCGGCGAGTTCATGGTCGAGGCCAACGACCTGACCTGCCTGCGATACCTGCAGGGACGGCCGCACGCGGTCGGGCCGTTCGTCAACGTCTACAACGAGGCGACCGCGACCTGGCTCGCCGAGCGCGGTGCCCGCCGACTGTCGTTGCCGCCGGAGTTGCCGTTGCCGTCGATCCGGACGATCGCCGCCACGTTGCCGGGCGTTACCGTCGAGGTGTTCGCTTTCGGCCGGGTGCCTCTGGCGATCTCGGCACGCTGCTATCACGCCCGCCTGCACGGCCTGGCGAAGGACAACTGCCGGTTCGTCTGCGGGAAGGATCCCGATGGGCTGCCGGTGCGCACGCTCGATGGCGACGGGTTCCTCGCGGTCAATGGCGTGCAGACCCTGTCCCATACCTGCGCGGACCTGCTTGGCGAAGCGCGCGCGCTCGCCGAGGCCGGGGTCGGGGCGCTGCGCCTGTCGCCGCAGCGCTGCGACATGGTCGCGGTCGCCCGGGTGTTCCGGGACGTGCTCGACGGCCGTTGCGAGGTGTCGGAGGGTCACCGAGCATTGGCACGCCTGTACCCGGACGTGCCGTTCGCCAACGGCTTCGTCCACGGCGTGGCCGGGGCCGGAATGGTGGCCTGAGCGCCGATCCGAGACTAGGTCTCCGACCCTGTCCGGCAGAAGGCGACGCGCCAGTGGTCCGCCGCGATCTGCCGGGCAGTGCTGTCGTAGCCGCGTCCTTCGAGCAGCCGGCGCAGCGGCATTGGATGGAACGGCGCGTCGATCACCAGGGCGGCGCCGTCCGGCAGGCGCTCGATCTCGTCCAGGATCAGGGCCAGCGGCTCGTGACCGTCGGCGAACACCGGCCGAAGGTCGAGCGGCACCCGTTGCATCGAGGCATCCGACCGTTCGGCGTCGCGCACCGGATCCGGCGCCGCCCGGATCGGCGGTTCGTCCACGGCGCTGCCGGCGGCGACAGCCAGCAGGGTGGGGGCCGGCAGGTTCAGCATGCGCGCGACGTCCTGGACGGTGAGCCGGTCGGCCACCCGCTCGTCGCCCAGGACGCGGCCGAACTTCGCGATCTTCGGGTCGTGGGCCACCAGCCGCTCGAACGTCGTCTCGTGGGTCGAGACCAGCTCGAGCCAGGTCGCCTCGGGGTAAAGCGCGGTCATCGCTGGGCCTCCGTCGTCTCTGCGTCCGGGCGCGGCTCGCCGGGACGGAACGCCGCCACGACCGTCGGGTCGGTATCGAGCCTGGGCCCGCCGATCAGGTCGATTCCGTAGGGGATCGCGCCGAACACCGCCAGCAGGCACTCGCGGACCGCCGCCGGGCGTCCCGGGAGATTGACGATCAGGGACGCCCCCCGGATGCCCGCCGTCTGGCGCGACAGGATCGCGGTCGGAACATGCCGCAGGCTGATCGACCGCATGAGTTCGCCGAAGCCGGGCAGCAGCTTCTGGCAGACCGCCTCGGTCGCCTCCGGCGTGACGTCGCGCGGGGCCGGTCCGGTGCCGCCGGTGGTGACGATCAACGGGCATCGCTGCCGGTCTGCCAGGTCGATGAGAGCCCGCTCGATGACCGGACGGTCGTCCGGCACCAGCCGGACGCAGGCCCGCCAGGGGGTGACGAGGATCTCGTCCAAGGCGTCGGCGACCGCGGCACCGCCTGCGTCGGCATAGACGCCGGCACTCGCACGATCGGACACGGTCAGGATGCCGACCGGGACCGGCTTCGACGGCGTCTCGACGGTAGCGATCGGATCGGCGTCGGCGAGCTGCATCGATCGTTTCTCCTTGGCAGGCCAGAGGATTGAGCCCGGCGGTGGAGCCGCGCTTGCGGCTCCGTACACCCGAAGGCATCGACCGTCGGACCGGCCGGCCGCGACCGCCGGCGCTACTTGGCAGCGGTGGTGGTCGAGGCCAGCTTCTCGAACAGGCCGGCGAACACCTTCTTGGCCTTGCCTGACTGCCGGACGGCCTTGGCGGCGTCGGCGTTCACGGGGTCGCCGACCGCGACCAGCCCGACCATCCCCATGCCGTAGTGCGGCTTGCACTTGTAGCCGTAGACGCCGGGCTTCTCGAAGGTGACCGCCAGA
>Ga0209475_10003124_pt1 | contig 15649 bp, 4 predicted proteins | sample tdDd471_FD_187128 | JGI IMG/M metagenome (GOLD analysis project Ga0209475, IMG submission 187128) | Marine sediment microbial communities from the Atlantic coast under amendment with organic carbon and nitrate - tdDd47.1 (SPAdes)... | ecosystem: Environmental > Aquatic > Marine > Coastal >... | reverse complement strand
CCGTTGTGCGCAACATATTCGCTTCGGTGGCACTATCCACCCCCATGCCGCCATCCCGCCACAGCGGCCAATCCACGCACAGGGTCACGCCTGAGCGCCGCCCCTGTGCACTCAGGTTGGTACGGTAGTCGGCAAAACCGTCCAAAAAGGCATTGGCTGCCGCATAGTCGCTCTGCCCCGGATTTCCCTGACTGGCTCCAGACCCAAAAAGGACAAAGAAATCCAGTGGCCTTTCCCCAATGGCGACATCAAGATTCACTGCGCCCGCCACTTTGGGGGCCAGAACAGCCCGAAAATCCGACTCCTGCTTGTTGTGAATCATACCATCACGAAGTATGCCTGCGCAGTGAATTACGCCGTCCAAACCGCCATGTTCCTCGCGAATAGTGGTCACCAGTTCAGCCACGACTTGAGCGTCCGCCACATCCGCTCGCAAGTATTCCACACGGTGAGACGAGGAAGCCAACCCGGCAAGACGACCCAGCAACCCCTGATCAGATTCTGACCGTCCTGCAAGTACCACCGTGGCCCGCGATGTCCCTGCCACCACGTCCCTGACCAGCATCCACCCCAGCACTCCCGCACCACCGGTAATGAGGTAAACACCGCCGTCTTTCCAAGCCAAAGGCGAAGTGGCATCCGTATGTTTTTTGGGCTCAAATTCCCGCCATTCAGCCACTGACCGTCGTCCCTGTTCGTGGCGCACACACATGTCGCCCGGACGCCGGGCATCTTCCACGACAAGAGCGGAAAGAGCTGCAGAATCCACATCGGCAGCCACCTCTATACACTGGCCATGAACATTCGAATATTCCAGATGCGCGGTCCTGAGCAGCCCGCCGAGTCCCGACAGCAGCCATTCCTGCCCTTCATTGTGCATCACAGCCTGCACCAGAAGGGGACGTTCTCCGTTCGTCTTGCGCATGGTTCGGATGCGCTCCAAAACTGTCCAGGCCGCGTCTTCGAACCAGCAGGCAACATCCTGACCATGTTCGGGCACTGTCAAACAGGTGGCCCCTGGCACCTGCATTTCACAGGACGGACCGGCAACGATCAACCGTACGGGATTTTCCAATCCACTGTCCGAGGACAACACGGACTGTTCGCGCCACCCGGAACAAAAGAACAGCACATCCTGATCGGTATGCGTCAAACGACCTTCTTCAGTGACTTTGGCCGCATCCGGCCTCCATGCCTGGGCTTTGGCGAATGCAGGTAATGCGTATCGCTCTCGCTGAAAAGGATAGGTTGGCAAAGGGATCCTGTACGCCGCACCAGTACCGTAAAGCAAAGACCAGTCAATCTTCGCCCCCCCGACCCACTGGTGCGCCAGTGCGTCCAAATCTTCCTTGGTCATGCTGCCATCAAGTGGGCTCTTCTGATCAACGGCAGAAATATCGTTCGCACAGCCGCAACACAGTCCCTGCACATGTTTACCGTCCAAAAATGCCTGCAAATCATCAGCAAGTTGTTGCAGGGAATGCACGACCAAACAGAGACGGTGGGCCATGGTATCCCTGCCCACTTGGAGGGTATTCGCCAAGTCAATCAATCGCACGCTCGACGTATCGGACAAATCGAAACCTTGGTCGTTCTCATGCTCCAAAACGCGACCTGCAATCCAGGAAAGTGTTTTGCCTTCCGAGAAGATTCGTGAAGGTATATCTGCGACAAAACGCTGGCGCACCGCGTCCTTCAGTCGATTACGCATGACCGAATCTACTCCCAGATCCTGAAGCGCGTCATCCAAACCGATGTCATGAACTTCCACGTCAAGTTGCTCCGCTAAAAGCGTGCGCAAAATGTCTTCCACAGTCCGCCGCGCATCACTGCCCACTTTGGACGGCACACCCGATTCGGCAGCATTCCGAATATGGTCGAGCAAATTGGCAACGACGACACGCAGAGAGGACTCATCTCTGGCTGACAAGGGGACGACACAAGGTCCGGCGTCTTCGATTGGAGCCGGGAGATCGACATATTCCTCCATCACCATGTGGGCGTTGGTGCCGCTGAACCCAAAGGAACTTATGGCTGCCATGCGGGGCAAATCGCCGTTGTCAGGCCACTCCGTAAGGCGAGGATTCACATAAACAGGGCTCTCTTCAAATCGTATCTGGTTGTTTCCCTGATCAAAATACGAGCTTGGCGGCAAAACCCCATGTTCCAGACACAAGAGGGTCTTAATGCAACTCAATACACCAGCCGCAGCTGCGGTATGGCCGATGTTGGCCTTCAACGAGCCAATGGCGCAGAACTGCTTCTTGTCCGTAAAGTGCCGAAAACTCTCCGTCAGTCCGTGTATTTCCACGGGATCGCCGAGGATGGTCCCTGTACCGTGACCTTCGATGAACTGAATACGTTCCGGGTCAACATGGGCTTTGTGATAAACGGCCTGTTGCAGACGCCCCTGAGCGAGATAACTGGGCTGGGTGATGCCCCCCGTACGACCGTCCTGATTGGTCCCGCTTCCCCGGATCACGCCGTAGATTCGATCGCCATCCCTTTCGGCGTCCTCCAACCGTTTCAACACCACCATGCCCACGCCATCGCCCACCACGATTCCGTCGGCCCGGTTGTCAAAGGGGCGACAGATACCTTGGGGCGACAGCATGCCCGCGTTATGCATAGTGACGAAGTCCGCAGGGTGGTCCCAAACTGAAACACCTCCGGCCAGGGCCATATCGATCTCATTATTACGCAAGGCATTGCAGGCCAGATCCATGGTCACCAAAGATGAAGAGCAGGCCGTGTTCACTGCCAGGGCCGGGCCGGACAGATTCAGCAAATAAGCCACTCGTGAAGCCAGAATGCTGGTTTCGGAACCCGTAAGAGCGAAATGTGAAAAATCGTGGACCTTGGAGCTGAGTCCCATACAACCAATGTACGTGCCCACGGCTTGTCCCCCCAGAGTCATGGGAGCGTATCCGGCGTGTTCCAGAGCCGTGTAACACATTTCCATCACCAGCCGTTGGTGCACATCCATGGACGCCAGTTCTTTTGGCGTGATGCGAAAAAACAGAGGATCAAACAGATCAAGGCCATCCATAGCCGCGTACCGTGTGGGTGCCTGCGGACCATGAGCCTGTAAAAATTCCAGCCAGTCGGGATTCGTGATATCTCGCGTGTGATCCTCACCCCGACGCACGATCTGCCACAGGTCTTTGACATCTTCGGCCCCAGCGCAACGACAGGCCATGCCCACCACAGCGATACGCAGGCCGTGTGCATGTGCGGGCCGTTCCACACGGGTCGTCGCCACGTCACTCACCTTACATGGTGATGCCCCCGATTCGCTCTTGTTTGCCCCGCAATTTTCTCGCAACGCAAGAGACACATGCTTTGCCATGACTTCCAAGGTGTTGCAGGCAAAAACAAGACTTGTTGGCAACGAAAGATCAAAACACTCATTGACACTTTCGATCAGTTCAAGCGCGTTGAGTGATCCCACGCCCAATTCGCGGAAAGGGGTGCCTGCTTCAAGAGCCATCCTGTCCAACTTTAAACAACGAATAAAGATGTCAGCCAGCTTCCTTTTTATTTCGGCTACGGACATGGACTCGTTACGCTCCGCTGCCTGTGGCGGATTCGGCAGAACTGTGGCCTGCGCATCAAGAAAACGTGATCGATCCCCCTTCTCTCGAAGACCCAATGACTCAAGAGCTCTGGAGTACGGTGTCTGCTTCGCCAGTATGGCTTCGTTGCTGGCCCGTAGCGCATCCTCTGTCGTGGCGTGTGCCTTGCGGATTGTCAGGCAGGAATAAATAATCCAGCCCTTTTCCAGAGCAACGGCCTGATGGGCAAAGTTACGCCACATGGCGTGGGCAACGGACGGCAACCCTTCAATGTTGTCTTTGGAATCAGGGTCATACAGGAAATTTCCAATTTCCGGCGAGACATCGATAGCCCGCTCCACTGCCAGCCCGTGCCGGGCCAGCATATCCGCCCAGCCCTGCCTCGTGGGAATATGAATGGCAAGTTCCTCATCCACAATTGCCCCGCGCAAATTGGCGATATAATCCACCAGCAGGATGGTCCCCTCAGATTTCAAGGCCGTAGCGATATTGTGAAACAACCCATCCTTGTCCTCGATGTGAAAGGTGACTTCCACCCCGATAACCAGATCGTTGTCTGTCGGGAACGGGTCCCTGGCACTGTCCTTGTGATCAATGGCAACACGTGATTCCAACCCCTTTTCCACAATACGCCGGTTGCCCAGATCAGCCTGAGCCTTGGTGATGGTGAAACCATGGGTGCGCACATGCGGATAACGCTCGGCAAGACGGATGACATCCGTGCCGTAGCCGCACCCGATATCCATAATCTGCTCTACGTGGTCGAAGTCCACGCCATGGAACAAGACGCGACGCATCTCCGCCTGCCGTTCCTTGACCATGGCAACGGCTTCGGGATGACGCTCGGGATGAAGAAGCACACGGGTCATGGAAAAACCCGGCACCCGCTCTGGAAAAGGAGCAAAAGTCAGATAGTCATCGTCAAACGCCTTATCCACGAATTGAGCTTCGTGGGTATAAAAAGCTTCAGCCGGACAAGAATAAGTGACCGGATAAATTGTTTCCATTGCTTGATCAGTCGAAATACACTCATCCAAACCATGATAGGTCAGCCCATCCGGCCTGCACAGGATTGCAGCAAACGGATATGTAGGCAGGCCTCCAACTCGACGCGGCGATTTGTCGACATACAGGGTTTCCCAGGGAATGGTATTGCCCAGCACCCACAATTTGGCCAACTCCCGCCATTTCCCGGAATGGACTGCAGAGTTAACGCCCTCCTCCAGCACGATTCGCGATGCAGCGTCTCCGTGAAAACAGGTGTCGGTCAATTCCCCGGTTTCCCGCCACAAACGCAACTGAGCGTTCAGGTCTTCCACGTCGTCGCACACAACGGCCAGCCTGCAGGCCATGGGATCACGCCCGACCTGCATGGTATACGACATATCCCTAAGACCCGGCAGATCTCCTCGGTCCTGGCTCTGCTCAAAAAAATGTATCCAACGATCCACGCAGGTTGCCAAACGGTCAGATGTTTTGGCGGACAAGGGAAATACAACCGGCCCATGCTGGGGAGGTGTTTCCGCCACTGTCGAGTACTCCTCAAGCACCAGAAACGCATTGACGCCGCCCGCGCCCACGCTGGTGATACCCGCACGCAGAGGCACCGTGGCGTTATCCACGGAGACCGGCGTCCACTCTGAACGTTCCCGCTGCAGCACGAAAGGAATCCTGTCAAAAGGAATATCCGGGTTTAACTCGCCGTGCACCACTGTCGGGGCCAAGGTCCGATCTTCAAGCATACGCACGACCTTGGCAATCTGCGCTACTCCAGAACCGGCCTCGGCATGCCCCATGTTGGGCTTGACCGACCCCATGGAGAACAGCCCTTCCGCGTCCTGACGCTCACCAAAAGCCTTTCGCAGGGCCGCCATTTCCGAGGCGTCTCCCTGCCGGGAGCCGTTGGCCCCGGACTCGATGTAGGCAATGCTTCGAAAATCTATCCCAGCTGTGACAAGTGTATCCCGAATAAGTTCGGCCAGTTGCTCGGGATTGGGAATGGAGTAACCTGCGGACTTGCCCCCATGGTTTACGCCGCTGGCCCGAATGACCGCATGTACGTGATCATTGTCACGCACCGCCATATTCAGGGGTTTGAGCACCACCGCGCCGACGCACTCTCCGGGCACAAAACCCGAAGCGTCGCCCGTGACATCGTCCAGGACTCCCGAGGCAAACGCAGTACAAAATTCATTCGGAGAAACAAGCTGCGCACGGGAAAGCCGCACATACGTATCGGGATGCGTATAACAATTGGCCCCACCGGCAATGGCCATTCTGCCGCCGGCCCGCAGGTAAGCGCACGCCTCATGCACGGCTGCCAAGGCAGAGGAACACATGGTATCCACAGGCATGCTCGGTCCCTGCAGATTCATGTGATAGGACACGCGATTGGTCAGGGAAGCAAAGGAAGTGTTCGGCCCCACGCCGTCCCGGGAAAAAAGGTTGTATCCAAGTTTGGTAACACCACCGAACACGCCAGTGCCCTTGCGCAATTCCGGGGAAAGTTGTGAAGGCGCATACCCTGCGTCCTCCAAAGCTTTCCATGCTTCCATGAGAAACAGGCGTTCCTGAGGGTCCATGTCCTCGGCGTCTCTGGGTGCAATATGGAAAAACGCAGGATCAAAGGAAAAACAGCCATCCAGAAAGCCGCCCCATTTTGAACTTCCCTGATACGATCGCCAGTCCCAACGCTCACTGGGTACCTCACAAATGGAGCGTACACCGGACAGCACATTGTCGCCAAAGGCACGCATTGATGACGCACCCGGGAATCTGCCGCTCAGTCCGACGATGGCGATGGGCATGTCCGAAGAGGGCTCCCTCCCAACGCACCGGTTTCCGACCACAGAAGCGGGTATAGCCGCCATGATCCGATCTTCTTCGTCCGCACCGACCAACCGCATCACAGCTTCCCGCTGCTCCACAAGAAAGTGTTCTGCAAGGGCGTCGATGGTCTGAACGCTAAACACCAGCGTGCTGTCCACTTCCACGAACACCGACCGTAATCGGTTGGTAATCTGAACTATGAGAATGGAATCCACGCCGTAACGCTCCAATGGTTCGGCGGGGTCCAAAACATGCGACTTGATGCGAAGAATTCCGGCCACAAGTTCCTGAAGGAATGTCACGGTCTTCTGCTTGATATCAGGTCCTTCTCTCCGGGAAGACTCCTGCACCTCGACCTGCTGCTCTTCTTTCACTGTCACGTCACTGGGCAGGCGGTGTCTCGCCACTCCATCGCTGGACGCAACAATAATCTGTTGTCCAAACTCTCCGGCCACCTCGACCGGAAAACAGACGTTCCGAAATCCTCCTTCTTCCAAAAGTCTTTGCCAGACATCAGGGTACAGGCCCGGTGCGCCGGGAATCCGCAGAATCGCATCCTCGGTGAGCCACCAACCCTCCAGTAAACCAAAGGTCATGTGCGCGTGAAGATGCTCGTCGGTCAACTCGTTGAGCAGAAGAAGCCCATTTGGGCGAAGGACGGCCTTGGCGTTGCGCAGGGCGTTGCGCATGTTCGCCGTGGCGTGGAGCACGTTTGCGGCAACAACAAAATCATACTTATTTAGAAGAACACCTTGGCTTTCCAAGCCCTTAGTCACGTCAAAAATTTCTGTTCGCAGACATGGATACTGTGACTGGTATGTGGTTTCCGCATGCAGCAAGAAGGCCTTTGATACGTCCGTGTAGCAGTATTCTGTAATATGCCGTGCAAACGGTTCGAGTCGAGGGAGTACAGAAGCCGTGGTTCCGCCCGTGCCAGCACCGATTTCAAGGATGCGGACCGGAGTGTCCGGGGCCTGTCGCAGTCTTTCCTCAACCGCCAGAGCAAAAGTGTCGGCCAAAGCCTCGTTGAAGGCATCCGCAATACGGTTGCCTTTGAAAATTCCCTCCACCAGAGAGACCGAAGCATCCGGGAAAAGTATATCCGTGGGAGGCACATGGCCCATGAGGATGTCACGCAGGCTCAGCAGGCACGCCTCGGCCACCAGCGCATTGGACTTGTGGTCTGGATCATCGAGCCATGCGCCACGCTTCTCGTTCCACAATTTCCACAACTGACCCATGTCCGGTAAAGGCTCAACAAGATGCCATGCACCATTTTTTGCGAGAACAAGCCCAGCTTTAGACAAGAATTGCAGACTCTGTTCCAACCACTTGTCATAGAAGGGGATCACCTGGGACGTCCCTGCTTCAAACACGCTCAGTGAATGCAGCGCGGCACAAAGAAACTGCAACAGCAAGGCGTCCATTTCCGGACTTCTGGCTTCACGTAAACCACCAAAAATTTCCGCCTTATTCGCCCCGCCATCGCCCAGAAGAGAATACAGTTTCGACCCAATATCCGGCATGGCCTCGGGATATATCTCAATCTGTTCGTCAACATGCAGAGCCTGCATGAAGGGGAAATGGTCAGCCTTACACACCGCGACCTGACGAAGCGGTCCGGACAGCACCGCTTCAAGAGCGGCCATGCCCTCCTCAGACGTCAAGGATTCGAAGCCGTCCCGATGAATACGGGCCTTGAACGCATCCTGAATTCTGTCACCTGCGCCTCTATCCCAATACCCCCAGTTGATCGACCGCACCTTCTCTTCTTCCCCAAAAGAGAGGGTGTTGGCAAAAGAGTCCTGAAAGGCACATCCTGCGGCGTATCCGCTCATGCCTCCGTTGGGCTCCAGCGCAGCCACCGAAGAAAAGAAAAGGAAGAAATCCAAAGGTTCATGCTGATACTCTCGAAAAGACTGGACCATGCGTACGCTGGCATCAATCTTCACCGCCAGGATATCGCGGAAAAGTGTTTCGGACATGTCCGCAAGACTTTGGTCGAATTGTCCTACTGCGGAGTGCACCACCCCATGCACCCGGGGGAAGTTTTTTCGAATCTGGTCGAGAGCATCGCGCAATGATGCGGAATCGCTCGCGTCCGCCTGCACGTAGAGGGGAGGCGGCAGGGCCTCTCCTTGGAAATCCTTCAACGCGGTCACGTCCTCGACTTTGCGGCGACCTATCCAGATGACTTGTGCGCCGTACATCTGTCGCATGTACGCGGTCCACGTCGTTCCCAGCCCTCCGGCTCCGCCTATGATTACATAGACACCATTTTCCCTGTGGCCGGACAACGCGGATGGACTCCCTCCCACAGGTGCTATCTTCCGCCGAAACCACTCCCCGTTCCGTAGGGCATATATCGGCGTCTCATCCTCCCACGGCAAACGGCACAGTGCCGATGCCTCGGCTACGCAGTCCACGGACAAACCGGGCACTGGCAAATCCACAATCCGCGCCTGCCAAGCCGGGAATTCCTTGACCGCGCTCCCCACCAGCCCATGCACGCCAGCCTGAGGCGAAGAGGGCTTCTCGCCCGCATGCACGGCCAACGCATGGCGAGTACACACAGTAAAACGTAGCGGTTTTGCATCATAGCCCAATGAAATCAAAGCCTTGATGATGCGAAAATTTTGTATAACCCCACTCTGCTGCTCTTCCAGAATACGCTCATCAACAGAAGAAAACGCAATGGACTCCGGTGCGATCCAAAAAATATGTTCGACAGAGGCCACCGAGCGCAAACGTTCCTCCCATTCCTGAATAGACGGCTCTTCGTCCACAATCAGGAATCGGGCATGTGGATAAAGAATCTCCAAAGCACGACAGGACGACCGGCAGCGGCTTATCACCAACACGGACGCGTCTGCTGCGGGCTTCTGGCATTCTTCTCCGATCCGAACAGGACACCACACCGGCGTCAAATGCTGTACCTTGGCCCGCCGCAAGGAGTCTGGCTCACGCTCCACGTCTTTCACGCACGGCTGCTCGACTTCTGCTTCGTGCTCCCCATGGAGCCAATACCGTTCGCCCACAAAGGGATAACCGGGCAAAGAAACACGCTTGAATGCTCCATCGCCCCGACAGTCAGCCCAGTCCACAGTTCCACCGTGCAACCAAGATTCAACCATGGAAGCCGCATTCAAATTGAGATCATGATTTCCGAAAATCCGTCCTGAACTGCCTCCCTCTTCGAGAAAGGAGTCAAGTTTGGCCATGCAATCAGCCATATCCTCTACGGCGAGAACGGCCCTACTCTTCATGGCCTCACGCCCCACCTGGAGCGTGTAGGCGACATCAGCCAATTCAACAGCACCATGATGCGACTGCAGATATCGTAACAGCACAGCCGCCTGGGCCCGCAAACGTTCCTCGGTCAGCGCGGACAGCGGCATCAAAAAAAGACCGAAAGAAACAGAAGTGAATTTCTGCTCGGGCTCACGGTTGTCCGGCAGGTATTCCTCGACCACCACATGAGCGTTGGCTCCGCCAAAACCAAATGAACTGATTCCGGCCCTCCGCGGCACGCGCTTTCCATCAGTCTGAGAATCAGGCCAAGGATGATTTTCTCTGGGAATATACAAAGGGCTGTTGTCGAGCTGAAGGTAGGGATTCAAGATTTTCAGGTGCGTATTGCCCGGGATTATACCATGGTGGACGGCCATGAGCGCCTTGATCAGCCCCGCCATGCCTGCAGCGGATTCAGCGTGACCAATGTTGGCCTTTATGGACCCCAAAGCGCAAACCGCGAGACCGGCCTCAGGGGCGGACTCCTCAAAGGCCTCCTGCAAAGCCTGAACTTCAATGGGGTCACCCAGCGCGGTGCCGGTACCGTGGGCCTCAATGTACCCAAGAGTTCCCGGATTCACGTCTGCCCTGCGCCATGCCGCCAGAAGCAGTTTTTTCTGCCCTTCCAAATTAGGTGCGCGTAGCGAATTTGATCGCCCATCGTGATTCACAGCGGTCCCCTTGATCACGCCCATAATGGGGTCCTTGTCGCGCACCGCATGGGATAAGGGCTTGAGCAGCACCGCGCCATACCCCTCGGATCGCACGAACCCGTCGGCTGACGAATCAAAGGGCTTGCATCGACCATCTGCGGCCAGCATGCCCGCCTGATGACCCAAGAGATGTCCCTTGGCCGTGAACATGAGATTAATGCCGCAGGCCATTGCCATGCGGCACTCTCCATTGCGCAGGGATTCCGCAGCGCGGTGAACCGCCACCAAAGAACTGGAACACGCGGTATTCACCAATTCACTGGGGCCGTGAAAATCCATGAAACGCGATACCCTATGCGGCAGAAGGCTCATATGCAGGCCGGAATCCAAAAACGCACCGTAATTCGCCACCAAGGAAGCGTTCCGGCTCGCAATCTCGGCGTAATCGCCATTATGCGCACCGACGAACAACCCCACAGCATCGCCCGCCAAGGAATGTGGGGCATACCCCGCCCGCTCAATGGTTTCCCAAACCAGTTCCAAAATCTTGCGCTGCTGCGGGTCCATACTCTCCGCCTCTAGAGGCGACACGGAAAAAAACGAGGCGTCGAATCTGTCCACGCCCTCCACGAACCCACCCCAACGGGGAAAACTTTCAGCGACGTACCGCCCGTACCGCTCGGCATCCGCCACCATGCCAGGTCTGGCAGAGGCAAAGGAAGCCACTGCGTCTCGTCCCTGAATCGCGATATCCCACAACGAGTCCGCATCAACGGCCCCTCCGGGAAAACGGCATGCGCACCCTATGATCGCGATGACCTCCGGGGTCATACCGTCCTGTCCCGCTTCGCACGGAATCTTAACTGAGAGAGCGACACGCTCCGCCTGTGACAACTGATCGGAAATGTACGAGGATAAGTGCTCAAAAGTTTGATTTCTGAACAAGTCCACCGGTGAAAAGGAAATACCAAACACGTCCTCAATGCGCTGCGCGATTCGGATGTGGTGGATTGAACTCAACCCCAATTCGTGAAATGCGGTAACTTCGCGCAAGGCAGGCAGGTCCAGACAAACTTCAGGGGAAAAAACCTCAGCCAACAACTTCTCGCGCACCGTATCCGAATGCGGAGCCACATGTACCGGATCGGCCTTGCCTCCAGCCTTAAGCACACTCAGTGACGGGATGCTTTCTATGGCGAGTTTTTCCTTGCACTTCCGGCGTTGCAGCTTGCCACTATCGGTTTTCGGGATGCTTCCTTCGGGGACGATATGTACCGAAGACACCTCCACTCCATGGCGCACTGAAATGGCCTGCATGACCCGCCGGGCAAGAGCTTGATACTCGCTCTCGGCCTGACCAGCCTCCCATTCCAGTATGGCACAGACCTTTTCCTTGTCGTCTTCTTCCACACCAAAAACCACAAGGGGCAAAGAGACACCGGGAACCCGATCCCGGATAGTCTCCTCCAGGTCCACGGGGAAATGATTCTTTCCGGCAATAATGATGAGTTCCTTTTCTCGACCAACCAGAAACAACTCTCCGTTATGCACGCAACCGAGATCACCGGTCCTGAAAAAATCGGTTTCACCGGAATCAGTAACAGTCCCCTGGAAGACGCGTTGAGTCGCCTTCTCATGCCCAAGATACCCCTGGGCAATGGACGGGGATTTCACCCACAATTCACCGATTTCACCTTCAGCGCACTCCTCGCACGTGTCAGGGGAGACAAAAACCGCCTGCATCTCTTTGGCAATGGCGCCGCATCCAGTCACGGCTTTACCTTCTGCCTCCTCTTCTGAAAGGACAAATTTTCCATCTTCCAACAGTCTTAAATCAATTGATAAAAACTCAGGACTGCAATCTATGGCATTGAAAGTGATGGAACCAGTCTCGGACGAGCCGTAATTGGGACAAAAAACTTCTTTGACAAATCCTTGCGCATGAAATTTCTCGACAAACCGTGACCACGTACTGGTGCGGATGGGTTCACCACCGCAAATCACGGATTTGAGTTCGGACAATGCAATGCCTGTGACATCACCGGGCTCGACCACTCGGCAACACAGGTCCAGGGCAAAATTGGGGGCTCCGGTATGGGTGGCCCGGTGAAGGTGAAGACATTGGAACCAGAAAGCGGGGTTGCGAATAAAACTTCCCGGAGGCATCAGGATGCTGACAGCACCTTTTAACAGAGGTGCCAGTATTGCCACCACCAACCCAAAACTGCTGAAAAGTGGCGCCCAGCACACGATGCGCGAATCCCGGTCCACCTCCCATTGTCGTGCCGCTACCCGGCCCTGAGAAACAAGGTTGCCATGGCTGAGCATGGCGCCCTTGGGCTGAGCCGTGGAACCGGAGGTATACAAAACCACGCCCAAATCGTCCTGCTTCTGCGGTCGCGGGTCGACCGGTTCCGCGTCCTTGACGTAATCAGAATGAATATCAATGAAATTAAAATGCTTGAATTCCTGTACATTGGTGAGACAGCTCTTCCAGGCAGCAGAAGTGATAATGCAAGACGCATGCGCGCTATCCTGTATGGCCAGCACCTTGCTCACAAGGTCTTCCATGGTGGCAGTAGGAGTCACCGGTACGGGCACGGCAACCACATTCGCATGCCAGCAACCCAGAAGGCCGGTAATATAATCAAGAGCCTGAGGCAGAACGAGAAGGACCTTTCCCTGAGCTTCGGTACCCCGCTGCAACACGCTGCTCAATGTGCCCACGGTCTTACTGAGATCATGACAGGACAGCCAAGCCTGTGGCCCGTCGTCAGGATGCCAGCAGAGTAGACGCTCCTCTGACAGAGTTGCGATCCTGCTTAGGAAAGGATTGTTGAAGGCGTCACTTCTTCGCACGAAAAGCCCCATCGAATCCAAACAACAGCCATAAAGAAGGCGTCCCCGCAAGTTCCGCAAGGGACCCACACCCCAATAAATATTTATGACATTTAATTTTATAGTTTTTTAAAGCAAAAAAACTTTTTTCTCAAACATTTTATACAAAAAAACCTCTTCAAACTATTTCCAAAAGAAAATAACCATTTTTAAAACAAACCATCTAATATAAATATTATTTTTTCTGTGAAAAATTACAATCGGACAAAAACGTGACTGTTCCAGAAAAAACCATGTGACAGACGAAGGCTTCATCCATATATGAACCAACCCCATCCACTAAAATCTTATATATCCCACGCCAGCCTTACGAAAGTATCACATTCGTCTCATATTTCCCCGGCTGTGGGGGGACAGGTGACTTGAGAAGCTAGAGAATGCCGGGAAAGCATGAGACGAATGTGATACTTTCGTAGGACTGGCGTGGGATTTTCGGGTTTTTGGGGTTTGGTTTGATTCCGTTTCTAACTTGAGAAAAATTTCAAAAGAATAGCCGCATTTTGACAGTTAAAATGAGAAAACTGTCGAAATGCGGCTATTCTTTTTTTGTAGCTTAAAAAAAGATGGTGAAGCTACAACTCTCGCCCCATCCAAAGGACACGGCCTATTATCCTAACGTTCAATGATTCGTCGTTCAGATCAACTCGTATTGAGCTATAGGCTTGGTTTGCGCTTCTAAAAACATACATCCCTGGTTCTTTGTCTACATACTTAACTAGAACCCCGTCATCTATTCCTATTGCATAGATATTTCCCGCAATGACTTCATCCTGTCCCTTGTCTATAAGGACGATATCTTTATCCTTAATGATTGGGTCCATTGAATCACCGGCAACATCCATCACTACGCACTTTCCTGGACTACATTTCCGATTAAGCCAATCGGACCGAAAAGCATAGAATTGTTCAATCTCGCCACTTGTTTCAAGCGATCCGGTTCCGGCTGATAGGCGAGCTTTAACCTTTGGAACGCGAATCATTTCAACGTCGCTAGGAATATCATTCTCCCCCACCGGGTCGCGCTTCATCTCTCCAGCCCCGAACAGTAGCCACTGAGGGCTTATACCAAATTTGGTACACAGCAATGTCAAAAGCCCACTTGTGGGTTCTGACTCGCCACGTTCATATCTTCCTAGAGTGTTCTTATGGACACCTAGGATTTCTGCAAACTCATCGCGACCGAGGTTACCCCTAGCCTCTTTTAATCGTTCATGAATTGAGCTGTCCATATTAGGCCTCCAAAGTTGGACAAAAAGGTAGACGCCAACTTTAACAGCCATCTTCTTGATATATCTAGCCAAACGCCAGAATACCATTTCTTGGAACTAGGACACCATTTTTAGGTTGACCTGATACCAAAAATGGTACAAAAGAGAGCTGTGAGCAGGCAATAACGGTACTATGTAACACCAACACCGTAATTGACTGCACGCAGGGGGTCAACATCCGACCCCGCATCTGTATCGGACACGAACTCAAACGTCACCGGACAAGAGCGACACATGCGGCAATTATCCTTATTCGACGATCCAAGCCAAGAATTGACCATGCTGATGGTCAGGACAAAGAGCGCCATGAATCAATGCGCCGCTCAATGCGGGTTGTCACGAGATCAGATCGTGGATCGCATGAACAAGGTCGCTGCAAGGTCCGGCGTCACTTTGACCCGTGGAAATGCCAAAAGCGTCAAAGTCACAACCCTCGAAAAATGGCTGAACCCGGCCAACACAGACCACCTTCCTTCCATAATTGCTGTGAACGTATTCTGTTTGGCGGTGGACAATATTGCTCCACTGTCGGCCATGCTGAACCTTCACGGGTGCGGGGTCATGACCCCCGAAGACAAAAAACTACGGGATTACGCTGAGGCCATCATTGAAGAGCGTGATGCCCGCAAACGGAAAAAGCAGTTGGAGATGAAACTATGAGCAATAAGTGTGCGGCATACGGCGCAGGTCGTAATCGCCAGCCTTGGCGGATTCGCGAATATCTGGACGGTTTGGGAAAGACTCAGGCCGACATTGCCAGAGCATTGGAAATGAATCCGTCCATCGTCAATAGAACGATACGCGGGGCCGTGAATAACCGTGCAGTCCTCGGACATCTCCGAAACTTGGGATGCCCAGATGAATACCTCAGTCTGCCTGCCGACATGAAGGCGAACGAAGCTACAGCAAAAACACTGAATTAATTTCGAACCTACGCCATCATTATGAAAACAAGCTATACCACCAAAGAACTCGCCAAGGTCATAAGCCAAACAGACCGTTCGGTTAATCGCCGCGCAAAACGTGAATGTTGGCCTTCCGAAAGTCGTAAAGGACGCGGGGGAGGCAAGGTATGGATTCTGAGGGGACTCCCGGAAGACGTCCGGGCGGCTATCACCCTGCATGAAGCGAAGCG
>Ga0209475_10003123_pt1 | contig 15652 bp, 11 predicted proteins | sample tdDd471_FD_187128 | JGI IMG/M metagenome (GOLD analysis project Ga0209475, IMG submission 187128) | Marine sediment microbial communities from the Atlantic coast under amendment with organic carbon and nitrate - tdDd47.1 (SPAdes)... | ecosystem: Environmental > Aquatic > Marine > Coastal >... | reverse complement strand
GGTGGCAGAAGCGATCATCGACGGCGTGGCGGAGGTCGCTGATCAGATCCCAGAAGGTGTCGACCGACAGTTCCCAACCCTCGCTCTCGAGCTGGGTCAGGGCCACGTCGGCGGGCCAGCCCTGCACGAAGAACAGCTCGAACACCCGCTGCTCCACCTCGGGCCGGCGCTGGATCGGAGCCGGCAGGCGACGGCGGCCGCGCACGTGCCGGAGGTGATCGATGGCCGCGTGACGAACCACCAGCACCAGCCATGTGCTCAGGGCCGATCGGCCGTCGTAGCGCTCCAGTTGACCGTGGTAGAGACTTTCGAAGACGCCGGCCGCCACGTCCCGCGCATCATCGTGATCGTGGAGATGACGCCGGGCGACGGAAAACGCCAGGCCCGAGTACTGCTCGACCAGCGTCTGCCAGGCCCCGGTCGAGCCAGACAGAACCTCGTCGACCAGTAGCCGGTCGGGGTGGCGGGTCATGGATGGTGTTTGGCGACGCACGCCTCGGCCTCCCTCCGAGAGTGGGGTCTACCTGAGTATACCACTCTGGAAAGCCGTTGAAAAGGGCACCTCGTTAGGTTCGGGACACCGAGAGTGTGCCAGAAACCTGGCCACAGGTACCCATGGGAATTCAGGCCGTCTGTCCGTCCACCCCCGCTACTTGACCACACCATCCAGACCGATGGCCCGGCGGATCACGCCCAGTTGCCCGGCATGGTACGCCTCGTGGAAGACCAGGCCGGCGAGGAGCGAGCCCACGGTCTCGTCGGGATTCTGTGTGGGGCTGAAGGGGGCTGGAGCCTCGAGGGCCGCCTGGCCGATGGCCGCCAAGCCGGCCAGTAGCGGTTCTTGGGCCGCATTGAAAGCGTCGTGGAGCTCGCGCGGGGGCACTCCGTCGGCGGGCTCGGTCAATGGCGGCGTCGAACGGCGATAACGGCGCAACAGCTCAGGATCCATGACGGGTTCCTGCTGCAGCATCCGGAGGCAGCCGTTGCGGGCCTCGACCAGGTGGCCCAGCACCCAGTTGAGACAGTTGCCGCCCCCTGCGGGAGCCTGGAAGTGCATGACTTCATCGATGCCTGCGAGGTTGGCGTTCACCACCAGGTGGGTGAGGTGGAGCTGGGTGATGATGGGGTCCATGGCCTTCATCGAGGCGCCTCCCGACGCAACTCTCTCGAGTGCCTCGTGGATTGTTGGATCGCCGATTTCGGCAGCTTTCGGCACACCATAGATCACGCCCACATGTATGGCTGCAATAAATCGACCATAAAATCTCCAGATTTAGTCTCTCAACATTCTTCAAGGGACCTGGAAAAGGGCGCTCTCGACCCGGGTGGCGGGACGGGGTACAATGATCAATACGCGCCGATCCACCCTCGCCTTGACGCAGGTTCCGCCTCTGTCACCCCAGGATCGCGCGAGGCCAACATGACATCTCTGGAGCGACTTCATGCCAAGTCCGGCCGATTCTCTGCCCGTGACCGCGAACTACGAACAGCTCGATCTTCGCTATGATCGGCACCACGAGGCCCTCTGGTACCGCCTCAAGCCCGCGAATCGCCCCTGCTTCAATCGCACGCTGTTGAAGGAGCTACGGCGGTTCCAGATGGACGTGACCAGGGTCAACGCGGAGGCTTTGGCGGCGGGCGAACCCCTGCCCGTGCGTTACACCGTGCTGGCCAGCGGCTTGCCCGGGGTTTTCAACCTCGGCGGCGATCTGGCCCTGTTCTCCGAACTCATCCGTGGGGGCGATCGTCAGCGGCTACTCGAGTACGCCACGGCCTGCATCGACGTGCTCTACCCCAACGCGGTGGGTTTCGATCAGCCGGTGACCACCATATCGCTGGTGCAGGGCGACGCCCTGGCGGGCGGTTTCGAGGCGGCCATCTCCAGTCATGTGGTCATTGCCGAACGCCAGGCCCGTTTCGGCCTGCCGGAGGTGCTCTTCAACCTCATCCCCGGCATGGGGGCCTACACCTTCCTCAGCCGTCGTGTCAGCCCGGAGGTGGCCGAGGGGCTCATCCTCAGTGGCGACATGGTCTGCGCCGAGCGCATGCACGAGCTGGGACTGGTGGACATGGTGGTGGATCCGGGACGTGGCGAGGAGGGCCTGGCGCACTACCTCGCCCAGCACCACAAGCGTTGCAACGCCCACGCGGCGCTGCGCCAGGTGCGCCAGGCGGTGAATCCCATCACCTACGAGGAGCTGATCGCCGTCACCACCATCTGGGTGGACGCGGCTCTGCAACTCCGCGACCGCGATCTCAGGGTGATCTCCCGCATCGTCGCGGCCCAGGATCGGAGCCTGCGCCGGGAGGCAAGGCAGGCCACTGCCTAGCGGTTTTTTGTTTCATTTCGCGAAATTGCTGCCGATACCCTGTCAGTAAGTTGTCGCTTCGCCTTGCGATAGTACTGAACTCAGGGATTGGCATCACCGTGTTCGACGCGCCCATTGTCACGGTTGACGAGGAACGTTCTCAGAGCTGGGCCAGGCTGGCCATTTGCCTGGTCGCGCTCGTTGGCTTCGGTGTCATCGTGCGGACCAGCGACTCGGTGCAGCCCTCGACCGTGGGGCCCGGGTTCGCCACCATCCTGGCGTACCTCGCGTTCGGCGTCATCTGGCACGCCTTCCTGACGCGTTATCCCCGCCGGTTCCCGCTTCGTCGCTACGTCGCCATGACCGCGGACATCGGCATCATGGTGTTCTGGATGCACCTGGGCGGCCCTTTCGTCACGGCTTACTACCCCATCTTCCTCTGGGTCATCATCGGCAACGGGATCCGATTCGGCCCCCGGTTCCTGACCATCGGTCTGGTCATGGGCGCCATGGGCATGGGCTCCCTGCTCGTGTTCAACGAGTACTGGGTGGGACATCTGAGCCTGGGCCTGGGCCTGCTGCTGGGTGTGGTCGTACTTCCCGTGTTCTTCCTGACCGTGCTCCGACGTCTGCAGACTGTTGGCCGTCTGGAACTGGAGCTGGCCCGCTCGCGCCTGGCCGACAAGGCCAAGGACGAGTTCCTGGCCAGCATGAGCCACGAGCTGCGCACGCCCATGAATGGTGTGCTGGGCATGGCCGAACTGCTCAAGGACACCGATCTCGACCATGAGCAGCGCGAACAGGTGGATGTCATCACACGCTCGGTGAACTGCCTGCAGAACATCATCAACGACATCCTCGATTACTCGCGCCTCAGCGCCAATCGCCTCAGCCTCGAGGCTGTGCCCTTCGACCTCGAGCAGGTTCTGGGCGACGTGCACCAGTTGCTCGGGCCCACCGCCGGGGACAAGGGCATCGAGGTCGTCTTCGACTATCCGGTCGACGCGCCGCGCCGTGTCTGCGGTGACCCCACCCGTGTGCGTCAGATCGCCTTCAATCTGCTGGGCAACGCCATCAAGTTCACCATCGAGGGAACGGTGAAGCTGAGCTGCCGGGTGCGCGAGAAGGGCGACCGGTTGGCGGTGACCTTGGCCGTCTCCGATACCGGAGTCGGTATTCCCGAGGAGCGCCTGGGCGCCATCTTCGACGTGTTCGAGCAGGCCGACAATTCGGTGACGCGCCAGTACGGAGGTTCTGGTCTGGGGCTGTCCATCTCGAGGCAGCTGGCCCAGCTCATGGACGGTGATGTGAGCGTCGACTCGACCCATGGCGAGGGCTCGACCTTCACCGCGAGCCTGATGCTGTCACCGTCACTTCACGAGAATGTCGTCGAGATTGTCGAGACGCATGTGGAGAGTCTGTCGCAGCACGAACTCCACGCCCTCATCGTGGAGGACAACGCCTTCAACCAGCTCGTCACCCGCAAGACCCTGGCCAAGCTGGGCATCACCTCGGACATCGCTGAAGACGGTTCCGTCTCCCTCGAGATGCTGGACCGGCGGTCGTACGATCTGGTGCTCATGGATATCCGGATGCCGGTGATGGACGGCTACGAGGCCACCCGACGCATCCGCGCCCGCGACGATGATCGGGTGGCTGTGCCCATCATCGCCCTGACGGCCGAGGCCTCCCGGAGCGCCCAGGCACAGTGTCGGTCCGTGGGCATGGACGGATACCTGGCCAAACCCCTGCGCCACGAGAAGCTGGCGGCCGCCATCGAAGAACTGGTGGTCTGCACGGCGGGATGAGCTAATATACAGGGACGAGCGCGTCGCCCGACGCACACCTGCCGACCCCTGTGGAGAGTCCCATGAGCCAACCGACCAGCCGTCGCGAACGCGAACTCGCCCGTCATCGCCAGGAGATCCTCAAGGCCGCCGAGAATCTCTTCGCCGAGCACGGATTCCACGAGACCACCATGCAGATGGTCGCCGACAGGGTCGAGTTCTCCGTGGGCTACCTCTACAAGCATTTCTCGGGCAAGGAAGAGATGCACCGGCAGATGATCCTGTTCCATCTCGCCAAGATGGATGAACTGACGTCCGAGGTGGAGGCGTTGAAACTGCCGCCCCTGGACAAGCTGCACCGCACCTACGAGGAGATCTGCCGGCACTTCAACGACCACCGCGATTTCATGCGGATCTTCCACAAGGAAATCGGTGGGACGTGCGATGAGCTGGTGGCCGAGAAACGGCAGCATTTCCAGCAGATGGTCGACAGTTTCGATGCCGCGGTGACAGCCGGCGAGTTGCGGGCCTGCGATACCCAGCTCCTGGCGGCGGCCGTTCAGGGGGCCACCAAGGACCTCTTCGGCGTGATGGCCGAGCGCCCCGGTGAACGGCCGTTCGATAGTTTGCCGGATGTCCTGTTTTCCTTGATCATCAACCCCCAGCGCGCTTGAGGCCGGCTCCTACGCCTCGCTGTTCGACCCCTTGAGGCCGATTCCGGTCACCGTAACCCCTTTCAATACAATATTTTGAATTACTGACGCCGGCTGGTATGACGAGTTGGCGGCGCCAGTTTGTTGCGCGCGCGACGATCCGCTCATGTCGTGAAAGTTGAATTCACACAATATAATTTGCGTTCCTTTGTGTGAGTATTTATTCATGAGCCAGTATTCACGACAGGCTTGCTGACAAGGAATCCGCGCCATGACCGACAACTCAACCCCCATGACTCGCCAGGAACGCGAGTGGCAGCAGCGGCGTCAGGACATCCTGGAAGCAGCCGCCCGGCTGTTCGCCGCCCATGGTTGGGCTGGCGCCACCATGCAGATGATCGCCGACGAGGCCGAGTTCTCCGTGGGCTACCTGTACAAGCAGTTTCCCGGCAAACTCGATCTGCTCGACGCCATCGTGACGGCCGAACTGGAGCGCTACAAGTCCATGCGAGCGCGCGTCCACATCGAATATGAGGGCCGGCCGCTCGACGCTCTACGGCAGGAATTGCGGCGATCCATGGACATGCTCGCGAGCCGTTCCTCCCTGGTGCCGCTGTTCATCACGTTCGAATCCGAAAACGCCAGCCAGGTGCGACCAATCTTTCAACGCTTCTTGCGGGAGGACACCGCCCTTCTGGCCGAAGCCGTATCCCAGGGCCTGTTGAACGCCCAGGACGCCGAGCTGCTGGCAGCAGTCTACAACGGCATGACCTGGGGCGTGATCCGCTGGATGTCCGGCAACGGCAGCCTCGACCGCCTTGGCGAGATCCCCGAATTCATCGACCGCTATCTGCTGGACGCCGTGACCCGGGCGCCCGGATCCACCGAGGGAAAGGACGACACCTCCTCATGACCCAGACAACCGCCATCACGGCCCGCGCGCGTGCAGCCGACTGGCCATGGTTCACGGCGCTGCTCTGCGCCGTTCTCGTGACCACAGCCTGGCCGGTTTCGGCGCGAACCCTCAGCCTGGACGAGGCTCGCGGCCTCGCCCTGGCGAGCGACGAACAGCTGGCCCAGGCCCGGCAGGGCATCATCGGCGCCGAGGCTGACGTCATGTCCGCCGGGGCCGACCGCCTGCCCAAGTTGAACCTGGCCGGCACCTACACTCGCAATCTCAAGAAGCCCGTCATGTTCTTGCCGGCCGACATGGCCGCGGGATTCGGCGGAGCCACTTCCCTTGAAATGGGCGGAGACTGGGACCTACAGGCTGCAGCGACCCTGTCCCTGAATCTCTGGACCGCCGGCCGGCTGAGTTCGGCCCGCGGCATGGCGGCCGAGGCCCTGGCCGGCTCGCGCTGGCAGGAGGCCCTGGTGGCCGACGCCGTGGTCTTCTCCACGGAGCAAGCCTACTACGACGCTCTGCTCGCGGCCCAGCAGGTGGACATCGCCGAGCGCGCCCTGGTCCTGGCCGAGGAGAGCCTGCGCGTGACCCGGGCGGCGGTGGATCAGGGAACGAGCAGCCGCTTCGACCTGCTCCGCGCCCAGGTGGAGCTGGCCAACCGCGAGGCGCCGGCCGTGCAGGCCGGCAATCGATACCGGCTGGCGGTGCTGCAGCTGCGACGGGTGTGTGGACTGGATCACGATGAGGATCTGGAACTCACCGACGCCCTGGCCGACGTGCCGGCCCCCCGCGAGCTGGATGACCTGCTGGCCGACATGGCGGCCAGCAGTCCTGAGCTGAAGGCCCTCGACCATCAGGCCAAGGCGGCCGCCATGGCTGTCAGTCTGGCCAAGGCCGGCCGTGGCCCCGTGGTGCAGCTCAAGGGGCAGTACGCCCTGCAGGGCCAGTGGGACGACGACCTCTTCCCCGGCGACAACGAGACCGCCCGCAGCGCGACGGCGGCCCTCGCCGTGTCGGTGCCCGTGTTCGACGGTTACGCGGCCAAGGCCGACATCCGCGGCAGCCGCGCCGACCTGCGCGCCGCCCAGCTGGAGCTCGAGCGAGTCACCCGCAATCGTGAACTGGGTGTGCGGCAGGCCCGCACCAACCTGGAGAATGCCCGGCTGAGCATGGAGGGCCGTCATGAGGCCGTGACCCTGGCCGAGGAAGCCTACCGCCTGGCTCAGGTGCGCCTGGACAACGGCCTGGCCACGCCTCTGGAGCGCCTCGACGCCGAGACCGCCCTCACCGATGCCCGCGTCCAGCTGGCCGAGGCCCTCTACAACTGCAACCTCGCCGCCGCCAACCTGAAGCTGTCCGTGGGCGGCGACCACGCACCTGCTGATCATTCCGAGGAGAACCAGCGATGAACCGCAACCTGCTCATGACCATCGTGATCGTGCTGGCCCTTGCGGCCTTCTTCGGAATCCGCTTCCACCAGCTGAGCCAGGACAGTGCTTTGGCCAGCATTCGCTCGGTGCAGGACGCCGAGGGTATTCCGGTGGAGATCGTCGAGGTCGCCGTGGGTGATCTCGAGAAATGGATGACCCTGGCCGGCACCGTAGAGGGCGTCGTGCAGTACCCTGTGGTGTCCAACAACGCCCTGCGCGTGGTTGGCATTCCGGTGAGTGAGGGCGACCACGTCAAGAAGGATGACGTGGTGCTGCGCCTGGCTAGCGATGCTCCCTCGCCCATGTATCACTCCGTCGACCAGGCCCGCGCCCGTTACGATCAGGCCCTGATGGACGCCCGCCGCGTGCGCAATCTGTTCGAGGAGGGCGCCGTCTCGCAGTCCGAGCTGGACGCCGCCGAGACCAACCTCCAGGTGCTGGCCGCCGACCTGCAGAACGCCGAGGGCAGCACGGTCCTCACCGCCAGCGACGCCGGCGTGGTGACCAGCATCCTCATCACCGAGGGCGAGACCGTGTCCACGGGCGATGCCCTGGTGTGGATCGCCGACACCAGCGAGGTGAAGGTCAAGTTCACCGCGGGCAGCCACCAGGCCCTGAACCTGGAGCCCGGTCAGCTGACTGTCTGGACCTCGCCCGAGGGTCTGGAGCGCCATGGTGAGCTGAGCCAGCTCGACCTCATGGCCGACCCCAGGACCCATCTCCTGGACGGTGAAGTTCGCTTCGCCAACGAGGACGGACGCCTGGTGCCGGGGCTGCTGGTGAGCTTCCGCGTCCGCACGCACCAGCAGAGCGACGCCATGCTGCTGCCCTCCGGTTGCCTGGTGGACAACCAGGGTGCTGACGCCGTGTGGGTGGCCGGCGACACCGCCACCCTGGTGCCCGTGACCGTGGGTCTGCGGACCACCGACCAGGTGGAAATCGTCGGTGGCCTGACCGTGGGCCAGCGCGTGGTGCGCCACGGCCAGACCCTGCTCTCCGAGGGCGTCAAGATCAAGACCGTCGCCGGCGAGGGGGGCAACTAGCATGAACCTCCTGCGCAATCTCATCGCCAGGCCGGTGATGACCACCATGCTGGTGGTGGTGATGGTGGTCATGGGCCTGTATTCGTACAGCCACCTCGTGACCGAACTCATCCCCAGCATCAACTTCCCGGTGATCGTGGTGACCACCGTGTATCCCGGCGCCGCTCCCGGCGATGTCGAGACCCAGGTCACCAAGAAGATCGAGGACGAGGTGGCCACCCTGGCCGACATCGACGAGCTCACCTCCACCAGCATGGAGAGCATGTCCCAGGTGATCGTCCAGTTCGAGCTGGAGACCGACGAGGACCAGGACGCCATCGACGTCAAGGACAAGGTCGACGCCATCGTCGGCGAGCTGCCCGAGGACGCCGAGGCTCCCATCATCACCAAGTTCGACATCGCCGGCGAGGCGGTGGTGGAGCTGGCGGTGTCGGGTAACCGTTCCCTGGCCGAGATCTACGAGATCGTCGACAAGCAGGTGAAGGAGCCCCTGAGTCGCATCTCGGGTGTGTCCGAGGTGGAGATCATCGGCACCCAGGAACGCGAGATCCACGTGGCCATGCATCCCGAGCGATTGCAGGCCTACGGGATGACGCTCACCGACGTGCTGCGGGTGCTGGCGGCCTCCAACCTCAACGTGCCCGTGGGCCACATCACCCGCGGCGCCGGCGAGCTGAACGTGCGCATGGTGGGCGAGGTGCGTGACCCAGTCGAGCTGGCCGAGTTCCGCCTGAATTTGCCCGGAGGCGGCACCATCCCCCTGAGCGAGGTGGCCGACATCCGCGACACCACCGAGGAGGTGCGCGAGGCGTCCACCTGGAACGGCCAGCCCGCCATCACCGTGGCGGTGAAGAACCGCTCGGACGGCAACGTGGTGAACATCGCCCGCGATGTCTTCGCCATGCTCGAGGGCATCGAGGCCGATCTGCCCGACGACGTCACCATCGACATGGTGCAGGAGACCGCCTCGTTCGTGGAGGCGTCCCGCAGCGACGTGCTCACCAACATCGCCATCGGTATCCTGCTCACGGGTATCCTGCTCTTCTTGTTCCTGCACGACTGGCGCCAGACCATCATCGCCGCCGTGGCCATGCCCGTGTCGGTGATCGCCTCGTTCATGCTCATGGAGGCCTTCGGCTTCAGCCTGAACGTCATGTCACTCATGGCGCTGGGTATCAGCATCGGCACCCTGGTGACCAACTCCATCGTGGTGCTGGAGAACATCTCCCGTCTGGTGGCCGGTGGCGAAGAGCCCCGTGAAGCGGCCGCCCGCGGCACCGCCGAGGTGGGCATCGCGGTGCTGGCCTCGACGCTCACCAACATCGTGGTGTTCACGCCCATCGCCTTCATGAGCGGCCTGGTGGGCAAGTTTTTCATGGAGTTCGGTCTGACCGTGGTGTTCGCGACCCTGTTCTCACTGGTGGTGAGCTTCACCATGGTGCCCATGCTGGCCGGCCTGCTCATCAAGCCGGGTTCCGGGCTGGGCCACAGCGACAACCTCATCGCCCGCGTGATCGCCGGCTGGAACCAGGTCTACGTCGATCTGGAGAACGGCTACCGCACGGCTCTCGCCTGGTGCCTGAAACGCCGGTGGGTGCCCCTGGTGGTGACTGTGATCATCTTCTTTGGGGCTCTGCAACTCTTCGGTTTCATCGGCGGCGGCTTCTTCCCCGTTGTCGACGCCGGCAAGATCCAGGTGAGCCTCGAGTTGCCGGCCGGTACCAGCCTGCAGCGCACCAGCGAGGTGGCCAACCGTGTCGCCGAGCAGATCCGCACCGAGCCCGAGGTGGAGGGCGTGCTGGTGAAGGTGGGCGGCGAGCAGCGCGGCATCGAGGACGCAGATCTGTTCGTGCGCCTCAACGATAAGAACGAGCGCGACGCCGACATCACGGCCTTCATGAATCGCATCCGTCCGGGCCTGGCTGAGGTCCCCGACGCCAAGATCACCGTCTACGCCCTGGGTGGAGGTGGCGGCGTCGAGCCTGACCTGGTGCTGGAGGTGCTGGGCACCAACCCCGAAGCGGTGACGCTCCTGGGGCAGCAGGTATACGACATCGTGCACAACGTGCCCGGCCTGGTGGAAGTCCACAGCAGCGACGAATCGGGCAAGCCCGAGATCAAGGTTACCCCGCGCCGGCGCCAGCTGGCCGAACAGGGCCTGATGGTGGGAAGCGTGGGCGGTATCCTGCGCACGGCCTACGAGGGCGAAGCGGCCGGCGTCTACCGCGAGTCGGGCGAGGAGTACGACGTGGTGGTGAAGTTCGCCGAGGGCAGGCGCCGTGATCCGGACTATCTGGGCGACCTTCCCGTGACCACCGCGGCCGGCGCCACCGTGCCCCTGGGCGAACTCGTCCACCTGGAGTCCGGCCGTGGCGATCCCACGATCCTCCATACCGAGAAGCTGCGCCTGGTCCAGGTGTCGGCCAACATCGCCGAGGGCTCGCTCACCGGGGCCCGCGCCATGATCGACGCCGAGATCGCCAAGCTCGACATTCCCGAGGGCGCCGAGTTCAAGTACGGCGGCGACGCCGAGATGCAGGACGAGAGCTTCGCGGCCATCTTCGAGGCCCTGATCCTGGCCATCGTGCTCATCTACATCGTCATGGCGGCCATGCTGGAGAGCTTCGTCCATCCCTTCACGGTGATGATCACCCTGCCCTTGTCGCTCATCGGCATGGCGGTGTCGCTGTTCCTGCTGGGCGGCGAGATCAACATCATGTCACTCATGGCGCTGGTGATGATGGTGGGTATCGTGGTGAACAACGCCATCCTCATCCTGGACTACGTGGCCCAGCTCCGGGCCAAGGGCCTGGGCATCACCGAGGCGCTGGTGGAGGGCTGTCCCACCAAGCTGCGGGCCATCGTCATGTCCAACCTGGCCATCGCTGTGGGCATGATTCCCCAGCTGGTGCTGGGGGGCTCGGGCTCGGAGTTCCGCGCGCCCATGGCCATGGTGCAGATCGGCGGCGTGCTCATCTCGGCGGTGTTCACGCTGTTCGTGGTTCCTGTGGTGTACACGTTGCTGGATCGGCTCACGCCCGCCGGGCGACGGGCCGGCTGATTCACGGTGTGCATCGCAGCGGGGCGGCTCTTCGTGGAATCGCCGCCCCGCGTCGTCTGTCGCCGAAATCGTCGTGTCACGGGACCCGTCCGCTAGGGAACGGGCGTCGCCCACTCATGGCAGTCGCCGCACATGTTTTCCGACTCCTCGTGCTCGTAGTGGCACAGGTCGCACGCGTTGTCGGGGCCGTAGTGCGGGGAGTTGTGGGGGTTGGGCTTGTGCTCGCCGTGATCGGTGGCGGCCACCAGGTCCTCCACGGGGCCGTGGCATTCCAGGCACGTGGCCATGGCGGCGGGCTCCGAGGGGGGCATCTCGCCGTGGCAGTCGGCGCAGCTCAGGTCGGCGTCCTGGTGATGGGGCTTGTTGGGGTACTCGGCGGCCAGGGCGCCGAGGTCCACCGAGGCCGCGGGCGCTGGGGTGGGTTCGGGGGCCGCCGCGGGGGTGGTCTCGGGGGCCGGCTTGCTGCCACAGGCCACCGTCAGGGCCGCGAGGGCCAGCAAGGCCAGGGAGAAGGCGACGAATCGGGTGGTCCTGTTCATGATCGATCTCCAGCGTTGAGGTCAGCGGGGGAACGGCCGAATACCGCTCCCCCGCGTGTTGCATGGTGGGCTAGGCCTTGGCGGCCACCTTGCCCGCGATGCGTCCGAACACCAGGCACTCGGCGATGGCGCAGCTGCCCAGGCGGCTGGCGCCGTGCACGCCACCGCAAACCTCACCGGCGGCATACAGGCCGTCGATGGGCTTCCAGGTGTCGTTGCTGATGACGCGAGCTTCGGTGTCGATCTGCAGGCCACCCATGGTGTGGTGCACCTTGGGCCAGAGGCGGATGGCGTAGAACGGGGCCTTGAGCTGGCCGTGGCCCTCGCGGAACCGCTTGCCGAACTCGACGTCCTCGCCCTTGGCCACGTAGCCGTTGTACTTGCCCAGGGTTTCCGTGAGAGCGGACACGGGGATGTCGTTGGCCGCGGCCACCTCTTCGATGCTGTCGTACTTCTTCACCACGCCGCGCTCCAGGCACTGGGGCAGGGTCGAGGCGAACTCCACACCGTTCTGGTCGGTGATCACCACGGGGGGACGCTTGCGCGTCAGCATGATGTCCGCGCGGGTCTTGCGGTCGGCCAGCTCGTTGACGAAGCGCTTGCCCGTGTCGGCGTCCACCATGAATCCGAAGGGGAAGGCGGCCAGGATGCTGAACATGGAGCCCACGCCGAAGCCCTGCTCGTCGGCCGAGGCCCAGGGGCCCAGCTGGATCCAGCTCAGGTGCACGGGGTTGCCGCCGATGCGCATGGCCTCGCGCATGGCTTCGCTGGTGGCGCCGGGCTGGTTGGTGCTGTCGACGTTGAACTCGGCGGCCAGGCGGGGATCCTGGGCCTTGCGGAACGGCTCGTCCTTGGAGAAGCCGCCGGTGGCCAGGATGACGCCCTTGCGCGCGCGGATGGCCTTGACCTTGCCGCTGGTCTCGTCACCGTGCTTGTAGCGCTCGCGCACCTCGACGCCCTGGATGCGGCCGGAGTCGTCCTGGAACAGGGTGGTGACCTTGGTGCGGGTCTTCAGGGGGATGCCCAGGCTCTTCACCTTGTCCAGCATGACGCGCACGATGCCCGAGCCGCTGCTGTTGGTGGTGTTGTAGGTACGGGGCACCGAGTGGCCGCCCAGGTGGTTCAGGCGGGGCTTGTATTCCACGCCCATGTCGATGGTCCACATGAGGGCGTCGCGCACCTGCTCGGCCACGATGCGAGCCAGCTCGATGTGGTTCAGGTTGAGGCCGGCCTTGAGCATGTCGGCCAGGTAGACGGCGGGGCTGTCCTTGATGCCTTCCTTGGCCTGTAGAGGAGTGCCGGGAGCGGCCAGGAGGCCACCGTTGATGATGCTGTTGCCGCCGGCAACCTTCATCTTCTCGAGGATGGCGACCTTGACGCCGGCCTCGTGGGCCTCGATGGCGGCGGACAGGGCGGCGTAGCCGCTGCCGACCACGAGCACGTCATATTCGTCATCCCACTTGCTGGGCAGGGGCTTGGCGGCGTTGGCGTCGGTGGCGGTCATCGCGGTGAGGGCGGTGCCCGCGGCCACGGCGCCCAGGCCGGCGGCGCCGGTCTTCAGGAACTGGCGGCGGGAGGCCGTGGTGTCGGGATTCTGGTTCTTGCTCATGCCTGGGTCCTCCTGGGCATCGGGTTTGGATAACGTCTGCGCAGTGGCGCTGTGCGTCACGCAGAACGTTAATCCTTGAACAATGTCCATGTTGGGCATGTCTTGGGGTAATAATGGGTATTAATGGTACCCAAATAGCGCTATAGGAGAGCTCGGGCCGCTTCTGCGCCTGCGATCCGGCCAAACACGAGGCAGTCGGGAATAGCACAGCTGCCCAGGCGACTGGCGCCGTGCACGCCACCGGTAATCTCCCCCGCGGCGTAGAGTCCGGCGATGGGTTCGTCGGTCATCACGTGGAGCACTCGGGCTCGGGTATCGACGCGCAGGCCGCCCATGCAATGGTGCACCTTGGGCGTCAGGCGGATGGCGTAGAACGGCGGGTGAACCAGAGGTTTGAGGCCGTGGAGCAGGGGCTTGCCATACTCCTCATCGATGCCTTGTTCGAAGGCCTGGTTGTAGCGCTTCACCGTGGCGGCCAGGGCGCCGGCGGGCATGCCGGCGGCCCGGGCGAGGTCCTCGACGGTGTCGTAGGCTCTCACCACGCCACGCTTGAGGCACTGGTCCAGGGTCGAAGCATGCTCCACGCCCACGGCGTCCACCACGGCGATGGGGTTGCGGTCCTTGGCCAGCATGGCATCCACGCGCAGCTTGCGGTCGCTCAGCTCGTTGACGAAGCGGCGGCCGGTGACGGCATCCACCATGATGCCGTAAGGGAATCCGGCCAGGATGGAGAACAGGGAGCCCACGCCCCAGCCCTTCTCGTCGTCGCTGGCCCAGGGGCCCAGCTGGATCCACGACAGATGCACCGGCGTGGCCCCGTGGGCCAGGGCCACGCGCAGCACCTCGCTGGTGGCGCCTTGCTGGTTGGTGGTCTCCACGCCGTCGTCCAGGCGCGGGTCCTGCAGGCAGCGGAACGGGATGTCGGCGCCAAATCCGCCGGCGGCGAGGATCACGCCACGCCGCGCCCCGATGCGCCGTTCGCGGCCACTGTCGGCCTGGGGGAAGAGGTAATTTTCGCGGGCGACCACGCCGGTGACACGGCCGGCCTCGTCGGCGACCAGGTCCACCAGGCAGGTCTTCTGCAGGATGGAGATGCCCAGCTCGCGGCAACGAGCGAGCAGGGGGCGGACGATGGCCACGCCGGCCGGCAGGGCGGTGGCGAAGGTGCGCGGCACGCTGTGACCGCCGATGTGGTTGATGCCCGCGCGGTACTCCACGCCGATGTGGTCGCGGGTCCAGCGGTGGGCGTCGCAGGCGTTGTCGGCCACCAGGGCGGCCAGGTCGGGGTCATTGAGCCCCTGGCCGGCCTCGAGCATGTCCTCGAGCAAGCAGGCGGGGGAATCCTCGATGCCTGCGACCCGTTGCTCATGGGAACCGGGAGCCGCCACCAGGCCGCCGGAGACGATGGAATTGCCGCCGGGGTTGCGCATCTTCTCCAGCACCACCACGTCGGCGCCGGCCTCGCGGGCCTCGATGGCCGCCGCCAGCCCGGCGAAACCCGAGCCGATCACCACCACGTCGTGTTCCACGTCCCACATGGTCTAGTCTCCCGTGCTCCCCAGAGCGCGCTTGGTTTGCAGGTAGTTGTGCAGATTCACACCACGTCCCCGCAGCCCCAGCTTGCGCCGGATGTTCTTGCGATGGGTCTGCACCGTTTCCACCGATAGGTTGAGCGCCTCGCCGATGGCCTTGGAGGCGACTCCAGAACGCACGAAGCGGCAGATCTCCAGCTCGGTGCGGCTGAGGCGCAGCAACTCCTCGTCCAGGGGCTCGGCGCTACCATCGGTGAGGCCGATGAGCTGGCTACGCACCAGCTCCATGTAGCTGGTGCGGATCTCGGCCCGCCCTTGCCCCTGGGCCTTGTCCAGGGCGGGCAGGATGGTGTCGCGGATGCGGGCCGACAGCAGGTGGTCGGCCTCCTCGCGCTCACTCTCGATGGTGTTGAGCACGTTGCGCAGGGTGACGTTCATTTCCTCGGATTGTTGCCGCTCGTTGCGAAGACGCTGCTCGAGGTGTTTCTGCTCGGAGATGTCGCGGATGAGAATTCCGTACCAGCGGCGGCCGTCGTGATCGAAGCGGTTGACGGTGAAGGCGGCCGAGAACTCACGGCCGTCCACGTACACACCCTGCAGCTCGGCTTCACGAGCCTCGTGGGCGAGGAGGTCATGGGTGAGGGCTTCCAGGCGTGGACGGTCGGCGTAGGCCACGAACTCGTTGAGCACCAGCTTGGTGCCCAGCAGGCACAGGGCGTAGGCGCCCTCAGAATACGCTTTCTGGGCCAACAGCATACGGCGCACATCCGCGTGCTCGATAATAT
>Ga0209475_10003120_pt1 | contig 15656 bp, 12 predicted proteins | sample tdDd471_FD_187128 | JGI IMG/M metagenome (GOLD analysis project Ga0209475, IMG submission 187128) | Marine sediment microbial communities from the Atlantic coast under amendment with organic carbon and nitrate - tdDd47.1 (SPAdes)... | ecosystem: Environmental > Aquatic > Marine > Coastal >... | reverse complement strand
AACAAATCGCTCTGATGAAAGAAACTGCATTCATTGTGAATATTGCTAGAGGCGGCATCATTGACGAAGCTGCCATGATAGAAGCACTCCAAGAAAACCGTATTGCAGGTGCAGGCTTAGACGTATTCACTTACGAACCCTTACCCGAAGATAGTCCCTTATGCACATTAGATAATGTAATCCTGACACCACACATTGGTGGTGGGACAGGGTCAAACCGAACACTTGAACTCGAAGAGGCTTTAAGTGAAATGGTACGCATCCTTTCAGGTGAAAAACCGCGCGTTGATATATCACATTGATAATCTAATTTCAGAAAGTCTACATTATGGCATATGAAGTAAAAGATACAAATCTTGTTAATCATTATTCATTAGACACATTGCAACAGTTCACCATGGACTTTATGCAGGCACTTGGTGCTACATCGGAAGAAGCAACTATTATCAGCGATGGTCTGATGACAGCCTCACAGTGGTGGCACCCTGGTCAAGGGCAAGGATTAGAAAAATTATTCCGCTATCATCGTCGCATCAAAGGTGGAGGCATTATTCCCAATGCTCCAATGGAATGGATAAAAGACGGACCTTCCTATGGTTTACTTGATGCAGCAAAAGGCTTTGGTTATGTCTCTGCACATCGTGCAATGACTCGTGCAATTGAAAAGGCAAAGACCACTGGTATTGCAATGGTTGGAGTACGGCACAGCAATCATTTTGGAATCGCTGGTTATCATGCGTTGACCGCGGCAAAACAAGGCTTGATTGGGTGGTCATTTACCAACGCTAAAGCAGAAATGGCACCGTGGGGATCTGCACAAGTTGTCTTAGGCACAAACCCATGGGGTATAGCAATTCCCCGTAAAGATCACCATGCGATTGTGCTTGATATGGCATTGACAATGTCAGGCAAGGGAATGATGGGTTGGTATCAGCGTGAAGGACGGGAGATGCCTGATAATTGGGCGTTAACTCCTGATGGACAAATGACAACAGATCCCTCAGCAGCAATGGATGGCCCGCTATTACCCATCGGTGAATACAAGGGTTATGGCATGAGCCTAGTAACGGATGTTTTGAGTGGTGTGATGACAGGTGCATTATTTGGGCTGAGTGTATTCCAAGATGACAAAAATTATGATGTCGGACATACCATGATGGCAATTGATCCGACTGCATTCCTCACCCCCGAAGAATTTGACCAACGACTCGAAAAATTGATAGCAGAAGTAAAAGGTGCTGACCCAATTGACCCTGCTCGCCCAGTCATTTTACCTGGCGAAGTAGAGTTTGAGCGTATGGATAAACGCCAGCAATCGGGCATACCTGTTTCTCGCAAGACGGTAGAAGGTTTACACGAACTTTCTACTGATCTTGGGATTGAATTTACATTATAAAAAAAGCAATTAACGATTAAGGAGATAACATGCCAGAGGTCATAAACATTGGAACAGTCTCGGCAAAGCCGGGAGAAATGAAACGTGGTGGTATCCCTATACCGAGTGATATGTTTGGTCGTTCGCGCGAAATTCCCATCATTGTCTATCACGGTGTAAATGATGGTCCTATCTTGTGGCTAAATGGTGCGACACATGGCGATGAGCCAGAAGGTCCTTTCTCCATTTTTAAAGCCATACAACAAATCGACCCACAAAAATTGAGCGGTACAGTTGTTGCCGTCCCTGTCTTAAATGTCGCAGCTTTTACAGCAGGAACACGCGGTGATCCACTCGATACCTTCTCATATGATATGAATCGCCTATACCCTGGTAAAGAAAACGGCTATCCAACAGAACGTGTAGCATATGCTCATTGGCAAGCTATGAAGGATGTATGCGATTTGCAGATTGCTATTCATTCTGGTGGCGAGCACTCGTATTTAGCGCATATGATCTTTGCCTCTGATAATGCAGCCAGTTTAGAGCTCGCTGCTGCGATGGGGAAAAATTGGGATTTAGTCTTCCGTAGTGGTACAGGTGGCGGTAACCCTAGTTCACAAATCGGTGCTTTGGGTAAAGGTGGTATCACAGTTGAACTAGGTGGTAACTGCCGAACCTTAACTAGCGATTTTCATAATATTGCTGATGACCTCGCAAATGGTTACCTCAATGTGATGCGTCATTATGGCATGATTGATGGAGAAGCTGAGTATGAAGATGCTTGGCGGATGGGTTTCCAAATCCCCCTCCTAGCCCCTGCTACAGGCATGTATGTTGGGAATGCCGATTTACCATTTGAAACCGAAATTGCCGAAGGAACAATAATTGGTCAGGTTTACGATCTTTATGGTGATGTGATCGGGGAAGTCAAAGCACCACAAGCTGGCGTAATATTTGGAATGCGTTCAAGACCCTCCGTTATCGAAGGCCAGTGGTGTTGCTTCTTTGGTGTTGTAGAAGAAACTGTAAGTGATCTTATTCCATAGGTAAAACAATGAAGAAAACAAGGATAATCCAATGGTAGTAAGCCAAGAAAATTCTGTCCATCAACGGCGCGGACTCATCCCCGAGGACTTGATGCAATTTAGCTCGTTAGATGAAATGGCACTTTCTCCTGATGGGTCAAAAATAGCCTATACGGTTCGACGACCCGATTTAGATTCCAATGGGTACATAACACATCTCTATTTGAGAGAGTTAGATGCCCTTTCTGCTCATCGTTTGACCTCAAATAATTGTCAGGTTTCGTCTATTTCATGGAGTCGCGACAGCGCGCAACTCGCCTATAGCTATCGAGATAGTGAGGCGACTTCTGTACGGGTTTACTCAGTAATCGATAACACAGAGACCACTTACCCTACTGATGGATCACCCTTATCAAGCCTCGATTGGTCAGCCGATGGCACAAAATTGGTTGGTGTGCGTCGGACAAAGATACAGTCCCCTGATGATCGTGGACCGATTATGGGGATTCCGCAACCAACTATAAAAGTGATCCGTCGTCTACGTTACAAACAAGATGGTGCCGGTTGGGTACATGATCGCTTTACACAGATTTGGGTGCTTGAATTAACAACGGGCGATTTCGTTCAGGTCACACACAGTGAATGTGATTATTCATCACCAACTTGGAGTAATCATGGGTCACAAATTGCATTTGTCGGAATGGCACGTGAACAGAATATCCCTTTAGGATATGGTCAAATCTTCACTTGTAATTTCCCTGATGGCAGTCCAAAACTTCTAATCAAAGATTGGCAAGGGACAGCAGTTAGTCCGCAATGGGGAGATGATGATCGTTTCATCGCTTTCGCAGGGCATAACCACGCGCCACCCGTTAATCGACGTAATTTTTGGCAACCACATCTAGCTAATGTCGAAGATGGTACAGCCATTAAATTAGGTCAAGATATTGATGAAGAAGTTGGTAATTATGCCGTTGCAGATCAACGCAAGGGATTAGCAAATGTAACAATGAAGTGGGCAACTGGCGATGAGTGGATTTACTTTTTGCTCACCGAACAAGGCGCAACAAACCTCTATCGCATCAACACTGACGGTGAATATGAAAAAATAGTCGGTGGCGAGAGTGTGACATTTGACTATAGTCCAGCAGTTGGCGGTAAAGTGGCTTATGGACAAGCTGATCCTACAAATCCTGGTGAATTATATTTCTGGGAAAATGGCGATTCAACCCAATTAACAAACCTCAACCCATGGTTACGTGATCATCAGCTAGCAACACCTGAAAGCTATTGGTATGACGGTGTTGACGATGCAAAAGTACACGCTTGGTTGATGAAACCCCTCAATTTTGAGGAGGGTAAAAAATATCCCCTCGTCTTATATGTACATTGTTCCATGTTCTCTTGGGACTTTAATCATGAATTTCAAGTTTATGCCAACTCGGGCTATGCAGTTGCCTACTTTAATCAACGTGGAACAACCGCAGGTTATGGTCAAGACTGGACACATGCCTCTTCAGGTGATCAAGGCGGTAAAGATTATGAAGAGATTATGCTGGGTGTAGATGAGCTAGTTTCGCGCCCTTATATCGATGCAGAAAACATGGGTGTTACAGGTGGTAGTTGTGGTGGCTTCATGACCAACTGGGTTATCGGACATACGGATCGTTTTGCAGCAGCAGTCACACAACGCTCGATTGCTAATCAGATTAGTTTCTTCGGTACATCCGACATCGGTCCTGAATGCACAGGTGGCGAAACACGCACTGATCCATGGCGTGATTTACAAAGTAGCTGGCATCAGTCTCCAATTGCTTATATTGACGCTGTAAACACCCCACTGCTCATTATCCATAGTGATGAAGATTATCGCTGTGCCTTAGAGCAAGCTGAGCAGATGTTTGCAGCTTTAAGATGGCGTAACAAACCAGTGGAACTGGTGATATTCGAAGGTGAAAATCATGGTTTATCGCGTGGGGGTCGTCCAGGGAATCGGATTGAACGTCAACGGCGCATACTCGGGTGGTTCCAGAAATATATGCCTGTGCTATCAACCTCAGTAGTCTCTCAGTAAAGGAGCGTGATAAATGTTAAAAGTTGGTAATTTAGAAGCGAAATCCGGTGAACACGTCTTTGGTTATTTAGAGACTGCTAGATCACGGTCGGGTCTAAACTTTGACATACCTGTACATCTATTTGCAGGTGCTGAACCTGGACCTACATTACTTGTTCAGGGAGCAATTCACGGTGGTGAGATAATAGGTTCCATCGCTATCTTAAATTTTGTCGGTAACCTCGATCCTACAAAAATAAAGGGCAATGTAATTGCTGTGCCTGTTGTCAATCGGGCGGGATTCGAACTAGGTGAGCGTGGGTCGCGTGTAGACAACAAAGACATCAGCCGTTTATTCCCCGGTAAAAAAGATGGCAGTGTTTCTGATCAGATCGCTTATGTTTACTTTAACGAAGTCATCAAACAAGCAGATATCATGATCGACTTCCATGCTGGTGGACAAACGGCATATGAACGCTATGTACTGTTTGGCTCAGAAAAAGATCCCAATAATTTAACAGAAATTGAGAAAAAACGACGCAAGCTAGTAGTTGCTTTCGGACTCGATCAAGCGGCATTCTTCCCACCGGGCACATTTGGCGCAAACCAATCGAAGTCAGCAATTGAAGATGCTGGCACTGTTCAAATCACGCTTGAATTTGGTGGTGGAACAGGTTGGTATAAGAATGGTGACGACAATGTCCGTGATGCAGAACGTGGTATGTGGAATGTAATGAAATCCATGGGCATGATTGAGGGTGACTTAGAGTCCGATGGCCCGTTGTGTACTGTCTATAACGCAGGGGTCGTAATCTGGAAACCAGCTACTGATGGTTTATTTATTCGGATGCGTAAATTCGGTGATGAACTTAAAGCTGGTGATGTTTATGGAAAACTTGTAGACCCTTACACCGGTGAATTATTAGCTGAAATGCCAACTCCACAAGACGGTATTGTTATTCCTAGTGGTCAAGAATGGCCAACTATCGGTGCAACATCAGTGGGTATTCTTGGCACAATCGATCGAGTCGATGATCGTCGGACAATGGATTTATCCCTTACTTTTGATTAGGTCAATTGGAGCATATGCAGATGAAAATAGGCACAATAGAAGCTAAGCAAGGTGAAAAAAGCTACGGGTTCTATCAAACAGGTGAAACTCGTGGGCATTTTCCAGTACATATCCCGATGCACATTGTTGTTGGGGCAACTGATGGTCCTATGCTAGTAGTGCAATCAGGAATGAGTGGTCTGGAAATTGAACCCTCTTTGATTTTGCCACAAATTATCAATGAACTAGATCCATCAACTATGAGTGGCACACTCGTAATCGTGCCTCTAATGAACACATCGGGTTTCGAGTTTACCCAGATTAACACTGCATGGGATGACAAACACCTCAATCAACTCGGTCGAGGGAAATCAGACGGCACAGTCAGCGAGCAGATGATTTATCAGTACTACAATGAAGTCATTTCTCAGGCGGATGCGCTTCTTGATATTCATAGTGGTGCACAGTGGAGCTATCACCAATATGCACAAGTTTCTTCATCAGGTGAAGCTGAAAAATCAAAAGCGATGGCGATGTCATTAGGTATTTCTCACGTCGTTATTGGACAAGGTGACGATCAATCGATGGCATATGAAGCGACAAAAGATGGGAAAACAGTCGTATCAGCATACATCGGTGGTGGACCCGGTTTACGAGATTATCGCGATCAAGATTTAGGATGTGTTCGTAATGCTATACTAAATGCGATGCGTCACTTAGGCATGTTACATAGTCCCATAGAATCTGATATTGAAAAAGTATTGGTAATCCAAGAACACACAGTAATTATGCCTACAGGTGAACGCGGATTTACCTTCATTGACAAAAACAAACGTGGAACGCATGTGAAAGCAGGCGAACAACTGGGGTATGTACGTCATCCGTTTTCGGGTGAAGTCCTAGAAAATATCCTTGCCCCGAAAGATGGATTTATGGTGCATGGTGGTGCATCTTGGCCCATGCCATTAGAAGACACCGTCTTAGCAATTTTAGGTGATCTGATAGAAGAGGTAGATATTCGTTCTGAGTCCTAAACGATGAAGAAATGAAATTATACATGTTTGAATACTAAGGAGCAGAGGATTTATGTTAACACACGATGGACTAAAACGAGATGTCGCCAAACGGATTGAGCGCGTCCAAGCAATGATGAAAGATAATGATTTAGATGTTTTAGTTATTACAGGTCATGCTGCACCCGGTAGCATTGGTGCAATGCGCTATATCACCCATGCTCATCTTTGGGGTGGTGGTGCATATGCTGTACTCGGCGTCGACGACCCAAATCCATGGTTACAGGTTTGGAGTTCCTATCAAGCTGTGTGGAGTCGTAACGAAACCACGACTTTACCTGAGCGCGTAGAATCCCCTGCTGGAGATATTATCGAGCGGACTTGTGATCTTGCTAAAGAATATGCCACCGGTAGCAAACGAATCGGTATGGTCAATATGAACAAACTCATGAGTATCGGGACTTATCAGCAGTTCACCAAGACACTTGGCGATTATGAACTGGTTGAAGTTACCGATGCTTATAATGCAATTCGCCAAATTAAAACACCGTTTGAACTTGAGGCAATTCAGCAGAATGGTGCGATTTTGGATTCTGCAATGGATGTTTTTGTCGAACAAGCTTATGTCGGTGCCAAATATTGGGATGTGTGTTCAGCTGTAGAAGGCTATATCAAATCATTTGGTGGTTTTTGGGGACGTACAAAACTTGCCTTGGATGGCACACCCTACACAGTACCGACAGCTAAAGACCTCCGTATGAAACGTGAAGATATCATTAACTTTGAAATTGTATATGAATCCCCGTATGGTTATTGGTTAGAAATGACATCTGTCTTTTCATTTGATCCCCTACCAGACGATACTCAAGCATTACTCGATGGTTATCTGTTAGCGGTAGAGAATTCCGCGGCAGTCGCTAAAGCAGGAAACACATTTAGCATGATTTCTGACGCAAATGATAAAACCCTCCGTGATTTAGGCTTCCCTGTAGATGGCAAACATACACCAGATTGTCACAGTACAGGCTTAGATGGAAGCGATGGGCCGAATACTTTTGGTTCGCCTGATTTTGTACTGAAATCGAATATGGTTCTTTCATATCATCCTGGCACAGTCCTAGAAAATGACCGTGGCTTTTTGATTTCTGATAATTTCCTAGTGACACCAGAAGGTGCTGTACGTTTATCACCACATCATGCTAGTCGGTATTATGTGCAACTCGACGCATAACATACTATGCTAGCATAGCGTTAGCATAATGTGACAAATAAAGGAGGTGATATTTATGAATAATGTCATAACAAAATGTTGTCTATTTTTGTAAAGTAAGCCTGTTGATAAGTAAAAGGAGATAAACATGAAAACAAGAGTCATTTCTAGTGTACTAAGCCTTGTCATGCTATTTACTATGTTGGGTTTGCAACCAGCAACAGCACAAGACAGTGTATCTGAATTTGTATTTGCTCATGGCGGTCCAATTCGCACAATGGATGCACCTGTAACGTGGTTTGGTTCAACACATTGGTTGACCAACTTATTATATGATTGCCTGATTTGGCGTGCTGCTGATGGCGATGGATATGTTCCTCAAGCTGCTGAAGATTGGGAAAATCTTGATGACCTGACATGGCGTTTTACCCTGCGCGAGGGTAATACCTTCCATAATGGAGAACCATTGGATGCAGAAGCTGTAAAATGGAATCTCGATCGTGTCCGCACCCGTGAAGATTTTCTTGTGCAACCTCAATGGACTTTTATCGATGAGGTAATTATCGTTGATAACCTAACTGTTGATGTGATAACAAAAGAACCCCGTCCATATTTTGAATATGATGTCAGCTACAATGGGTGTGAGTTATTGCCACCAGATTACATGGAAGAAGTTGGTGAAGAAGAATTTGCTCGTATTCCTGTCGGATCCGGTCCATATAAATTGACTGAATTCACCGAAAGTGATCGCTATGTGTTTGAAGCATGGGATGAATATTGGGGCGGTCGTCCAGAAGTAGATCGCGTCATCTACCAAGTTATTCCAGAACAATCCGCACAAGTTGCTGCTCTCTTAGCTGGTCAAGTTGACTTGATTCCATCTGTTCCCGTACCTGATCGTCAAATGATCGAAGGTGCTGACGGTATTTCATTAGTAACAGAAACCTCAAATCGTATGCACCTCTTCTATCTGCGGGTTGAAACTGAGACAGGTGCAGTGAGTGAAACCTATCCAGACTATGTACCAGCAACACTTGATCAGAATGTACGTCAAGCAATCAGTCACGCATTAGATCGTGCACTACTCGCCGATGTACAAGGAGCTGCTACCCCAACCTTACTGCGTGCATGTTCATATACACCAGAAGGATCAGTGGGAAAGTATGCCGACCCTGCAACAATCGAAGAATGGTATAATCCTGAACTTGCTAAAGAGCTACTTGCCGAAGCTGGTTTTGCCGATGGTGAAGGTCCAACAATCTACCTCGATGCGCCTACATTCCAATCAGGAAATGAAAAAGAAGTGGCTGAAGTGGCTGCTGTAATGTTAGAAGAAGTGGGCTTCAATGTTGAGTTAAATGTATTGGATACATCTGCGTATAACGAACAGATTTCATCAGGTGGTAACAACCGTGACTTGAATCTTGTAACACTCGGTTGTAGCCCATCACTCGTACCATCATTCTATCAATGTGAATGGGTACAAGCGAACTACAATGTCTGTGTCGAAGAATGGGATGCAATTGGTGAAGAAATTGCACGTACTGTTGACCCTGATGCACGTCTAGCATTATGGGAACAATGGTGGGATTACTATATGGATTATTCTCAAACTCTGACGTTATATGAAATAGATAATGTTATGGCATATAACTCATCCGAATTTGAGTTCGTTCCTCGTAAAGATGGTTGGTTCACCTTCCGCGATATAAAACTCGCTGACGGTTAATCACTTCAATTAGAGCCAATGAATAATCGGTGATAGTCAGTTATCACCGATTATTCTTCTAGCCAACAAGGAGGAATGATGAAAGGGTTTATATTCGCCCGATTCGCCCAGATGATAATTACAGTCTTTATAGTTTCATTGATTGTATTCTTTTTAGTGCGGCTTAAAGGTGATCCAATCGCAGTTATGGTTCCCCCAACATTTAATGAAGATCAAATTGCACGCATGCGTGAAGTTTGGGGATTTGATAAACCTCTCGGCGAACAATATCTTATCTTCCTTAGTAAAGCTGTAACAGGCGACTTTGGAGAGTCGATTCAAGCACGTCGTCCAGCAATGGAACTTGTTGTTGAGCGTTTGGGCTATACCTATATGCTGGCTTTCACTTCTGCATTGATTGGTATTACGCTTGCAATTCCTCTTGGTGTTATTTCAGCTCTTAGACGTAACAGTAAAATAGATTTACTGAGTACAACACTTTCATCACTCGGCACAGCTATGCCAAGTTTTTGGCTTGGTCTGATGCTTATGATTGTTTTTTCAGTAAATTTACGTCTCCTACCTGCTTTTGGTGCTTTAGAACCAGCGTCTCTTATCATGCCGTCACTTACACTTGGTGTTGGTATGGCAGCCCGACTCTCTCGGCTTACCCGTTCTGCTATGTTAGAAATCCTTAATCAAGATTATATCCGTACAGCCTATAGCAAAGGTTTGGGAGTTCGAGTTGTTGTCATACGGCATGCTTTACGAAATGCTCTGATACCCATTGTGACGGTTTTAGGATTACAGCTCGGGTGGTTATTGGGTGGGTCTGTTGTTGTAGAAAGTGTATTTTCTTGGCCCGGTTTAGGGCGATTAATGATCGAATCGATCAATGTCCGTGATATTACCGTGGTACAAGCAGGATTATTCTGGTTTGCTCTATCGTTTATCTTGATTAATTTTATCGTGGATACGCTTTATGTCTTCATTGATCCGCGTATACAATATAGTTAGAAGAAGTTTATGAATACACAAACAGACATCGAATCTAAATCGAAAAGTAATGTGAATGTATTAGAGCTTACCCCTCAAAAGAGGCGGTCTACAAAGATTTTAAAATCATTACTCCAAAGTCCTGTCGGCATTATTGGGTCGGTGATTGTCACTATTGTGATCGTACTCGCCATAATTGGTCCTGCTATATCACCTCATGATCCAACTGATAGTAATTTACGCGCCCGTTTTCAGCCTCCGGGATATTCTGATGAGACAGGGAATTATATATTAGGTACCGATCAGCTTGGGCGTGACATATTGAGCCGTATTATTGCTGGGAGTCGTGTATCCGTATTGGTGGGTATCACGTCAGTATTAATTGCAGGAACTATTGGTGTAATATATGGTCTAATCAGTGGGTTCTTCGGTGGTCTGATCGATACGATTATGATGCGTGTTGCCGATGGTATTTTGAGCATCCCATTTATTATTCTTGTCGTTGCCATTTCTGGGGTTGTTGGTGCAGGCTTAGCAACACTTATTTTGATCTTAGGTCTTACAGGTTGGGTAACATATTCGCGTGTTGTACGTGCTGAAGTTCTTAAAACACGCGAAATGGAATATATAACTGCGGCATATGCTATTGGTCAAAATCGCTGGCGCGTTATGATTTTTCATATTTTGCCGAATGTTATTTCATCTGCAATTGTCTTAGCAGCTGTTCAAGTTGGTGTAACAATTCTTGCCGAATCATCCCTCAGTTTTCTAGGATTAGGCGTAAAATCTCCAATTGTTACGTGGGGTTTGATGCTGGCAGATGGTCGGCAATATATTAATAGCGCGTGGTGGATGACAACCTTTCCCGGCATAGCAATTACAATCACTGTACTGGGAGTCGTATTTTTAGGAGACTGGATGCGAGATTTTCTTGATCCCAATGTTCGTGGGCGGGGTTAGAACACAATAATTCGATAATAGAAATAAATAGAAACTTAGTATCTATCCGTAGATTCACGCGTGTAGGGGTGAATCTGCGTGTTCAACTATGGACTAAATATCATCGTCCCAAATCATTAACTGCTGATCACTACTTTGTAGCGGATCACCCTCTTGAAGATTTGCATACAAGGTAGGGTGATCCTGTAATCGAGTTCGTCCGCTTGTTAATCGATAGGGATATGTAAAGCCAATTCTAGACGATAATAGCTATACGAACCCCAATTAATAATTAGATGGGTCGCACGAACTTGCCATCGCCCGCATGTCCAACAATTTCACCATCTTTGAATATCGTCTTTCCATTCACGATTGTCTGAAGTACTTTTCCTTGAAATGTCATACCTTCATAAAGTTTGTCGCAGTCACGGGCTTTACTGAATAAATCTTCGGTACGAATCGTTGTTTTCTCTTTGGGGTCATAGATAACTATATCGGCATCAGCATTCACAGCGATACAGCCCTTGTTTGGGTAAACTCCAAAACGTTTTGCACCATTGGTACTGATCAAATTAATTGCTTCATTGATTGTAATTTTACCGTTTAGTGCAGCATCCATCATTCCCAAAACAAGCTCCTCCACACCCGGTGCGCCCGGTGGTGTCTTCCATATATCGGTTCTTGCCCGTTCTTTTTCCTCAAGCGTGAATGGCGAATGATCAGTGGTCACAGCCATGATAGAGCCATCAGCAATACCCTGCCAGAGGGCAGCTTGATCGGACTGTTTACGTAGTGGTGGATTAATTTTTGCATAAGGTCCTACACGTTCCAGATCATCCTCTGTAAACAGAAGATACTGAGGGCAGGTCTCTGCTGTTGCTGTTGATCCCGTCGCTTTGAAGCGTCTCAATACATTTAAAGGCTCTTCAGCGCTCAGGTGGGCGATATGCAAATTCATGCCAATGGATTCATTTAATGTCAATAATGTTGCGATAGCTACAGCTTCGACATGGGGTGGGCGCGACTCACCATGTGCTGGAACATCATTGCGTCCTGCTTGCTGAAGTTGAGCCGTATGCCATTTTATCAAGGGGTTGTTTTCAGCATGTACGGCACAAACCAGACCTGTTTCCGCAACCAGTTTCATCGCTTGATATAATTCTGGGACATCTGGCAGGCACAAACCTTCAAATTCATCATCACGACCTGCAGGCGCATCGGTCATAAATATTTTGAAACCAATTGCCCCTTCATTAACCATATCCGTAATTTCATCGCGATCCAATAAACCCGGTGCGGCATAGAGTCCAAAATTGACGTAGCAGTCTTGTTCAGCGAGTTGTTTTCTCATTCTAAAAACATCGCCAGTTGCACAACAAGGTTTAGAAATAGGCATCTCAAATACTGTTGTTACACCACCGGCTGCTGCTGCCCGTGTTTCAGTTGCAAAGTCACCACGATCAGGGTAGGCGGGTGCTCGACAGTGAAAATGGATGTCAATTGCTCCCGGTAATACCAACTGATCCCGCGCATCAATTATATGGTCTGCTGTTAAATTATTAGGATCTGTTACCAGCGCCACAATTTTCCCATCCCGAATCCCGATACTGAGCAGTTCAATACCTGTTTCGAGTACAACCTGTCCGTTTGCGATCAAAGTTTCTACATGCACAGTCTTAACCCTTATAGATAAACTCGTTTAACAAAATCAATCAAAATGTTCGTTGTAGAAAGTAATGCTTCTACCTCTACATGTTCGTCAATAGCGTGTGCAACCTCATAACTTCCGGGCCCAAAAATAATCATATCTCCGCGCACAATGTCCATCAAATGTTTGGCATCGCTACCCGGCAAATATCCAATGGGACCTGGATCTTCATTTAACTCGTCACGAACACAGGATAAGAAAGTCTGAGCCAGCTCTGAATCGACGGATGAATCAAACCAACTTGAGAACAGAAACTCATCGATTTCAATTGACGCAGGACTTATATCAATGGAGGCAACAACATGCTTTAACTCTGATTTTACGACTTCAGGGTTTTCACCGGGTATCATACGCCGATCTAATTGGATGGTACAACTATCGGGAACAGCATTCGCCGTACTACCACCCCGTATTACACCGACATTGCACGTGGGTACACCAACAGCCGGATGAACACGCTTTGATAATTCCTGATGATAGACATCTAATGATTGCACAACTTTTGACATCGCAGTAATTGCATTGATACCGCGATCAGGATTGGTCGCATGAACAGATTTACCAATCGTTTTTATGGTAGCCCGCATAACACCTTTATGTGCATTCGCAACTTTATTATGTGTTTGCTCTCCCACTACGATAAAATCACATTCTGGCAGATGACCGTTGTCGGCGAGCCATTTGGTTCCCAATTGCCCTCCAACTTCCTCTTCTGCTGCTGCAACAAGAATCACAGTGCCATCTAGTTTGTCGGCATGATCAGCAATGTATGCCATTGCAATCATCATTGAGGCAAGAGGAGCTTTATCGTCAATACTACCTTTTCCATAGAGCTTTCCATCCTCGATAACCCCTGCATAGGGATCGACATGCCATTTTCCTGCCTCAGTTGCGGCGATAGGCACGGTATCAATATGTGCATGGAGCATTACAACGGGCTGTCCTTCGCCCAATGTTGCAATAACATTAACCGCTTCTGGTTTAACTTCTGGTGCAGGGGTTGATACACTACAGCCAATAGTCCGCATATAATCTGCAATAAAACTAGCAATCGACTGTGTATCCCCTGGCGGGTTAGGGGATGGGATACGGACAAGTTTTTGTAGCAATTCAACAGTTTCAGAACTTTTCATTTTTTCCTCTTAACTTATTTTAAGTCCCAGCCGCATCACATATATACTATGCTCGACTTGCGCTGACATTATATAGTTTGACCAACCATCCAATCATGTAACGCACATCATTTTTAGATATGTGTAATGCGTTTCTCCACGCGCTAATGCATCACCAGTTACTTCTATGCATTAGACAATATCATCGAGAGGTGGTGTCAGATTATCAATCACAGCAACCTTTTGCACCAATGATCTTAAGTGTCTTTGCTGTATCCATTTAAGACATGATCCCCTCTCAAATGGAAAATCAATGTTCAAGCTATCTGTGAGGCATTCAAATTTTATTGCCTCGAGCTTAGCCTCATCCCTCCGATAAATAATTTACCGAGTACAAGATTCTCATCAAATATTGGACGTAATTCACTGTCTGATTTTAGCAATGAAATCATCCATTCTCGTTTTAAATCCATCTACGAGCATGAACCATTCAATATCAAGTATGTGCAATATCCAACTTGATGAAGTGCGAATCCAAATCAACCGCTGCTGATTGCAACAATCAAAATATCGATGAACATTGAAAGTCCAAATTCTTTATATTGTCTAATCATTAATAACCACCTGCCGTGGAATCAGTTCTCTAGACAATGTCTTCGAGAGCGTCTATCAAGACCCGTATTAGTGTGATTGCCGTAAATTAAATCCCTTTGACGGATTTATATTCTTCAAGTTCTTCAGGGGTATAGACTTGCATCAATTCGAGTTCGATACCGCCAGCTTCTTGATCGAGGAATGCCACCCAACCTTCAGGATGCACATGACTGCCTGTAACTTTACAAGCAGCGCATTCCTTGAGAGTTGCGCCTTTTTCTTGGGCTTCCGCGAGTGCATCATCCATATTTGGCACAGCATAACAAATATGGTGCAATCCTTCGTATCCACGATCTTTAATCCATGTATCAAAGCGTCCACCTTCATCCATTGATTGACACAATTGATATTCGACATCCCCGACATTGAAAATTGCCACTCGATTACGTGATCCTTGATATTCATGGATTTCGGCATCTTGTCCCAGACCAAGATAATCTTGATAGGTTTTGAGTGCAGCGTTTGCATCCTTCACCGCAAATGCCATATGCTTAATGTATGTCATGTTTTATCCTCCAGTAGAATATACGTATTTTCATTTGTAAGTAACGTGCTATGATTGTCGACAATCGCTTATTGAGAATAATGTAACGTATCTATGCTAAAAATGCAACAGTGTTGTGTGGTTTAAGATATTCTTGACAGGTTTGATTGTAAAATTTATACTCAAAGAAAAATATTTAATGATTGTCGACATTTTTACGAAGAAATATACTTAACCATGAATTTTAAAAATTACGAAAAGTTGCAATTATGCACCAAATAGAGACAAAGTCTTTACGCGAGCGTGTCATTAATATGTTACGTGT
>Ga0209475_10003119_pt1 | contig 15659 bp, 8 predicted proteins | sample tdDd471_FD_187128 | JGI IMG/M metagenome (GOLD analysis project Ga0209475, IMG submission 187128) | Marine sediment microbial communities from the Atlantic coast under amendment with organic carbon and nitrate - tdDd47.1 (SPAdes)... | ecosystem: Environmental > Aquatic > Marine > Coastal >... | reverse complement strand
AACCAACTGAAAACATGGCTGGAAAATCCTCAACAAGTATTTGCCGATAACAAAACTCGTTGGAACGAATATCTTACCAAGGCTTTGGATAGCAAAAATACGTTGTTGGATAAAGAAGAAAACAAACGATTAGCTGTGAAGTGTGTACAAACATTAACCAGCAACTGGCGTTCTCCTGCGGGAGATTTACAACACGATGGAGTATTTCCTTCGGCAGCTTACCAGGGATTCTACGGATTTTGGTCGTGGGATAGCTGGAAACAGGCTGTTGCCTTGGTTCGATTCAATCCTGAATTGGCAAAAAGTAACCTGCACTCTATGTTCCAATATCAGGACGATATGGGCATGGTTGCCGATTGCGTGTATTTCGACCCAAAGGAGAACAATTGGCGCGATACCAAAGCTCCATTGGCTGCCTGGGCTGTGTTGGAGATCTACAAAAGAACTCAGGATTTGGATTTCGTTGGTGAGATGTATCCTAAGCTAGTGAAATACCACAAATGGTGGTATCAGTATCGCGATCACGACCAAAATGGATTGTGCGAATATGGTTCGACTGATGGCACAATAATAGCAGCAAAATGGGAAAGTGGAATGGACAATGCGGTTCGTTTCGATGATGCCAAAATGTTAAAGAACAACGATCACGGATGGTCGATGGATCAGGAATCGGTTGATTTGAATGCCTACTTGTTTGCCGAAAAAGAGCAATTAGCTGACTTGGCTGAGCTATTAGGTAAAAGTGAAGAAGCAAATGAATTCGATTCTCAAGCTAAAAAGCTAAAAGAGAGAATTGCCAAAGAATTTTACGATGAAACCAGAGGTTTCTTCTACGACAGAGCCGTTAAAACGGGTGAATTGTTAACCGTTCAGCAAGGACCTGAAGGATGGATACCTCTTTATACTAAAATTGCTAATCAGGAGCAGGCAAAGGGTGTAAAATCCTTACTAACAGATCCTACAAAATTCGCAACAAAAGTACCCTTTCCTACCCTGGTTGCCGATCACAAAAAATTCAATCCATTAAAAGGATACTGGAGAGGTCCGGTTTGGTTAGATCAGGCATACTTTGGTATACAAGCTTTGAAAAACTATGGATACAATACAGAAGCGGATAGATTGAGCCTAAAACTATTGCAGAATGCTAAAGGTTTACTGCAAGATGCTCCTATTCGTGAAAACTACCATCCTATTACCGGAGAAGGTTTAAATGCCAATCACTTTTCATGGTCGGCAGCGCATTATTTACTCTTGCTAACAGATTAATACAACAAGCAATTCTTGCTAACTAAGAATAGTTCCTTAGATATCAAATTTAGGATATCGCGTTTTAAGTTAGATTTGTTTTTAAAGGCACTTTACGATTCCGAAATGGATGATTAAGGTGCCTTTTTCTCTTTAGATTAGATCCTAAAGAAAAGGTCGCACCTTCGCGCGACCTTTAGAACTTATTATCTAGTATGGATTATACTATTTCTCTTTTGGAGACATTACAATCTCTACTTTTCCAGTTTTAGCGAAGTATTTCTTAGCAAATTTCTCCACCTTTTCTTTAGTAATAGAGTTGATCATCTTCTCATAATCTTCTAATGAAAGTACACTCTCATCATAAATGTAATAATGGTTGATTGCATTAATCCAATATCCATTCTTACGAAGATTTTCCTGATATTCTTTAATGAAGTTTTCCTTAGCCTCAACTAAATCATCTTCCTTAACTCCTTTAGTAAATAGAGCTTGAATTTCGTCATAAACAATACCTTTTAGCTTATCAGCTTTAGCTGGATCAGTATCGAAACGAACAATTAAATTGTACTCTTCACGAGGCAATTTATCTACAGAAGCTCTAACACCAACGCCATACGATCCACCTTCTTGCTCACGAATCACATCAGTATATCTTTTATCCAACAATTCAGCTACAATATCCATCATGATACTGTTCTCTCTTGAGTACTTAATATCACCGTGCAAGTCGATATGAATAGTTGTTTTTGGAGTTTCCATTTCTCTTGCAAAATGGTTATAAGTATCTTTTTTAGGATAATCTACACCAGTATCTTTCCAGGTTTCTTCACGATCGATATCCTTAATACTACCAAGATAAGTTTCAATCATTGGTTTCGCTTTTTCAGCATCGATATTACCAACAAATACAAAAGTAAAGTCACTAGCATCAACAAATCTTTCCTGATAAACACGCTTCATGGTCTCAAGATTTAAACTAGCAATCATATCTGTATTGAATAAGATCGTACGAGGATTGTGATCAGTAGTAGTTACAGAAACTGAATCTCTGAACGCCTTATTCACATCCGATCCCATATTGGCAACATATGCCATATATCTACCTTTTAATGCAGTAAATGCATCCTTATCGAAACGTGGAGCAACAAAATACATGTGTACCAACTGCAATAAGGTTTCAAAATCTTTAACAGAAGAGTTTCCGCTAAATCCTTCAGTTAATTCACCAATATATGGAGATACACGTACCGATTTACCAGTTAATAGTTTTTGTAAACTTGTTTGATCAAACTGACCTAAACCAAAGTTAGCAATAAAACCACCTGCCATTTCAGCTGAAGCAAGATCCTCAACACCATATAAAGAATTTCCACCTTTACTAAAAGCTTGCAAACGAATTTCATTCTCTTTAAAATCAGTCTTTTTAACCACTACCTTTGCGCCGTTAGCCAAAGTCCACTCAGTTGCATCAAAATCATTAAGCTTAGCTTCTTTTTTAACAACACCAGCTTTAGGCATTTCAGCAATCAAAGGCTCAGTAATTACTTTGTCTACGTAAGGCTTTAAATCAGCATTTTTCACCTTCTCAACCAATGAAAGCAATTGTGCTTCAGTTGGCAATTCAATACCTTCCTTCTCAGGAGCAGTAAACGTGATAACTACATTTTCTTTTGTCATCCACTTTTTCGAAAATGCATTTACCTCATCGGCAGAAATACCTGGCAATAATTTCTTCATTGCTTCAAACTCAAACTCGATACCTGGTACAGGCTCATTCACAAGATAATGTCTCTTGTATCCTTGTACCAATCTGTCGTTATGCTGCTTGTTGCGATCCTTATATTGTTTTTCGATGCGACTTAACATTTCTGTTTTTGCTCTTTCCAATTCTGTAGCAACAACACCATGTCTGTTCGCTCTTTCAATTTCATTTAAGAATGTCTCAGTACCTCCAAGTAAATTACCTTCTTTTAGAGTTACACTGTTGTGATAAACATCCATTTTTCTTGCTCTGTTATAGTATGCTCCCCATCCATTAATAAATGGAGCGTCACCTTTCTGAAGCAATTCATTTAAGCGATCACCCAAAATACTTGAATACAAATCTTCAATTATAGAATTGCGGTAGTATTTTAAATTTTTCTCTTGAAAAGGAGTTGCTTTATGCTTGTAAAAAATATCAAACTTGTAATTGCTTACCTCTGGATCAGTTATAATTCCTACAATTGGCTCCTTATTTCCAGGAACGTCATAATAAACTCTTTCCTTTGCATCCTTAACTGCAGGAATATGAGCAAACATTTCCTTTATCTTCTGTTCAAACTTCTCAGCATCAACATCACCAACTACAACAATTGCCTGTAGATCGGTACGATACCAGTCGTGATAAAAATCACGAATTACTTTGTGATCAAAATTGTCAATTACATCTAGGCTACCAATAACATCACGCTTCGCATACTTTGATCCTTTATAAATTACTTTGTTTTGCTCTAAATAAGCACGCATTCCACCTGATCTACGAGTCCTCCACTCTTCATGAATAACACCACGTTCATTATCAATTTCCTCACCTGTAAGGCTTAGGTAATTCGACCAATCATGCAATACCAACAAAGCAGAATCCAATAGATTCTCGTTTGAGGTAGGAATATTACTAAGGTTGTAAACTGTTTCGTCTACATTTGTATAAGCATTAATGTTACGCCCGAAAGCAACACCATACTTTTCCAGATAATTCAGAACGCCTTTTCCTGGGAAATTTTCGGTTCCGTTAAAAGCCATATGCTCTAAAAAGTGAGCCAATCCATTCTGATTGTCATTCTCAAGAATAGCACCAACATTCTGAACAATGTAGAAGCTGGCGCGATCTTTTGGTTCTTCGTTATGACGCACATAGTACGTTAAACCATTCTCTAATTTTCCGGTCCTTACATTTGGATCCATCGGAAGTTTAGCATCCATGTTACTTTGAGCGGATAGCATTCCTGCCGCTGTCAAAACCAAAGTACCACAAAGACTAACTTTGCCAATAAAATTTTTAATCATTTGTAATCTGTTTTTAGTGATTTGATTATACAAAATACACAACATAAGTGTAAGCGTCTTGTAAATTAACGAAAGAATTAGTTATTTAACAATTCAATTTGCATTTTTTAACAAGTAGCCATCTCTATGTTTATCACTCACTCTTAAATCAAAAATTAAAGTCAAATCATCAATAAACACAGATGATTCAACTATAATCAATAAAATCAACCCAAATGCAAAACACAATTAAATACACTAAACAAATTAATTCTAAATAAGATTAAAAACTATTAACCTTAATCATTTAGATCAAAAGAATATTTGCTAGCCAAGGTTAACATTTCGATATTCTAATTAAATCAATTTGTATTAACAATACATTTCTACTAATTGTTTGTATTGAGTAAGGATTATTGTTATATTCAAATCAAGCTTAAATAAACAAACAGTCATTCTAAAATCAATATTTTGCAAGACTTATTAATTCACAATAGATTTTCTGCACGAGAAATCGATTCAAGTTGAATTTACAATTCAATTCAAATGTGCACAAAATGCTTCATTTTGAAATGAGACACATTGTCACAAGGCACACTCGGTATAAATTCAAAATTGTGCATATTGCAACGAGTCACAGTCTGTATATTTTCTAATTTACATGCATCGCGCCTAGGCACATTACCTGTAATTTCAAATTTATTTACATTGTGACCGAGCACACTAGGCATAATCTTTAAATTATATGTGCTGCGCCCGGACACAATCACCTCAGTATTGATAATATACCCATTGCGCCCAATAAAAATCGATAGGAAACTAAAATTTAAATACATACTCGAAACAAAACATTAATAAAAATGCCTAAAATAGTATATCCCCGATCCGATCAAGATAGAATCTATTTACTAGAGAAGTGTATTTCAACAGCCAAAGCAATTCTGAATGAGGATGATCAAGTATTAGATCTTGACTACATTCATAATATTGAATTGATTTTGACTCCTTATCACACATTATACCATAGGCTCAATTCTTCAGCTGTTGATCTACTAAAGGAAACTCGAGAAAAGAACGAAACACTTTCGGACTTAAACTTTATTGTTCGTGATTTTTTCGAAGTACTCCGACGAAGAAGCAGACGCAAGAATCATTCGGAAGAAATTTTTACCATGTACGGCTTACATCTTAATGGACGAACTCCAAAGTTAAGTCAACAAGCTGAAATACTGGCTGCAGCAAGAACCATCCTTACCGGAGATAAACATGCAGTACAAAATGGATATTCCGCAATGCAAAACCCATCGGCACAAGAAGTGCAAGAGTGCTTAGAACATGCTGAAAAAGAATTTCATGAAGTTGGTCCGGCCGATCGCATATTGGATGAACAGCAAAAGAAACTGCGTGCCTTTCGCATAGAAGCCGACAATTTAATTAGAGAAACTGCTACGATAATTCGGTTTGCCCTACGAAAAAGTACTCCTTCGAACCAAAGAAGAGTGATGAGACATTATGGGTTTAAATATAGGTATGGGAAGAAGGAAAAAATAGATGAACTAGATTAGAGGATCGAAAGCATGTCGCGAAGTGACAAAACAATGAATAACCATTCATGAAATGGATGGGAAAGTACAAATATGAATCCATTCCCCGAAGGGGGGTAACCCAAAAACCATGAGTAGCTACAGACAAATTTACTATCACGTCATTTTTAGGACTAAGAGCAGTGAAAAAATACTCCCTCTTGATCAGCTCCAACATCTATTCGCCTACATGCACGGAATTATAAAGAATAAAAAATGTCATTTGTATCGAATAAGTGGAATGCAAGATCATATTCATATATTCACCGATCTCCATCCAAGCATTGCTTTAGCTGATTTTATGAGAGAGAGTTGAAGACTTCATCATCTATTTGGCTGAAGCAAAATCATGATTTTCCTGATTTCAAAGGCTGGGCTTCAGGAAACGCTGCTCTTACAAAATCTCATCATGAGAAAGATCAAATTATAAACTACGTTAAGAATCAACAGGAACACCATAAGAAGGAATCGTTCGTTGATGAATACAGAAGGCTACTAGAAGAAGCGGGAATAGAAATTTTAGAAGAGTATTTTTTAAAATAGTTTACCCCCTTCGGGGATATCATCACTCATGGATTAATACCACCCGTGTAACGGGTGGTTATTCATGGTTTTGCCCTTTCAGGGCATAAACTTCGCATGCAAATCTAAACCCACTTATATAATACATTCTCTCTTTAACTCTTAAAAGTGTCACGAAGTGACAGAACTATCAGTAACCGCCCATGTAATGGGTGGTGTTTTAAAATCAAAATTCATTCCCCGCAGGGGGTAAACCATAACAAAAAAGGAGCACCAATGGTGCTCCTATTCAATTCTATTTATTAAAGCAAGATTTACTCTTCCTCTTTCTTATCCTTATCAGATACATCTTCGAAGTCAACCTTTTCATTGTTTTCGTCTACCTTTTTACCAAGGTAAGTTGGCAATTCCATTCCTGCCATTTTGAATAGCTCTTCCATCGGAGGGATAGATCCCATCATTCCTTGCATAAAATTAGCTGTAGATGTTTTACCATCTTTGCCACCACCATTCTCCCAAACGGTAACTTTATCAATTTTGATGTTCTTGATAGCTTCAACCTGAGTAGAAACCAATTCTGGTAATTTATCTGCAATCATTAACATTACAGCATCCTTAGCATCGTCACCAGCGGCATTCACAATCTTATCAAAACCTTCAGCTTGCTTGCTCAAAATCTCATAGATACCTTTCGCTTCCGCTTCCATTTTCATATAAATCGCATCTGCCTCACCTTTTGCATGACGACGCGTTTGCTCAGCAATCGCCTCTGCAGCAATCTCAATTTTCTCCTTATCAATTTGAGCTGGTACAACGATATCCGCAGTTTGAGATGCTTTATCACGAGTTGCACGAGCTTTTTCAGCTAATTGCTCAGCAGCATAAGCTTCCTCTAATGCTCTCGCCTGAGTTACTTTCTCTGCTGCAACTGCCAAACGTTCTGCTTCCGCTTCTTTCTCTCTTCTACTCGCATCAGAATTGGCAACGGTAACTTTAGCTTTATTTTCCCCTTCTACTGCCGATGCATCAGCAGCGGCTACCTGTACACGCTGCTCCTGATGTGCATTTGCCTCTCCAATAGAACCATCACGATTCTTCTCAGCAACACTTTTCTTAGCATCATTTATTGCTTTTGCAGCCGCTTCCTTACCTAAAGCCTGAATGTATCCCGATTCATCATTGATATCAGTTACGTTCACATTGATCAGTTTCAAACCAATCTTATTCAATTCAGCTTCTACATTAGACGATACAGCTGCAAGGAATTTATCACGGTTGCTATTGATTTCCTCAATATCCATAGTCGCAACCACCAAACGCAACTGACCGAAAATAATATCTTTCGCTAAATTACTGATATCTTCCTGAGATAAACCTAACAAACGTTCTGCAGCATTAGTCATTACACCTGACTCTGTAGATACACCAACGGTAAATCGAGAAGGAACATCCACACGAATGTTCTGCTTACTTAGGGCATTGGTCAAATTAATTTCTATTGATATCGGTGTTAGATCAAGGAATGCATAATCTTGAATGATCGGCCAAATAAAAGCCGCTCCACCATGAATACATTTTGCAGAACGAGATTCCGTTCCAACTCCTTTACCAACTTTACCGTACACAACCAATATTCTATCAGATGGACATCTTTTGTAACGTTTAAAAAACGAAACAATCATCACAAAGACAAAAATTGCCGCTGCGGCAAAAAGAAAAACTACATATTCTCCCATAGTGTTTTATTAATTAATTGGGTTTTACTACTAAAATTTGATTATTTAATATATCTACAACCGTTACGATTGCTCCTGTTGGAATGTCAGTTTCATGATCTGTAACTGCATCTAAGGTCTGAAGCCCTTGCACTTGAATTTGAATTTTACCCATTGCTGAACGTTTTGCAGGAATGGGAAGGTAAACACTCCCTGACTTGCCCAAAGCATTTTTTATCTTCAAGCTTCCATCTTCAACTAATTTGCCCATCATGTACATAATTGAAGCCATAATAAACATCATAATTAATCCTGCAACGGTAGCAATTAATGCAGAGATACCAGGACTATATCCTGAGTGCAGACAGATAATTCCCGTCCAACCAAAAATAGTAAAGAAGGCTATTAGGTTTTTAAGACTAAGAAATTGAAAATCGATACCACCGTCACCATCAATAGCCGTATCAGCATCTCCATCAACATCCATGTCTTCTACATCTCCACCGAAAAATGTTAGTACGGTTTGGATAACAAAAAAGAACGAAAAAAGAATGGCGATTCCCCAGAATACCTGCTCAACCATACTCATATCGCTCCACCAATTCGAAATAGATAGAATCATAATTATTGTTTTTTATTTGTATGAAAATACCAATAATTATTGACCTATCATTCATTATGCTTAACTGATTTTTGTATTTTAGTTGTAATCTAAATTTCACATGTTTTTAAGTGAATTTTTACCGATAAAAAAAGGAGTACCAAATGGTACTCCTTTAATCAAATTATTGTAATATTTCTTACTTGATATCTTCTTCAATCCACTCAGAACGATTCGGATCAGCTGGTGCTGAAACTTTTTTCGCCTTCTTCTGCTCAAGTTCTTTCAGTAAGATCTCAACAGCTTTCTTTACGGATGGATCGATTCCTTTAGCTACCAAATGAGGTTCATCGTAAACTTCGATATCAGGATAAACACCAATTCCTTCGATAATCCATTTCTGATTCTCATCGAAAATACCGAATCGAGGAACGGCAATGTATCCACCATCAACCAAACCTGCATTTCCGGACATTCCAACTAATCCGCCCCAGGTACGAGTACCGATTAATGTTCCCAATCCTTTCTTTCTGAAATAGTATGGGAAAGCATCTCCACCAGATGAAGAGTAAGAGTTAATCAACATAGCCTTTGGTCCATCATGAGCAACACCAGGAGTTTGAGATGGCTCTAATCCTCTTCTGTGCCAGTACGACAACACATCACGATCTAACAAATCTGCCATGTGATCAGGAATAAATCCACCACCATTGTAACGGTCATCAATAATTAAAGCTTCCTTATCGTGATAAGCATACATTCCTCGGTGTAATTCGCGGTTTCCTTCAAATGCAGTATTCGGAACATGGATATAACCAATCTTTCCATCAGACAATTTGCTTACCATTTCACGACGTTCATTCACCCAATTTAGGTACAACAATTCCAATTCACTATCAATTGGTTTGATAGTATAAGTTTTTGCTCCTTCGAAAGATGGTTTACTGTTCACAGTAATTTCAACAGTTTTACCTACGGTATTCTCTAAATACAAATACGGGTTAACTGCAGTAGTCAACTCTTTGCCATTAATACTTAACAAGAAATCACCCTCTTTCACATTTACACCTTGCTCGGTTAAGGGAGAACGACGTGAACTGTTCCAGTTCTCTCCCCCATAAACCTTAGAGATGATATATTTCTTATTGTTTAAGTCTGCCTGTAATTTAGCGCCTAGCAATCCTGTTTCTACAGTTTTTACCTTCTCAAAATCACCATAGTTCACATAGGCATGACCTGTATTGGTTTCCGAAATAATTTCGCCCAAGATGTAATCCAAATCTGCTCGATGACTGACGTAAGGCATCAACTTAGCGTAATTGGCTTTAATTTGTGCCCAATCCACTCCGTGAAGGTTGGCAACGTAGAAATAATCTCTAAAAATACGCCATCCATCTGTATAAATCTGTTCCCATTCCTTCTTAGGATCTATCTTCATTTCAAGACCATCCAATGACAACTCACCTGCTTTTGCCTTTTGTCCGGCAGATAATCCAGTGATACCAAAAGTTGATCCTGCACGGAACATGATCTTATCTCCATTTCCAGATAAAACTACTGAAGAAACACGATCCAAAATGACCTCATCTTTTTCTTTTTTAAGGTCGAAACGATGAAGACTACCATTGGTTGTATACAATACACCACCCTCAACAGCATTTAAGTTTCCATATCTACCAGAAGACAATGGAAGCGCTGTAATACGATTCGTAATACCATCAAAATCGATTTCTACCTTTAATTTCTTTTCTTCTTTGCTTTCCTTCTTTCCTTTTTTGTTTGATTTAGGAGCTTCTTTTACTTCCTCTTTTACCTCCTCAACATCGTTCTTTAATGGAAATAATTTTGGTCCATCAGCCTGTAAAGCCATCGCAAAAATGCGTGTTGCATTATTGTACAAATAGTTGAACTCGAAACTTGAAAAACTCAAATTAAAGTCTCTATTTGAAGTAAAGAAAAGAAAGTTTCCATCGGTTGAAAATACAGGCTCTGAATCACTAAAAGTATCATCGGTTAACTGTGTGTTTTTTCCAGTAGAAATTTGATGTACCCAAACAGCTCCCTGTCCGTTTTTACTATCTTTCACATAAGTTATCCATTCCGAATCTGGTGAGAAATTGTAATCGTTGATCTCGTTACGTTTAGCAACATCTGCCACTTTTACTTCCCCACTTTCAACATTCAGATATTTCAGTTTTAAACTTCTATCGAAGAACAACAGGTATTTGCTATTTGCAGACCATTTGGCATCGTACATCCATGCAGAGGATCCTGAAGTTACCTGTTTTGCTTTTGCTCCATTTTTATTCTCTAACAAATAAATTTCATACTCTCCTGAAGCATCCGAGTAGTAGGTTATGAACTTCCCATTTGGAGACCAAGTAGGCGAAGTTTCTCTCACACCCTGAGTTTGAGTAAGATTTATACTTGGACCATTCTTAGCTGGAACCGAGAATATATCACCACGAGCATCAAATAAGGCACGTTTCCCTGATGGAGAAACTGCCCAACCATCTATAAAATCTTTTACATTTTTGTAATAAGGAAGTATGTTTGGATTATCGAAGTGGATGTTTACAATAACTCTTTCCTCTTTTCCTGTTTCCAAATTTAACTTGAATAACTGACCACCATTTTCATAAACCAACTGTCCATTCTCTCCCGATGGCCACATTACGTCAAAGGTTTTGTGATGGGTTACCTGAGTAATTTCTTTGCTGTCTACATCGTATTTGTAAATATTCAATTTCAAATCACGATCGGATGCGAAATAAATAGCATTCTTATACCAGGATGGTATCTGATCGGAACCCACAAATTTTGTGATTCTTTCCGATTGATCATTTTCCAAATCGTAAATCCACAAATCAGCAGCTCTACCACCTTTATATCTTTTCCAAGTACGGAATTCACGACTAATTGGAGCAAAACACATTTTCTTGGCATCCGGCGAGAATACACCAAATCCGCCTTCAGGAATTTGTAAGGCTTCTTCCATTCCACCATCAATATTTACTTTGTAGTAAGTACCGTTTCTCTCTCCAAAAGCTGTACGATTCATACGAACTAATATTGATTTGCTATCCGGAGTCCAATCCAAAACGGCATTATCGAATCCACCTCTTGGAGGCATCATACCAACTGAATTGTAATAGGTCAATTGCTTTGGAGTACCACCTGTTGATGGCATTACAAAAACCTGTCGACTTCCTGAGTATTCACCAGAGAATGCAATCCACTTGCCATCGGGTGAGATTTTTGGGAACAATTCCATTCCCATATGAGAAGTTAATCTTGTAGCATCACCTCCATTTGCATCTACCGACCAGATATCTCCGGCATAAACAAAGGCAATAAGGTTTCCATTTACATCGGGATATCGCATTAAACGAACATCCTTTTGCGCTTGAGCATTCCCTAAAATGCTCATAAGAACGATACATAAAGCACCTATTCTTAAACTGAATTTTAGCATGTTATAAGTATTTGTAATTTGTATGGATATCAACTTTTATGTATTCAAAATTGATGAAGTGAAGCTACAAAAAAAGTGGCATCCCCCTAAAGGAATACCACTTAAAATATTGTTAAAGTTTTATCTACTTTACTTCTATCAAACTAATAGCTGCTCCACCACCAGCTGCTAAATGCAATTTCATGTTTGAATCTGCATTTACAGTTTGTTCTTTTATCTCATATTCTGTTGGGTTCTCATCCCAATGAGCATTCTTTCCATCGATATAAAGAGTTGCTTTATACTCTTTTCCTTTTGGAAGAAAATCAAAACGGATCTCCATGTCGCGCTCATTCTCATCAGTAATAGCGCCCACAAACCAATTGTTAGATTCTCTGTCCTGACGAGCTATGGTAACAAAGTCACCAATTTCACCATTCAATACTTTCGTTTGTTCCCAATTTACAGCAACATCGCGAATGAACTGGAATGCATCATTTCCTTTGTAGTTTTCAATCAAATCAGGAACCATTTGAATTGGGCTATTTAAAACAACGTACAAAGCCAACTGATGTGCTAAGGTTGTATTCACCTGGTTATTTGGCTTGTGAGGTGTTAACTTGATATTGAAAATACCAGGAGTATAATCAATAGGACCAGCTAACATTCTTGTAAATGCAACAATTGGTAGATGTTCCGGAGGATTACCACCATCGCTTGCCCATGCATTAAACTCTTGTCCACGAAGTCCTTCACGTGCTATTGCATTCGGATAAGTTCTTCTTAAACCGGTTGCTTTAATAGGTTCATGAGCATTAATCGCAATCTTATTTTTTGCTCCTTTTACAATAGCTCTTCGGTAATGATTTACCATCCACTGTCCGTGGTGGAATTCTCCTTTAGGGATGATTTTACCAACATAGCCGGTTTTAACCGAATGAATTCCCAAAGAGTTCATTAAATGGTATGCTGTATCCATTTGCTGATCGTAAGTTCTCGGAGCTGCTGAAGTTTCATGATGCATGATCAACTCCACTCCTTTTGACTTTCCGTAACGAACAACTTCAGCCAAATCATAATCTTTATAAGGAGTTACAAAATCAAAAACACCTTCACGATCTTCGAAACCAATCCAGTGTTCCCATCCAGTATTCCATCCTTCAACCAAAATACCACCAATATTATTTTCGGCTGCAAAATCGATTAATTCCTTAGCATATTCGGTTGTTGCACCATGTTTACCACTAGCCATATCCCAGCTTTTAGTTCCAACATGCATATCCCACCAAATTCCAACATATTTCATCGGCTTAAAATAATCTACCGATCCAATTTTATTTGGTTCATTTAAATTTACAATCAAATCTGATTCGATTAAAGATCCTGCACTTTCAGCAATTTGAATGGTTCTCCATGGGGTATTAAAAGGTAAGCTTCTTTTCACCTTATAATCATTGTTCTTCGATCCAACCAGGTTACTTTCAAACATCAATTCTTCCTTGTTTACTTTCAAGGTCATTCCTGAATAATCAGTTAGATTTGCTTCGTGAAAACTCAAATAAACACCATCAGCTGTTTTCATAGTAACTGGTGTATTAACTGCATTCACAGGAATAGAAGTTTGAGCAAGATTGTCGTTATTTCGCAATTCAGTAGCATTAATACCTGTAAAATTCGTAGTATGATATAGGTGCTCGTAAATATCCCAATCACCAGGAATCCACCATACTTTGTGATCACCAGTAAGATTAAACTGAGTTCTCTCTTCGGTAATCATCACCTCTTTCATTGCTTCCTGCTCAGGAAATTCATAACGGAAACCTAGTCCATCATTATAAACTTTAAACACAATGTTCATTTTACGATGTGGCGCTTTTTCCTCTTCTAAAGATAATTTCAATTTGTTGTAATTATCCGTAACAGTTCTTTTCTCACCCCATTGCATTTCCCAAGTAGTATTACTTGACATGCTTTGAGTATTCACAATCTTCCATCCTTTTTCGATAGATGGTAAGTTTTTAAAATCGAAAGCCATTTTTGAAGGTTCAATAATTGACTTTCCGTTAAAAGTTACATTGTAAACAGCTTGTCCTTCCTGCATGACAAACTCAAGCCCAATTTTTCCATCAGGCGATTTTACTGTGGTGTCCATTTTTCCATTGGAACATGATGCAAATAACATCACTCCCAGAAATGCATAAAGAATTGATCTCAAATTCATAGTTGGTTGATACTTAAATAAAACTGAAAAAATCCTAATGGTTTATGAACCACCGGACTATAAATTTAGGATGTTCGCCGTTAAAAGACGAACATCCCTAACTAAAATTTCTAATTTATCTCACCTAAGGCTAATACGGTGAAATGCTTTGTTAAATTGTCTTTCAACAGATTTAATTCTTTTTTAATTCATAGTCGAATTTGGTTCCCAAAATCAACTTGATTGTGTAATTGCCACTCTCAGGAACCTGAATAGATCCCGGATCAGATTCTGAATCGAACAATCGCAATGATAAACTTCCATCTACAACTCCAAATTGAGGTGCCCATTGATCATTGGCTCTGAATTTTAACCATTCGCCTCCAATCAAATCTACTGTTACGGTATAGATGTACTCTCCATTATCCGAAGATTCCAAGGTCATGTTAGTATCCTCTCCCCAGCCTCCAGGAGTTGCACTTCCAATTGCCCCCCAGCTTTCAATTGCTACATGAGAAATTGATTTAGCTGTAGTATCAATTCTAAAAAAGTACTTGCCAGTTGTTTCAGCAAAGTTTATTACATCTCCATCGATAACCAATTCATCAGCTGAATTCAATCCAAAACTGGTTGTATTTGGTAGTTCTGCTGTAGAATTGTTTTCATGAGTTATAACAATATTCCCATTGCTTAAATCCAAAAATTTAGTGGCTTGTCCTACTACATTACCAGCAACCATTCCACCACCATTCTCAAGTCCTGAAAAAGGTGTAGCATCACCAGAAATATAGTATCCATTGTAAATTTCCAAAATATTTGGAGCATCTACTTCATCATCGCAAGATGTAAAACCAATACTTGCGAAAATGGCTATTAATATTATTGATAATTTATTCATTTCTAAATTATTTTTCAATTGGTGATTCCACCATTAGTTCAAATTTGGATTACTGTCGATCGCCCATTGAGGTATCGGAAACAAATAGTTCGTCTCGGTATCAGGTGATTTTTCCCACCATGAATTTGTGAATTTTCCAAAGCGAATTAAATCCTGACGTCGATGAGCTTCACACCACATTTCTCTACCTCTTTCAGCTAGAAGATTATCCAATGTGATATCTGCATCATCCCAAGCCGTCGCGCCAGCAATAGTTCTGATATCATTGATTTCAGCTTTTGCAATAGCTAAACTTCCGCCTGTTTTTCTGATTTCACACTCAGCTTTCATCAACTTGAAGTCAGCCAAACGGAAAATAGGTAGATCATTACTCAAGTTATCCTTAACGCCACTCTTAATTTCAAATTTTAC